>Ga0207674_10004523_pt1 | contig 16703 bp, 17 predicted proteins | sample KBSCornC72_FD_184303 | JGI IMG/M metagenome (GOLD analysis project Ga0207674, IMG submission 184303) | Corn rhizosphere microbial communities from Kellogg Biological Station, Michigan, USA - KBS Corn C7-2 (SPAdes) (version 2) | ecosystem: Host-associated > Plants > Roots > Rhizosphere > Soil ... | reverse complement strand
AGTAACGCCATGAATACCCGAATTCAAGGCGTCAGCCCGAGCCGCCCAGCAGCATGAACGACCGCCCCACCGCACGCGCAGCCCGGAGCGGCAACCCATCGCCTGACCCCGTTCCACATGATCCCGAAGGGTTTTTAGTCCGAGCAGACTAAAGATCCTTCATGATCATGGTGAGCGCGGCTTTTCGGACCGGATTTCGATGATCCCGAAGGGTTTGGTACTCCATGCGGTACTAAATCCTTCCGGATCATGGAATGCGGAGCCAGTGCGCGCTGGAAACGCGGGAGCCCAGCCTCGGTCTCCGCCTCTGCAGTCTCACCTGCCCCGCGGGCCTCGACGCAGGGCGCTGTTTCGCGCAGGCGTCACTACCCGATGAGTACGCCGACTCCGTCCAGGATGCGGCCTAGGCCGAAGATGAACTCGTCGTCCGGGCTGTCGGCGGTTTCGAACACGCCGGCCGCGATGAACGCGGTGAGCGCGGGGAACCGCCGCGGGTCGGCCAGCTGCCCGAGCATGCGCGGGTACGACGCCATCCACTCGTCGACGCCCAGTCCCGACGCCGCCACCGCGGCCGCGATGTCGGCCTCGGTGGCGGCCAGGTTCCGCACGTAACCGGACAGCAGCAGGATCACCGAGGCCTTCCGCGCCTCGGTCAGGCCGGTGCCGGCCAGGCAGGCCAGCGCGTCCTCGAACCAGGCGATCTCCCGCGGCATGATCGGCAGCCCGCTGATCGGGAGGCGCCCCGCCCAGGGGTGCCGCCGCAGGGCGGCCCTGAAACCCCAGGCCCAGCGGGACAGCCCGGCACGCCAGTCCTCGCCGGCCAGCGCCGGCCCGGGGGAGTCGCCCCAGGCCGCGTCCACCATGAGCCTGACCAGCTCATCTTTCGAAGACACGTGCCGGTACAAAGACATCGGCGCCGTGTCCAGCAACGCCGCCACCCGTCCCATGGACACCGCGTCGAGGCCCTCGCTGTCCGCGACCCGGACCCCGGCGTCCACGATCCGGGCCAGGCTCAGGGCTGGCTTCGGCCCCTTCTGCGACCGCTCGCGCACCCCCCAGGCCGCCGCCACGGTGGCCGGCAGCTCGGCCTCGGCCGCCCCGGGACCCGCCATCACATGCTCCCTCCGCCCAACGAAGTTGACACCATCTTAGTTCTGCGTATAGCTTACGCAAATTAGCGTAGTACGTACGCAATAAGGAGGACCGGAAAACATGAGTGACGACATGGCCATCGAGACCAGCGGGCTGGCCAAGTCCTACCGGGACGTGCGCGTGCTGGACGGGGTCGACCTGAACATCTCCCGCGGCAGCGTGTTCGCCCTCCTCGGGCCGAACGGAGCGGGCAAGACCACGGCCGTGCGCATCCTGGCCACGCTCACCGAGGCGGACGCCGGGCGGGCCCGGGTGGCCGGATTCGACGTGCGCCGCGAGCGTTCGGCCGTCCGCCGTCGGATCAGCCTGACCGGCCAGTTCGCCGCGCTGGACGACGCGCAGACCGGCGAGGAGAACCTGCGGATGATGGGCCGGCTGGCGCGGCTGTCCCGGGCCGGGGCGCGGCAACGCGCGACCGAGCTGATCCAACGGTTCGACCTGACCGAGGCCGCGCGGCGCCGGGTGGGCACCTACTCCGGCGGGATGCGCCGCCGTCTCGACATCGCGGCCAGCCTGGTCGGCCGCCCGTCGGTGATCTTCCTGGACGAGCCGTCGACCGGACTCGACCCGCAGAGCCGGCTGACCATGTGGCAGGTCGTCGAGGGGCTGGCCGCCGAGGGCGTGACGGTCTTCCTCACCACCCAGTACCTGGAAGAGGCCGAACGGCTGGCGGAAACCATCGCGGTCCTTGATGGCGGCCGGATCATCGCCCAGGGCACCGCCGCGGAGCTCAAGCAGCGGGTCGCCGCCCAGCGGCTCGATCTGACCGGCGCGAGCGAAGCCGCCTACGCCGACCTGACCCGCCACTTCGGCGACCGGGCCATCCACCGCGACCACGCCAGCCTGACGCTGGGCGTGCCCATCCACGGCAGCGCCGCCGAGGGCAGCGCGGCCGAGATCCGGGCGCTGCTCGACACGGCCGACCCCGGCCGCACCCTGGTCGCCAGCTTCGCGGTGCAAACCGCCAGCCTCGACGACGTTTTCCTGATCCTGACCCACCACGACACAGCCAAGGAGACCGCGCATGTCTGACGCACTGACCATGACCGGACGGAGCCTGCGCCTGTCCGCCCGCAGCCCGGAGGCGCTGCTGACCGCGCTGCTGCTGCCGGTGATGCTGATGGTGGTGTTCGTCTACCTGTTCGGCGGGGCGGTGAGCATCGGCACCGCCTACGTCGACTACGTGGCGCCCGGCGTGCTGCTGCTGTGCGCGGTGACCGGGGCCGCCACCACCGCGGTGACCGTCTGCCAGGACATGACCGGCGGCATCATCGACCGGTTCCGCTCGCTGGACGTGCGCGGCACGGTGGTGCTGGCCGGGCACGTGGTGGCCGGCCTGCTGCGCAACCTTGCCTCGACCGTCTTGGTCGTCGCGGTCGCGATCGGCATCGGCTTCCGGCCGAACGCCTCGGCGGCCGACTTCGCCGCCGCGCTCGGCGTGCTGCTGTTCTTCGTGGCCGCGGTCTCCTGGCTGGCCGCCGCGTTCGGCCTGCTGGTCCGCGCGCCCGAGGCGGCCAACTCGGCGACGTTCTTCCTGATGTTCTTCTGCTACGCCAGCAGCGCGTTCGTGCCGGTCCGCACCATGCCGACGTGGCTGCGCGGGTTCGCCGAGCACCAGCCGGCCACGCCGGTCACCGAGACCATCCGCGGCCTCCTGCTGGGGCACGCCAGCCCGCTGCCGCTGGCCAGCGCGCTGGCCTGGTGCGCCGGCATCGGTGTCGTCTCGATAGCGCTGTCCGCCATCTTGTTCCGCCGCCGGACCGCCTCATAAAAGCGGTCTAGACCTACGATCAGGATCATGACCGAGCTGGCCGATATCCTCACCGAGCGCCTGCAAGCGCTGTGGGGCCCGGCCGTCGAGGTCAGCGCGGTCCGGCCGATGCCGGGCGGCGCGAGCCGGGAGAGCTGGGACATCGAGGTCCAAACGCCCGGCCAGGCGCAACGCCACCTCATCCTGCTCCGCGACGCGGGCGGCCGGGCGCGGCAGCCGGCCAGGAACATAGAAATCGAGGCGGCCGCGATGATCGCGGCGCGGGCGGCCGGCGTCCCCGTGGCCGACCTGTACGACCACGGGGAAGGGGCCCTCGGCCGGGCCTACCTGCTGATGGAGCGCCTGGAGGGGGAAACGATCCCGCGCCGGCTGCTGCGCGACGACGCCTACGCCGCCGCCCGCCCCCGGCTGGCGCGCCGCCTCGGCGAGGTGCTGGCCCGGATCCACCAGATCGATCCGGCCAACGTTCCCGGGCTCCCGAACACAGACGCGCTGGCCCAGCTGACCGAGCTGTACCAGGGCTTCGCCGAGCCCCGGCCCGCGCTCGAGATCGGCCTGCGCTGGCTCCGCGAGCACCAGCCCGCTCCGGTCGCGGACACCCTGGTCCACGGGGACTTCCGCACCGGCAACCTGATGATCGCCACAGACGGGCTAGCCGGCGTACTCGACTGGGAGCTCACCCACCGCGGCGACCCGCGGCAGGACCTGGGCTGGCTGTGCACCAAGGCCTGGCGGTTCGGTTCGCCGCACCCAGTGGGCGGGTTCGGCTCCCGGGACGAGCTGATGGCGGGCTACGCGAAAGGCGGCGGCACCCCGCCGGACGAGGCGACCCAGCGCTGGTGGGAGCTGTACGGCACGGTGCGCTGGGCGCTGCTCTGCCGCAGCCAGGCCGAACGCTACCTGTCCGGCGCCGAGCCCTCGGTCGAGCTCGCCGTGCTGGGCCGCCGCGTCTGCGAGCAGGAGTTTGACGTGCTGCTCGCGCTGGGCCACGCCACCCCGCTGCAGATACCCGATCCCCTTCAGGACCGCGAGTACCCGCCCGTTCGGCCTCATGATCGTCCGTCTGGGCCGGCCCTGCTCAACGCCGTCCGCGACTTCCTCGCCACCGAGGTCGGCGCCGCGGACCCGGTCCTGAAGTTCCACGCCCGGGTCGCGGCCAACGCGCTGCGCATCGCCGAGCGCGAGGCCCTCCTGGCCCCGGCCCACGAGCAGGCCCACCGGAAACGGCTCGCCGCGCTCGGCTGCGATGATGACACAGACCTCTGCGCGAAGATCCGCGACGGCTCGCTGGACCACCGCTTCGGCGACGTTACCGAGGCCACCCGGGCCGCGGTCGTCGACAAGCTCACCGTCGCCAACCCCGCCCACCTGGCCATCCGCCCGTAGACAGATTAAGGAGACCCGTGGACTTCACCCTCCCCGAGGACCTGCGCGACTACCTGGCCGAACTCGACGAGTTCATCGAGCGCGAGATCAAGCCGCTCGAGCGGCAGGACGACAACATCAGGTTCTTCGACCACCGCCGGGAGGACGCCAGGACCGACTGGGACCGCGGCGGCCTGCCCAGCCGCGAGTGGGAGGCGCTGCTGGCCGAGGCGCGCAGGCGCGCCGACGCGGCCGGCCACTACCGGTACGCGTTCCCGAAACAGTACGGCGGCCGGGACGGCACCAACCTGGGCATGGCGGTGATCCGCGAGCACCTGGCCCGCAAGGGCCTCGGCCTGCACTGCGACCTGCAGAACGAGCACGCGATCGTGGGCAACAACGTCGGCTTGCTCCTGATGCTGCACTACGGCAGCGCGGAGCAGAAGCTCCAGTGGACCGATGACCTCGCCGCGGGCCAGCGTCACTTCGCGTTCGGCATCACCGAACCCGAGCACGGCAGCGACGCCACTTTCATGGAAACGGCGGCGACCAAGGACGGCGAGGACTGGGTCATCACCGGGGAGAAGACCTGGAATACCGGCATCCACACCGCCTCGCACGACCTGATCTTCGCCCGCACCAGCGGCACCCCGGGCAGCGGCACCGGCATCACCGGGTTCCTGGTCCCGGTCGGCACCCCCGGCTTCAAGGTCGAGGAGTACCTGTGGACCTTCAACATGCCTACCGACCACGGCCGCGTCTCGCTGGACCACGTCCGGGTCCCGGACAGCGCCATCCTCGGCGCCGAGGGCCGCGGCCTGCTCCTCGTGCAGCACTTCTTCAACGAGAACCGCATCCGGCAGGCCGCCTCCAGCCTGGGCGCCGCCCAGTTCTGCATCGACCGCTCGGTCGAGTACGCGAAGTCCCGCAAGCCGTTCGGCAAGCCGCTGGCGAGCAACCAGGCCATCCAGTTCCCGCTGGTCGAGCTGCAGACCCAGGCGGAGATGCTGCGCGCGCTGATCCACAAGACGGCCTGGAGCATGGACACCTACGGGCCGCTCACCCAGTCGGACAAGGTCTCCATGTGCAACTACGTGGCCAACCGGCTGTGCTGCGACGCCGCGGACCGCGCCATGCAGGTGCACGGCGGCCTGGGCTACTCGCGGCACCAGCCGTTCGAGCACATCTACCGGCACCACCGGCGCTACCGCATCACCGAGGGCGCCGAGGAGATCCAGATGCGGCGGGTGGCCGGCTACCTGTTCGGCTTCATCAAGCCCGACACCCTCAAGGGTGTCACCCCCGAGCCCGGCTGAGGCCTCGATGATGAACGCAGCGGCCGGGAGGATCGTCGAGTGGGTAGGCCCGCATGTGCCCGAAGCCAGCGACGGCATCCTGACCTCGGCCGGGATATGCGAGGGACTCGCCGGCGCGGGCGTCGACTCGAGCGTGCTCATATTCGGCGGGTTCGCCGGGCTCGTGGCCGGGACGCTCGCCATGGGTGCCGTCGAGTACTCCAAGCTCCGGGCCGAGCGCGACCAGCAGGCGGGCCAGCTGGCCAGGGAACGAGTCCTGCTCGAGACCGCACCCGATGCGGAACTCGACGAGCTCACGCAGCTGTACGTGTCCCGCGGTCTTTCCCCCGGCCTCGCCCGGCAGGTGGCCATCGAGCTGACTGCTCACGATGCGCTGGCGGCGCACGCCGAGGCGGAGTACGGCATCATGCCCGTATCTCAACCCGAACCGCTTCGCGATGCGCTAGCGGTCAGCGCGGCGTTCGCGGCGGGAGGCCTGCTCCCCTGGCTGGCCATGGTGCTGATACCCGGGACGCCGCGTGCGGCCGTGACCTTCGTGATCGTGCTGCTGGCGCTGGCGCTGACCGGCTGGGTCTCGGCGCGGATGTCGGAGCTGCACTCGGCGCGTCCGATACTACGCATGGCGGGTATCGGTGCCCTGGCCATGGTGATCACCTACGTCGCTGGCGTCATAATCCACCCGTGATAATCCCGCCTGTCGGCCGATATCCGCCACCGTCGCGCTCGCGGCTCGCACCAGGTCCGCGGGGGCGAGCTCGATCTCGAGCCCGCGCCGCCCGGCGCTGCAGAACACGGTGGCGAACCCCATCGCCGAGGCGTCCACCACCACCGGCAGCCGCTTGCGCTGGCCCACCGGGGAGATGCCGCCGGCCACGTACCCGGTGGCCCGCTCGGCCGCCGCGACCGGGGCCATCGTGGCCTTCTTGCCGCCGCACGCCGCGGCCAGCGCCTTCAGGTCGAGCTGCCCTCCGACCGGGACCACCCCGGTCACCAGGGCCCCGTCCACCTCGGCGACCAGCGTCTTGAACACGCGCTCCGCGGGGACGCCGAGCGCCTCGCTGGCCTCGGTGCCGTAGGACTCGTTCCGCGGGTCGTGGGCGTACTCGTGCAGCGTGAACGGGATCTTCGCCCGCTCAAGGGCCATCGTCGCCGTCGTCCCGCGTCCCGCCACGATCGGCCACCCTAAGCCATACGACGGCCCCGGCGAAAACCATTAGGCGTGCCGTGTGGTGCCTACGCATAGTGGGGATATGCGCGTGACGTTTCCCAGGCTCCCCGACCACGAGCGCGCCTGGGCGCTGGTGGAGCGGGACGACGGGGTGGTGTACCGGCTGTACAGCGGGACCGCCGGCCCGCGGCTGCCGCATGACATCATGCACCTCGTGGTGGAGCGGGAACTGCGCATCAAGGACGGCATCTGGGCCGGCATCGCGGCGGGCGGCCCCGGTGACCCGCCGGACCCGCGCGCCGAACTTCTCGCCGACCTCGTATCTAGCGCCGCGGCGCTGAGCACGCTGACGCTGGACAAGATCAAACGGCTGACCGCGGACAAGCTCGCCGCGCTGCCCAGTGCCGAGCGGCGGGGCGCCGAGGTGGACCCGGTGGTGGTCGCCGTCGCGGCCCGGGCCCTGCAGGTGGAAGCGGCCCGCTGGGCGCGGCTGAGGGTGGGAGAGGAGCTGAGCTATGACTGGCCAGGAAAATAAGCGACCGAACGAGCTGATCGAGCACGCCCCGGTCACGCTGCGACGCTTCCGCTCCGAGGACGTCGACGCGCTGTTCCGCGCGGTCACCGAGTCGCTCGACGAGCTGCGCCCGTGGATGCCGTGGGCGGCGGACTACAGCCGCGCCTCGGCCGAGGAGTACCTGGCCGGCTCGGTCAAGGACTGGGACGAGGGCACCGCGTACAACTACGCCATCGTGACCGGGGACGCCCTGGTCGGCAGCATCGGCCTGATGACCAGGTGCGGCCCGGGCGGTCTCGAGATCGGCTACTGGGTGCGCAGCGCGTACACCGGCCGCGGTCTGGCTACGGCGGCGACCGAGGCCCTGGTCGGGCAGGCGTTCGGCCTGCCCGGCGTGGACTGGGTGGAGATCGTGCACGACGAGCTGAACGTGGCCAGCGGCCAGATCCCGCGCAAGCTCGGCTTCACCGAGGCCGGGCGCCGCCCGCTGGACTTTCCCTCGCCGTCCGGCACGGGCACCGGTGTGGTCTGGCGCCTCACCAGGTAACGTATGCCGCCATGGGATACGGGCAGGCGGATCAGGCCGACCGCGAGATGATGGCACTCGCGCTGGCCCAGGCGCGGATCAGCCTGGACGGCGGCGGCGTCCCGGTCGGCGCGGTGCTAGCGGTCGGCGGTGAGGTCATCGCGGCCGGGCACAACGAGCGCGTGCAGCGCGGCGACCCGGTGGCGCACGGCGAGATCTCCTGCCTGCGCAACGCCGGCCGGCGCCCCTCCTACCTCGAGACCACCCTGTACACCACGCTGTCCCCGTGCCAGATGTGCACCGGCGCCATCCTGCTCTTCCAGATCCCCCGCGTGGTGGTCGGAGAGGCCCAGACCTTCGCGGGCGACCTTCCCTTCCTCGCCGACCGCGGCGTCGAGATCGTCCTGCTCGACGACGAAGGCTGCATGGCCGCCATGCAAGAATTCCAGACCCGCTACCCCCAGATCTGGAGCGAAGACATAGGCGGCCGCTAACCCCGCCGATACCGGCCGGACGCGGGTCTAATTAGCGATGCCTTAATCTGCTGTGTATGCAGGTCCCGTCCCACGTCGAGTATGAGCGCGCGACCAGCGTCGAGCATGCGCTGGCGCTGCTGGGCCGGCCGGACCACCGCGTCCTGGCCGGCGGCCACAGCCTCATCCCGATGATGAAGCTGCGGCTGGCCCAGCCCGGCGTATTGGTCGACATCAACGGCCTGGCCGAACTCGCCTTCATAAAAGAACACAGCGGCCAGCTCCGCATCGGCGCGCTGGCCCGGCACGCGGACCTGCTCGACTCCGCAGCAGCGGGGCAGCACTTCCCGATCTTCCATGACGCCGAACGGGTCGTGGCGGACCCGATCGTCCGCCTGTGGGGCACCGTCGGCGGGTCGCTGTGCCAGGCCGACCCGTCCGAGGATCTGTCCGCGGTGTTCGCGGCGGTGCGCGCGACCGCGGTCATCCGCGGCCAGGACGGCGACCGCGAGGTCCCGGTGCGCGAGTTCCACCTCGGCCCGTACGAGACCGTCATCGGACCGGGCGAGCTGCTGGCCGAGATCCGCGTACCCATCATCCCCGGCACCGGCAGCGCGTACGAGAAGGTGGCACGCCGGGTCGGCGACTGGTCGGTGGCCGCCGCCGGGGCCGTGCTCCAACTACACAAGGACACCATCAAAGAAGCCGGCATCGGCCTGACCGCGGTCGCCGCCGAGCACTTTGTGGCGGCCGAGGCCGAGGACTTCCTGCGCGGCAAGCCCGCCACCGAGGAGAACTTCTCCAAAGCCGCGAAGATCGCCGCGGAGCACTGCCAGCCCATCCCCGACCAGCGCGGACCCGAGGACTACAAGCGCCACCTGGTCGCCGAGCTCACCACCCGCGCGCTCCGCCGCGCCGCGGACCGCGCCGCCGGCCGAGCCGCCCAGCGAGCGAAAACGTGACCATGCGGGTCGCGGTGACGGTGAACGGCACCGAGTACGCGCGCGACGTGGAGCCGCGGCTGCTGCTCATCCACTTCCTCCGGGACGAGCTGGGCCTGACCGGCAGCCACTGGGGCTGTGACACGTCCAACTGCGGCACCTGCGTCGTGTGGCTCGACGAAACGCCGGTCAAGGCGTGCACGGTACTCGCGGCGATGGCTGATGGCCGCATCGTACGTACCGTCGAGGACCTCGCCAGAAACGGCCAGCTCGACCCGGTCCAGCAGGGGTTCATCGAGTGCCACGGCCTGCAGTGCGGCTTCTGCACGCCCGGCATGATGATGACCGCGCGCTGGCTGCTCGACCGCAACCCGGACCCGGCCGAGGCCGAGATCCGCGAGGTGCTGTCCGGTCTGCTGTGCCGGTGCACCGGCTACGAGAACATCGTCCGCTCGGTCCGCTGGGCGGCCCAGCACCCGGCCGGGCATCCCGGAGAATCACCATGACCGCCGGCTTCGGGAGGATGCTGCGCAAGGAAGACCAGCGGTTCGTCCGCGGCCAGGGCACGTACGTGGACGACGTGCACCTGCCCGGCATGCTCTACGGCGCGGTGCTGCGCAGCCCGCACCCGCACGCCAGGATCGTCTCCATCGACACGGTCGCGGCCGAGGCGCATCCCAAGGTCAAGGCCGTCATCACCGGCGAGACGCTCCAACGACGCGACCTGGCCTGGATGCCGACCCTGGCCGGCGACCGGCAGGCCGTGCTGGCCACCGACAAGGTCCGGTTCCAGGGCCAGGAGGTGGCGTTCGTGGTGGCCGAGGACCACTACGCGGCCCGGGACGCGCTCGAGCTGATCGACGTGGAATACGAGCCGCTGCCCGCGGTGGCCGACGCCCGCCGCGCGCTGGACCCCGACGCCCCGCTGGTCCGCGACGACATCACGAACACGACGAGCAACCACATCTTCGACTGGGAGTCCGGCGACGCCGAACGTACCGACCAGGTCTTCCGCGACGCCGAGGTCACGGTCAGCCAGGACATGCTCTACCCGCGGGTGCACCCGGCGCCGCTGGAGACCTGCGGCATCGTGGCCGACTTCAACCAGGTCAGCGGCAAGCTGACGGTCTGGGCCACCAGCCAGGCCCCGCACGCGCACCGGACCCTGTACTCGATGGTGTCGGGCCTGCCCGAGCACAAGATCCGGGTGATCTCGCCGGACATCGGCGGCGGGTTCGGCAACAAGGTGCCGATCTACCCCGGCTACCTGTGCGCGATCACCGCCTCGATGATCACCGGCCGCCCGGTGAAGTGGATGGAGGACCGGTCGGAGAACCTGATGTCCACCTGCTTCGCCCGGGACTTCCACATGCGCGGCGAGCTGGCCGCCAGCCGGGACGGGAAGATCAGGGCGGTGCGGGTCACGGTGCTCGCCGACCACGGCGCGTTCAACGGCGCCGCCCAGCCGACCAAGTACCCGGCCGGGTTCTTCGGCGTGTTCACCGGCTCCTACGACCTGGAGGCGGCGCACTGCCAGGTGACCGCGGTGTACACCAACAAGGCGCCGGGCGGGGTCGCCTACTCCTGCTCGTTCCGCATCACCGAGGCGGTCTACCTGGTCGAGCGGATGGTCGACGTGCTCGCCTTCGAGCTGAACCTCGACCCGGCCGAGCTGCGCATGCGCAACCTGCTCCGCCCCGAGCAGTTCCCCTACACCTGCCAGACCGGGTGGACCTACGATTCCGGTGATTACCCCCGTACGCTGCGGCTGGCCATGGAGATGGCCGGCTACGAGGACCTCAGGAAAGAACAGGAGGCCGAACGGGCCCGCGGTCACCTGACCGGAATCGGTGTCAGCTTCTTCACCGAGGCCGTCGGGGCGGGTCCCCGCAAGCACATGGACATCCTGGGCATCGGCATGGCCGACGGGGTGGAACTGCGTGTCCACCCGACCGGGACCGCGGTGCTCCGGATCTCGGTGCAGACTCAGGGGCAGGGGCACGAGACCACGTTCGCGCAGATCGTCGCCGAAGAGCTGGGCCTATCCCCGGACGACGTGGAGGTCGTGCACGGGGACACCGACCAGACCCCGTTCGGCCTGGGCACCTACGGGTCCCGGTCCACGCCGGTGTCCGGGGCGGCCACCGCGATCGTGGCCAGGAAGGTGCGCGAGCGGGCCAGGATCGTGGCCGCCGCCATGCTCGAGGCCGACCCGGACGACCTGGTGTGGGACCAGGGTCGCTGGTTCGTCAAGGGCGACCCGGACTCCGGCAAGACGATCGCGGAGATATCCTGGGCCGCGCACTCCAACCTCGAGCTGCCCGACGGCATCGAGGGCCAGCTGGACGCGACCTGCGTCTACAACCCGCCCAACCTGACCTACCCGTTCGGCGCCTACATCTGCGTGGTCGACGTGGACCCGGGCACCGGCAAGGTCGACGTCCGCCGGTTCATCGCGGTGGACGACTGCGGGGTGCGGATCAACCCGATGATCGTCGAGGGCCAGGTGCACGGCGGCCTGGCCGACGGGATCGGGATGGCGCTGATGGAATCCATCGCCTTCGACTCCGACGGCAACTGCCTGGGCGGCTCGTTCATGGACTACCTGCTGCCGACCTCGCTGGAGTGCCCGTCCTGGGAGCTCGGCGCCACCGTCACCCCGTCGCCGCACCATCCCATCGGGGCCAAGGGGGTGGGCGAGTCCGCCACCGTCGGGTCGCCGCCGGCCGTGGTCAACGCGGTCATCGACGCGCTGCGGCCGTACGGCGTGCGGCACGCCGACATGCCGCTGACCCCGGCCCAGGTGTGGCGGGCCATCCAGGGCCGCCCGTTCCGCACCGACCTGGCGATCAGTTAGTTCGCCCCGCAAAGATAAACTCGCACCTTGTGAGCACCATGACGCACGACCTGCACGACCGGTTCCCGAACGTCGGCGACCTGAACGCCGCGCTGGAGACGGTCGGCTACCTGGCCGGCGACCAGCTGGGCGCCGCGCTGTTCCTGGCGGTACGGATGGGGCAGCCGATCCTGCTCGAGGGCGAACCCGGGGTGGGCAAGACCGAGGCCGCCAAGGCCCTGGCCGCCGCGATCGACACCCCGCTGGTCCGGCTGCAGTGCTACGAGGGCATCACCGCCTCCGAGGCGCTGTACGAGTGGAACTACCCGCGTCAGCTGCTGGCCATCAGGCTGGCCGAGGCGGCCGGTGAGCGGATCGAGGACAAGGACCTGTTCACCAGCGAGTACCTGCTGCCGCGGCCGCTGCTCACCGCGCTGCTGCACCCGGGTCCCCGCCCGGCCGTGCTGCTCATCGACGAGGTGGACCGGGCCGACGACGAGTTCGAGGCGTTCCTGTTCGAGCTGCTGGCCGAGGCGGCGGTCACCATCCCCGAGCTCGGCACCCAGCAGGCCGCGCTGCCCCCGGTCACCGTGCTCACCTCGAACCGGACCAGGGACCTGCACGACGCGCTCAAGCGCCGCTGCCTGTACCACTGGATCGCGTACCCGGACACCGCCCGGGTCGCGGAGATCGTCCGCCGCCGGGTGCCCGCCTCTGGCGAGCGGCTGTCCGGTCAGATCGCGACCGCGGTCGGCCGGCTGCGCAGCCTGGACCTGACCAAGCCGCCCGGCATCTCCGAGGCGATCAGCTGGGCGTTCGCGGTGAGCGTGTTCGGCGCCGCCGAACTCGACGCGCCGGTCGCCGGGCAGACCCTTAGTACGGTCCTGAAATATCCGGAAGACGAAGAGAGCGTGCGCCGGGCGGGCCTGGCGTCGGTGGTCGGGCGCATTGACTGAAGCGGTAGTCGCGCCCGCCGAGCCCGATGTGGCCGCGATGGCCACCGGGTTCGGCATCGCCCTGCACGACGCGGGGCTCCCGGTCGGGCCGGACCGCTGCGAGCGGCTGGCCCGCGCGGTGACGGTCATGGGCGCCACCACAGTGGCCGAACTGCGCGCCTGCGCGCTGGCCACGATGGTGTCCGATCCGGGCCAGATGCCTACCTTCGACCGGGTGTTCAATGCGGTGTTCGGCGGTCCGTCGCCGTTCCGGCACCTCAACCTGCCGACCGCGCCCCGCTCCTACGAACGCCCCGAATCCGACGGCAGCCCGCAGCCCCAGGGCCGGTCCGAGGACGGTCCGGGCGACCTGCCGTCCGGCCTGCGCGTCTCGGACGCCGTCCCGGCCGCGGCGGACAGCGACGAGCCGCTGGTCGAGGGGCCGGCCGTGCACCGGGTCGCGTCGGCCACCGAGCGGCTCAGCGGCCGCGACTTCACCGAGCTGTCCCCGGCCGAGCTCCGCCAGCTGGTCACGCTCATGCGCGAGATGGCGCTGGCCATCCCGCCCCGCCGGACCCGCAGGTTCCGCACCGCCCGCGACGGCAAGCGGCCTGACCTGCGCCGGACGCTGCGGCTGGCCCGGCGTACCGGCGGTGAGGCGATCAGGTTCGCCCGCCGGGCGCCGCGCGTCAAGCCGCGCCGGCTGGTGGTGCTGTGCGACATCTCCGGCTCGATGGAGCCCTACGCCCGCGCCCTGCTGATGCTGCTCTACGTGCTGAACGCCGGCCAGCCGCGCAACGCGCAGAACCGGCCCGAGGTGTTCAGCTTCGCCACCCGGCTGACCCGGCTGACCCCCGCGCTCGCCGCGGCCAGCCCGGACACGATGCTGGCCAAGGCGGGCGAGGCGGCCCCCGACTGGTCCGGCGGGACCAGGATCGGCGCCGCGGTCAAGGAGTTCAACGACCACTACGGCAGCCGCGGCATGGCCCGGGGCGCGGTCGTCCTGATCATCTCCGACGGCTGGGAGACCGGCGACCCGGCCCTGCTCGGCGCGCAGATGGCCCGGCTGCACCGGGTAGCGCACCGGATCGTGTGGGCGAACCCGCGCACCCAGTCGCCCCGCTACCGTCCCGAGGTCGGCGGCATGGCCGCCGCCTGGCCCTACTGCGACGCCGTGGTCAGCGCGCACAACCTGGACTCGCTGGACGACCTGCTGTCTGCTCTCCGGGACCGTTAGCCCGGAACATAAGCCGATGGCGCGCAAAGCGGGTGCGCGCCATCGGCTAGCCATGCTAGCCCCGGGGGGACGACCCCCCGGGATCCCCCCGCTAGGCCACGCTGACATGGATCGTGTGATAACCGGTCGCGCCGTTCGGCGGAGCCTTGTGCTTGAGGTCGGTCTGGGTGTAGCCGCTCTTGTCGGTGGCCCGCACCTGGAGCACGTGCTGGCCCGGGGTGGCGTCCCAGACGTAGTACCACTGGCGCCAGGTGTCGATGGTGTCCTGGGCCGGCAGCCGGGCCTCGTGGAAGATCCCGTCGATGCCCACCTCGACGGCCTCGATGCCGGTGTGCTGCGCCCACGCCACCCCGGCGATCGTCACCTGCCCCGCGGGCAGGTTGCTGAGCCGTTTCGGCACGTCGATGCGGGACTCGGTCTTGATCGGCGCCCGCTGGGACCAGGCCGGCTTCTGCTTGACCCAGAAGGCGCTGAACGCATCGAACGTGGTGAGCTCCATGTCCACCACCCACTTGGTCGCGGACACGTAGCCGTAGAGCCCCGGGACCACCACCCGCACCGGGTAGCCGTGCGCCTGCGGCAGCACCTCGCCGTTCATGGCCACCGCGAGCATCGCGTGCCGGCCGTCCAGGACCGGGTCGGTGGCCACCCCGATGGTCATCCCGTGCACGTCCCGCATGACGATCTGGTCCGCGCCCCGGTGCACGCCCGCCTTGCGGAGGATGGGCGCCAGCAGCGTGCCCTGCCACCGGGCGTTGCCGACGTAGTTGCCGCCTACCGACTCGGAGACGCAGGTCAGCGTGATGTCCCGGTCGATCATGGGCCGCCGGATCAGGTCGTTGTAGCTGAGGGTCAGCGGCCGGTCCACCATGCCGTGGATGCGCAGCTGCCAGTCGGCGGGGGAGACCTTGGGCAGCACCAGCGAGGTGTCGATCCGGTAGAACTCCTTGTTCGGCGTGTAGAACGGGGACAGCCCGGCGATGTTGTCCAGCGTCTCGTCCGCCGGCAGCGGCGTCATCGGGTCGATCTTCAGCGTGGGCGGCGGGGTGGCCGGGCTAGGCGGGGTCGGGGCCAGGGCGACCGGTGGAGCCGAGCGGAAATGCTGGCCGAGCAGAAGCTCGCCGCCCACCCCGGCGGCGGCCGCGCCCACCGCGGTGACCCCGGCCGCGCGGAGGAACTTGCGCCGGTTGACCGGGCCCGTCATCGTGTCCTCCTCCGCGTGCCGCCGCGCCCGTGCCGGAGCGGCCCCTGGGCTAGCTGCGGCGCCGCCGCGCGGAACAGCCACAGCACCGCGGCCGCGCCGGCCAGGCCGCCGATGACTACGGGTGTGACGTCGGCCACGTGGCCGGCCGGCCTGGTGATCACGACGAACGCGGCGAACAGGGTAAACGCCGCCACCCCGGCCACGCCGCCCGCGGCGTTGCGCCGGGCCAGCGTGCCGATCACGACGGCGACGACGGCGAACGTAAGGTACATGCCGAGCAGCAGCACGGTCCGGCCCTGCGCCCCGAACTGGTGCACCACGGCGTTGCGCAGCGCGGCCGGCGTCCGGTCGGCGAACACCGCGGCCATCGCGCCGACCGGCGAGGTCGCCGACTTGAGCACCGCCGCGGCCAGGGTGGAGACGCCGAGCACGACGCCGATGGCGAGGAGTTCGGTGACCGCGCCGACCATCGGCCCGCGCCGCCACGCCTCCCGCCTGCGCGCCTGCTCGGCCCGCCAGCGTTCCGGGTAGACCCCCGCGTCCGGCGTGGTCAGCACCGGGTCGTCGGTCAGCGCATCCCCAGGCTCGACGTAGCTGCCCGGCCCCAGGTAAGCGTCACCGGCGTAGCCCCAGTCGTAGCCGTCCTGGGGCTCGGCGTAGCCGACGCTGCTCCTGGCGTAGCCGTCCCGCCCGTAGCCGTCCCGCCGGTAGTCGTCCGGCCGGTAGTCGTCCCGGCCGTCGAAGTAGTCGGCGGTCCCGGCGTAGCCGCCGTAGCCGTTGGTCACCGCGGGATACGCCGCCGTGGCCATGGCCTGCTGAGCGCCGGTCTGGTACGACGGCCATCCCTCGGCCGGGGTCGCCGCCGGCCAGCGCTCCTGGCGGGGCGGCATCCGATGCGACGGGTCGTAACTCATGCCTCAATTCACGTCCTCAGGCCGGGTGCCGTTTGATGTTTGCGCGGAGGGTAACCAACCGGTAAGAAAGCACGCCGGGCCTCAGACCGGGATTTCCCGGCCCACGGATTCGGGCTCCGCGACCTCGGCCACCGCGCCTTCCGGCGCCACGGTCACTGGCCCGGCGGTCACTGGCTCCGCGACCATGGGCTCCGCGACCATGGGCTCCGCGGTCACCGCCGCGCGCTGGGCCAGCTTGTTCCTGATCAGCCAGCCGGCCGCCACGACCACCAGCGGCACGCTGTAGGCGATCGCGTCTTGCAGCCGCGGCGGGATGTAATACCGGGCGCCCAGGGCCGGATAGGCCGCGTA
>Ga0207674_10004522_pt1 | contig 16707 bp, 9 predicted proteins | sample KBSCornC72_FD_184303 | JGI IMG/M metagenome (GOLD analysis project Ga0207674, IMG submission 184303) | Corn rhizosphere microbial communities from Kellogg Biological Station, Michigan, USA - KBS Corn C7-2 (SPAdes) (version 2) | ecosystem: Host-associated > Plants > Roots > Rhizosphere > Soil ... | reverse complement strand
CGACGCGATAGCGATCGGCAATGATCGACCCGACGAGATCCGTCGAGTTCTGGGCCTGAATCAGGGCGGCGCCATCGAGGAAGCAGAACATGTGGTCCGCCTCGTAGCGCGTGCCACACTGCGGGCAGACTTTTTCGTTTGCCACGAAAGCTCCCCAGGGCTCGCTTCATCCGCCGGCGCATATGCGCCGGCGACTCACCAGGGTTGATCGCGCCCGGCGAGGTCGTAAGCAGTGAGAATGTAGACTACGTGCGCGACCGGTCAACCTCCGGCCCCGTCACCATTTCCACGATGACCGACCGTTGGCGGCGCACATGCCACCGACGTCGAAGAGGGCACTTTGGCAACGCGATTCTGGAAACCGCACACGGCGACCACGCGTCCATTGAGACACAGTCGTTTGCCCATAGAACTCCCCAGATGAGCGCACGCCCGCTCCCGATTTCAGCAGCGTCGCAACCTCGTCGAGTCTGGTGGTACGCGGCAGTCATCGCACTCGCCGGCGTCGCCTCGACGACCGGGCTCTCGAACGGCTTTGCGCTCGACGATCTCGCGCTCGTGGCAGACAACGCGCGCGTACATTCGCTGGAACAGTGGTGGCGCCTGTTCTCCCTTCCGTACTGGCCCCCGCAGTACGGCGCCTCGCTCTACCGCCCGCTCGTTACGATCGCCTATGCGGTGCAATGGTCCGCGGGCGGCGGAGCGCCGTGGGTGTTTCATCTGGGCAGCGTCGTGTTGTACCTCGCGCTCTGTGCGCTGGTGCTCGCGCTTCTGCTCGAGGTGCTCGCCCCGGTTCCAGCCTTGATCGGCGCCGTGCTGTTCGCGGTGCATCCGGTCCACGTGGAGGCCGTCGCCAACGTGGTCGGACAGAGCGAGCTGCTGGCGTCGCTGGCCGTAGTCGCCGCGTGCGTCATCTACCTTCGCGCACGCCAAACCGGCCGGCTCGGTGCTTCAGCGATCCTGTCGCTCTGCGCGCTGTACGGCTTCGCCGTGCTGTGCAAGGAGCACGCGCTCCTTCTTCCCGCGCTGCTCGCCGCCATCGAGTGGTTCGTGGTCGACGGTCCCGCCCCATCGAAGTCGCACGGACTTGCCCAGCGCGTCCGCGTCACGGTACCGCTCGTTGTCGGCCTCTTCGTGGTCGCCGTGGCCTACATGACCACGCGAACGATCGTCGTTGGCGAGTTGTTAGGCGAGAAACACCTCGTTCCGGTCCACGGCGTTCGGCGGCTCTGGGTCATGATGGTCGTCGTGCCGCAATGGCTCCGTTTACTCGTCTGGCCGGCACACCTGTCCGCCGAGTACAGCCCACGACAGATCGAGATACCGGCGGGCCCCGGATCCGAGATCGCGCTCGGATGCGCGATCCTTCTGGCATGCGTCGCCGCATTCGTTGCGTTAGGCAGAGGACCCGACGCGACCCGAGCTGAGCGCAGCGCCACTCGGCTCGGATTCGCGTGGCTGGCCATCACGCTGCTCCCGGTGAGCAACCTGTTCTCGGTGATGCTCGTCGCGGAGCGCACGCTTCTGTTGCCGAGCGTCGGCGCAGTGCTGGTCGCCGGAGCGGCCGTCTCGTGGGCGACTCAGAGCAGCGCCGGGTGGAGCGCGAGCGCTCGCGTGGGTGTGGCGACAGTGGTCGCAGCGCTCGTCGCCGCCGGCGCGATCCGAAGCCGCGAGCGGCAGCGCGTGTGGCGCGACAACGCGACGCTGTTCGCCCAGACGGCCGAGGACGCACCGCGGAGCTATCGCGCCCAGTTTTTCTACGGGCAGCTCCTGTTCGAGCAGGGCAGACGCGCCGAAGGCGAACGGCGACTGAAGATGGCGATCGCGCTCAACCCAACGCCGTCGGACGTGTCGCCGCTCAACTACCTCGCGACGCAGTACCGGGACGCGGGGCTGTGCCCGCAGGCGCTGCCACTGTACGAGCGCGCACTCGCGAACGACGAGGCACGACCGGACGTGCGCTACGGCATGGCCGCGTGCCTGCTCGAGATGGGCCGGGTGCGTGAAGCACGCCAGCTGGCGCAGGAGGGCGCCCGACGCGGCGACCTGAGGGCGCTGTTCCTCCAACTCATCGCGCGGTCCGACAGCGTTACGTCTGCCGGCGGCTGAGCACCGCAAGAGCAGCGCGCACTGGCTCCGCACGACTCGTCCCCGTTTGGGCGCCACGTGGCCCTGCCGCGGTTGACAACGGCGCGAAAAAGGTGAAGTCTACCTATGTAGAGTTTTACATAGGAGCCAAAACCGCGTGCGACCGACCCGTCTCACCCTGCCGACCGCCATGGTCCTCATGGCCGTCTCCCGCAATTACCGCTACGGATTCGACATCTCGGACGCCACCGGACTGCCGAGCGGCACCGTGTACCCGGTTCTGCGGCGGCTGGAGGAGGCCGGCCTGCTCCGCTCGCGGTGGGAAGCCGTCGAGACGGCGCGGTCCGAGCAGCGACCGCCCAGACGGTACTACACGGTGACGGGATCCGGAACGCAGGCGGTCCGTGACGCGATCGATCGGTATCCAACGCTGGACCGGGCGTTCGACCGGCCCTCGTCGCCCGAGCCACGACCCGCGTGACATCCCCAGCAGCTGGACACGAGCCGCTGGATGGGCGCAAGACCATCCCGCCAGCCTCGATGCACGACTCACCGCCGGGCAGCGTCATCGTCGCGGCCTGTGCGACGATCGTCCCGCCCGACCGCCGAGCCGAATGGCAGGCGGAGTGGCTCGGCGAGCTGGCGTATGCCTGGAGCGTCAGGCGACGCGGACACGACACACCAGTTTCGGCGCGCGTCGCGCTGTGGCTGCGCGCCCTGGGCGCCGCGCCCGACGCCGTCTGGTTTCGACGCCACCATGGAGGCGACTCGATGCTCTCTCAGGACCTTCGCTACGCGCTGCGCACCCTCGTTCGGTGGCCCGGCTTCTCGGCCGTGGTCATCCTGACGCTCGCGTTAGGTATCGGCGCCAGCGCGGCCATCTTCAGCATCGTCAATGCGGTGTTGCTGCGGCCGCTGCCGTACCCGAGCCCGGAGCGGCTCGTGTTCGTGTTCGGAACCCCCACTGACGGTGACTCGGCAAAGGTCGGACGCGGCAGCTCGTATCCGGACTTCGCCGACATCCGCACGCGCAGCCGCTCGTTCACTCAGCTCGCGGCATTCTCGGTCCGGCAGACGACCGTGACCGGCAAACAGTTCGAGCCCGGAATCGTGTCGGGGGCGCTCGTCACCGGCAACCTCTTCCCGATGCTCGCCGTGTCGCCCCTGCTTGGGCGAACGTTCTCGGCCGAGGAGGACAGGCCAGGCGCGCCGCCGGTGGTGATCGTGAGCAACGAGTTCTGGCAGCAGCGGCTCGGCACGAACCCTAACGTGATCGGCTCGTCGATCTCACTGAACGGAACGCCGGCGACGATCGTGGGCGTGATGCGACCGCGCTTCACGTTCCCGGGCGCAACCGCCGTCTGGTATCCGGCCGGAGAGCCGACCGATCCGCGCATGCGCGGACAGCACAGCTTCACCATTCTCGGCCGGTTGGCACCCGGCGTCACGATGCCAACGGCCGACCGCGAGGTGGCAGGCATCGCGAAGCAGCTCGAGACCGAGTACCCGTCGGACAACGCGAAGCGCGGTGCGCGCGTGCAGTCGATGACCGAGGCGATCGTGGGGAACGTGCGACCGCAGCTGTTCGTGCTGTTGGGGGCAGTCGCGCTCGTACTGCTCATCGTGTGCGTGAACGTCGCCAACCTGTTCCTCGCCCGCGCCACGGCGCGGACCCGCGAGGTGGCGGTGCGAACCGCGTTAGGCGCCGGCAGCCGCCGCCTGGCTCGCCAGTTCCTCACCGAGAGCTTCGTCGTCACGACGATCGGCAGCGTGCTGGCGCTGGTCGTCGCGTACTGGGGGAGCAAGCTCCTCGTGTCGAAGGCTCCAACGTCGATCCCGCGCGCGAGCGAGATCGGGATCGATGTGAACGTTCTGCTCTTTCTGTTGGGACTCGCTGTGGTCACGGCGCTGATCTTCGGCGTGCTCCCGGCGCTGCAGATGTCGCGAGGGATGCCGATCGCATCGCTGCGCGAAGGCGGCCGCGGCGCGCGCGGTGGACTGGCTCGCCGCGGTCTTCGGCAGGCGCTCGTGGTGTCGGAGGTGGCGCTGGCCGTCGTGCTGGTGGTCGGCGCATCGCTCCTGGTGAAGAGCTTCTGGAAGATGGAGCGAGTGGATCCGGGATTCGTCCCCGATCGCATGCTCGTCGTGCAGATTCAGCTGCCGCAGTCCCGATATGGCGGCTACGCGGATGGCGATCGCGTGCGTGCGTTCTACGCCGACGTCTATCGGCGCGTGGCCGCGCGACCCGAAGTCCAGTCCGTGGCGGTGGCGATGCAGCATCCTCTCGCGCCTGGCTGGACGTCGAGCTTCACGATCGACGGACGGGAGCCGCCGCCAAGCGGGCAGGAGCCTGAATCGAGCATCCGACCAGTAATGCCCGGATATTTCCGCGCGGTCGGCGCGAAGCTGCTTCGCGGGCGGGAGATCCAGGAGTCGGATGGTGTGGGCAAGCCGGGCGTCGTCGTGATCAACGAGGCGTTCGCGCGGCTGCACTTCCCTAACGAGGACCCGATCGGTCGTCGGATCCTGCGCGGGTCGTGGTGGAAAGGGATGCCGGCCTCGTACGAGATCGTCGGCGTCGTGGCGGACGAGCGCTTCAACGGCCCGCGCGCGCCGGCGGACCCGGCAACCTATTTCTCGCTCGCGCAGTTCACGTTCAACGACAACTGGCTGCTGGTGCGGACGAAGACGGATGCGAAGGCATTCGTATCGACACTGCGCCGGATCGTATGGTCGATGGACCGGGATCTCCCGCTTGAGAACGTGCAGACGATGAACGAGCTGCTCGGCGATTCGGTCGCCGATTCCCGGTTCAACACGGCGTTGTTGTCGTTGTTCGCGGTTGTCGCCCTGCTGCTCGCGGCGATCGGGATCTATGGCGTTCTGGCGTACACGGTCGCGCAGCGCACGAGCGAGATCGGGATCCGCATGGCGCTCGGCGCTCAGCGATCGAGCGTTCTCCGGCTGGTGGTGGGGAACGGGGTGACGCTGGCGATCATTGGTGTGGCCATCGGCGCGGCCGTCGCGCTGGTTGCGACGCGTTCCCTCGAAAAGCTGGTGTTCGGCGTGAGCACGACGGATCCCGGGGTGTTTGCGTTCGTCGCGCTGGCGCTGACGGCTGTCGCCGCAACAGCGGCGGCGATTCCCGCGCTCCGGGCGAGCCGCGTGGATCCGATCGAGGCACTGCGTAGCGAGTAGCCGCGGATCCAAGCATCACGGTAAGGCAAGCCTTTTTCGGGAACTGCGATGAAGCTGATCTTGCGGAAACAACCGGATAGCTGCCTAACGGACTGACTTCATGGCGCAACGAGATGAATTTTGAGGAACGCCCTCGGGACGCATGAGCCTCCCGAGGCGTTTCATTCAAGAATCCCGGTTCGTTGCGAGAGCCAGTATCACCGCAAAGTCGGATCAGGCAGTTTCCGCAATATCCGTTTTATCCCAGTTCCCAGGAAAAGGCTTGCGCGAAGACGATGCCTGGATCCGCGACGATGTCAGCGCACGATCCATTTCAGGACCTGGAATGCCCAGCCGATGCTCATGAGGGCAATCGGGAATAGCGTCAGGCCGACCGAGAAGACCAGCCCCTGACGGAACAGCGCCGGACCGACGCGAGGCGTCTCCTCACGCCAGGCGCGCTGCATCGCCGCTTCGGTCACGAAACCGAACGAATAGAACAGGTTCGCGAAGAACCCGTACATGAGGACGCCCGGCCAGGCGACCGGCATGTTCATCGACAGCGGCGGGAGCAGCGCGATGAACTTCACGGCCGCCAGTGTCACGAGGCCGGCTCCGCCGACGATCACGTTGAACGTTAGGCGTCGCGACTCCCACCACCGGAAGATACTGGCGGTGCTTCGGACCTCGGCGGGCGCTGGAAAGAGCAAACGCGTCAGGGCAGACACTCCGGTACTCCGAACGGGCCACGACCCAACATACATCGAGCCAGCCGTTGCATCAAGTACTTTGCGTTGTAGAGCATGGATCTCTGGTGTGCCTGGAACTCCCCGTCGAATTCGTGGTATCGTCTAGCACGAGCTCGCTCACCCGCGACCGCCCCGCCCCCCGCATGGCGAACTACATCACGCTCATCCGGACGCTCCTCTCGTTCGCTGTCGTTGCCATGCTGCACGTGCGCACGAAGTGGATGTACGTGGCCGCGTTCATCCTGACCATCGTCCTCATCTGGATGGACGCGCTGGACGGCTACGTCGCCCGCGTTCGGAAGGAAACCTCGAAGCTCGGCGCCGTCGTGGACATCCTTGGCGACCGGGTCGTCGAGATGTCGTACTGGATCGTCTTCGCGAAATTCGGGTGGGTGCCGCTGTGGGTCGCGATCCTCGTCTCGGCGCGCGGCATCCTCGTCGACGGCATCCGCGCGCTGGCGCTCGAGCGCGGCATGACGGCGTTCGGCTCGACGACCATGATGCGGTCGAAGCTCGGAACGCTGCTCGTGAGCTCGCGGCTGAGCCGAGCCCTGTATGGAGGCGCGAAGACGCTCGCGTTCTCGTTGCTCATACTCGCGTTCGCGCCAGGTCTGTTCCGGCACATCGGCCCGATCGTAACCTGGCTCGCCTACGCGAGCGTGTACACGACCGTCGTCATGTGCGTTCTGCGAGGCCTACCGGTCGTCGCCGAAGCGAGGCACCTCGTTCGGCGTTAGGCGCCGAGGTCGAGGGCGAACGAACGGGCTGGGGCTCCGGCGGCGGCCTGGCCAGGCCCAGGTGATGAGTTGTGAGTACTCAATCATCAGGCATCAGATCCCGGCGGGGCCACGTGGTGTGAGGTCCCGGCCGACGGGAAACCGTAGGAACGGGACCTGATGCCCGATGACTCAAGGCCGAGGAGTGATCCCCTTGGTACTGCGTTTCTGCCTCTGTCGCTGTTTTTCCTAGACACTGAAATCCACTGGCTTCCGCAGCGTTAGGCCGTCGCGGCGGAATCCTGCCTCCACGAATGCCGAGACGTGCGCGCTCTTTGTGGCAGGGGCGCCGTCGATCGTTTCGATCGCCAGGTCGTGACGCCGATGCACACCGGGCACCGGCAGCTGCAGATGCGACACCAGCGACCCCACGGCAAGGCGCACCTCCTCGTCGCTCGCGCCCGGTGCGACGTTCAAGCGTCGTCCCCGCCCCTCTGCAGCGATGATCACGCGGCCACGTCGCGTGACCAGTAGCGCTCCTCGCCCCCGCGGACGAGCCAACGCCGGTCGGTCATCCTCCGATACCTCCAGCGGCAACGCGTACGCATTGGCCGGGTCGCTCGTGGACATCGTGATGGCCGGCGCGTTCGCGTCATCGGCAACCTCGCGCAGCGCATCCACGGCACTGGCGGTCGCGAACTGCGCGCCAGCCAACCCACGTACGAAGTATCCGCGTCGGACCTCGCCGCGAAGCTCGAGGCGACGCAGCTCACGGTAGATGGCGCGCCACGAGACCGCGGGCCGCTCGCGCCGCCACCAATCACGTGTCACGATGGCGTACCGGTCGAGCCATTGCCGGGCGACGGCCTCGGCCCGTGCTTCCTCGTCCCTGGCTGGCCCGAAGATGCCCGGCGTCGTGACGAGCGACCATCGCCCGACCCAGCCATCCCGCCCACCCGGCAGATCGGGCCGGCGCCATTTCGGAAGACGGCGGAGATTGGGACGGCGCTGCACGATAGGGCGCCCGGGCGTTGGCGAGAAATCCGCCGGAAGCCACCGCGTCGGGTCGGGATCATCGCGCCGATTCCCGGGAAGCAGCGGCCGGAAGCGGATGACCTCACGCAGCGCTTCCGCGCTGTCGTTGGTGACGAGACCGGCCGCGGCGAGCTCGCGGAGCGCATCGCGCAGCCCGAGCATCGTTAGGCCCGTGGCGACCTGCAGATCGACGATGAACGACGCCCCATAGCCACGAAGTGCGGCGAGCACCTTCTCGGCGCCCTCGCTCAGCGGCGGTCGCCCCTCGTTGGGAGCGGCGCTGCCATCGGGCGCCAGCCACAGCGCCGCGGTGCCCCGTTCGACGAACCGAAGTCCGGTCAACGCGCGCGCATCGCTGCGGTCGGCCGACCCGCCGTCGCCGATCCAGACGACGGAGCCCGATTGGGTCAGTGCGCCGAGTGCGGTGGCGTCGTAGGGCCTAACGCGCGATGGCAGATAGTCGCGCTCCCATGCCGCGGCGGGACGCACCAGTCCTGCCAGTTGCCGTACGGCGGTCGATACCCCTTCTGTCCCGCCCAGGTGGTCGCGGGGATCGAGGTGCTGCCACCGCTGGAGGAACGCGACGAGGTCCGGCAGCCCCACCGCCGTGATCTGCTGTCGGGCCGTGGCGAGCGCGCGTCGTCGCGCGTGCTCGAGGACCCGGCGCGAGCACCATCGCGCGGTCGCGCGGTCCTGCCCGAAGAAGCCGCGCACCAGCTTTCCCTCGCGCTGCCAGTCCTCCAGCCGTTTCGCGATCCACGCTTCGCTCAGGTCGTAGCGGGCGCGGATCTCGTCGATGGAAACGGGTCCCGAGACCGCGAGCCAGCGCGCGAGGATCTCGCGCCGAGCGGCGCCGCGGCTCAACGATGGCTCGCGAAGCGCGGCGGGCACGACGTCACTCGCGGACCTCGCGGCGAGATCCGGGCCGGCTCGAACGACGCTGCCCGCATCCACACCGAACGCAGCCGCATAACGAGCGAAGGTCTCGGTCAGGATCAGGCGTGGCGACGGGCCACTGGCCGTCGGTACGTCGAGCTGAATGATTCGCCCCTCCGCGAGGAGACCGGCGAGCGGGTCGCCTCGCATCCACCGCGCTGGTTCGGTCACTCGGTCTCGTGCTTCCTCGAGGGTGACGTCGCCGGCACGATCGATGAGCACCGCGAGCTCGTCCGCGTTTCGCGCCCGCCGGTTCGCCGCAGTCCCGCGCCGAATTTCGAGAACCTCGGCGATCGCCTCACTCGTTTCGGGGTCGGCGCCTTCGCTTCCCATGACCTCGTCGAGCAGCGCGCGATCGAGCGAGAGGTACGCGGCACGCTGCTCGGCGCGGGGGGTGTCATCGACGTACAGCCAGTCCATGACGAACCCGAACTGCAGCGATGTCGCGAATGGCGACGGTCGGTCGAGCTCGACGACGCGAACTCGAATCGCACCACGCTGAAGGTCGGTGAGGACGGTCGCGAGCGCTGACATATCGAACGCGTCCTGCAGCACATCGCGATAGGTCTCGACGAGGATCGGGAACGAGGGGTAGCTCTGGACGGTCTGAAGCAGATCGAGCGATTTGAGCCGCTGAAGCCAGAGCGGCATGCGGCGCTGCGGATTCCCGCGGGGCAGAAGCAGCGCTCGCGCAGCGTTCATCCGGAACCGCGCCCCGAAGAGCGTCGTGCTCCCGATTTCGTCGACGATGCGCCGCTCCGCTTCCGCCGGCTCGAGCCCGAGGATGGCGTCGACCGGAATGCGACCGCCGAGATTGGGGAGACGGAGCATGATCCCGTCGTCGGTGGTCTGAATCTGAACCTCCTGGGAACCGGGAACGGGGAACTGGGAACCGTGCCGTCGAACAGTCTCTGTTCCCAGTTCCCGGTTCCCTGTTCCCGCGAGCGCCTCCCGCGCTCGCTGCGCGAGCGCCATTCCCCACGGCGCGTTCACGCGACCACCGAATGGAGCGTGCAGCACCAGGCGAACAGCACCGACCTCGTCCCGGAAATGCTCCAGCACCAGCTCGCGGTCGTCAGGCACCGAGCCGCAGACCGCTCGCTGCTCGCGGACGTAGTGAACGAGCGAGCGAATCGTCGCGCGATCAGCGGCATAGCGACCGGCGAGCACGTCCAGCGCAGCATCGTCATCGGGGTCGACCGCCGCGACCGTTCGCCGCAGCTCGCCCACCCGGTGGCTCAGGTGGAATGAGCGCGCCATGTACTCGCCGTGCCAGAACGGCATCCGCGCGGGCGCGCCGGGTGCCGGGATCACGATCACGCGATCGTGCTCGATCGCCGAAATTCGCCACGTGCTCGAGCCGAGTTGAAAGACGTCGCCGACGCGGGACTCATGCACGAACTCTTCATCCAGCTCGCCAAGCCGCGTCCGATCCGGAAGGTTGACGGTGTAGAGCCCGCGATCGGGAATGGTTCCACCCGAGATGACCGCCGTCATCCGACTCGCGCGCGACCCCGTTAGGCGATCGGTCGTGCGGTCCCACGTGACGCGCTGTGCCAGCTCGGCCGCGAGCTCCGACGGATATTTCCCGGACAGCATCGCCAGCACTTCGTCAAAGGCCGGGCGCGTCAGCGTCTGATAGGGGTACGCCTTCCGCATAACGTCGAACAGATCGGCCGACGTCCACTCGTCCACCGAGACCGCCGCGACAATGACCTGCGCGAGGACGTCGAGTGCATTGTGCACCACCCGCGTCGGCTCGACGTCCCCGTCGCGCATCGCCTGGACGATCGCGGTGAGCTCCATCGCATCGTCCAGAAAAGTGGGGACGAACATGCCGCGGCTCACGGCACCTAACGTGTGCCCGGCACGCCCCACGCGCTGCAGTCCGTTCGCCACCCGCTTCGGGCTCTGGAGCTGGATCACGAGATCGACGGACCCGATGTCGATCCCGAGCTCGAGGGAGCTCGTGCTCACGAGCGCGCGCAGGTCGCCCGCTTTGAGGCGCTGTTCGAGCAGCAAGCGACGCTCGCGTGCCAGGGAGCCGTGGTACGGGAGGGCGACCTGCTCGCCGGCAAGCGTGTTGATTCGGGCGGCCATGCGTTCTGCCTGGCCGCGATTGTTGACGAAGACGAGTGTCGTCCGCGCCGATCGGATCCGTTCGAGCACGAGTGGTGCGACCGAGGTCCACACCGTACCCGAGACGTCGCTCAGGTCCGGGACAGGCGACACGATCGCGGTCTCGGTCCGCTTGACGAGCCCACAGTCCACGATGCGGCACTCGCGAGCGCCAACGAGGAACCGCGAGATCTCCTCGAGTGGCCGCTGGGTCGCCGACAAACCGATGCGCTGCAGCGGGCGACCCACGAGATGCTCGAGGCGCTCGAGGGTGAGCGCGAGGTGTGCGCCGCGCTTCGTACCGGCCACCGCGTGGATCTCATCGACGATCACGGCACGAAGCGCACTGAACATCCCGCGGCCACGCAGGCTCGTCAGCAGGATGTGCAGAGACTCCGGCGTCGTGATCAGAATGTGCGGGGTCGTGCGCATCATGCGGGCGCGGGCCGACGCCGGCGTGTCGCCCGTTCTCACGGCGACGCGAACCTCGGGAAACGCCTTTCCCTCCGCGATGAAGCGCTCGCGCAGCTCCGCGAGTGGACGCTCGAGGTTCCGCTGGATGTCGTTGTTGAGCGCCTTGAGCGGCGAGATGTAGAGCAGGTGGATCGCGTTCGCGAGTGGACGCTCGAGACCGTCCGTGATGAGCGCGTTGAGCTCCCACAGGAAGGCCGCCAACGTTTTGCCCGTGCCGGTGGGCGCCAGAATGAGCGCGTGCTCGCCGCTCGCGATCGCCGGCCAGCCGGCGAGCTGCGGTGCGCTCGGCGCACCTAACGTTTCGGTGAACCAGCGACGGACGATCGGATGGAAGTCGCGGAGCGCCGCTTTCGCGGCCGTTGCAACCGAACCAGTGCCCTTCCCGGCTCGCGGCGTCGCCATTGTCAGTCGCTCTTCTTCAAGGTCACAGCCGAGGCGGATGACCGTTCGGCTTCGGGACGATTTGTCCCACGACCGCACAGCGCCTCACCGTGCCTCGCACCGAGCAACGCGCCAAACGATTGTGACGCAAAGACATGGCCACGTTCGCCGACGGCACGAAGCTTTCGTTTGGAGGGAGGCGTTCGCTGGCGCTCCATCCTCATTTCTCCTGCCTCATCCAGGTCAAGCACCGTGCTTCAAGATATTCGCTACGCCGTGCGGAAGCTTTCGCGCACGCCCGGCTTCACGACTATCGCCGCGTTCACCCTCGCGCTCGCGATCGGCGCGACCACGGCGATCTTCAGCGTCATCGACGGCGTGCTCCTCAAGCCGCTGCCGTTCCGGGACCCCGAGCGCGTTGTTCGCGTGACGAACCTGCGCGACGGCAATCGCATGGTGTCGTCGGTCCCGGACTTCCTCGACATCCGCGCGCAATCCAAGTCGTACGCTTCGCTGGCGGCGCTCGATGCGCAGGCGATGAACCTGACTGGTGGCTCCGAGCCGGAGCGCATTGGCGCGGCGCGGGTTGGCGCGACGTTCTGGAGCCTCCTCGGCGTCACACCGCAAGTCGGGCGCGGCTTTGCGCCCAACGAGGACAGCCAATCGGCCGCGCGAACAGTGGTCCTGAGCGACGGACTGTGGAAGCGCCGCTTCGGCGGCGACCGGCGCATCGTCGGCAAAACGATCGCGCTCGACGGCAACAGCTACACCGTGATCGGCGTCGCGCCGGCCGGGTTCAGCTTCCCCGACCGCCCCGACGTTTGGATACCGCTCGTCTTCGCTCAGGACGACCTCAACCCGGATGGTCGCGGGGCGCACTGGATGGGTATCATGGGCCGTCTCGCGCCTAACGTGACGGCCGCCCAGGCCACCTCCGAGCTGGTCACGATCACGCGTCGCCTGGAGCAGCAGTATCCGGAATCGAATACGAACATGTCGGGCGCCGTCATCCCGATGCAGGAGTACCTGGTCGGGGACGTCCGTCCGGCGCTCTATGTCATGCTGGGTGCGGTCGCGTTCGTCCTGCTGATCGCGTGCGCGAACGTGGCAAACCTGCTGCTCGTGCGGGCCGCATCCCGCGAATCGGAGATGGCGGTGCGCACCGCGCTGGGCGCCGGCGCGTGGCGGCTCGTTCGGCAGCTCGTGATCGAGAGCGTGCTGCTCGCGATGATCGGCGGCGTGTTCGGGACGCTGCTTGCGCTTTGGGGCGTGGACCTCCTGCTGTCGATGGCGCCTAACGGGTTGCCACGGATCAACGAGGTGACCGTCAACGGTTCGGTGCTCGTGTTCACGGCCGGCGTTACGGCCGTCACCGGTGTGCTCTTCGGGTTGTTCCCCGCGCTCCATGCGGCACGCGCGAACGTCGGCGGCATGTTGAAGGAGGGGATGCGCGGTTCGAGCGGCGGCGTCGCGAGCCGCCGCGCGCGCAACACGCTCGTCATGGCCGAGATGGCGCTTGCCGTCGTGCTGCTCGTCGGTGCCGGCCTTCTGATCCGCAGCTTCAGTAAGCTGCTCGCCGTCGACCCCGGGTTCCGTGCGGAACGGGTCGTCACGTTCGCGATCGCGGCACCGGATACGAAGTACGGTCAGTACGCGCAACGTCGCGAGCTCGTGAGCAATCTCGTCGAGCGCATGAAGCGCGTGCCCGGGGCGCAGGGCGCGGCGGTCGTCACGGGCCTGCCGCTCAGCAACATCATGATGCGTACGTCCGCCCACATCGTGGGCACGCCTCCGGAGCGGCCGGGAGAGCGGAAGTCTACGGACGTCGCCATGGCGACGCCCGGGTATTTCACGACCATGGGCATTCCATTGGTCGCCGGCCGTGACTTCACCGATCGAGACGGAAGCGGTGCGCCGGTCGTGTCGATCGTGAATCAGGAGTTCGTCAAGCGCTACTTCCCTAACGAGAACCCGATCGGGAAGCGGATCGAGCTCGGCTGGGACCAGGACACTGCCTCTACCGGTGGCAACATGACGCTCGGCGGTGAGATCGTCGGCGTCGTCGCCAACGTGAAGCGCCGCGGGCTGAGTCAGGAGGTCTTTCCCGAGACGTACGCGTCGTACATGCAGCCGACGTTCTCGAACTTCTCCGTCGTCGTGCGGTCGACCGCGGATCCATCGACGGTCATGGCCGCCATTCGCGCGCAGATTCGCGAGCTCGATCGCGACCTGCCGTTGAGCGACCTGCGCCAGCTCAAGGAGCTCGTCGCGGCGTCGGTGTCGCGGCCGCGCTTCTACACCACGATCCTCGGCGTCTTCGCGTCGATCGCGCTGATCCTCGCGGCCGTCGGGATCTACGGCGTGATCTCGTACGCCGTGAGCCTGCGGACTCGCGAGCTGGGGATTCGGATCGCGCTGGGCGCAACGGGCCGCCAGGTGTCGGGGCTCGTGCTGCAGCAAGGCGTGGGGCTCGCGATCGCCGGCGTGGCCGTTGGTGGCGCGGGCGCGTACTGGCTCACGCGACTCCTCAGCAAGCTGCTGTTCGGCGTGAGCGCGACGGATCCGCTGACCTTCGTCGGCGTCGCGGCGCTTCTCACGGCCATCGCGGCGATCGCGTCATTCGTGCCAGCAAGGAGAGCTGCGAAAGTTGACCCGCTGCTCGCCATGCGCGAATAAGGGCGCAACAGAACAGGTTACAGGTTACTGGAATTGGTAATTGGTTATTTGCACCCTCGGGATGCTCATCTCGCAGAGAGGAGAGGCATCCCGAGGGTTCTGATTACCTGTAACCAATCCCCGTAACCAACTACCAGTGTCAGTTGCGCAGTTTGTCAGTGGCAGGTTCCAGACCCCGAATCCGTGAAGGAGCCTGTGGCCGGGATGAACTGCCAGTCGTACCCACCCGTCCTCAGTGTGAGCTTCAGAACACCCAACGACGTGTTGTTACGCCGCTCGCTGTTCGGTTGAATCGTGGAGCTGAACGAGTAGAGCGGTGCGCCACCGGTGCCGACCGTGAACTGGCGGATGCCGTTCGGATTGGCGACGGCGTTAGGCGTCTGCGGGGCAAATCGCTCGTACACATGCTCGTGGCCATTCAGCACGATCTCGGCGCCGGCCGTGTAGAGCGCATCCCAGAAAGGCCCGACGGCAGTCAGGTTGCCGTGCTCGGCCCCCGAGTTGAATCGGGGGTGGTGCCAGTACGCCAGCGTGCACGACTTGGTGTTCGCCGCGAGATCCGCCTTGAGCCACTGCACCTGTGCGGACGTGGCCGAACAGCTGATCGTCGTGCAGGCCGAGTTGCTGTTCAGAACGACGATGTGCCATGCGCCCAAGTCGTAGCTGTAATAGCCCTTGCTCGGATCGCCTGCCGTGCTGCCAAAGTAGCCGAAATACCCGGAGGCGCCCGCGGTCTGGTACTCGTGGTTACCCGGCGTCGGCATCGTTCGCACTTTCACGCGGCCCCACGACCCGTCGTAGCAATTCGCGTAGTCGGTTGCCGACCCGTTAGGGTACGCGTTGTCGCCGAGCGTGAACACGGTACCAACCGTGGAGACGAGGATGTTCGAGGTCGCGTCGTCGCCCGTCGAACCACAGACCGCGATGTCGCCCGCACCGATGAGCACCTCGGACCCCGGCGGCGGGGGCGGCGTGGGAACCGTGATCGTCGACCTTCCCGTTTTGCCACCGCCCGCCGCGCTGATCGTCGCAGCACCGGCAGCGACGCCGGTGACGAGTCCCGACGTCGAGACTGTCGCGACCGCGTTGTTCGACGAGGTCCAGGTGAACGTCGTGACGGATCCGGGCGGATTCGCGGTCGCCGTAAGCTGCACCGTCGAACCAACCGCGACTGTCGCGCTCGAAGGCGACACCGAGATCGACTTCACTCTGTTCGCGGACCCGCCCTTCGCGAGCGATGCCGCCAGCGTATCGTTGGCCGGCGGCGCGGACGTGTCGGAGCACGCCACGAACGCAAAGGCGACGCTGGCCGCGACGACGGCCGTCGCGACGTAAACGATGGTACGTCTCTTCATGACCTCTCGCTTGCGAAGTTCGGTCCACCGATCTTGGGCCCCCAAGGGTCCTGGCACAAGTGTTCGACCGTCACGTGGCAGACAATCGCCTGACTGGCTGGCCTAACGTGGTGGCTTACCCTTGCGCTTGTCGGTCACCGTGAACGAGAGCGTTCCCGGCGTTCCGGCCGTGCCCCCGGCGTCCGCCGCCGTGTACGGGGTCGCCGTCACCGTATGGCCTCCGACCGACGGTGTCCAGGCAACGTAGTCCGTGGCGTTGGTATCGCCCGCCAGCGCATACGGAGCGGCGTTGTCCGTGCGGTAGCTCGACATCCCATCGAGCCCGAAGCGCACGCTCCCGACCGAAGCCGGCGTCGTGTTCGCGCGGATGTTGAGATTGCGCGTGGGCAACGTCGCGAGGTTCAGCGTGGCGCCGGCGGCGATCGGATCGTATCCGGTGATCGGCAAGTCGGTGTCGGCGTTTATGAGCGCGAAGCTCGTCACGGCCTGGTTAGGCGGCGGCGGGGTCGTGCTCGACGTGAGCTTGTAGATGGCACCCGCCTGATCGTCCGAGATGAGAATCGCGCCGGAGACCGTAATTGCCGCTGCCGTCATTGAACGGGTACGCGATGTCGTCACGGTTGTTGACGACGACCCAGAGCGTGTTCGTGCCCGGGATCATCGCGAGGCCCTCGGCGTTCCGAAGGCCGCGCGCGAACAGCCTGCCGTTCGACCCGTCGGCATTGTAGACGTAAATCGCTGCCCGCACCGGGGTACTCTGCGTGTCGGACGTGCAAACGTTGCAGGTCGATGCAATCGAGATGTACAGCTTGTCGTTGCCGTCGAGGGCGATGTTCTTGAGCTCGTGCCCGTACGTGCCATTGAGCTCGGGCGAGCTCGCGTCAGGCAACCCGGAGACGACCACCTGCCGCGTGCCGGGCGTGAGCGCACCGGGTGTGTAGACATACCGGTTGACCTGGTTCGTCTCGGTGACGTAGACATACGTCACCGTGCCGATGGTAT
>Ga0207674_10004520_pt1 | contig 16708 bp, 28 predicted proteins | sample KBSCornC72_FD_184303 | JGI IMG/M metagenome (GOLD analysis project Ga0207674, IMG submission 184303) | Corn rhizosphere microbial communities from Kellogg Biological Station, Michigan, USA - KBS Corn C7-2 (SPAdes) (version 2) | ecosystem: Host-associated > Plants > Roots > Rhizosphere > Soil ... | reverse complement strand
CATGCCACCCCGAGGCAGCACATAGCACCAGTGGTGAGGTTATGCAGGTAGCTATCGCCCTGCTTGTATTCTCCGCTGCGGAGGGTCGCGACCCATGCGGCAGCGTTTGGATTTAGGGTTTTCATAGAGTGCTTACGCTTTTGTGTGTGCAGGGGTGGATGCGAGGCGCCGCTACTTCGCCAGCTTCTTCACCTCCAGCGGCAGCGACACCATGTCCTGCGGGCGGCACTTGTGGTTGTAGATGCCGTCGATGAGTTCGACGTACTGCATCCAGCTTGCGCATTTGACGAGCTTGGTGGCTTGGTACTGGAGTTTTTGCAATAGGCGCTCGCCACTGAATCCAGGGACCATCATGAGACGGCAGAGTGCGAGCGCGAAACCGCGATCAGAAGAAGCGCCAAAGATCGGCTTTATGGCCGTGACCAAATCAGCGGCATTTTGCGCGAACATCACACCGCCAGGCTTGATCTTGAATGTGCCCGCGCGAATCGTTCCTGTTGATCCTGCCTCGCTAGACACACCGGCGAGCATCGTAGCACAGGTGGAAATTGGGAGTTTGTATTTGTCGTAGAAAGCCTTGAGGGTGACATAGTGTGGCTTTCCAAGTGCGGCATTGCTGAACACGAAATCCTTGAGACTCCAGCCCTTCTGAACGCCGTTCCCCTGGATAACATCGCTCAGGGTGATGTCCTTCGACTCGATGTAGAAGACGGGCAGCTTCAGCGCTTCTGCGGCACGCAAGCGATGCTGGCCATCGGCGACGTAAAGCCGCCCGTCCCCGTTTTTCTGCACCACGATCGGATGCAGGTGCAGCATGTTCTTGCGCGATATTTCGCCGATGAGTTTGTTCACTCGCCCTTCGACGGGGCGGTTGCCCTCCATCATCTTGAAGCGGGCGTAGTTCGTGGTGGATAGAATCTTGTTCATTGGATCGTGTTACTTGTTTTTGGCTAACCATTTGGTGACACGCGCAAACGCGGCTTCGCGCTGGGTGTCGTTCGCTTGAATCTTTTCGAGGTTGAGGATGGCGAGTTCTGCGTATTGCAGGCCGTCGGCGGGGACATAGCGGGGAACCTTCGGCTTTGGCTCTTCCTTCTCGGGTTCGCTCTCGCGCTGCTGGATCTGCTCCACGGCTGCCTCGACGTGCTTCGCCGTGGGCTGGCCTCCGCTGGCTTCGACGGCAGCGGTCCATGCTTCCTTCTGCTGCTCAGGTTCGAGCTTCGTTAGCGGACGGGCCTGCCTTTCAGTTTTCGGCGTGTCTCCCGTGGGAGACAAATTTGCAACGACCTTTGCGGCACCAATGAGCCTGTGGGCATGCGCCCGTTCAATCGCCCACTTTTCGCGGCAGTAGTCTTCAAATGTGCCGTGCGTCTCCCGATACAGCTTCGAGTCCCGAACAGACAGCAGCGCATTGCCGACCAGTTCAAACGTCTCCAGCCCGCTCTGGATGACTCGCTCACAGCGTTGCAACTCGGCTCGCTGCTCAAGGGTAAGGGATAGGGTGCTCATAAATTGTCTCTCTCAGCAGCCCAATCCTGGAGTGTGGGGGTTTGGGTCATACTTCCTTCGGGTATTCGCCAGCCTCGATGCGATCGGCGCAGGCGTGCACATCGGCGAAGCTGTAGAGCGCGAGTTTCGGGCGCCGGTGGACTGGTCGGAGCCATCCGCCAGCCTCGCAGTCACGGACGACTTGTTGCCCGCCGAGAACAGCGCGCACCTCGACCAGGCGAAGGAACCTCGGCTGAATCGGAATGACTTTTGCCTTGGTGCTCATCGGGAGGCCTTTCGCTTTCCGCGCCGAGTGGCTGTTGCGCTCCCCTTTCGAGGCGTGACCTGCGTAGCGGTCATGCCGTCGCGCGTGTTGCTGGTTGCAGTCGCGCTACCGCGACGCTTGCGGAACTGAGCGGCGGTCATCGGGTTGCCTCCGGTCTGCGGTAAATGCGCTTTGGCCATCCATTGACCGGCGCGATGAAATGATTCCCTCGCACTGGCAGCGCCTTAGCGGCAGCGATAAGGTCGTTGGCGCCGTCCCGGTAATAGACCCGCGTGAATGGGCGAGATCCTTCCAACGGGGATTCCATTTGCTCAATCCCGTCAATCGCCTCTATGGTCTCGACTGCCGGCGGAATTGCCGCGGGTGGGGGCGTGGTGCTATCGGTGGAGTGACTCATGGCGTTTGCTTTTGACGACGCCATATAAGCACGGCCCTCTGGATTTCCCGGGGCGGTGGACCCACATGTTTGCAATCCATTGCAATCCATTGCAAACGGCTGCAATCCGTTGCTTATTTCTGCACGCTGAGATTCTTGACGGGATCCAGAAATCCTCATTTTCCGGCCTCCTTCGGGATGTCTCCAGCCTGCTTTGTTTGGATCTTCGCGTCCTGCTTCCGCACCCATGTGAAGATGTCTTCCGGTCGCGACCGACCGAATTGCGCCGGCACGTCGCCAGCATCGAATGCGGCCGCCACGGCCTGGCGAGGGAGTGAGGTCATCAGCTCGATCTCGCCCTGGTTGAAAAGCATCCACGGGTACAGCCGCGCGCGCTCGTTTAGGAGGTCTGCCTCCGATGGTTTTGAGGGCTTACTGGCCATTGGTGCGCCCCCCTATTACAACGGTAGCGATAAACCCTACCGATGATCTACGGTTTCCGCTTGCTTCCGAGGCGTAGCGGTGTCCGTATTGTTCCTTGTCGTTTTCGTCGCGAGTGACTTCCTTAGAAAAAGTCCTTGCGCCAGCCTGGAAGCTCTGTATAAGAGCCCCCAGACCCTGCAATTGCTGTGGTAGCATTTAGGGGTGAAATTAGCGAAAGCGACCGAGCCGCCGATCTGTCCAGGATCGAGCGGCTCGCTCGCTTTCCGCCGATGGTGTGGGTTAGGTCATAGTGGAAACTTCAGGATTCCCACAAAGGCGCCTCGTGAATACGATTTGACCATTCGGGGACATACACGTATTACCAAGGGTCAACCATTGGTCAACCCTCAATGTCATTTCATCCTGCGAAAGTTTATGCGAAAAAAGCGGTCCGTGAAAAAAGATAAGATTCTTTCCAGCAAGGTGGATGAGAAGCTCAAGAAGGCCGCGCAAGCAGCGCTGGAGAAATCTGAGTGGGACGGCGGGGAATCGGCATTTCTTCGGGAGTGCGCGAAGGCATTGGTTGAGCAGGTCGAGAACGGTGATGAGATCGCACAGCCCGTGCGCTTCCTGACCGTCAAGCAGCGCAAGGCGCTCGATGTGCTCGATTTCCAAAAAGGCCAGCAGGGGTAGCGATTCCATGCGCATAGAATCTCAGACCGGCACTGGCGCCGCAATATTCTGCCGGCACGTCGCGGCATCCCGGCTGTGAATAACTTTTAAAATGCGAAGCAAAAAAGTGACGGTGAGCGTTCCCTGGCGGCTCTGGGAGGCATACGAAAAACATTCCCGGGTGGTCGGCTATCGGGATGCCAAGCAGCTTATCGTCTGGAGTCCTCTCTATAGTCTTTCAAACAACAATCCCCACCACGTCACTGTTCCGATCGCGAAGGCGCCCCCAGAGGTGCAGGACGAGTACGTTAACGATGTCGTGGACAAATACGACCGCGGCGAATTCTCCCACAGCTCCTACCTGGAGCATGTCATCGAGGACGCGATGAAGAAGCTTGGCGTATCGCAGCCGAAGGACGTTGTGCTGGCTGTCATCCGTGATTGTCTCTCAAATCGCCCCAAAGGCTCAAAGAAGAAGGAAGAATGACCCGCATCATGCTCGACCTTGAAACTCTCGGGAACAATCCTGGGTGCGTGATCGTCGCCATTGGCGCCGTGAAGTTCGGTGACGGCAAGATCCTTGAGGAGTTCTACGAACGTGTGGACCCACAGAGCTGCGTGACCGCCGGCTTGCGTTTGGAGGTTGAAGCGGTGATGTGGTGGCTTGGCCAAGGAGACGATGCGCGAAAGGAAATCACAAAGCCAGGAATGGACCTGCGGGCGGCTCTCCAGTTCTTTGCCGCATGGATTGGACAGGTGCAGCCGAACGAAATCGAGGTCTGGGGGAACGGCGAGAACTTCGACAACGTAATCCTTGAGGCAGCCTACGACACATTGAAGATGCCGCGGCCATGGAAGTTCTCACGCGATCGATGCTACCGCACCGCGGTGAAGCTGTTCCCGGCCGCGCCGAAGATTGATGCCTTCCGTTCTGGCACGCATCACAACGCGCTGGAGGATGCGCGGAGCCAGGCGCTGCACCTCATGGCGATTTTGGCCAGGCTGGAAACAAATTAGGCGAACCCGCGCTCTAAATCGCCGTTGTCGGGCTGTAGGTGCCCGTAGTGCTTCTCTACCACCGCCACGCCGTCTCCGAGCCAGCGGGCCACCTTGTAGACGCTGACGCCGGCACTGACGAGCTGTGAGGCGAATGTGCGGCGCGCGTCATGGAAGGTGCATTTGATGGCCACCCATTTTACGCCTGCCTCCGCAGCATCCTTCTCGCCTTTCGAATTAACTGTGGCGATGTGCTTTTTGTAGGCGCGCTCGAAGTCGTATCGGTAGATGCTCTTGCCGGGCCTTACATCTGGCGCCAGCATGTAGGGCGTCCGGAGCCCGTAGGTGGCCAGGAAAGCCTTAAACGCTTTGGAGAGAGGGACTGAGCGCCGCTCGCGGTCCTTGGGCAGCCAGGTGGGCGTGGGGCCAATGTGAATGTGCCCGGTGCCGAGATCGAACCACTCTGGCCGCGCCTCGATCGCTTCGTGCTTCCGCATCCCGGCGTGGAATCCACAGAAGAGCACAAATTTAAGCGATTCGTCGGTGCATTGCTCAATCAAAAGCGCTACCTGGTCTTTGGTGATTGTGGAGCGACGGGCAGCCGGGCGCATTCGTCCCATCTTCACGCCATCGCATGGGTTTGACCGGATGCGGCCGCGTTCTATGAGTGATTTGTAGAAAGCCCGAATCCATCGAACGTAGGTCTGCCGCGTGTCCTCTTTGCAGGTTCTGGACTCGTACCACTGCTGCACGTCGGATTTCCGAACATCCAGCACCTTCATCTTTCCAGTCTGCTCGAAGAATAACGGGAGGATCGCCGAGCGAGCTTCTATTGATTGACGCGACAATCTATCGGCCTTCCTCTGGATTTCAAAATAGAGCGCAATCTCGGCCTCGTAGTTCGAAGTCTCCACCAATTTGGGGGCCTGGAGGAGCTTTGCAGCCTCGCGAACAGCTTCCGATTCGTCCTCGGTCCCCATCGATCTCCGAACTTGCTTCGTGCCGTCCCAATAGCGGAACATCCACACACGCCGGCCTGGGGGTCGATAGAGTCCTTTCAATTTTCGCGTGTGCTACTTTTGTGTGTGCTAATTGGTACCGAATTACAGCCTTCATACCCGATTTTATCTGTAAATCAACAGAGAAACAGGGTTCATGAGTTGCCTTGACACGGTAGGGGTCACAGGTTCGAACCCTGTACCGCGCACTCTGTAAAATGACCCTTCGCCGGATCTGGTGTGCTAGCTCTGGTGTGCTAATCGGCACTCAGCCGGCGTCACCAACTCCCCGCGATGCCAGGCATTGGCGCACCCGTCAGGATGTTTGTTCGGCACGCTGTATAGGCCACACCGCTGGCAAACGTAGCTCCAAACTGGCCCGTCTGTGACCGGGCATTCGCCGACGATGCGCAGAGTCGCCACGGCGCCGCACCTGCACCGCTCTGGCGGGTCGGTGAGGTCCAATGGGTCAGACAATCCCGCATTGCGCCGGCGTCGCCTCTTCCATGCGCTGGCCAAGCCTTCCGCACTTCGGGCACGATTGCTTTGGCAGGAATCGCGTCTCTCGCCATTCGGCGTGATGTTCGGACACCGGACAAGCGTCAGACGACGCCCGGTGGTCTCCATGTGGAAATCCGCAATGGACGCAGGTTGCGTTCAAATTGACGGGAAATCCGCCTTCGGTCCATGCTGCTATGTTTTCAGTGCTCATAAGATTTTAAGGAATTCAGCAGAGGGAAAAATCAGGCCCAAAGAACGATTCACCGCCCAGCTTCAGCGTCAGGCTGTAGAGCGGCATGCAGTCGCCTTTGCTCCAGGGCTCGCCGACGTGCAGACCGGTCTCGGTCAGGACTTCGATGCCGCCAACTGTGACCACTTCGTTCTCTTCGGTCGTCGTTCCTAGGTGATGGATGCCGATTTTAGCAGGCTGGGTTTCGTAGGTCATGGGGTTGGGTCTTTCGGGTATGCGAGCTTCAGTCGCGCAATCACGCCTTCCTGCGTGACCTTCAGCATCCGGCCGAGGTCGTTGGTTTCCCACTTCCACCAGATCCGCGGCGAGACTCCGCAGAGCTTCGCGGCTTCTGCCTGGGTGAGTCCAAGGCGGTCCCGTTCGCGTTTGATGTCGGCGGCAAAGGTAGATTTCTTGGGGCGTGGCATAATGGGTCTTGTAATCGCGACTGCGCCCGCCTGTCACGCGGGCGAATGTCGAGGCTACTTGGTGATGATGCAGATAGCGGTGCGGACGTTGGTGCCTTGGCCAGCAAAGGAGCCTTCCGGCAGGTCAATCCACTCCTCAGCCATCGGTTGCAGCTTCTCTTGCTGGCGCGGTCCGTTCGCGCAGATGGCAACGAGCCGGCCGCCAGGGTTCAGTTTGCCGCGCGCGTGAAGAATGTGGCGGATGTCGGCGCCGTTCTCAAAGGGCGGGTTCATCACGATCCGGTCAAAGGTTCCAAGGTCGCCGTTTGTCTCGAGGAAATCCTTGCCGACCCAAGTAGTCATGAGATGCGGCCAAGGTTCATCATGTGCCACCAACCGATTAGCCAGCTTGCAATTAATCTCCACGGCCACGCTCTCGCAATGTACGGGCAGCGCGCGCAGAAGGTTTCCAGTGCCAGCCGATGGCTCCAGCACACGCATTCCCGGCTGGATGTCGGCCAACTCGACCACTCGCCGCGCCAACTCGGGCGGCGTAGGGAAGAGTTGGGGTGCGCTCACGACCTGCACCCCAGCTTTCAAGCCTTCCTTGAGAGCCGTAAATACGTCATCATTTGGAGCGGGCTTCTTCTCGACCATCTGAACCACTGGTGCGACAGCTTCGGGCACAGACTCACCGACCGGAGCGACAGGATTCAACTTGCGCAGGGTTCCAATCTTTGGCGCGATCGGCAACGCTTCTGCCGGTGCTGGCTTGGTGTGCGTCTTGGAATCCGTGAGGAACACAGCCGCCAATCTGCTGCCCGCCGTGTCTCGGAACTTTGTGGCCGAGGTCATCACAACGCGCACACGGTGGGACTTCTCGCAAACTTCGGTGCCTTTGTAGTCGGTGTGCACCTTGGCATACTCGGCGCCGGTCATCTCGATTTGCGGCAGGTCCATCGTTTCGCCGCGGTGATACTTGTTCGCCACGACGACTGTTTTCGCCCGGTAGTTGCACAGTGGCAGCATGGAGGATGCGCTCTTGCGTTTGGCGCGCTCGACAGCGAAGCCTTGCTCGCCAAGCATCGCGGTTTCGTACGCCAGGCGGTTTTCGATGTGGGCAATCCAGCGGTTGGCCCGCTCGATACGGGTCGGGAAGGTTTGGAGCGCAACGGCTATAACCTCGTCAATGGTGCGTGTTGCGTAGAGGTTCGGGTAATCGTTCTTCAGTGCCGTGTAATCGCTGGGTAGTTGGTGGAAGTCGGGGCGGTCGCCTTCCTTGCGGGGCATGCAGAAGCCGGAGAGGTGGCTGCCGGCTACGCGGAGGGGGAATATATACTTGACTCACCAGCGATCTGGGTTACTTTGAGCCCATGACAACGACGAACGCCGCCTTTCCCGAGACGCTTCTTGAGGCTATCCGCTACTTCGCGGACGCCGATTTGTCCCTCGCGTTCATGGTCTCCATGCGCTGGCCCGATGGCGTTGTGAAGTGCCCTTCCTGCAACACGGATCGCGTGGGCTTTCTCGCCACTCGCCGCCTGTGGAAGTGCAAAGGTTGCTCTAAGCAATTCTCCGTTAAGGTTGGCACCATCTTTGAGGATTCTCCCCTTGGCTTGGACAGGTGGCTTCCCGCTGTCTGGTGCATCGTGAATGCAAAGAACGGTATCAGTTCTTGCGAGCTGGCCCGCGCCCTTGGTGTCACCCAAAAAACCGCTTGGTTCATGCTTCACCGCATCCGGTTGGCTATGTCGGGAGGCTCGATCCTCAAGGAAAAGCTCTCTGGCCAAGTTGAGGCGGATGAAACCTTTGTCGGCGGCAAGTCGGAGTTCATGCACAAGAACGTCAAGAAAGCGCGTGGCATCACCCCTGGTAACGGCATGGTTGCCAAGACGGCAGTTGCTGGGGTTCTTGAGCGCAATTCCGAGGACAAGGTTTCCCGCGTGTTCGCCGAGGTGCTCCCCAAGATGCCCACGAAGAAAGCTGTTATGAAGCTCATCACGGAGAACGTGGAAGAGGGCGCTCAAATCAGCACTGACATTGCTTCCGTGTATCAGGACTTGCGGCAGAAGTTCGTCCATGAGGTTGTCGATCATGCCGTCGAATACGTTCGCGGGAACGTCCACACCAACGGCCTTGAGAACTTCTGGTCCCTTCTCAAGCGTGCGCTCAAAGGCACCTACATTTCCGTAGAGCCTTGCCACCTCTTTCGCTATGTCGCCGAGCAAGTCTTTCGTTTCAACGAGCGGAAGGATGAGAATGGCGACTCTGGCCGTTTTGTGACTGCCATGGCGCAAGTCTTTGGCAAGCGCCTGACCTACAAGGCGCTGATTGGTGGTGATGAACTTCACCCGGCGATTGCGGCGTAAGCAGCCCGGCAGAGGCATACAAACCCAAAGACGATATGAACTCAGGAACTCCACCGAAGAAACCCTCACCATCAGAGGCCAGGATGCGAAAGGCCATGAAGCAAATTCTAAAGGTTCCAAAGGAGGAAATTCTTCGGCGAGAAGCTGAGTATAGATCAATTCGATCATCTAAGGAGAGTGATGGCCGCTGAGAACCAAGAGGACGGTGGCGATGGCGATTCCAAAGCCGATTCCGATGCCCATGCAAAAGGAGTAAAGCGCAAGGGTATAACGGCCATTATTGGGGGTGCCATATACGCTTTGGCGTGGGCCGCCCGTGATGCCCTCATAAATTTTTGCAGCTCTAGACCCGAAATCCTTTACTTCGTCTGCATCGGTCTTTGCGCGTTGATGCTTTGGGGCACTCATAAACTAGTCTCCCACATCAAAAATGCACCTGAGAACGCTAGCGCGCCAGAACAACAAAAGCCCATGAACGAACCTACCCACAATATCAATATATCCAGCACTAACCAGAGCGGCGGGTTTACGGGAGTGAACCAAGGGACGGTAAATTTAGCGCCGCAACCTATAACCCTCTCGGAATCCAACACCGCATTGCTGGGAGGTCTCCTTTCAAAAGCTCCAAAGTTCCCCCTCAAGGTTTCACAATACCAAGATCCCGCTTCGGCGGCTCTCGCGCAGCAGATCGTTCCTTTACTGTCAGGACGGATCAGCTCGCGCTCTTTTGATGGGGTAGTAAGCCCACCGCAAGAACCCGGCATAACGATAAGGTTTGGAGACCCAAAATTAGCAAACGCAGCATCGGAATTGGTGGAGATATTCCAGAGGAGTGGTCTTCCGTCGCGACAAGTCAGAGCAGGAAATGAGGAACTATCGATCTTCATAAACGGAAAGGGGTATTGAACGTTCCGAAAGAGGAAATTCGTCAGCTATAGGCTGAGTATCGAGAGTCAAGATCGGCACAAAAGAAACAAAACTAATTCAATTAAGATCGAGATGGATTTATCTAAACGTAAAGAGATTCAAGACGCCCTAATGGCAAAAGGAGCAACACGGGTGTGTGCCAGATGCGGGCACAATGCATTCAGTATTGCAGAGCAGTATGGAACGATTTCCCTTCAGGATGATTTCAAAAGCTTGATGCTGGGTGGCCCAATGATCCCCTGTGCGGTCGTCGTTTGTAATCAGTGTGGTCATGTCGAAATGCACGCGCTAGGAGCACTTGGTGTTACTCTCCCTGAAGGGGTCTCATTAACAACTCCTCCACCTTCTCCAGAAAGGAGCGCAAAGTGAATGGTCCCACCGACACGCCAGAAGCTAAATTTACCGATGCCGTCGGTCCTCACCTTATCGAGAATGCCAGATATCATGTTAATCTTGAACAGGAGGTTATCATTATCACTGGAGATAAATTGGAACTCTGCCTCCGCAAGCACATTGGATGCGTGGCCGCTCGCGGACAATGGATCACCCCCGCCTCGCTTTTCATCACATTCATCGCCACCATGTCTGCCAGCACTTTTCACGATGCCCTCGGAATGAAGGCCAACGTGTGGGAGGCTATTTTTGTCATTCTCGCCTGCGCTTCTGGCATTTGGCTGGCGATCTCTATTGTCCACATATTCCGATTCCGGACCTCCCTGGAGGCTCTTGTTAAGGAGATTAAGAAGATCTCCGATGTTCTGAGCAATCAGCAGAACCAAACGCACGCAAAGCCAGCTATCCCTAAAATTCATAACTCGGCCTCCTCAATTTGATTGGTGAGGCAAGTATATAATCCCCACGCGGAGAGCCGTTTGCATCTGCACTTCGCCCGTGAGCGTGGTGATGCCCTGCCATGCCTTCAGTAGCGTTTCGGCTTCGCCGCGCTCGCGCTCCTGTTTCCGCTTGTCGGCCTCCAAACCCTTGATGCGGCGAGCACGCACCGCGGGGGTCTCCTTGTATTTCGCGGCGCGCAGTGCGCCAGCAGCGCGCGAGGTCCAATACTTTGATGTCTCCCAAAGATCCACCGCACGGCGCATACCGGTTTCAATCTTCTCGGCATCCTTGCGTGCGCGGCGTTCGCTGTGGTGGCCAACAAGAATCGGTTGACCAAGTGGGATGTTGTCAGCAATGGCCGATACAGCAGAGCGGGCGCGGTTCGCGTCCTCCATGCGCCTCTCTCCGTAGCCTTCGAAGCGTTCGGCGCGGATCTCGGCACGGTCCACGAGGCTCTTGTCTTCGTCGCCAATCTCGCCACACAACTCCATAAGGAGGTCGGCGCGCTCAGGCGTCCACATCGGGGCAACGAAGAGTTCTTGCTTCGGCGCCCAGGAGAATCCAGCAGCTTTCACGCGGGCGTATTCACCAGCGCTCAAGCGCGAGAATGGATACAGGCGGCATTTGTTGTCGTCAGGCGAATAGGTCGCCGTGCCGAGGTAGTTGGCTTCAGTCTCATTTTTCATTTTGCGGTGTCTTTCGGTTTGGTGTTTCTTCTGCTCATCGGGATTCATTTCCCGGTGTCGCCCGTCGGTGATGTTCTAAGCATCCCGGCGGGTCTTTTGTTGTTCGGAGATTCGCACTCAGTGCGAGCGCTTGCAAGTAAATAATATCGCAATTAGTGCGAACTATTCAAAAAGACTTCGAAGCAAGGAAATATAAGCCTTCGCGAGCCATTGTGTAATTGACGAAAGGGAGCAAAAGTGCCAATATGAACACTGTCGGAAGTGAAGCTCTGACGCGATGCAATCAACCTCTTCCATCCTGCACACACCGCGACTCTTTTACGGCACATGGTCAGCCGTTAGCTTCACCGTGGATGTGTGCAGGATTGAGGGTGTTGGCGGATGAGCTACGGCCCGCGCTGGAAAGCGAAGACGATGCGCGCCTGTCAACTCAGGGGCGCCAAGCGCGCCGTGATGGGTGCGCTGCTGATTCTTTGCGACTGGCGCGGGCGAGTGAGCAAGCCATACCACGAGATAGCCGAGATTGCGGGGATCTCCGCACGCCATTGCTTCGCCCACCTGCATGATCTGATAGACGCGCACTACGTCCTATTGCTCCACCGCGGCCAGGGCCGGCGACCGAGCATGTTTCAGGTCGTTCCGGCCGACCAAATTAGCGGCGCGTAGCTGTGCAGTCTGAGGGTCACAGCTACGAAAACCGTAGCTGTGCAATTTCTCTACGTAGTCGTCTCTGTAAATCGCTGACAACTCGTAGTACAGAACAAACGCGTCTCGCGCGGGCTCAGTACAAAGCGAGCGGAGCGAGTGCACCCAAAGAGGCTGGGGAGCGGAGCGAATCCCGCTCCTAATCTGTACCTGCTCATCCGAACACTTTCCGCGTGACAGCAAGTACAGCCGGTGGTATAGGCGTGACCATGCCGACCACAACCCGTAGCGTCATGCGCAAGCCGCTCATCAAGCCGGCGAACGTCGGCAAACTTCACGAGGATCTGGGAGTTCCCAAGGGTGAGCCCATCCCTGCGGCAAAGTTGGCAGCCGCCAAGAAGACAGCCGGACCGGCGGAAAAGAAGCGTATCCAGTTCGCACAAAACGCGCGCAGCTGGTTCCACCACTAACCAGGCGCAATGGTTGCCGACATCACAGCGCATCCGAAGCGGGGAGTTGGAAGGCCAAGCGATTACACACCCGAACTCGGCGAGATTGTCTGCGAGACCATTTCAGCCGGCGGAACTCTTGAGGAAGCCGCAAAAGCTGCTGGCATCGGCACTTCGACCATTCAGAAATGGGCTGCGAGACACACACAATTTAGAACTGACCTCGCGCAGGCGCGCGTTGAGTGGGCCGAGGCCAAGGTTGATAAGTGCACCAAGCTTGCCGAGGAAGAGCCGCGGATGATTCGCAGTGAGGACGGGAGCGCGCGCGTAGATCCCGGGTGGGTGCAACACATCACGAGCCAACTCAACTGGATAAAGTGGGTTGCATCCAAGCGAGACTCTGCGCGGTATGGCGACAAATCCGAGGTGAAGGTTTCCGGCACGATCGAGCATCGGCACACGTTGACGGAGGACCGGCGAAAGCTGCTCATGGAACGGCGCCGGCTTGCGCTCGATGTCACGCCAGGACATGGTGCCGAGGTGGTGCAGAATCTTTTGCCGAGCGGCGAGGAGGGCGCGGAATGACGGCTCCAAGGGCTTACCAACATACAAGGAGAGATCATATAAAGTCGCCTCGTAAGTGCTTGGTAATCAGTGGTCTGCTCTCACTTTTGGAGTCACCTGTGTATCTCAAACTCGCGAATGCTGTATTTAGGCTGGTTCCACGGCTGTTCCACAACGAGGAATTTTGCGTGGTCGCCAAGATTGGCGGCAAATAAACCATGCCAGCGACCACACCAATTTCCGACCTTGAGACATCGCCGATGTACTTTGCCGAGGAGGTGCTCGGCATTCCATTATACCCGTGGCAAGACCAAGTCCTGTCGTGGTTCGAGGCGGCGCCGCTGAAGCGCGTGAAGGGCACACTCTGCACACCAAACGGTGCGGGTAAGTCCGAGCGTGTGGTGGCATCGCTGGCCCTCTGGTGGCTTGCCATTCACCCGCAAGGCAAGGTCGTGGTGACGTCGAAGTCTGGCCTTCAGCTCGACACTCAGGTAATGCCAGCCATCACCCGGCACCGCGCGAAGTTTGAGGGCTGGAAGTTCATCGAGCGATATATTGAAACGCCCACGGGTGGCATGGGGATCTTCTTCACCACAGACGAGCCAGGCCGGGCGGAAGGGCACCACCCGAGAGGAGACGTCAAAGACGGTCCTGTGCTCATCATCGTGGACGAGGCCAAGAGCGTTCCAGAGGAAATCTTCGACGCCCTCGACAAGTGCAGCTACCAGGCAATCCTCTACGTCAGTTCCCCCGGCTACATGCACGGAACCTTCTGGGAGTCGCATTCCCGGCCAGAGCTTGGCTTCAATCGTCTCAAGGTGGGGCTTGCTGAATGCCCGCACATATCGCCGGAAAAGATTCGGGACATCACGACGAAACACGGCCCGCGTCACCCCTTCACTCTCTCCACCCTGCACGGCGAATTCATGCTGGACGGAGCGGAATCGCGCTTTGACTTCGACGGCCTCGAACACCTCCAGCGCATCGCCGAGAACACGCACGACAACGCACGCCGCGGGGTTATCAGCGAGCACGGCGGGACGTTTACTTTCATGCCGGACCCTCGGGGCTGGGCGTGGATCTCAGAGCCACCGGCGGAAGGCATGGCCTACCTGGCGTTCGCCGACTCGATGAAAGGCGAACAATCGGCCGGTGGGAAGCATCGAGACACCCACGCATGCGGGATCTTGCGGCAAGACTACCTCGACGGGAGCAAGACTCATCACCCTGTCGAACTCGTGGCCGCCATCTACGTCGATGACAAGGACGCTTTCAGTGGCGCGGCCTGCCGGTGGGAACTATCGGTCCTGGCGCATCGTCTCTTGCTGCTGGCAGGCTACTACGGCAATTGCACCATCGTTCCAGAGGAAAACAACTACGGCGGCGTTCTCATCAAGGAACTGTTGGACCTTGGCGCCGATGTCTGGCAGCGCGAGGACATGGACCACGAGCGGGGCGGAAAGCGGACGCTGAAGAAGTACGGCTACCAGACCAACAGCAAGACCAAGCGCTATTGGGTCGAAGAGATGGCAAAGGCGATACTGGAGGGGAGTTTCATCTGCCGGTTCAAGCCTGCGGTTGCCCAGCTCGCGGCGTTCATCCAGAACGAAGACGGCACCTGTGAGGCTCGCCCAGGAGCATTCGATGACTTCGTGGCAGGAATGGCCATTGGGCTGACCGTGGGTGCCTACAAACGCATGGGCGGTCCGAAGGTGTGGGATGGCGGGCATTACGGCTATGGCGGCAATCGTCGCGCAAAGAGCACAATCAACAAGGCGGTATCATGAGCGCAACCCCCACCATCCGAACGCGCCGTTGCACGGTCTGCAGCCAGCACTTGCCGGAAGATACTGAGCATTTCGCCTCGGACCACGGTGGATTCGCCGCCTGCTGCCGGACGTGTCGGTCTGCGCAGCGCCGGGCTCAACGTCAACGGAGCGACCGCAGGCCCGAGTATAGCGGCGTCTGCGGCACGCGTGAAGCCGTGGCCCAAGCTCACCGCCGGATGGACCTGCAGGCTTTCAACTGGCTCAGGAGGTTGTCGTGAGCGTCCATGTCATTCCCCTCAACGATTGGCGCGAGCACGAGGAGAACGAAGCCTGCTGGTGCCAACCTCGATTTGATGAAGGCGTGTTCGTTCACAACGCCGCCGACCACCGGGAAATTATCGAAGTTCTCACCCATGAAGCGGCGAGCGATGACCAGCATTGGCAAGTTGTGAAGGCTGCCCCATGAACGACCCCGAGAAAATCCTCCTGCTCGAAACGCTGGAAAGCCTGCATGCGGCTGTCTCGTCATCGGCTGAAGTCGTCGGCGAGATCCTTGACGCGCAAGACCGTCGAATCATGGACATGACGGAGCACCTTGATACAGCGGAGGAGAAGCTTGAAACCCTGCGGAGGTTGCTGAAATGACACGGCTACCCGACGGCTCCGCATTCTTCGTAGCCGAGGTTGAACCGCTCCTCGGTCCCATGCCGAATCCAATCCACTGGAACCCCGGCAACAAGGTTGTGCAGGACCATCGCACGGGAGAAATCATCCAGCCCGAGACGGATATTGAGCGGGCAAGGCGCGGGCTGCCTGTGCCGTGGACGCCAGAGCTTGCGGAAACTGAGTGCCGACAACCTGAGATTTCATGAGCCACACCATTGGAATCCGCAATGCCCGCACACACTGCGGCGGCAAGGTCTACTACGCTTCTCGGAAAGACGCACAGACCATGGCGAACGTCCAGACCGGCAAGCGTCACCCTCGAAAGAATCGGCAGCGCCATGGGCGACCGGAGTTTCTTCGCGTGTATCACTGCGACCGCTGCAACGGCTGGCATCTCACAAAGCGGGAGGATTGGGACGAATGACCGGCGCCGACCTCTGCCGAGAACACGCCACGACCATCTCAGGCGTGGCGAACACATACGACCCGGGGGAGCGGCTCATCACGTTGCGCCCGCACGTCTACCGCGGCGCGACATCTGCAACACTCACGCTGGCTGCGCACGAAGCAGGCCACGCGCTCCAGCACAGGGCGATTGGCTGGCTCGTTCCGGCCGCACGTTGGCTGCTGCTGGGTCGTCTGCTGCTCGAATGGGACGCGAGCCGGCGGGCGCGCACGATTCTGCGCGCACTGGACGTGGAGCCCGACGAGCAGGCGCTTCGTGATTCCTGGCGCTCGTATGCTGCGCCTGCCGTGTGGCAGACCGGGGCGATGGTTGGGCTGTTCGCTTTTGCTCTCTACCTCAAACGCTGAAATCTATGAACGCCACCACCGAACAAACCGTATTCACCAAAGAGCAGATCACGCCGGATGTCCTCCGCGCCATTGAAAGCGAAAATAAGTCCGCGCTCTACAAGTGGTTTTTACCGCAAGCGCAGACGGCAACTGCTACGGCATCAGCCTCGCCACAACTCAGCGTGTTCTCTGCGTGCATCTCGCGAGTGTCGCCGAGCGGTGAGTATGTCGAGTTCGCCCTCGACAACGGCCAGCACTGGATGCCGGTAAGCGCCATTGAGGGAATCGAGATTCTTTCCTGACTTGTGGGTGGGTAAGCCGTGAGTGCCATGCGCTCCGATGACGGACTGTTGTCGGCTTCCAGAACTCTCCGCGCCGAGTTCTCGCCAACCACGGCGGCGCGGTTCAAATATTTCTCTTGCTTCTGACCATTGGCGGCGCGCACACGGCGCGACATGGCAAACGAAACCGGAGGCGCAAGCCCCGATACGACCACCGTGGCACCTGCAGAAACGCAGGCAGCCGAAACGACACCGCAGAACGCAGCGCCGCTGACCGCAGAAGCGCAGCACGACGAACTGGCGAACCTGTTGGCTGACCCCAACTGGAAGCCGGAAACGAAGGCTGA
>Ga0207674_10004518_pt1 | contig 16708 bp, 17 predicted proteins | sample KBSCornC72_FD_184303 | JGI IMG/M metagenome (GOLD analysis project Ga0207674, IMG submission 184303) | Corn rhizosphere microbial communities from Kellogg Biological Station, Michigan, USA - KBS Corn C7-2 (SPAdes) (version 2) | ecosystem: Host-associated > Plants > Roots > Rhizosphere > Soil ... | reverse complement strand
ATCTTGGAGAAATCCCGCACTTCGCGCACTTGCATCAGACGATCCTTCCAATAAGCGCCATCTTTTCAAACGCCGCCTGGTCTTGTTTGCTGACAATCAAAAAACACAACCGGTAGGGTGGGTACGCCCCAGTAATCCCTACGTATTTGGCCCCTTTCCGGTTGGCATGACCCACACCCTCGTAGGCCTGCTTCGCTTCCACCGTCGGTCAACCGTCGCTCACCGTCCCGCTCTGAACTTTCGCTAACTCGATAAAATTAGCCGCCTTACGCTCAGTAGTGCGGCCTGTCCACCGGGCCTCATCAAACATTCTGCCGCCCGGTAAAATTCACGTTAACTGCGGTACCATATTGATTAACGGCGTTTCGTCAAGCGCAAAAAGCAATGCCAGAACCTTTCCCGCGCCATTCGCAGGAAACGTTCTAGCGGTTACGCTTGAAGATGGACGTTAATCTCAGCCAATGCTGTTGAGGATTATCGTACTCAGGCTGCAAGGGCAAATCAAGCGGGATTTCGCGACGGGGTGGTGGGAGAAGCATGGGCGGTCAGAACGGTATACTCGCGTACGAACCAGCCAAAATGATCTCACCGACGGACCTGACCCCTGCCGCCGCAGCGCCGGCCGCCACAGAGTTCCGCGTGGACCGCGTGCGGCTGACGCGGCTCTTCCTGCTCACCGCGTTCCTGCTCGCCGTCGCCTACGGTTGCACGCTCGTCGATCGGCCAGACGCCCGGCTCGTCGGGTGGGCCGGCGTCGCGGTCTTCGGGTGCATGCTGGCCGCCGCACTGCGCCTGGCGATCCAGCGCCGTCCCATGATCGTCATCGACGACCGCGGCATCGAGGATCGCCTCACGGGGTACGGCCTGATTCCCTGGGCCGAAATCCGCGGCGCCCATTACACCGAGATGGGCGGCGGCCACGGCAAGTACGTATCCCTCCACGTCGATCACGCCGAGACCTACGTCGGCAACGTCCCCCCGCACCGTCGCCTCCTCGCCCGTGCCAACGCGATGTTCGGCGTCTCCAAGGTCATGCTGAACTTCTCGCTGCTCACTCCCGGCCCCGAGGTGGCGAACGACGCGATCCGGCGGCACCTAATGGGGCGCGACGATCTCTCCTCGGCACGCTGCCCCGCCTGCGGGTACGACCTCCGCGCCACGCCCGAGCGGTGCCCCGAATGCGGGGCGGTTCCGACGAAGGCGGCGGTATGAGACGTCGACTCCCGCTTATCCTCGCCCTGCTCCTGGCGATTGCTTGCGCTTCGATGTGGGTGCGGAGCTATTGGCGGTTCGATTATTTCGGGACGGACGCGGTCGTGGCGTCGTCCGAATTCGGCTCGGTGTACGTCTGGTACGACGGGTTGGACTTTCGACACGGATACGACACGGGCAAGGGCGGGGCGTACGGCCGGATCGAAACCCAATACACGAATCGTGTCGCCCGCCGCGTCCGATCGGGACGTGGGGGATCGACCTCCGGGGAAGGTTTCTTTGCCATCCGGTGGTGGACGGTCACGAGTGTGTCCGCGCTGCCCGCGTGGTGGGCGTGGCGGCGGGCGAGACGGCGGCGGGACGGGACGCGGGGGTTTGAAGTGGCAGGGCCGGCATGAGGCGAATCCGCCACATCCTTTGGAGTTCTGCGACGGTGGCATCACTGGTGGTCTTCGTCGGCGCGGTGGGGTTGTGGGTTCGGAGCCAATGGGCGTTCGGCTATGTGTTCCTCGGGCGGGCGTCGCCGCCGACGGTTCGGTTTGTCGGCATCCTGTGCTATACCGGGTCGGTCGAGTTGGGCTTGAAGAAGGTGGACCTTGACTCGTCGTACTCCGAGTACCCGCGGGTTTCGTCGGGTTGGGACGTTGTGGGGCGGAATCGACCGCCGGAACCGTTGGAATCCGGTCCCACGGATCCGGACGCGTGGGAGCGGAGTTGGGGCCGGTGGGGTTTTGCGTTCCAGCTCTACTCGATCTCGCCGCGTGGGTGGGTCATTCCGTGGCGCGGCGGCAACTACTATCTCAACAAGACCTTTAACGTGTGGGTCGCCGCGCCGTGGTGGTTCGTCATGCTTGCCACGGCGGTGCTGCCGGCGCGGGCGTCGTACAAGTGGCGGAGGGGCCGTCGTGCGCGGCGCGGCGCTTGCGCGAACTGTGGGTACGACCTGTATGCCACTCCCGAGCGGTGCCCGGAATGCGGGGTGGTTCCGACGAAGGGGACGGCATGAAGCGACTGAAACGATTCATTCGCGTGGTGGGCAACGTCGCGGCGGTGGCGTCGCTTGTGCTCTGCGCGGTGGCCGTTGCGCTGTGGGTGGCGGGGCGGGGCGAGCCGTGTGAGGTGGTGCGGTCGGGGCCGGGGCGCGAGGACACGGCGGGGGTTTCGCGGGGGGAGGCGTATTGGTTTCACTCGACGTTGGCTGCCGCCGCGGGCACGGGGCCGGTGGAGTGGTCGTGGTCGCACGACGATTCGGGGGTGGGTGGGCGTGACTTGATGGACGTCGCGGCGACGTTTGATAACGAGGGTGGGTTGTGGGTCGGGAGGTTTTACTTCGGGCGGTCGCGGCGGTCGCCGAACGGGCCGACGCTGGTCATGGCGCCGATGTGGTTTGTGGTCGGCGTGTTGGCGGTGGCGCCGGCGGGGGTGGTCGGGAGGCGCGTGTTCGGGCGGAGGCGGCGGGCGGGCGACGGGCGGTGTGCGGTGTGCGGGTATGATCTGCGCGCGACGCCCGAGCGGTGTCCGGAGTGTGGGGCGGCGGTAGCGAAGGTGGAGGCGTGAGTTAATTGCAATTCGCCACTGGGAAGCCTGAGAGCTTCAGTCTGTCCAGTAATTCCGAGCCGGAAACCCGGCGTTTCTCGATGCTTATGGCGTTGGGCCGCCGGTATGGCTCAACACAGTGTACGCGGATGAGGTTGCTGACGATCTCAGATTCCCGGGAAAAAAAGCGACTTCGACTTATCGTTGAATTACTGGACAGCCTGAAGCCTGAGAGCTTGCCAGTGCCACCCGACGCGGTGTGATAAATCACACCCTACAGGTTTCGGAGCTTGCCAGTGCCACCCAAGGCGGTGTGATAAATCACACCCTATGGGTTTCGGAGCTTGCCTGTGCCACCCTAAAACGGTTGGGCGTTGCCAAGAGCAAAAAGAGAACCGGGCGGACTTTTGGTCCGCCCGGTTCTGGTGAGACCGTGCAAAGCAACGGCGTTCGGCGGGCTTTACTTGAGCTCGACCGTGGCGCCCTGTTCTTCGAGTTCCTTCTTGATCTTTTCGGCCTCGTCTTTGGGGAGGTTTTCCTTGACGGTCTTGGGGGCGCCGTCGACGAGGTCCTTGGCTTCCTTGAGGCCCAGGCCGGTGTGGGCGCGGACGACCTTGATGACCTGGATTTTCTTGTCGCCGGCGGCCTTTAGGACGACGTCGAAGGTGGACTTGGCTTCTTCGGCGGCCGGTGCGGCCGCGCCACCACCGCCACCGCCACCGGCCATCACCACGCCACCGGCGGCGGGTTCGATCTTGTAGGTTTCCTTGAGGTATTCGGCGAGGTCGACGGCCTGCTTGAGGGTAAGGCCGGCGAGCTTGTCTCCGAGCGTCTTGATGTCTTCTGCGACTTCAGCCATGACTTGATTCCTTTGCGAGGCGTGTCGTGCCTTGCTGCCCGTGTCGAACGTGTCCCGTCCCGAGAGCAGGGTTCACATTGAACCCGTTTTAATCCCTGAAAACTGGGGAGCAGTCGGGACTGCCAGACGAATTCACTTATTCTCCTGGTTCCTCACGCGCCCGCGGGGGCGGGGGTTTCGGCGGCGGCGGCGGCGGCGGGGGCCGACCCACCTTTCTCTTCGATGGACTTGAGGATGCCGCCGAGCTTGCCGCCGGGGCCCTTGAGTGCGCCCGCGAGTTTTCGACCGGGGCCGAGGATGGCGGCGACGACGCCGGCGATGGCCTCTTCGCGGGTGGGGAGCTTGCTGGCCTTTTCGATGCCCTTGTCACCGACGTAGATTTCGCCGTCGAAGAAGGCGCCGCGGAGCTCGAAGGTGACCTTGGCCTCGTCGAGGAGTTTTTTCTCGGCGAGGATGGCGCGGGCGATGGCGGAGACGCCGACGCCCTTGCCGTAGACGATGGCGCTGGGGCCGCTGAGGAGTTCCTCGAACCCCTTGAGCTTGGAGGCGGCGGTGGCGCGAACGGCGAGGGTGTTCTTGACGACGGTCATCCGGAGGTTCTGCTCGCGGAGGCGTCGGCGCATCTGGTTGTTGGCGATGGCGCCGATGCCGCGCGGGTTGATGACCCCGACCGCGTCGATCCCGGTCAGCCGGGTGGCGGTTTCCTTTTCGATCAGGCTCTTGACTTTCTTGCTCATGGGAGTGCCTTTTTCAGTTGCGAGTTGCGAGTTGCGAGTTGCGAGTTGCGAGTATTGAGTTGCGAGTTAAAGCAATCGGCAACTCGCCGCGCTATTGGACGTTCAGTTGCACCGCGGGGGTCATGGACGCTTTGAGGACGACGCGCTTGATGTAGGCGCCCTTGCTGGTCTGGGGCTTGAGCTTGCGGATGGTGCCGATCATCGCGTTGATGTTGTCGGAGAGCTTCTTGCTCTCGAAGCTGAGCTTGCCGACGACGCAGTGGACGTTGCCGCCGGAATCGTTGCGGAACTCGATCTTGCCGGCGGCGTACTCGCGGACGGCGTTGGCGACGTCGGCGGTGACGGTTCCGGCCTTGGGGGAGGGCATGAGGCCCTTGGGGCCGAGGACCTTACCGAGGCGGCCGACGAAGCGCATCATGTCGGGGGTGGCGACGGCGACGTCGAAGTCGGTGAAGTTTTCCTTTTCGATCTGCTGGACGAGCTCCTGTCCGCCGGCCTTGATGGCGCCGGCGGCGGTGGCGGCGTCGACGAGGTGCGGGGGGCAGAAGGCGACGACGCGCTTGCTCTTGCCGATGCCGTGGGGCAGCGAGACGGAGCTGCGGACGGACTGGTCGGCCTGCTTGGCGTCGATGCCGAGGTTGAAGATGAGCTCGACGGACTGGTCGAACTTGGTGGCGGGGAAGCCCTTGACCACCTCGATGGCGGCATCGACCGCGACGGGGGTGGCGACGGCCTTCTCGGCGGCCTTCTTGTAGCGCTTGGAACGTTTGACGATGACTGGCATGTAGCTTGTCGCTTTCGTGGTCGACGTTGAGCTGCGACCAAAAGCTCCCACTGTTGCGGGCCGTGGTTAGCCCAGAATTCACGGATGAAGGATGAAGGCCGAAGGATGAATCGGATTACCCTTCGACCGTGATGCCCATGCTGCGGGCGGTGCCGGCGATGACCTTTGCGGCGGCGTCGAGGTCGAAGGCGTTGAGGTCCTTCACCTTTTCTTCCGCGAGCTTCTTGCACTGGGCCATGGTGATCTTACCGATCTTGTTCTTGTTCGGTTCGCCGCTGCCCTTCTCGGCCTTGACGAGATCCTTCAGCAGCACGCTGGCGGGCGGGCTCTTGAGTTCGAAGTCGAAGGTGCGGTCCTTGTAGACGGTGACGAGGACGCCGATGACCTTGCCCTTGAGGTGGGCGGAGGCGGCGTTGAACCGCTGGATGAATTGCCCGGGGTTGACGCCGTGCTGACCGAGCGCGGGGCCGATGGGCGGGGCGGGGGTGGCGGTGCCGCCGGGGGCCTGGAGCTTGAACTGAACGGTGATTTCTTTCTTAGCCATGACTTCTTTCCGACGGACGATTGTTGCGTTACTCGACGATCTTCACGTCGATCTGACGTCGCGCTCGACGCGGTTCTGCGTCCCGGGGGCTTTCGACGACTGACACCGGCGGTTCGGTTTGATCGACGACCGCGTCCATTCCTTCCGGTGGCGGGCCAAACCCACCTACACCGGCTTGCACTACTTCGCCCGGTCTGACTCCACATAAGGCCGACAACACCCGGAAGAGGGGGACGGTCAGGAGTAAAAGGGCGAGAAGACTAACAAGAAACGCCAGGATTGACAAGGCGATGAGCAGAATTCCCGGTATCGCCGCGACGACTAATATAAACCGTGCCCATGACGGCAGTTGGATGACTCGGCCGCGGAAGCCTTGCCATTGACCGTAATACTGCAAGAGGCGGAACATGGGGTTACGGTCGGTTTCGCTCGCTGAAGCGAGCCCTACAAGACTCAAACGGGGTCACTGAAGTGGCCCAGCCAACAGCTTACAACTTCTCGATCTGCCAGTATTCGAGCTCGAGGGGGGTGGGGCGGCCGAAGATGGTGGTGATGATGCGGACCATGCCCTTGTCGGGGATGATCTCGTCCACTTCGCCTTCGAAGTTCTGGAAGGCGCCGTTGTTGACCTTGATCTTGTCGCCCTTGACGTATTCGGTTTTGAGGCTGCTGGGTTCGTCGACCTTCTCGGCCTCCTCGAGCATCTTGGCCTGGTCCTTGGGGGACATGGGGGTGGGCTTGCCGTTGGAGCCGATGAAGTCGCCGACGCCCTCGGTTTCCTTGATGACGAACCAGACCTTGTCGGGGATGCGGCCGTCCTTGTCGAGCTGGAGCTCGATGAAGACGTAGCCGGGGTAGAGCTTGCGGTCGGACTCGCGGCGGACGCCGCCCTTCATGGAGCGGACACGTTCGGAGGGGACGAGGATTCGGCCGACGTGCTCTTCGAGCGCCTCGATCTTGACCTTTCGGGACAGCTTCTGCTGGACCTGGTCTTCCTTGTTGCTCGCGACTCGCAGGACGAAGAATTGCATGGCGTAACGCGCTTTCTCTGGTGTGTCGTGTGTGACGGTGCCCCGCGTGGGGCGTTTATTGGAAGGGGCCGAACTCGAGGACCTTGATGAGCTGGAAGAAGTAGCCGAAGACCAGGTCGAGGGCGAAGAGGATCAGGGCGATGAGCATGACGAAGAAGATGACGACCTTGGTGGAGCCGATGAGCTCCTTGCGGGTGGTCCAGTTGACCTTCTTCATCTCGCTGTCGGTGGCGATGAGGAAATCGACGTGGGAAGGCTTGTTCATCGCCCGCCAGGCGAAAATGATGACCAGGGCGAGGAGGCTCAGGGCGACTGCGGCGCAGATCTTCTTGGAGATGTAGAGGGGGTTGCCGGAGACGTCCTTGCTCCAGGGGATGGCGGTGAGCTGGGAGTAGACGAACTCGGTGAAGAGGAGGGCGATGAGCCCGGCGGAGAGGGCGGTGCCCATGCGGGTCCAGTAGCCCTGCCCCTTCTTGTAGATGCTGAAGAAGCCCCCGCCGCGGGCGGCGGGTGGGGCGGAGCGGTAGTTGACCACGTTGCCCGGGCGTGCGGCGTCGTCGCCACCGTCCGCGCGCGCGTCGTCTTCTTCGTTCTCGCGGCGCGAGTCGTCGTCGGCCATCTGTTTTCCTTGATCGCTCTTTGTTACGGACGCCATAAAACACGCCGGGTAGGAATCGAACCTACAACCTGCCGCTTTGGAGACGGCTGCTCTGCCAATTGAGCTACCGGCGTAGGGGAGTTGCGAGTGAGGAGTTGCGAGTTGCGAGAAAGGCGATCCGCACGGACTCGCAACTCGCAACTTCCCACTCGCAACGCTGATTACTTTCGCTTCACCTTGTGGAGCGTGTGTTTGCGCAGGCGGGGGCAGAACTTCTTGAGTTCGATCTTCTGCGGGCCGCCGGCGACCTTGATCTCGGTGCGGTAGTTCAGGTCACCGGTCTCGGTGCACTGAAGCCAGACCATTTCGCGATTTTCTTTTGCCATGGGAACCTCGACAATACATCAGAAGCCAGAAGCCAGTAGTCAGTAGCCAGTAGAAACGCGGGCGATCGAACTGCCGCGGGAACTACTGTCTACTGACTACTGACGACTTCGTATTCTTTCAACTACTCGAGAATCTTCGTGACGACGCCGGAGCCGACGGTCTTGCCGCCTTCGCGGATGGCGAAGCGGAGTTTTTCCTCCATGGCGATCGGGCTTTGGAGCTCGATTTCCATGGTGACGTTGTCGCCGGGCATGACCATTTCGGCGCCACCGAGCAGCTTGGCCGAACCGGTGACGTCGGTGGTTCGGAAGTAGAACTGCGGGCGGTAGCCGCTGAAGAACGGCGTGTGCCGGCCGCCCTCTTCCTTGGTCAGGATGTACACCTCGCCGGTGAACTTCTTGTGCGGGGTGATCGACTTGGGCTGGGCGAGCACCTGGCCGCGTTCGATCTGTTCCTTTTCGATGCCGCGGAGGAGGACGCCGACGTTGTCGCCGGCGATGCCTTCGTCGAGCGTCTTCTGGAACTGCTCGATGCCGGTGATCGTCGAGTTCTTGGTCTCACCGAAGCCGACGATTTCGACCGGGTCGCCGATCTTGCACTTGCCGCGTTCGATACGGCCGGTGGCGACGGTGCCGCGGCCCTTGATCGAGAAGACGTCTTCGACGGGCATGAGGAAGGGCTTGTCGATCTCGCGCTGGGGGATCGGGACGTACTCGTCGAGGGTGGCGATGAGCTTGTCGATCGGCTCACAGGCCTTATCGTCCTTGGGGTTTTCCAGGGCGGGCTTGGACGATCCGCGGATGATGGGGGTGTCGTCGCCGGGGAAGTTGTACTTGTTGAGGAGCTCGCGGACTTCCATCTCGACGAGTTCGAGGAGTTCGGGGTCGTCGACGAGGTCGATCTTGTTGAGGAAGACGACGATCTTGGGCACGCCGACCTGACGGGCGAGCAGGATGTGCTCGCGGGTCTGGGGCATGGGGCCGTCGGCGGCGGAGACGACGAGGATGGCCCCGTCCATCTGGGCGGCGCCGGTGATCATGTTCTTGATGTAGTCGGCGTGGCCGGGGCAGTCCACGTGGGCGTAGTGCCGGGTGTCCGATTCATACTCGACGTGGGCGGCGGCGATCGTGACCGTCTTGGTCGCGTCGCGGTCGATGCCGCCCTTGGCGATGTCCTTGTAGTTCTTGGCGGCGACCGACGGGTACTTGGACGCCGAGCGCGCCGAGAGGGCCGCGGTCAGGGTGGTCTTGCCGTGGTCGATGTGACCGATGGTGCCAACGTTCACGTGAGGCTTTTTACGTTCGAATACGCCCTTTGCCATGTCGAAACCTCCAGGTTTCCGGTTCGCGGGACGGTTGTCGAAGCCGTCCCAGTTCTGACTCTGTCTTTATCTTCAGCGCTCGACATTAGGGAGGAGACAGAGGGTTTAGGGTTCAGGGTTTAGGGTTCAGGAAAAGAATTGCTCGCTTCTTTTCTGAACCCTGAACCCTAAACCCTGACCTCTGCATCCTGCCAAATGCCGAGCACCGCCAAAGCTGGCACTGGGGATTGAACCCAGGACCTCCACCTTACCAAGGTGGCGCTCTACCACTGAGCTATGCCAGCAGCTACGTTCCGCCGGGCCACGTCAAGAGAACCCGCGCGGCCGGCGCGTACCGGCAGCGTGGAAGGGCGGAGAGTATAAATCGGTGTAACGCGTTGTCAACACACGGCTCGGACCAATTCGCGGCCCGAATCGCGCGAGATCGGCAACTGCTCATTGTTGGACGTGTTACGAGGCGGATCAAGCGCTGCGCGCGTGCGAATGCGTGATCGTTTTGCGAATAAAACGCCTCGGCGGGGGTGTACCTGACACGAGTTACTGGACGGTCGCCTCCAGGGCGGCGGGGACGCGGCGGGCGCCGGCCATGATGCGGGCGACGGCGGCGGCAATGATGAGGCCGGTGCAGAAGAGCATGGCGGCGATCAGGAAGGCGAGGAACGCCGTGTTGAACATCAGGGTGCGATCGGGGGTGGCCTTGGCGGCCTGGGTGGTCCAGGTGGTGTACTGGGCGCCGAGCATGATGACCGCGGCGGAGCCGGTGGTGACCATGACGACGGCGATGGGGACGAGCGTGACCCAGGCGTAGCGGGCTTTGCCTTCGTTGATGATGCAGGTGGTGACGATCGTCAGGGCGATGACCGCGAGCATCTGGTTGGCGATGCCGAACATCTTCCAGATCGTCGTGAAACTGTTGGCGTCGATGAACCAGGCCCAGCCGGCGACGATAAGGATCGTGCTGACAATGGCGCCGGGCCACCAGTTGGTGCGCCCCAGTTGGGGGTGGAGTTTGCCGGCAACTTCCTGGAGCAGGAAGCGGCCGATGCGGGTGCCGGCGTCAATGGTGGTGAGGATGAAGAGGGCCTCGAACATGATGGCGAAGTGGTACCAGTATTTCCAAAGCGAGCGCATGGATTGTTCGCCGGCGACGGAGACGCGGGCGACGGCCTTGTCGAAGATGTGGGCCATGCCGACGGCAAGGGTGACGGCGCCCCCGGTGCGGCCGCGGAGGGATTCGTGGGTGAGGTTTTCGTAGTCGGCGATGTGCTCGATGCCGCCGCCACCCTCGACGCTGAGGATGCGGTCATGGTACTCGGGGGCCTTGGCGAGCTGGGTGTTCATGGCGTAGTAGTCGGGGGTGGGGAGGGCGGCGGCGGCGATCATGGCGACGACGGCGACGAGGCCTTCCATGAGCATGGCGCCGTAGCCGATCGTACGGGCGTGGGACTCGCGCATGATCATCTTGGGGGTGGTGCCGCTGCTGACCAGGGCGTGGAAGCCGCTGATCGCGCCGCACATGATGGTGATGAAGAGGAAGGGGAAGATCTTGCCGTCGACGATGGGACCGCCGGACTTGAAGACTTCGTTGAAGGCGGGGGCTTCGAGCTTGGGGTTGGCGATGATGGTGCCGATGACGAGCAGCGCGATGGTGCCGATCTTGAGGAAGCTGGAGAGGTAGTCGCGCGGGGCGAGGAGGACCCAGACGGGGAGGACGGCGGCGACGAAGCCGTAGATCGCCATCGCCCAGGTGACCTGCGTGGTGGTCAGGTTGAAGAAATGCCCGATCGGGTGCTGGGCGACCCACGCGCCGGCGACGGTGGCGGCGATGGTCAGCGTCGCGCCGATGATGGAGGCTTCGACGGTCCGGCCGGGGCGGAGGCGGTACATGTAGAGGCCGACGAACAGGGCGATGGGGATGGTGGCGGCGATGGTGAAGGTGCCCCAGGCGCTGCCGGGCATGAGGCGGACGGCGTCGGCGGGGAGGGGGATTTTGTCGGCGGCGGGTGGCGGGTTGTTGAGGTGGAGGTTAAAGCCTTCGTTGTAGGTCATGGCGGACTTGTCGTTATTCCAGAGGAGGGTTGCGCCGGGGGGGACCGTCATGACGTGCGTCTGGGAGTCGTAGGCCCCCTGCTGGCCTTGCGGCAGGACGAGCGTCGCGGCCGGTGGGAACTTGACGCGCTCGCCGCCGAGGGCGTTGACGACGACTTTGCCGAGGCCGCCGAGCGCGATGATGATGATGAAGAGGATGGCGGTCATGGCGGTGGTGCCGCCGATCTTGCCGATTTCGTCGAAGGCGATCTGGGCGAGTGAGCGTCCGCCGCGGCGCATGGAGGCGACGAGGACGAGGAAGTCCTGGACGGCGCCACCGAGGCAGACGCCGACGACGATCCAGATCAGGCCGGGCAGGTAGCCGAATTGGGCGGCGAGGACCGGGCCGATGAGCGGACCGGCGCCGCTGATGGCGGCGAAGTGGTGGCCGAAGAGCACCCACTTGCTGGTGGGGTGGTAGTTCTGGCCGTCGTTGAGGCGGACGGCGGGGGTGACGCGGAGGTCGTCAAGGACGGCGACGCGTGCGGCGATCCAGGCGCTGTAGTAGCGGAAGGAAATCGCCATGAGACAGAGGATCACGATCATCACCGGCATCGCGCTCATCGACGAACTCCTCACACCCCGCCCTGCCCGGTTTGCGGGTCACTGCGTGACCCGTGGCTCGCACGGAGGCTCGCCCTCCCGTTGTGCAATGCCCGGTTTTGAATATACGGTCAGGCGGGCGTCGTTGACAAAGGCGGCGGACGCCAGCACAACTTGGCGGAAACACGATGAGCAAGCCTACTTACACGGTCTTCGTCAACCAACGGTTTCCCGACGAATCGGCCAACGAGCTTTTGGCGCGGTCGCTGGCGGGGCACAAGGTGGTCTATTCGCGGTCGCTGACGACGTCGAACCTGGCGACGTCGTCGCACGATCCGGCGATCGACGAGGCGGACGTGGCGTTCGGGCAGCCGGACCCGGCGGCGATCATGGCCGCGCCGCGGTTGCGGTGGGCTCATCTGACGAGCGCGGGGTGGGACCGGTATGACCGGGAGGATTTGCGGGCGGCGATGACGGGCCGGGGCGCGATCGTGACGAATTCATCGAGCGTTTACGAGGATCCGTGCGCGCAGCACGCGCTGTCGATGATGCTGGCGCATTGCCGGCAACTCGGGGCGTCGTTTGACAACCAGCGCGGGGCGAAGGGGTGGCCGGCGGGGCCGATCCGACGGGAATCGCGGCTGCTGACGGGGCAGAAGGTGTTGTTGCTGTCGTTCGGGGCGATTGCGCGGCGTCTGGTGGAGTTGATCGCGCCGTTCGGGTGTGACGTGGTCGCGGTGCGGCGGCGGCCGGCGGGGGACGAGCCGGTCAAGATCATCGCCGAGGCGGAGCTGGATCAGTATCTGCCGCTGGCGGATCACGTGGTGAACATCCTGCCGGGCGGGGTGGCGACGCAGGCGTTCGTCAACGCACAGCGGCTGGCGCGGATGAGCCCACACGCCGCGTTTTACAATATCGGGCGGGGGACGACGGTGGATCAGGACGCGTTGATCGAGGCGCTGAACTCAAAGCGGATCGCGGCGGCGTATTTGGACGTCACGACGCCCGAGCCGCTGCCGCCGGGGCATCCGTTGTGGGCGACGGCGAACTGTTACATCACGCCGCACACGGCGGGCGGACATCACGATGAATTTCACCGACTTGTGCGACACTTCCTGGAGAACTTGAAACGGTTCGGCGAGGGGACGGCGTTGCGGGATCGGGTGATTTGAGGGGCGTGGACATTCAGGCATTGGGAAAAAGTCGGGAAACTTCGACCTCGATTGCGCGGCCTTCGCCGGTGGAGAAGTGGACGATTTCGCCTGCATTGCGGACGAACTCGTGGGCGTATCGGTCTTGTCCGGCGACGGGAGATTCTGAAACTTCGACGACTCGGTCGATCAGGTTGATCAGCACGTATTGTGCGATGCCGGCGCGGGCATAAATTCGCTTCTTGGTCAGGCGATCGTACTGAAGAGAACTGTCGGCGACTTCGATCACACACGGCAGGTCTGCCGCCCCGGGATAGCGCTTTCGATAGTCATTGATCGTCCCGCGCGTGATCGCGCCGTCCGGTTCCGGAACGCTGTCAGGGTGAATGGCGATCGGCTGCTGCGAACTGAAGTGGCAGCCGTGCTGTGCGACCCCGGCCAGCACCGGGATCAGATTCTGAACGGCCCAGACGTGCTCGAAACCGACGGCGAGGGAATCTTCACCGGCTTTGCTCCGATCCTTGTGCACGAGGGCGCCCTCGATCAGTTCGATCGGCGCCCCTTCGGGAAGGATGCCATTTTTAATCATCGAGACGTACTGGTCGATCGTCAGTCCAACCAATGGTCCACTCCGGTCGCGAGTAGTTTAGCTTTGAAGGGATAAGAACGCGCATAGAAAACCCACGGAACTCGTTCCGTGGGCTTTGAGAATTCGCGTGGCATGCCGGCTTACCGATCGAACTGCGCGTCGAACGCGATCGACGACGGCTTGAAGTCGATCTTCTTGACGAACGCGGCGGCTTCGGCGGCGCCGTGCTCGCGGTCCATGCGGCTGTCTTCCCATTCGACGCTCAGCGGGCCCTGGTAGCCGACGTCGTTGAGGGCGACGATGATGTCTTCGAAGACGACGTCGCCGTGGCCGAGGGAGCGGAAGTCCCAGTAGCGGCGGGGGTCGGCGAAGGTGACGTGCCCGCCGAAGACGCCCACCGTGCCGTCGCCGTGCCCCCACCAGGCGTCCTTCATGTGGACGTGGAAGATGCGCTTGCCGAACGTGCGGATGAACTTCACGTAATCGACGCCCTGGTAGCCCAGGTGCGACGGGTCGTAATTGAAGCCGAACCGCTTGTGCCCCTTGACGGCGTCGATCGCGCGCTCGGCCGACGCCGTGTCAAACGCGATCTCGGTCGGGTGCACCTCGAGGGCGAAGTTCACGTCCTGTTTCTCAAACTCGTCCAGGATCGGGCCGAACCGCTTGGCGAAATCGTCGAACCCCTTCTGCCAATACTTCTGATCGGTGGGGGGGAAGGCGTAGATGCTGTGCCAGACGCTCGACCCGGTGAAGCCGTTGACGACGGCGGGGAAGCTGATCTTGTCCGGCGACGCGTCCCGCATCTTGCGGGCGGCTTTGGCGGTGTCCTTCATGCGCTGGGCGGCGCGCTTGCGGACGCCTTCGGGGTCGCCGTCGCCCCAGATTTCGGGGGGCAGGATGCTCTTGTGGCGCTCGTCGATCAGGTCGCAGACGGCCTGGCCGACCAGGTGCGCGCTGATCGCGAAATTCTGCAGGCCGTTGTCCTTGATGACCTCCCAACGGCCCTTGCAGTAGTTCTTGTCCTTGAGGGCCTTGTCCACTTCGAAATGGTCGCCCCAGCAGGCGAGTTCGACGCCGTCGTAACCAAAGCTTTTCGCCTTTTTGCAGATGGTATCGAAGGGCAGGTCCGCCCACTGACCGGTGAACAACGTGACCGCTCGGGCCATGTGAATCCTCCTCAAGGATCGGGTGATAAGCGTGACGTCGCGCGCGAGAGTTGCGCGCGGCGCGCGACATCAGAACGCGGGGGAATTGGAATGTCAATCGGGGCTTGGTTCGCGGGCGGGCGGCGGTACCACGAATTAGATTGCGGGGGCGCCCGCGCGTGGTTATCCTCGACCCCCGCTGACACATCGAATCGAGCGTTCGCACGCGGGACGTTTTTGCAGAGTCGTTACAAACGGGCCGTTGTCGTTCGGGGTAGAGTGGGGTTATGCGGATGAACGTCGTACACATCGGGCGCGGGCGGGTCGCGGTTCTCTCAACGCTCTTGGCGGCGCTGGGCACGGCGTGCGTCCTCGCCGCCGCGGGCACGCCCGCCGTCACCAGGCCCGCCACCACGCAAGAAGATCCCACGCGCACGCGCGAGGTCTTCACCAATCTCCTCCAGCAAGGCACCAACGCGCTGGCGGCCGGTGAGTACGCCGCCGCCCTCGACACGTTCCTCGACGCCCGCGAGATCTTCGACAAGAAAATGCGCGGCAAGATCTCGAACGTCGGCAGTTCCGAGCAGATCGCCCTGCTGCACGGCCTGGCGCTGGCGTACCAATTGACCGGCAAGCCCGAGCGCGCGTCGCCCCTGTTCGAAGCGAGTTCGGCGCTGGATCGCGCCTGCAACTCCAGGGGCGTCTCGCGTCAACTCCTCGTCACGCGCACGGCGCTCGACGCGACGCAGGGTTACCTGGCGATGCGGTCGGTCGTCAGCCTGACCAACTACCTGAAAGAGCACCCCGACGAACTGGACAGCGAGATGCTGGACCTGCTCTTCACCGTGTTGCAGAAGGCGGACGAGCGCGTCACCAACCGCGCGCTGACGCTCGAACCGTCGATCAAGCTGTACAACGAATTCAACGGGCGGCTGGAAGTGACGCGCCCCGGCGAGAAGCGCTGGGGCGTGGAGTGGGTCAGCGCGGCGCAGTTCGACAGCGAGATGAAGAAGCGGAACGCCGCGATCAAGGCGTACGACGCGGCGGCGGACCGGGCCGACGAGGCCGCCGCCGCCGTCAAAGACGCGGAGCGGGCGTACGAAAACTCGAAGAAGAACGGCGTCTACACGAAAGCGGGCGTGCAGGCGGCTGGCAACCGCCTGGCGGCGGCGCGGAATAATTTGTTTGAGAAGCAGCGACTGGCCCAGGAAGCCCGGGCGGCGATCCCCGTCGTGCCGGCGCTGACGAAGGACGACTTCAAGCGCCTGCTGACGCCGCACGACGTGGACGTGCTGGTCTCCAAGCCGGGCAAGACGGGCACGGGCGCGGTGGCGTCGGCTACAACGCCGGCCAGCAAGGCGATCCCGTTCAGCCTGGGCGGTACGGACGCCAGCCCGACGCCGCCCAAACCGATCCACACCGGCGCGGTGACGCCGCCGGTGTACGTGCCGCCACCGGCCGCGCCACCGTCGCGTCGGATCTTCACGCGGCCTTCGACCGGCTTTGCCGTCGGCCCCGACCTCCTGCTGACCAGCGCCGCCGCGGTCAAAGACTCCACGCGGATCGCCATCGAGATTCCGGGCGCGGCGCCGATGGAAGCCAGGCTCGAGCGCACCGGCCCCGAAGGCCTCGCGCTGCTCCGCGTGCCGGGGCAGCACTTCGCGTACGTGAACCTGGCGACGGGGTTCAATGGCGGAAACGTCCGCTGCCCCGCCTTCCCGGAAGTGTCGATCTTCGGCGTCACGCTGGAAGTCATCGCCGGCCGGGCGCTCAAGCCGCAGGCCGATGGATGGAAGGTCGCGTTGAACAAGCACCCGCGCCTCCCCGGCGCCCCCCTGCTGGACGACACCGCCGCGCTGATTGGGATCGAAATGGGCGACCGGGATGACCCGAGGGATCGCCTGCCGGCCCTGCCATTCGAGACGATCAAGGCGTTCCTCGCCGCGGACCTGCCGGCGCGGCCCAGCCCCGGGGCGGGCAGTGGCGTGATCGTGCAGATCACGGCGTCGTTCGAGAAGTGAGCGCGCGAGCAGTCCCGTGAGTCTGGGCGGCTTCCGCGGTCGTGAAAAATGACATCGGCCGCGCCAACCTCCCCCCATTTGACACCGTACCAAATATCGGGCTAAATGCCCGATTCCGACTACCCGCAGGAGTGGCGGAATTGGCAGACGCGCAGGTCTTAG
>Ga0207674_10004517_pt1 | contig 16711 bp, 15 predicted proteins | sample KBSCornC72_FD_184303 | JGI IMG/M metagenome (GOLD analysis project Ga0207674, IMG submission 184303) | Corn rhizosphere microbial communities from Kellogg Biological Station, Michigan, USA - KBS Corn C7-2 (SPAdes) (version 2) | ecosystem: Host-associated > Plants > Roots > Rhizosphere > Soil ... | reverse complement strand
GTTGTCCAGCGGTTACGAAGAGGCCGATGCAACGCGCCGTTTCACGGGCAAGGGGCTGGCGGGATTTATTCAAAAACCCTATGCAGCCGCAGGCCTGGCGGAGAAAATAAAGATCGCACTGGAATCTCCCACGGCGGCACGTTGCCGCGCCCGTGGGGCAGATTCCAGCAGATAGGCAACGGACGCTGTAATCCAGGTCCGCTCCGCGACCCTGCCCGCTCAATACGTAGCCTATACTTTATCGTTAGCGTGATCTTCTTCGGAATCTCGATGGAGCCAGGAGAACCTTTATTCCCGTCTTAGGAATCGATATCGGCACGAGTGGATCCCGTGCCATTGTAATGGCAGATGACGGCTCGCTGATCGCTTCAGCGACGGCGGAGCACCAGGCTTTCACCTCTGAACGCACGGCGTGGGCGGAGCAGGATCCAGCCGATTGGTGGAACGCCTGCCAACAGGCCGTGCGATCGGTTCTATCTCAAAGCGGCGTGCAACCCGGGCAAATCGCCTGCATCGGCTTATCCGGCCAGATGCACGGCACTGTAGTTCTCGACAACGATGGGCGAGTCCTGCGGCCCTCCATCATCTGGTGCGATCAGAGAGGCGAGGAGCAGTGTGCGTGGATCAATCAGACCCTGGGCGCGCGGCGCCTTCTGGATCTGACCTGTAATCCTGCTCTGACCAATTTCACTCTAATCAAGCTATTGTGGATTCGCGAGCACGAGCCTCATATATGGAGCCAGGTCCGCCACGTGCTCCTTCCTAAAGATTACGTTCGGTTCTGCCTGAGCGGCGAGTATGCCATCGACGTGGCAGAAGCGTCCGGCACGCTGCTTCTGGACGTGACCAATCGGTGCTGGTCGCAAGAGCTTCTGAGTGAGGTCGATCTGGATGCGGCGCTGCTGCCGGGAGTTTTTGAGTCTCCGGAAATCTGCGCGCGCGTCACGGAGCAAGCCGCCCAATTGACCGGACTTGCGGCTGGGACTCCGATTGTTGCCGGTGCGGGAGATCAGGCGGCGGGCGCGGTTGGCATGGGAATTACGCGACCGGGAACTGTGAGCGCGGCCATTGGCACGTCGGGCGTGGTGTTCGCGGCCACCGACCGTCCGGCGCTCGATCCCAAGGGCCGCCTGCATACGTTTTGTCATGCCATTCCAGGCCGCTGGCACGTGATGGGCGTGACCCAGGCCGCCGGTCTTTCCTTGCGCTGGTTGCGCGACTTGTTCACGGTGAACGCAGGGACTGAGTCGTGGTCCTATGAGCGCATGACGGAGGAGGCAGCGCTCGCGCCACCGGGCGCCGATGGAGCGCTGTGGGGGCCCTACTTGATGGGGGAGCGAGCTCCCCATATGGATCCGACTATCCGGGCCGGGTTGGTCGGGCTGACGGCGAGTCATACGCGAGCGCACGTGATTCGCGCTGTGATGGAAGGAGTCGCATTCAGCCTGCGCGATAGTCTCACGATTTTTTCGGAGTTAAATGTGCCAGTGGAAAAGATCCGGCTCGGCGGCGGCGGCGCGCGTTCCCCGCTCTGGCGGCAGATTCAAGCGGATGTCTACGGTGGTGCCGTCGAGATCATCGCTGCCGAAGAAGGCGCGGCCTTCGGGGCGGCGATCTTGGCCGGAGTCGGCGCGGGATTGTGGCCGGGGGTAGACGACGCTTGCGACCAGGCCATACACGCGATTGAGGATATCCCGTGCCGGCCGCATATTGCTAAATTAATGAACGAGCGCTATCGCGAATACCAGCGCCTTTATCCGGCGCTGCGCAGCCTAATTTCACAACCAGGACTCTAATGCCCGACCAATATACTCCGCTTCCCGAACACAAGTTTTCGTTTGGTCTTTGGACGGTCAGCAATCGCGGACGCGATCCGTTTGGCGATGCCGTGCGACCCACGTTGCCTCCCGTGGAAGCGGTCAGACTGCTGGCTGAAGTCGGCGCCTGGGGAGTGAATCTGCATGACAACGACCTGGTGCCGATCGACGCCACGCCAGCCGAGCGCGACCGGATCGTGAAAGAGTTTCGTCAGGCCTGCGACGCCAACGGAATCGTGGTTCCCATGGCGACAGTGAATCTTTTCTTCGATCCCGTGTTCCGGGACGGAGCGTTCACCTCTAACGACGCGCGAGTCCGCGCCTATGCAGTGCAGAAAACCATGCGGGCGATGGATATTGGCGCCGAATTGGGAGCCGGCATCTTCGTGCTGTGGGGCGGGCGTGAAGGAGTTGAAACCGACGCCTGCCGCCGTCCCGACGAAGCCGTGAAGCGTTTGCGGGAGGCCGTGAACTATCTTTGTGAATATTCTCTGGATCGCAAGTATGGATTCCGCTTCGCGCTGGAGGCGAAGCCCAACGAACCGCGCGGCGATATCTACATGGCGACCACCGGCGCCTATCTGGGTTTCATCCCGACGCTGGCTCATCCGGAAATCGTGGGTGTAAATCCAGAGATGGCGCACGAACAGATGGCTGGACTGAATTTCGCGCATGCTGTGGCGCAGGCATGGGAAGCCGGGAAACTCTTCCACATCGACCTGAACGATCAAGTGCCGGGGCGCTATGACCAGGACTTGCGCTTCGGCTCGGCGAATCTGAAATCGACATTTTGGCTGGTGAAATTTCTGGAAGATGTCGGGTACGCGGGACCCCGTCACTTCGATGCCCACGCCTATCGAACCGAAGACTACGACGGCGTAAAGGATTTCGCGCGCGGGTGCATGCGAACCTATCTCATCCTGAAGGAGCGGGCCGCCCGCTGGAATGCCGATCCGGAAATTCAGGCGCTGCTTCAGAGCATCCGTCAAACCGGCCGCGGCGCGCCACAGTTGTCGGCATATTCTCCGCAACACCGAGACAGTCTGCTGGGAGAAAAGTTCGATCGCATTGCGCTCGCGGAGAAGGGATTGGCGTATGAGCGGTTGGATCAATTAACCGTGGATCTTCTGTTGGGAGTTCGCTAGAAGGGGTCGCGGAAGTACCGGTACTTTTGTTCCAGTCGCAAGTACCAATGAAGCACGGCGGCTGGGATATACTTTCCGTACCGTGAAATCGACGTTTTTCGCGCTTCTACTTTTTAGCTCGATGCTTGCGGTCGCCGATACGACTCCGCCGAGTACTCCCACTCAGCTCCACGTCATATCGGTTACTTCGACATCCGTGAGTTTGCAATGGAAGGCCTCCTCGGATCGTAAAGGCAGCGGCCTGGCGGGCTACGACATCTTTGAGAACGGTTCTGTAGTCGCCTCCACAGCGAATACCAAGTTCATCGTCACGGGGCTTGCGCCCTCAACGACCTTCCAGTTCGCGGTTCGCGCGCGTGACAACTCAGGCAACGTTTCCGCGCTCAGCAATACCGTCAGCGCCACCACCACGGGGCCATCCTGCACCTCCTATCCAGCGACGCCCGGAGGACTGCAAGTGACCTCGGTTTCCAGCAGCACGGCCAATCTTCTGTGGAACGCCGTCACGCCGCCCGCCGGCTGCAGCGTAACCTACAACGTCTACCGCGATGGCACGGAGATCGCCAGTGGCCTCACCACCGCGACCTACAATGCAGGCGGTCTGCTGCCCTCGACAACGTATCAGTTCGCGGTCTCCTCTACCGATGCGTTCGGAAGTTCGAGCTTATCGGGCCTGGTGGGCACGACCACCACCGCGGGCGGCAGCACTTCCGGCGGTTTCCCGCCACACATGTTTGCACCCTACACGGACATGCTGCTATACCCGACACCCTCGCTTTCGGGAGTCGCGACTGCCACGGGTCAGAAGTATTTCACGATGGCCTTTGTCGTCGCCGGCAGCGGCTGTCAGGCTAACTGGGGCGGCTATTACACGATGGCCCAGAATTTCGAGGTGGACGACGTTGCGGCGCTGCGCGCCCAGGGCGGCGACGTGATCGCCAGCTTCGGCGGCGCCAGCGGAACCGAATTAGCGCTGGCCTGTTCCACCGTCGCAACGCTCCAGGCGCAGTATCAGGCGGTGATCGACAAATACAATCTTACCCGGGTCGACTTCGATGTCGAAGGTTTGGCGCTCACGGACACAACCTCCATCGACCGCCGCAACAAGGCCATAGCAGCACTACAGGCTGCGGCAGCGGGCGCCGGAAAAACACTGGTGGTCCAGTACACGATCCCGGTCCTCCCCACGGGCCTGACCTCGCCAGGCCTGAGCCTGCTGCAGAACGCCTTGAATAACGGAGTCAACATCGGCGTCGTCAACGTGATGGCCATGGATTACGGCAATTATTACGACCCCAACCAGATGGGCACGTATGCGGTTGACGCCATGAATGCCACCATCTCGCAACTGGCGACGCTCTATGGCGCTGCGAAGACGGATGCGCAGGTGCGCTCAATGGTCGGCGTCACTCCGGAAATCGGATTGAACGACATTTCGCCTGAAGTGTTCACTCTAAGCGACGCGTCGACTCTGGTTTCGGCGGCGCAGTCGGGCGGAATTGGGATGCTGACGTTCTGGTCCACGGGCCGCGACCAGCAGTGCCCTGGTGCGCCGGTCGTTTCGGCGACGTGCAGCGGCATCATCCAGTCACCTTGGGCATTCACAAATATCTTCAAGCTATTCACCGGATTCTAATCCGCAATTCTGCGCCGCCTCGGTCCGCGCCCAGCAGCACACCTCCGCGCCGTATCCTGGAAGAAAGCCCGGTCAATGGCCGGCGACACCTGGCAAGCACTCACGATCGGAGCGACGCAGTCATGAGCCAACAAAGCCGAACCAGCCACCCGATCTACAATCTCCTGCCCACGGAGATCGCGGGGTTCGATTCGCTGGCGGAACTGGCGCTGGATATGCGCTGGTCATGGAATCACGCGACCGACGAATTGTGGCGGAAACTTGATCCCGAGCTGTGGGAGCTCACGCATAACCCCTGGGTGGTGCTGCAGACGGCCTCGCGGGTTCAGATTGAGAAGGTGCTGGCCGATCCAGTTTTCCGAAGAGAAGTAAACGGCCGGTTGCGAGAGACGCGGGAAGCATCGAAGAAGCCCGCCTGGTTTCAAAAGACTCATCCGGACGCACGGCTGACCTGCGCTGCCTATTTCAGCATGGAATTCATGCTGAGCGAAGCCCTGCCCATTTACTCGGGAGGGCTGGGGAATGTCGCCGGCGATCAGCTCAAAGCCGCTAGTGATCTGGGCGTGCCGGTGGTTGGCGTCGGGTTGCTCTACCAGCAGGGTTATTTTCGTCAGGCGATCGACAAGAGCGGCGAACAGCAGGAGCTGTATCCATATAACGACCCGGGACAATTGCCGATCGCACCACTGCGCCAACCGAACGGGGAGTGGTTGCGGCTGGAGGTTGCACTACCGGGGTACTCAGTCTGGCTACGCGCCTGGCAGGTCCGGGTGGGCAAAGTGAAGCTCTACCTGCTGGACAGCAACGACGCGGCCAACTACCCGGTTCATCGCGGTATCACCAGCGAACTCTATGGCGGCGGGGCAGAACTGCGCCTCAAGCAAGAAATGCTCCTGGGGATCGGCGGATGGCGTCTGCTGCGTGCGCTCGGGATCCAACCGGAGGTGTGTCACCTGAATGAAGGACACGCGGCCTGCGCGGTGCTGGAGCGGGCTCGCGACTTCATGGAACAATCCGGACAACCGTTCGACGTGGCCCTGGCCGCCACCCGAGCCGGTAATCTCTTCACGACGCACACCGCGGTGGATGCCGGCTTTGACCGTTTCGCGCCAGCCCTCATCGAGCAATACCTGGGCGGGTACGCGCAGAAGAAGCTCGGCATCCCGGTGCATGACCTGCTGGCGCTCGGCCGTGAAAATCCGGAGGATCCAGCGGAGGCTTTCAATATGGCGTATCTGGCAATGCGCGGGTGCGGGGCGGCTAACGGGGTGAGCCGCTTGCACGGGCACGTGAGCCGGCACATTTTTCTGCCTCTGTATCCGCGCTGGCCGGAGGAGGAAATTCCGGTCGGCTATGTGACCAACGGCGTCCACATGCCGACCTGGGACTCGGCAGATGCCGACGATCTTTGGACCAATGCCTGCGGAAAGGACCGCTGGCTGGGAATGGCGAAAAACCTGGCGCAGGACATTCGGCGGGTTTCCGATGCGAAGTTGTGGCAGGTTCGCACCGCGGCCAGCGAGGCTCTAGTGGAGTATGCGCGGGGGCGATTGTCCCGGCAACTGGCCGCTTCGGGCGCGCCGGACGAGTCGATCGAGGGCGCAAAGCATGTTTTCGATGCGAAGGCACTGACGCTGGGCTTTGCGCGGCGCTTTGCCACCTATAAGAGGCCGGACCTGCTGCTCCACGATCCACAGCGGCTGCTTCGTATGCTGACCAATGACCAGCGTCCGGTGCAACTGATCATTGCCGGGAAAGCGCATCCGGCGGACCAGGCGGGACAGGCCCTCATCCAGAAATGGGTGCAGTTCATCCGGCTTCCGGAGGTGCGCCGGCACGCGGTATTTCTCAGCGACTATGACATGCACCTGACCGAGAATCTGGTGCAAGGAGTGGACGTCTGGATCAACACGCCGCAGCGTCCCTGGGAGGCTTGCGGGACCAGCGGCATGAAGGTGTTGGTGAATGGAGGCATCAATCTATCCGAATTGGATGGCTGGTGGGCGGAAGCTTACACGCCGGAAGTCGGGTGGGCGCTGGGGGACGGCCAGGAGCATGGTGATGATCCCGCTCACGACGCGGTTGAGGCCGGCGCGCTCTACGATTTACTCGAGCGGGAGGTGGTTCCTGAATTTTATAGCCGCGACAAAAACGGCATTCCCGCCGCGTGGATCAAGCGAATGCGGGAAAGCATGGCGCAGTTGACGCCGCGCTTTTCGGCCAGCCGCGCGGTGCGCGACTACACCGAGCAACATTATCTTCCCGCTGCTGCCCTTTACCGGGAGCGCGCGGCGAACCAAGGCACGGTGGCGAAGCAAATGGTGGAGTGGCGCCAGGCCGTGGACAACAAGTGGGGCTCGCTCCGCTTCGCAGACCTGCGGGTGGAATCTCAGGCAGACAAGCACTTATTTGAAGCGGAAATTCTATTGAATGGTCTGGACTCGAATGCAGTGCGCGTAGAGCTGTATGCCGAGGGAATCAGCGGGGGCGCCGCCGTCAGCGTGGAGATGGAATGCGTGCACCCGCAACCTGATGCGGCAGGCCGCCACGTATATCGCGCGAGCGTCTCCAATGTGCGCCCAGCGGCAGATTACACGCCGCGAGTGATCCCGCAGCGCGCCGGAGTAGCAGTTCCACTGGAAGCCGCCCGAATCCTATGGCAACGCTGATGGCAGTATAGTCAGCGGCCGCCGGCGATGGGCGCCGCAGATTCCGGCAGAATCGTCTTGATCGTGATGCCTCCGAAACGGGCGCGCAGGTAAATGCGGCGCGAAGGAGACGGGTCGGCGTGAGAATATCGCTGGCCGATCAGATATCTTACGGCAAAGGCGCCGGGAAAATCGGAAGACACCGTTCCCACCTTGCTGCGGGCGTCGATAGAGTAAGAGGCTGTCTGCGGAAGCCACAGCAGCAGGTCGCCGCGGCGGCAGGTCGCGTCGATATCGCCGGTGACGCCACTCACGGATACTAAGCCGGTGCGATGGTGAATCGCCAGATTGGAGTTGCGCGGCACCTGAATTTCGTATTCAATGCCCAGGCTGCTCTTGGCTGTCGAAATAACCAATTCCGTGCTGGAAGTACGCGCGGCAATGACGCGAAGGCTCTCCAAACGCTGCATCGCTCTGTCGGGATGCTTCCGCTCAAAGCCGTACGGCAGCGACTTGGTTACCGTGACAACGACCTCGGGGCGGTCCCATCCCTCCACTCGCAGGACGCCGTACGATCCGTTGATGTGAATCGTGCCTCCGGGCGCGAATTCAATGTTTTGGGTATTGGTGACCTGGCGAGGTTGCGTCGAGGGCTGAGTGGCGGGCTGCGTGGCGGGTTGCAAAGCAGATTGTCCGGCGGATTCGGCCGCTGAGTTTGTCCCCAGCAGGGGAAACGCAATCGCGATTACGCCGAGCCCGAGAAATTCAGCTCGCAGCTTGCAAGTCATGTTGTCGTCCTCTTGATGCCACGTCGCGGCGTGATCACCGCGAGATCTCCTGCCGTCTCCTTGACCAACGGGCCACCGGACTGAATATCATAGCGTTTCAGCATCCACAACTCAGGGATAATTTCGCCGATTAAAGCTCCGTGGCAGAAGAGGCGAACCACCGCACTTTCCGAGACCACGATGCCCACGGCGCGGGTCGCCGAGCTAATGTGCGCGGCGGCAATGTGGCGGCTGCCGAGGCCGAGCGGAAGATCGATAGCCGTCGCGGCCGCGTCCAGGTAACGGCAGGCCGCAATAGCGATGCCCGACGCACTTACTACAAACGCGCCGTCCAACTGCGCCAATTCCTTTATGGTGCCGCGGAGATTGGGATCACTGATGCGGCGGACGCTTTCCGCGTGGCCCTCGAGAGGATTGAGAATCAGCGACCGCGACTTTTCGAGCACCGCCACTTCGTCGCCCAGCGTGAATAACGTGCCGATGCGTCTTCCTTCCCGACCCTCTCGCGCGATCTCCACCGCCAGCTCTATCAGCGACTCGACGATCTCGGCGTCGTAGTCCGTCACCTGGCAGAGAATGCTTTCAAACATCCCGAGCCGCTCCCTTCACTTCACGCATTACATTTATCTTCGCGCACGGCTGGACGCAGTCGCCTTCGATCATTATTGTTCCAATGCGGCAACCTTAGCCAGGCGTCGCAAATGCCGTTCGGCTTGGCTGAATTCGGCCGCCAGAAAGGCTTCGACCAGATCCCAGGCGAGTTCCGTCCCCACGGTTCGGCCCCCCAAACAAATGACATTCATATGATCGTCTTCGACCCCCTGACGCGCCGAGAAATGATCGCCGATCAGAGCCGCGCGAACGCCTGCAATCTTATTGGCGCAAACCGCAGCGCCCACGCCGCTGCCGCAGACGGCCACGCCACGCACTACCTTCCCTCCGGCAACCGCACGGGCCAGAGGGATCACAAAATCCGGATAGTCATCCTGCTGGTTTAGCGAGAAGGCCCCGAAGTCCGTGACTTCATGTCCCGCGACGCGAAGCTTCCCGGCAAGCTGGTTCTTTAATTCAAATCCGCCATGATCGGTGCAGATCCCAACATGCATTTAGCGTTCCTAGCTGCCGGCGTCAGCGCGAATTATTCTCGCGAGGGCCAACTACTCCAAGTTACATGAGTGTTCTGCCCTTGCGCGCGTCCTCGCGCGCGGGCATTCAATCAGCGGACAGCATGTTAAACTTTTTCTGCGCGGGTCCACGTCGCCACCCGAATTTTCCGCCGCTCAGCGCGGCGGTGGGAAAACGCTAGACCGCATCCCGGCTCCCACGAGCCTTGCCAAGCGCGGGCGAAGAACGCGCCTAAGGGTTCGCCCGTCTCAGCCGGGGCGCCAAGTCTAAAATCAATCATTATGCCCGAAACCACCGAACAACTCGACGCGATGTTCCCGGCTTTGACGGACGCGCAGATCGGGCGGCTGTGCTCTTTCGGCGAGCAGCGGCGGGTCGAAGCGCGTGAAATCGTTTTCGATCAAGGCGACGCGAGCCGCGGTGTTTTTGTCGTGCTCGAAGGCAGCATAGAAGTTGCCAATATAGCGAAGGACCACGAGGACACTCTACGCGTGCTCCACCGCGGAGAATTCACCGGCGAAGTGAACCAACTTTCAGGGCGGCGAAGTCTGGTGCGCTGCCGGGCTCGCGAAGCCAGCAACCTGCTCGAAATTGCCCGCTCGGATTTGCGGCGCGTGATGCAAAACGATGCCGATCTGGGCGAAGTCCTGCTGCGCGCGTTCATGCTGCGCCGGGTATATTTGATTGCTCATTCGGTAGGGGACGCAGTGCTGATCGGATCCAGCCATTCCGCCGACACTCTGCGCCTGCAGTCGTTTCTTGCCCGCAATGGCCATCCGCACACCTACCTGGATGTGGAGCGCGATCCGGACGTCCAGATTATTCTCGATCAATTCGAAATTATGCTGGCGGATATTCCGGTGCTGATATGCCGCAATGATGTGGTGCTGCGGAATCCGACCAACGCGGAGGCCGCCGCCTGCTTCGGGCTGAATGCCGGGATTGACGAGGGTGGCGTTTACGACTTGATTGTGATTGGCGCCGGACCGAGCGGACTGGCTGCCGCGGTCTATGGAGCATCAGAGGGGCTGAACGTGCTGGTGGTAGAAAGCACCGCGCCAGGCGGGCAAGCCGGGTCGAGCTCGCGGATCGAAAATTATTTGGGATTTCCCAACGGCATTGCAGGACAGGACTTGGCGCGCCGCGCCTTCGTGCAGGCGGAGAAGTTTGGAGCCAATATCGCGGTGGCCCGGTCCGCGCGCGCGCTCAAGTGCGCACGTCCCCCGTACACGGTTGAACTGGACGATGGCGCGTTCGTGCAAGGCCGCAGCATTATTGTTGCCGCAGGCGCCCAATATCGCAAACTGAATTTGCCCAACCTGGCGCGCTTCGAAGGCACCGGCGTGTATTACGGCGCAACTTCGGTGGAGGCCGAAATGTGCGCCGGGCAGACAGTGGCCGTGGTGGGTGGAGGGAACGCGGCAGGACAGGCTGCGGTTTTTCTCTCCAGTGTGGCCAAGCGCGTGTACCTGCTGGTGCGCGGGCCGGGGCTGGCTGAAACCATGTCACGGTATTTGATTTCGCGCATCGAAGCATGCGCTGAAATCACGCAGAAGATGTACACCGAGATTCAAGCACTCGAAGGCGGCGCATACCTGGAGCGCATTCATTGGAGCAATTCCAAAACAGGTGTAAAGGAGACCGAGGAGATACAGCACCTGTTCATCATGACCGGCGCGGAGCCCAACACATCGTGGCTCGGCGAGTGCCTGGCTCTGGATAACAAGCAATTCATTAAGACCGGCGCAGACCTGGGAAAAGCGTGGCCGCTGCCGCGGCCTCCGTATCTGCTCGAAACCAGTCTGCCTGGCGTGTTCGCGGTGGGGGACATCCGGGCCGGAAGCTTGAAGCGAGTCGCGGCTGCGGTGGGCGAAGGATCAATGGCCGTGCAATTTGTACATAAAGTTTTAGCCAGTTAGCGCGGCCCAAGACGCTAAACAGCAGCCTAGCGTTTCGGCAAAAACTACCATTGGGGCCAATAATTTGCCTCATTTCGGCGTTACGAAAGCAGTGCAGCCCCATCTAACTAACGTGGGCGCAAGCATCTCTAGCTAGATGTGAGTGCTCTCCGCCGGATGGAAGGCCTTCTTCCGGCTAATAAATCAAATCGGAGCTTTTTGTATGGCCAATTCTCCAAAAAACTCAAAATATGTTTTACTGGGACACCGGGCGTTGCGCTGGTGCGGGCTGTGGGCTCTCGCTGTGAGCGCCCATGCCAGCGTGACCCCAGACAGCCTGCAGGCTGTGGAGGACCAGCGGCACGCGAAGCTTGAAACATTCTTTCAATCCTTTGGGTGTCCGGCGCCGTATCACGTGAAAGAGTACATAGGCGCTGCGGATGCTTACGCCATCGATTACCGCTTGCTTCCCGCGATTTCAGTATTAGAAAGCACCTGCGGAATTTATCAGCGCGAGAACAACCGTTGGGGTTGGGCCTCCGCCCGCAAGGGATTCGCATCTTTCCGCGCAGGGCTGGAATATATTGCGCATCAGCTTGCGGAAGGCCGCTATTACAAGAACAAGACACTGGAAGAAAAAGTTCGCATGTATAATCCGCGTCCACAGTACGCGAAGCAGCTAGACAGCTTGATGCGCAAGATCGACGCGGCCTTGCCTTCGCTCGCCATCGGGTCGCGAAGCGCGACGCTGACGGCGAGCGCTTCGGGCCGAACTGTAGTGAACTGAAGCAAAGCCAACTGAAGCAACTGACGCGGTCACCGCCATTCGCTACACTAGCGCCCAGGGGATGTTTCATCGTCCCCAGGGAGGCAACCATGGCGATCTTATCGCGACGAAATGCACTGGGCGGCTTAGCAGGAATGGCGGCGGCGCTGCAAAGCAAAGCGTTCGCGCAGGCGCCTAGCGACGTCGCTCCCGGCAGCATCACCTACGAAGATATTCCGTATCCGCATACTGTCAAAACTCTGCCGTTGACGCTCTATGGGCAGGACGTGCGGATGGCTTATATGGACGTGCCGCCGGCGGGCGCAGCGAACGGGCGTCAGATCGTGCTGCTGCATGGCATGAATTTCGGCGGCTTTTATTTCGGTGGGCTGATTGAATCATTGCGAAAGGAAGGGTTTCGCGTCGTGGTTCCGGATCAGATTGGATTTGGAAGGTCATCGAAGCCGGTCATCCCTTATAACTTTCACGACATGGCGGCGAACACGCGGAAGCTGATCGAGTCGCTGGGCATCGCGAAGCCGGTGATCTTCGGTCATTCGATGGGCGGCATGCTGGCGGCGCGCTTCAGCGCGGCTTATCCGGATGCAGTGGAGCGCGCGGTGCTATGCAATCCGATCGGGTTGGTGGACCTGCGCTGGAAGTCGCCTTGGCCGAGCGCTGAAGATGCCTACAAAGCCACTCTGGCGCAGAGCCGCGACCAGCTGTATAAAGGATTCCAGGAAACCATCCAGCGCTATTTCCCGAATGCGTGGAAGCCGGAGTATGAGAAATTCGTGCGCATCATGTACGCTCCGACGTTGAGCGCGGACTGGCCGCGACTGGCGATGGTGCGCGCGATTTACCGGCAGATGCCGTATCTGGACCCGGTGGTCTACGACTGGGCTCACATACAGGCGCGAACGCTGATGATCGGCGGCGATAAGGACGGCGAGAATTTCCCGGCACTGGCGAAACACGTGGCTGACACCATTCCTCACGGCGAACTGGTGCTGATTCGGAACGTGGGGCACGTGCCGCACATCCAGGCTCCGGACGTGTTCCTGCGCGAACTGCTTAAATTCTTGGCGTAACTACTTCAGCACCGGCTGCAGAGCGCGGCTGGCAATGATGTGATCGATCAAGCCGTATTCCATGGCTTGGTCCGGTTCCAGAATATAATCGCGGTCCACGTCGCGGGCGATGCGCTCCACCGACTGGCCGGTGGCGTCGGCCAGAATCTGATTCAAGGTTTCGCGCATGCGCAGGATTTCGCGCGCATAGATGTCGATGTCGGTGGCCTGGCCGGCAAGGCCGCTCATGGAGGGCTGATGGATCAGGATACGCGAATGCGGCAGACTGTGGCGCTTGCCCTTGGTGCCGCAGGCGAGCAGCACGGCGGCCATGGAAGCTGCCTGGCCTACGCAATAAGTGACGATGTCGGGCTCGACCAAACGCATGGTGTCGAGGATCGCCAGCCCCGCGGTGATAGAACCGCCGGGCGAATTGATGTAGAGCGAGATGTCCTTCTCGGGATCTTCAGCCGCCAGGAACAGCATCTGCGCGATGACCAGGTTGGCCACGTTGTCGTCGATGGGCGTGCCCAGGAAGATGATATTTTCCTTGAGCAGACGCGAATAAATGTCGAAGGCGCGCTCGCCGCGCGAGGTCTGTTCGACCACCATCGGGACTAAAACGGAATTCTGCATAACGTAACTCTCCTTCACTTGCGGCGGGGGCGGGCGAGCAAGCGGCGCTTCTCACCCAGGGCTTGCGCCAGATCGGCGATCGAAGTACCCCCCAAGTAATCTATGATACGCGACCGCAGAGCCTTCCACGAGTCGTGCATGCCGCAGGCGGCGCGGTCATTGCATTCGGGGGCGCCTCCGATGCAGCGGTCGTAGCGTCCGGCGCCGTCGACGACCTCGATGACACGGAGCATGGAAAGGTCTTCAGCGGGCAGGGCGAGGCGGAATCCGCCGCGCGGGCCCTTGTTGGATTTGAGGAAGCCGTCGCGGGCGAGGTCCTGCAAAATCTTAGCTAAAAAGTGTGCGGGGATGTCGCCTTCGGCGGCGATGTTTTTCGCCATGGCGTATTCGCCGGGCGGGAGCGCGGCCAGTTGGATAAGGGCGCGGAGGGCGTATTCAGCGGAACGCGAATAGATCATATAAAGATATGAGTTTATCTGAAATGCGTCGGCCAAGTGCGCTTAAATAAGCTATGCGCTACCGGATTGCACTGCTAGCCGACATTCACGCGAACGTGTGGGCGCTCGAAGCAGTGCTCGCCGACGTGCGCAAGCAGGGCGTCGACGTCGTGTGGAACTTGGGCGATATTCTGCACGGTGCGCTGAAGCCGCGCGCGACTTTCGACTTATTGCGCATTACCGATATCGCGCTCACCATCCGAGGTAATCAGGACCGCGACTTACATGAGCCCGACGCCGATCCGGGAGTCGAGTGGATGTTTCGCGAACTGGGATCGGACCCGATCGAGTGGCTGCGCGGTTTGCCGGCGACAGCGGTGTTCGAGGATCAAGTGTTGTTGTGCCACGGGTCGCCCACGGATGATCTGTGTTATTTGCTGGAGGACGTTACGAGCGGTCATCCGCAGGTGCGCGATGAGGAAGAGATCGCAAGGCTGCTGGCGGGTGCGACGCAGCCGGTGATTGTCTGCGGGCATACTCATATTCCACGGCTCGTTCGACTCGCGAACGGACAGACGATTGTGAATCCGGGCAGCGTGGGCCTGGCGGCGTACAGCGAGGATACGCCTGTTCCGCACGCCATGGAGAGCTATTCGCCGGATGCTTCGTACGCGATTCTCGAAAAGATGCCGTCAGGTTGGGATGCGACATTTCGGAACGTCCCGTATGACACGCGCGAGGCTTCGCGGACGGCGGCGGAACTAGGGCGCAGCGACTGGGCGTATCAGATCGCAATGGGCCGAGTGAGAAAACGCTAGAACCTATTTGATCAGTTCCCAGATACGCGCGAGATGATGGTCGTCATGCTCGGCGACAAAATACAGATGGTCCGCCAGCCGCATGGGGCTCTTCAAACGCGGGTGCGGGAGAGTGCGAGCGAATAGCGAGGCTTCCAATTCATCGACTCGCTTCAGCAGGGTTGCTCGGGCCGCACGAAATTCAGCCAGAAGTGGTTCTAGGGGGCGAGCGTTGTGGTTGGCTTCGTCGGTCTTTCGATTCGTAAGGTCCGCTGGAGTGAGCCGGTCTTTGCCCGCAACGTAGTCGTCGAGGCGCGCCAGCCATAGCGATTCGAGGTCCAGCAAGTGACCGGCATGTTCTTGAGCCGACCATTTTCCTTGCGGTCCGCCGGTCAGGATCTCCTGAGAATGGCCGCGAAGGGTCTCCTCAAGTCTGGCGGGCGTGCCGCGCAAACGTGCGCGCAGATTCGGCAATAGCTCCAGGGGAAACGAAAACTCAAACTTGCGTTCAAACCAGATAGACATCTGACTCAAACGCAAAGTCTCTATCAACCCGCAGGCGGCAGCCGGATGCCTAATACGTCGCGCAGATAGTTGATGTTGTGCGCGATGTAGTCGTCAACGGCGACATCCAGATTGCCACCGATGGAGTCGAATCCGTCATCGCCCTTGCGCGGGCCGTCAACGTCGAAAATCGCCCAACCTTTATAGTGCTTGTCGCGAAGCACTTTGAAAACGGCCGGGAAGTCGACGCCGCCTCCGCCCAGATTGTGATAGACGCTGGCGACTTTGTGTTCTTCCTGGGTCGGCGTGGAGGTGTTGCCGCGGAACTTGGCGTAGGTATCCTTGAGATGCACTTCGGCGATGCGCGGGAAATAGTCGCTGATGATTTGGGCGGGATCCCCACCGCCCAGGACCAGGTGTCCGGTGTCGGCCGTCATCCAGACATATTTAGGATCGGTAAGCTCCATGGTCCGGCGCATGTCTTTCTCGCGTTCGAGCGGCCCCCAGATATGGGGATGCGGCGCGAGTTTGACTCCCATGGCAATAGTTTGCCGGCCGATCTCGTTGAGGGTGTCGGAGAGCCGCTTGAGCTGCTCTTCACTCGGGCCGCCGGGCGGACGCTGGCCCATGTTGACCTTGTAGTGGCCGCAGCCGCAGGGCTGGAGAAAATCGCGGACGAAGGCCACGTGATCGGCAATGGTCTTGGGGATTGCTTCCTTGTCGATGAAATTCGTGGACTGGCCCTTGGCGCCATTGGACACGTCGATGAGGGTGAGGCCCGCTTCGTCGAACATCTTCTTGAGCTCGAGCGGATTCTTGCGATACTGCTCGATGTTGTTCGCGTAGGGCTCGATGCCTTGCAGTCCCAGGGCGGCGATGCGCTTGATGGCCCACACGACGTCGTGCTGGTTGCCCCAGATGGAGCTGGTGGTTCCGAAAAGAATGTCCGGATTCACGGGGTCAAGGGATTTATGAGGAACCGCTCCCCACATCTTGGATGGCGCTACGAAGCTCGCAGCAGCCGTCAGGCCGGACAGTGCCAGCGCGGAAGACACGAACTCCCGCCTTCTGATTTTGCGCTCCGTGGTTCTTACAGACATGGGCTTCTCCTCCCTATTCGCTCAGCAGATATTTTGCGCACATCCTGCAATGAAATGGAAGCCCCCGGCGTCTGGCGGGCGTGTCCGGCGTTATGGCCCGGCGCGACTGGCACGGAGCCAAAGAGCGGGCCTTACGCCAGGTGAACTTTCACGTGTGCCCGGGAGATCAACTTGAGCGTGGGCGTTCCGCACTGACCTAAGTCGCGGCCTAAATCCGTCTGCAGCATCTCGATGACCGACTGCACGCCGTCCGCGCCATACGCGGCCAGGCCCCACATGGCCGGGCGGCCAATCATAACCGCAGTCGCACCGAAGGCCAGCGCCTTGAAGATATCGGACCCGCG
>Ga0207674_10004515_pt1 | contig 16728 bp, 15 predicted proteins | sample KBSCornC72_FD_184303 | JGI IMG/M metagenome (GOLD analysis project Ga0207674, IMG submission 184303) | Corn rhizosphere microbial communities from Kellogg Biological Station, Michigan, USA - KBS Corn C7-2 (SPAdes) (version 2) | ecosystem: Host-associated > Plants > Roots > Rhizosphere > Soil ... | reverse complement strand
ACAGCGGTGGATTCCATCCCGCTGGTCCAGACGGAATCGCTTCCCACTCCACCGGAAAGCCTGGAGACGACGCAGGACAGCGTTCCCTGATTCGCGGGTCGAGCGGGGTTAGAGAATCTTCTTGCCGAAAGCGGATTGAATCAGCTCGACCGCGAACTGGGCCGAAGCATTGCGGTCGTCCAGGATGGGATTGATTTCGACGACTTCGAGGGAACTCATCACGCCGGCCGCCGCGACGAGCTCCATGATGAGGTGAGCTTCGCGGTAATCCAGCCCGCCTTTCACCGGAGTTCCCACGCCGGGTGCCAGGCTGGGATCGACCGAATCCAGATCGAAGCTCACGTGTACCAGGTCGGCCCCCGCGGTGACGTTTGCCAGCGCCTTCCCCATCACGCTGTGAATCCCCTGCTGGTCGATGTCCGCCATCGTGTAGACGTTGACCCCCAGGCGCTTCAGATGCCGCCGTTCACCTTCGTCAACACTGCGAATTCCCACCAGAGCAATGTTCGCGGGATCCACTTTCTTGAAACGGCCACCGATGCCGCCGAGCTCGCGGGGACCGAGTCCCAGTAGAGCGGCCAGTGGCATGCCGTGAATGTTCCCAGTCGGAGAAGTGCCTGGGGTGTTGATGTCGCTGTGCGCGTCCACCCAGAGCACCCCGAGTTTGCGACGACTCGCGCGCGCCCAGCGGGCGATGCCCGAGATAGTTCCGACCGCGATCGAGTGATCGCCGCCCAGCACCAGGGGGAAATGCCCCTGCTTCATCACCTGCCCCACCTTGGCGGCCAACAGTCGATTCGCCCGCGTGATCTCGGCTAGGTAACGGGCCCGAAGCCTTCCGACCCTCAGCTCCTCGATGTTGTGAATCAGGAGGTCTCCGTCATCAACGACGCGATGCCCCAGCTCGCGGAGGTGCTGATTGAGCCCGGCGATCCGGATCGCGGAAGGACCCATGTCCACCCCTCGGCGGCCAGAGCCGAGGTCCATGGGAATGCCGAGGATGTGGATGGTCTTGCGCCGCGGGTTCGTTCTGGAGGTTGGCATCGGATTATCAGTTCCGAGTTCAGACTTCCGAGTTGGCATTCATCGAGCGGGAACTCAGAACCCTGAACTCGGAACTCAATCCACCAAGCGCAGCGGCATCACGAGCGTGAGGTACGACGCGGGATCGTTCCAGCCCACGGGCTCACAGGTGGCAGCGCGTTCGGGGCCCTTGAAGGTCATCCGCACCTCGTCAGTGGGCATGAACTTCAGGATCTCGAGGAGATAGGTGGCGTTGAAGCCGATCTCCAGGGCATCTCCATCGTAGGTGACGGCCATTTCCTCCTGGGCTTCTCCCAGGTCGGGGGTCTGGACCGAGAGCTTGCAGGCGCCGTTGCTGAGAGCGAGGCGAATCCGGTGGGTCTGGTCGCTGGCGACGATGCTCATGCGCCGGATGGCGGAGGTGAACGCGGCCTTGTCCGCGGTAGCGCTCTTGTCGTTCTCTCGGGGGATCACCTGCTCGTAGTTGGGATAGGGGCCCTCGATGAGCCGGGTGAACACCTGAGTCGAGGCAGAGCGAAATCCCAGGTGGTTCTCGCTCTTGGCGATTTCCAGCTCGTCCTTGTCTCCGAAGAGCCGGCGGATCTGGTCCAGCGCCTTCGGCGGAATGATCAGGTCGGCCTGACCCTTCGACATGCCGCCGGTAGCCGGCACATCCATCCGGGCCAGCCGGTGACCGTTCGTCGCAACCATGCGCATCCGCTCGGGGCGGAGCTCCCAGAGTACGCCGTTGAGAATCGGCCGGCTTTCCTCGGTGCTGGCGGCAAAAGCCACGTGCCCGATCAGCTTTTGCACGTCGCCCGCGGCGCAGGACCAGCCACCGGTGAAATTGACCGCAGGGAAGGCCGGGAACTCCTCACGAGGCAAACCGAGCAGGCGGAACTTGGCACGGCCACACTCGATGGTGACCCGTTGTTCTCCCGAGCTGGTAACCCGAATCGCGGCACTGGGCAGTTCTCGCACAATCTCGACCAGCTTCTTGGCTGGCAGAGTGAGCGCGCCTTCCTGATCCACCGAGGCGGGTACGGTGGTGGACACCGCGATGTCCAGGTCAGTGCCGGAAAGCCGCAGCCCGTTACCGGTGGCCTCTAGCAGGATGTTCGAAAGAACCGGCAGTGTCGTCTTGGTTGGTACCGAAGCTGCGACCGCTACCAATCCTTCCTGAAGCTGTTCTCGTGTGATGGTGAACTTCATCCCGCTCCTCAGCGTGCAGGAAAACGTCTGTTCAGACTATAAGAATAACTTGATAGCAGTAGCAGTAGGCTCTCTGGAAATGTGGACCAACGGTCCAAACACTGTTCCGGTTCCACGATAGGGCATGTTGTGTCTGTCGACTTCTTGTGGAGCCTGTGGACTCGCCGGGGACAGATCCCACGAGCGCCCGCGACTTCCCACAGTTCCCACGCGATGTTCAAGACCTATTGTGCAACCAGCTCCGCGCGAGCGCTTTCGATCCTGTCACGGAAGCCGCGGTCGCGGCTCATCTGCCGCTGAACCTTGTCGACGCTGTGGATCACCGTCGAATGGTCTCGCCCACCGAAGGCATGGCCGATCTCGATCAACTGCATCTGCAGGAGATCGCGAGCCAGGTACATTGCGATCTGCCGCGGGATGACCAGGGTCTTGATTCGGGCTTTGGAGCGCAGCTGCTCCGCCGTTACTCCCCAGCGCCGGGCGACCACGTCCTGGATCCGGTCGATGGTCGGCAGGGTCTTGGGTGCCGCCAGCGAGTCGTCTCCCGGCCGGATCTTGTCGGCCAGCGCCTCGCGGGCGAGCTCGATCGAGACCTCGCGGTGCTTGAGCGAGGCATACAGCAACAGCTTGATGATGCAGCCTTCGAGTTCCCGGACGTTGGAGCGGACATGCTCGGCGATGAAGCGGAGCACGTCGTCCGGAATGGTCATCTCCAGATGGTCCTGCTCCTGTTTCTTGCGCAGAATTGCGATGCGGTGCTCGAGGTCGGGCTGGCCGATGTCGGCCACCATGCCCCACTCGAACCGGCTGACCAACCGGGCCTCGAGGCCCGGGATCTCTTTGGGTGGCCGGTCCGACGTCAGGGCGATCTGCTTTCCACCTTCATAAAGGGCGTTGAAGGTGTGGAAGAACTCCTCCTGTGTCGCCTCTTTGCTCTCCAGGAAATGGACGTCATCCACCAGAAACAGATCGATGTCGCTCCGGTAGCGCTTTCGGAACTCCGGCATGGTCCGGCGGGTGATCCCCTCGATGACTTCGTTGATGAACTGCTCGGCGCTTACGTACAGCACCCGGGTGTCGGGCCGGGTGCGGACCATCGAATGGGCGATGGCCTGCATCAGGTGGGTCTTGCCCAACCCGGTGGCGCCGTAGATGAACAGAGGGTTGTAGGTCTTGCCAGGTGCTTCGACCACAGCATGGGCGGCCGCAGCGGCAAGCTGATTCGACTTGCCGATGACGAAGCTGTCGAAGGTGTAGCGATCGTTGAGCGGCTGCGCGCTGGGATTCGTGGCGACTGCGGCTTGAGCCGGTGCCGTCACGAAGAAATCCATCTGGGGGCGCTTCTGTCGGTCTTCCTGAACCCGGAAGACAATGGCGGTAGGCCGTCCCACCAATGGCTCCGCCAGCCGAGCGAGGAGACCGGCGTGATTGGTCTCGTTCCACTTGGCTGCGAACTCATCAGGGGCCGCCACGACTAAGCGCCCGTCTTCGAGGGCTACTGCTTCAGTAGGCTCGAGCCAGGCACGGACCACCTTGTCCGGAAGCTGATGGTAGGCCTCATCGAGGACCCGCTTCCAGACCTCTTTGGCTGACAGCTGCATGCTGCTCGGCGGTGGGATGTTTGCAAGGGCGCACGATAGTACGGGCCCCATGTGGAAAAGTCAACCTTGACCCAAAAGGTCTTGCCTGAGTAGGTTGTGCGGCTCAATTGAGGGGACTAGATCCATGAATCCGTCGTATCGCCCGCGCAACCGACGCCGGGTAAACAAGCATGGTTTTCGGGCCCGGATGTCCACCCGCTGGGGGCGGGCAACCCTTTCACGCCGTCGCAAGAAGGGGCGCAAGCGGCTGACCGTGAAAGTCGGATCCAAGCACGGGGCGCACTAACGACCGGCGAGCGCTTGCCGCGGTCTCACCGGCTGGCGCGCGCCGCTGATCTGAGGCGCTGCCTCGAGCAGGGCCGGCGGCGGAGGACGCGGCACCTCGAGTTCATCTGGTGTGACAACACAACGGGCCACCCGCGGATGGGACTCATTGTCCCCAGGTATCATTCCTCCGCCGTGGCCCGCAATCGTTTGCGCCGCCGGCTCCGCGAAGTGTGGCGGCGAGAGGTGCAGCCGGCCCAGGGTGCAGTGGACCTGGTAGTGAGGACGCGCAGAGAGGCCTACGGCGCGAGCTTTGTTGAGCTTCGCGATCAGTTTCGCGGCTGGGCCGGCCAGACCTTCGGAGCGGCGTAATGGTACGCGAGGGGGAGCAATACGCGTTTCACAGTATTACCCAGCTACCGCAGCAGCTGCTGATTCTGCTGGTGCGCGGGTACCAGCTTACCATCTCACCCGTGCTGCCTCCCAGTTGCCGATTCAGTCCTTCCTGCTCGCACTACACCCTCGAGGCGCTGCGCCGCTACGGCGCTCTGAAGGGTTCCTGGCTCGGCGCCAGGCGTCTGCTCCGCTGTCATCCGTTCAATCCGGGTGGCTTCGACCCGGTTCCCTGACCTAGAAATTCATCCGCATGGACCGTCGAGTCCTCTGGGCGATCCTTCTCATGATGGCGATCGCCATCGCGCCGACCTTCTTCCTGAAGAAGAAGGTTCCGCCCCCGCCCGCATCAGAGTCAGCTCCTCCAGCCACGATGGCCCCGGCACCGGACCAGACCCCGCTGCCGCGGGTCGCTCCAGACAGCTCCAATGTGGGCGATACGGTCGAAGTCATCTCGCAGCTCTATCGATACGAGTTCTCGACCCGCGGCGCCCACTTGGTACAGGCCACGATCCTGGGCTACCCCTCGCTCGCGCCAGCCGACCGGCGGGCTCCGGCTCGACTGATCCCCGCCGGAGATACGTGGTACACCTACTCGCTGGTTGTCGGGAACGACACGCTCTCGCTCGACGACTGGCCCTTTACCCCGTCGTCCGAGACGTTGCGGGTCTCCGAGCCGGGGCGGCTCACCCTTACCGCGACGCGGGGTGACGTTCGGGTCGAGATCACCTACGGCTTCCGACCCGATGATTACCGGGTGCACGTGACCGGTCAGGTGTCCGGGATCGGTCCGAATGGCGCGACACTGGTCGTCGGATTGGGCAACGGGCTGGCACATACCGAGGCGGACTCCGCCAGCAATCAATACGAATTCGGAATCGTCACGAAGACCGATGAGTCGCAGCTGAAGCGGTTCGCTTCGCTCAAGCCCGGGGAGGCGACGGTTCTCAGCGGGCCGTTCGAGTGGGTGGCGGTCAAGTCCAAGTATTTCGTGGCGGCGGTACTCGCGATCGATTCAGCCTCGTCGGCGATCAGCGGAGTAACTGCTGTACCGGTGGCCGGTCCCTCCAAGCCGACTCACGCGTCGGTCCGTCTCGGGCTGCCGGTTCAGGCAGCGGGGAACTTCGCGTTCAGCGCCTACATCGGCCCCATGGAGTACGCCCGGCTCCGGGCCATCGGCCACGACTTCTACGACACCAATCCCTACGGGTGGCCGGGATTCCGGACCATCATCCGGCCGGTTGCGGTCGTCGCCCGCTGGCTGCTGGTCTGGATGCACCAGCACCTGCACCTGGCGTACGGCATGGTGCTGGTGCTCTTCGGCATCATGATCCGGATCGTATTGTGGCCGCTCAACCAGAAGGGCATGCGCGCCAGCATCAAGATGCAGGCGCTCCAGCCCGAGATGAAGGTGCTGCAGGACCAGCACAAGGACAACCCGCAGGCGATGCAGGCGGAAGTCTTCAAGCTCTACAAGAAACACAACGTGAATCCGTTCAGCGGCTGCTGGCCCATGCTGCTGCCTTGGCCGATCCTGCTGGCGCTCTTCTTCGTGTTCCAGAACACGATCGAGCTGCGGGGCCAGCCGTTCCTTTGGCTGCCGGATTTGTCGCTCAAGGATCCGTTGTTTGTCTTGCCGGTGCTGATGGGGTTGTCGCTGTTTGCGGTCAGCAAGGTGGGCATGATCGGTGTGCCGCCCAATCCCCAGATGAAGACCATGCTCTACGTCATGCCGGTCATGATGACTGTGCTGTTCCTGAACTTCGCCTCGGGACTGAATCTCTACTACTTCGTTCAGAACGTCGTCAGCGTTCCCCAACAATGGATGCTGGCGAAAGAGCGGCTCAAGAACCAGCCACCTCCTGCTCCTCCGCCGGAAGTGAGGACGAAAAAGAAGTAGGGCCATTGCTCTCCGACCCCATCGCTGCTCTCGCAACCGCGCCCGGCCGCTCGGCCATTGCCGTCGTGCGGCTCTCAGGCGAAGGCGCCCTGGACATCGCGGCCAGGGTGGTGCAGGGATTCCGTTCTTCTCCTCCCCGGGAAGCGCGCCTCGCCACCTTCCGGGATCCAGCCGGAGAAGCGATCGATCGCGGGCTGTACATTGTATTCCCCGCGCCTCGCAGTTACACCGGCGACGATCTGGTCGAGTTCTCCTGTCACGGCGGAAGTGCGGTGGTCACGAGACTGCTTGCGGCGATCTATGCCGCGGGCGCCCGGAACGCATTGCCCGGCGAGTTCACCCGACGTGCAGTGCTCAACGGGAAGCTGGACCTGCTGCAGGCGGAAGCCGTCGGTGATCTGGTAGACGCCACGGTTCCAGCTCAGGCGCAGGCGGCGCTTCGCCAACTCGATGGCGGTCTCTCGCGCAGGATCACCGGTCTGCGCGATGCGCTGATCGATCTCCAGGCACAGCTCGCCTACGACGTGGACTTCCCGGAGGAGGATGACGGTCCCATTTCGCGAGACCAGCTTGCTGAACGGCTGGCGGACGTCACCGCGCGAACCTCACAACTACTCGCCAGCGCGCCCGTCGGCACCCGGGTTCGGGAAGGGGCTGTCGTGGTTCTCGCGGGGCCACCCAATGCCGGCAAGTCTTCCTTGTTCAACGCTCTCCTCGGCGTGGATCGCGCGCTGGTAACCGAAATTCCCGGCACGACCCGTGACGCGATCGAGGCGCCGGCCGATTTTCACGGCTGGCCGGTCCGGCTGATCGACACGGCGGGACTCGCGGAGAGCGAGGACCGGCTGGAGACTCTGGGAATGGCGATGAGCCGGCGTTACCTCGGCGAAGCCGACCTCATTCTGTCTTGTGAGGATGGGCGGCCGGGCAATTCCGACCCGATCACCGGCGACAACGTCCTTCTCGTTTCCACCAAGAGCGATCTTCGGGAGTCCTCCGGCCCCGGTGTTGCGGTCTCCGCTGTAACCGGCGTCGGCCTGGGCATGCTCCGGCTCCGCGTCGCGCAGCGAATCTTCGGCGATCAGGTCTCGCTCATGGACCTGGAACCCGCACTCACCCGCGCCCGACATCGCGAAGCCCTCTCGAAAGCGCGTGACGCGTTGGTCGCAGCCGCGCCGCATCTGTCTCTAACCGGCGATCCTGTCCTGGCGGCCCACCATGTGCGCGAAGCGACTCAAGCCCTCGACGAATTGATCGGGACGGTCGATCTCGAGCAGGTGCTGGACCGGCTGTTTGCGGGGTTCTGCGTCGGGAAGTGAAACGGCGTGAGACGTAAGAAGTGAGAAGTGAGAGGGGATGGGCACTTGCCGCTCACTGTGTCTGATCTACCTTCTCACTTCTCACTTCTCACGTTCTCGGGGCATGCACCTCTCCGCCATCCACGTCTATCCGATCAAATCGTGCCGAGGACTGAGTCCCGACTCCTGGCCGGTGGACAAGTTCGGCTTCCAGTTTGATCGGCGCTGGATGTTGATCGATGAGCGGGGCGTGTTTCTGAGCCAGCGGACGCACCGACGCCTTGCCTTGGTCAGAATCACGATTGGTGACGAACATTTCACCGTCGAGACTGAAGGGAAGCCCGCGATTCAGGTCAGCCTTTACCCACCGGAGCTGCGTCCGGTTCGGGTAGTGGTGTGGCGAGATGTGATGGATGCCTGCTGCCCCGACCCCGAGGCAGATCGCTGGTTCAGCGAGTTCCTCGGCGAAGATGTCCGCCTCGCACACATGCCGGATCGGGTGAAACGTCCCCTCAACCCCTCTTGGGCGCCCAATGGGGGTCAGGCCAGCTTCGCGGACGCGTATCCGTTCCTGCTTATCGGCCAGTCGTCGCTCGATGACTTGAACCGCCGACTGGAGGCACCGCTCCCGATGAATCGGTTCCGGCCCAACCTGGTGGTGAGCGGAGCGCAGCCGTTCGCCGAAGACGGGTGGCGTCAGATCCGGATCGGGTCTCTCGAGTTGGAAGTGGTGAAGCCCTGCGAGCGCTGCGTGGTCACGACAACCGACCAGGACACGGCGATGATCGGCAAGGAGCCCCTCCGTACCCTGGCCACCTTCCGCCGAGTGGGGAACGACGTACTCTTCGGGATGAACGCAGTCCATTCCGGCGTCGGCCGACTCGCCATCGGTGATCCGGTGCTCCTGGCCTGAAATGACCGTCGCTCTGCTCGGCGTGCCGTACGATGCCGCATCGTCCTACCAGCGCGGCGCTGCCAAGGCTCCTCCCGCGATCCGTGCGGCGCTTCGGAACGAATCCAGCAACAGTTGGAGTGAATCACTGGTGGACACCGCGGCGCCGGGGTTCATCACCGATGCGGATGATCTGGTCCTCGATCGCTCGCCGGATCCCTTCGGTGCGATCCAGTCCGCGGTGAGTCACCTGCTGGACCTGGGCCGCGCCCCCCTCGTTCTGGGAGGCGACCATTCCATCACCCTGCCGGTGCTTCGGGCCTTCCGCCCTCACTACCGCCCGCTCACGATCCTCCACGTGGACGCCCATCCGGATCTGTACGACGAGTTCGAGGGCGACAAGTACTCCCACGCCTGCCCATTCGCACGCGTTATGGAAGAAGGTCTCGCCGACCGCCTGGTCCAGGTGGGGATTCGGACGATGAACCACCATCAACGAGAGCAGGCCGACCGGTTCGGAACCGAAATAATTGAAATGAAGGACTGGAAGGACGGCTGGCGGCTACAGTCCGAAGGGGCGGTCTACATCTCCTTCGATATGGACGGGCTGGATCCCGCCTCGGCGCCTGGTGTTTCCCATCCGGAACCGGGCGGCTTCACCACTCGACAGGCGCTGAGCCTGATCCAGTCGGTTGAGGGGCTGATTGGTGCGGACATCGTGGAATACAACCCGGACAACGACCTGCGGGATCTTACGGCTCGGGTGGCGGCGAAGCTGGTGAAGGAACTCGCTTGTGCGATCCATCGCAGAAAGGGCGATTCCCCGACCGGCCGCAGCCACACAACTTGACGACCGAGGGATCCTTTCTGGGAGGCAGAGGGAGTTCATTCCCGTCCGCATCCTGGATTATTACCGGTCCTGGAATGACGATACTGCCGAGCGGTTTGCAGGTGATACGAAGCGGACCTGATCCTTCCACTACTTGCCTCCCAGACGCAGTCGGCCGATCCGCTCGTTGAGCTGCTGGAGGACGATCTGAAGCTCCGAGTGTTCGGGGTGGAGCGTCTTCATCTGGCCATTGTCGATCTCTCCGATGAGCCCCTTGGTGATTTCGATGGCCCGGCGCAGCCGGAACCGTTCGACATTCACATGGTAGTTGCTGGTCCGCGAAGCGGAGAGGATCGCCCATACGTTGTTGCGCAGGCTGTCCACCGCGGCCTTGAGGTCCTCTAATCCTTCCGGGGCATCGCCGACCTTGTTGAGCTGGCCGTCTATCGTGCTGAGGCGATTTCGAAGGTCGACGATCTGCTGATTGAGTGGCTGGTCCGCCATTTTGTACTCGGGCTCCAGAGAAAGTGACCGGTTCCGGCCTCAAAGCTAAGCCTATTTGGGTAGGTCGGGGAGGAGACCGGCTCGGCTCGTCGTAAGCGGTTGGGACGGCTTGAAGGGTCCGGTGGGGAACTGCTTGGCGGGCAATGAGTCGGCGTCAGGCGGTCTGGATGCCTCGCGAGGCGTCCTCCGCGGCCTGAAAATCCTGGGCCGGCGCGCGCAGCGCGGCAGCAATTCCGCGCCCTGCGACCAGAGCTTCCGTCATCCGATAGCCGAGGTAGTAGCCTGACCGTTCGGGCAGCACGCGACCACCGACAAGTCGGGCGGACGGGCTCATACCGCCGGAGAGATAGCGCAGCCGAAGGCCGATTCCGGTCCCGTCGAGTTCCAGCTCTACCACTCGCCGCAGGAAGGCCTCAAGCTCACGAAGCCTGCGGTATTGGCGTCGGGGATAACCGAAATAGTTGGCCGGATCGAACCCAGGGGCCACAGCTTCGGAGGCGTGGACCGCGAGACCCTCGTTCACCAGGAGTTCCCTCAGGGTGGCTCGGCTTCCCGTCGCCCAGTAGTCGTAATACCCTCCCTGCTCGGCGATCAGCCGCTTTAGCTCGCTCTCGCTGGTCGGCGAGGTGTAGCGAACCGTGTGAGCCATCTCATGCGCCACCCAAAGTGGCAGCAGCTCCGGCGCCAATCCCATCCCGTATGTCTCGGGATTGGCCCGCCCGGTGAAATGCTCCAGGCAGATGAAGACCGCCCCCCGCCCCCCGACGACCAGTTCCCCCGCATTTGCAGCACCCATACCCACCATCAGGTACACGTCGGTGGGACGGTCCACCTGGAGCAGGTCCTCCGACTGGGCGATCGCGTCTTCCACGATGCCTTCGACGTCGGTTGACGCTAGAACCTCGTGCAGATCGCTACGGTCGGCGTGGAGCGCGTAGGTGACGATTGCTGAGGCTTGCGGGCTGTCGAGATCCAGGACGTAGTTATGCCAGTACGCGCTCAGGACGGAGCGATGAGCGTTGAGGTAGTCCTGGAAGGCCGCTTCGCGGTTGGCGGTTTGGAGTACTGCGAGGAATTCTGGTATGAGATTGATCAGCACGGAGCGGAAATATCGGAAGTTCGTGCGGAGATGCAAGGGGAAAAATTTCTAGCGCGACTCCTCGAGGGCCTGGATCCGCTCCTCCGCGTGACGGCGCCGCTCCGCGAAAATCGGATCGGCATGTTGCCAGGCCTCCTCGACTCGACGAAAACAGGCGAGGGCGCTGTCTCGCTTACCGGCGGCATCGTAGGCGCGGCCTGCCAGTTCGAAAAGGTCGGTACGTGTTACGTAGGTGTTGGGACCATCGAACGGCCCACGCAGAGCAGATTCTGCCAGAGCGGCAGCGTCAAGTGGCCGTTTGAGCTGCAGCAACACCTGGGCGAGCTCGGTGTTGGTGCGAGAGTAGCCATTCACCGGGGAGAAAATGGCGGCACGAAACTCGTCTTCGGCTTCAGTGAACCGACCGCGAGCGGCCAGCAGCAGGCCACGGACATGATGGTGGAGACGCCGATCCCTACCATAGCCGCTCTGCTGGCCCCAGATCCGGACACTGTCGGCGATCTGGTCCAGCAGCAGGGTATCGCCAGCGGTCGCGAGTGCCTCGGCACGCAACGTCTGGGTCCAGGCCCGGTGCCGCGCCTTCCGTGAAGGCGTTTCTCCCCCGCCCGATTTGCTGATCGAGTCGAAGAGGGCCGCCGCCTGCGGGTAGCGTCCCAGCTCGAAGTTGACCTGTGCCTCCCACAGCGCGCTGTACGGCGCGGATCCAGTCGGAAGCTTTTGCGGCTCTCCAGCCTCGTTGGGTCCGTGGGCCCGTCGCAGGAGAGCGGCGGTCCCCACCGCCTCGCTGAGGCGGCCCTGGATCCGGAGACTGTTGGTGAGCCACTCGAGGTTCGCCGCGTGGGACGCGGGGTCACCTTCCTGAACTTGCTCCCGGAAATATTGGTCGGCGGTTGCATAGTCTCCTGAGCGAAGCCGCAGCGACATCCGGAACGGCACCTGGTTCACATGAGGGGCGAGCGCGACGACGGTCTGATTGGCCGCCAGCGCTTCCTGAAAACGTCCGGCGAAGTAGTAGACATTGGCAAGGTTCCCCCAGGCGGCCCCCGATCCGGGCTGGGTGCTGGTCCATTGTCGAGCGACCCTTTCCGCCGCCGGGAAAGAATCGGCAAACATGTAAGCCGCGATCATCTCGCCCAGAGCACTGCACGCCATGCAACGAGCGGGAGCGTCGTTGGATCGCGGATCGAACCGAAGGCTGCTCGAATCCATTGAAACTACGTGGCGGAGGGGACCGAGCGCTCCGAGAAAGTCGCCGTCCCAGATCCGGGCATGACCCAGGAAGAGATAGCCCTCGGGCTCAGTGGGATAGCGGACCGTCAGGGTTTCGGCGATGGCCAGCCGGGAGAGGTCGTCGGTCGCGTCGGCCCAGCCGCCCTCGATAAGGAGCCGCTCATGATCCGACGCGTGCTGGGCGAGTCGCACCGCACGTTCCATCGCCGGGATCATCCGGTCGCGATCGGCGCCGTAGGAGATCGCCAGGTAGTAGGCCGCCATCGCGAAGCTCGAATCTTCCTCCAGGGCCGACTCGAACAGATCGCTCGCACCCGGCCTGCCACTGAACAGAGCCCGCAGCCCACGTTCGTAAAGTCGGTAGGCCGGCAGGGAGGAGGTTGTAGCCTCGGCGAGCGAGGAACCTGGCCGCTGACCTCCCAGGTTCGCTACCAGCTCACGAGTCCCGCTCTCGACCAGCGCAAACAGGTCCTGGCCCTCGACGCTGTAGGCCTGGCGGAGATTTCCGCTCTCGATATCGGTTCTCCTCAGGTCGAGCCGCAGACGTCCGCCACCCATATCGAACAGGGTGCCGTCCAGCAGTTCAGTGGCGCCCGCTTCCTGCGCGGCGCGAAAGACTGCTCCTGAGCTGTCCGTGGTTGGCCCGATCTTGCCTAACAGGTCATACATCCGGGCTGTGCTGATGACCTGGAGGCCCGGGGAGCGCGCCAGGTCGGTTGCCAGCATGTCGGCGAGCGGGCGACCCATCTCCTGATCGCTCTTGGTGTAGTCGGTAATCAGCCCGACTGCCACGACTGGCGGCCTCCTTCGCCCTGGAAAGCGGCCTGTCATCAAGGCGACCAGAACGCCCAGGATGAGCAGCAGCGCAACAATCCCCGATGCGATGGCGAGCGGTCGAGTGCTTCGCCGCTTCGTCGTCGGCGCGGCCGCGGGAGCAACCGCCCAATCCTGCCTGGAGGGTTGAGCCGGTTCTAGTCCGGGAACCGGACGATCAGGAACCGGGCGCGGTCGAGCGTATTCGTCCGTGTGAGGTGAAATCGGTTTTCTGGCGGGTGGTGCGGGCGGAGGATGGGGATGAGCTCTTGCCTCTGGTGTCGGTGGCGCCGAGGCCGGCTGGAGTCCCGGAGTATTTGATACCTGTCGCTTGAGCGATGCGGCATATACCGCGACCTCGGGCTCAACGTCGAGATCAAGCTCCTGGCGGCAGAGCGCCTCGAAAATTCGATAGTGCTGCAGGGCCGCACTGCGGTCGCCGCTCGCGACCAGGGCCTTCATCAACCCCAACGCCACCTGACCATTGTGAGGATCCACTGCGGCGAGCTTTCGCCACCAAACAATTGCGGCCCGGGATTCTCCCCGAACCGCAGCGGCAGCGGCCAACTCCTCGAGTGCGCCGGCATACTGATTCTGAAACGAGGCTCTCTCTACCTCAACCCAGCGCTCGAATTCCGGTGCTTCTGGCACGTAGAAGCCGTCGAGGAATGGTCCGGCATAGCAGGAAACAGCTCGATCCAGCTGGCCGGCCTCAATGGCCCTTTGAAAGTCGATTCTGTCACTGGTCATCACGTCGGGATTGAGACGGACCTCGTTACTGCCCAGAAACAGGTCTTCTTCACCCAAGTCACGGCGGAGCGCGTAGAGCGCCTGGGTCAGTATTCGACGCGCCTTCTCCGGCTCGCTTTCCGGCCACAGAAAACCGAGGATCTTGTCGCGGGTGAGCCCCCGGTCTCCTGCCCCATCCAGCAGAGCAAGCAGGGCAAGCCGTCTCCGCTGAGCCCCCGCCCCCTCTGCGGGACCTTGGCCGCGCTCGATGGATAGCCCGCCGAAGACCTTTAGTCGCAGCACGTTACGCGAGTTGATCCGGAGTTGGCACCGACGACGACTGGCAGGTGATGGCGCGCCCTAGTGTATCCGTCGTCGCACGGGTGATCAAGCGCCAAACTGAGACCGGGAGGGTCCGTTGCCGAAGGCTCCACTGACCGAGGTGCTTCGGTGAGGGTAACGGTGGGGCTCGTCACTCTGGCGATAGGGGCGAATGGGTGCAGCCACGAGGCTCCCGCTCCGGCAACCACTGTCCGGGTGGTTCTTGAGGATGGAGCGGGTTCCGGTAGTTACGACGGTGTTTCGCAGGATCCGGCCTGCCTGCCTGGTCTGGTAGGCCCCGGCAGTTGGAGTGTCCAGTTCAGCGATTGGAAGGGTCCGCGGGAAGGACTCCGGAGCCTGCAACTCGTGATCCCCCAGTCGGCCGATACCGGACAGTTCTACCTGGGTCTCGTGTTCGGCACGCTGAGCGACGGTGTGGTCTACGAAATCGACACTAGGCAGGAGTCGGCGAGCCATGCCGGCACCGGATCGGTTCAGATCGGAGAAGAAGCAGGTGGAAGCACTCTGACCGTCGTCGGTCAGACCGACAAAGGCACCAAAGTCACTGCTGTTGTTCGCTGCAGATAAACCATCCCGGGCTTTCGGAGCCCCTCAAGGAGAGGATCATGATTCGTAGTACCGCCAAGTCTATGATCGCCCTTCTGCTCGCCGGATTGGTCGGGTGTGCCAAGTCCCCTGCCGACACGCCGCTGCCGACAGTCACCATCACCGCCCACGAATTCGGCTACCAGATCCCGGCCGTCATTCCAGCTGGGGTATCTCGAATTCGGATCGTTAACCAGGGTCAGGAACTGCACCATGTGCAGCTGGTGCGTCTGGCCGAGGGTCACACTGCAGCCGAGTTGGCCAAGGCCATCGAGAGCGACACCAGGCCGGATTGGGCTATTCCAGTCGGCGGACCCAACGCGGCTCAGCCGGGGGACACCAGCGCCACGATCCAGTCGCTGGACCCCGGTCATTACGTGGCGCTCTGCTTCATTCCTGGACCCGACAAGGTCCCGCACTTCATGAAGGGCATGGTCCAGGAGTTCGATGTGGTAGGCGGCAATACGGCATCGCGGGCGACTGAGCCCAAGGCCGATGTCACCGTCCACCTGGCCGACTACAGCTTCCGCTTGAGCGGTCCGGTGCGGGCGGGGCATCAGGTGATCGCTGTCGAAAACACCGGGCCACAGTCGCACGAGGTAGTCATCGCCAGGATCGAGGACGGCAAGACTCTCGAGGATCTGCTCGGTTGGGTCGAGACCATGAGCGGACCGCCTCCGGGAAGTTTCCTGGGTGGAGTGGTTGGCCTCGCCTCTGGCAGCAAGTCGTACATCGATGCGCACCTGACCGCCGGCAACTACGCGCTGATCTGCTTCGTGCCTGATGCGAAGGACGGCAAGCCGCACCTGATGCACGGCATGGTCACGCAGTTCAAGGTGGATCCTGCGTGAACCCGGTGCGGGCCGTTCTCGGGTCGTGGCTGCTGCTCGCCGTGGTGGTTGGGGCGAGGGGGGGGTTCGAACGTGCCACCGCGGCAGACGTCGCAGCCACGGTCTGGGGCTTGGTCCTGCTCCTGGGCAGGATGAATGGAATTCGGGAAGGACGATCGGGCGGTGACGCCCTGCTGTTGCACTGCGCCAAATCCGATGCTGCGGCATTCTATCCCTGGAACATGGACTGAAAGGACGCAACCAATGACGAGGATACGACAGGCACTACTGGCAGGCGTCCTTCTGGCCGGCGCGTGCGGCGGTGGCGACAATGGCGGAACCAACCCGCCGCCGGGTGGCAACCGAGAGTGGACCGTCATGGTGTACATGGCGGCCGATAACAGTCTCGCGGCGCAAGGCGTCTTCGACATGGACGAGATGGAAGCGGCCGGTGTCACGGCGAGCGTGACCACCGTCGTGCAAGCCGAGTTCAGTCCGGATGTCATTGCGCAGTACAACGGCTGCGATGCCTCGTGCTTCAACCGCCCCAACTTCAACACCTTCCGCTATGAGATCACGGGGCAGGGCACTGATGTAAACGGGCCCAACGGCCCGGCGACGGATATCGGGAACGTCGACATGACGAATCCCACCACGCTGAAGAATTTCATCGATTACGCGAAGGCGACCTATCCGGCCAACCACTATCTCCTGGTCTTGTGGAATCACGGGGGCGGCTATACCGGGCTGATCCAGGACCAGACGTCATCGGGTAGCGGCCTCATGTCGGTGGACGAGCTCAAGACCGCCCTCACCGGCAGCGGGGTCGATGTACTCGACTTCGACATGTGTCTCATGGCGGGTTACGAGACTCTGGTGAAGGTCGGTGACCTGGTGAACGTGGAAGCGACGGTCGACAATTATTACAATCTGCCTGAGCTGAAGAGCGCCACGGTCGTCACGACGATGCACGGCGCGAAGCTGCCGGCCGCCGTCGTCTTCGGTGACAAGATCCCCTCGATGGATCCCAACGCCCTTTCCTGCGGCGACACCAACTTCCAGTGCTATGTCGGCATGCGTGTCGCCATCGACAACGGCATGATCACCACCGGCAACCTGCGCTTCAGCAACGAACCGTTCGCCGAGGTGTACATCACCGCCAATGGCCAGCGCGGCCGTGTCCT
>Ga0207674_10004514_pt1 | contig 16730 bp, 7 predicted proteins | sample KBSCornC72_FD_184303 | JGI IMG/M metagenome (GOLD analysis project Ga0207674, IMG submission 184303) | Corn rhizosphere microbial communities from Kellogg Biological Station, Michigan, USA - KBS Corn C7-2 (SPAdes) (version 2) | ecosystem: Host-associated > Plants > Roots > Rhizosphere > Soil ... | reverse complement strand
TAAGCCGCCGGATCGCGGCGCAACATGCACAGGTGCTGGCGGCGGGGTGGCGTGTCGCGACTGAAGTCGCCCCTACAAGATAGGCGGCAACGCCTTCAATACGTAATCGCGAAAGATCTCCTGCGACTGCGGATGGGCATAGCGCTGGTTATAGGCGGTGCTGGTCACCACGGCGACCAGCCGCTGCGACGGCATCACGAAGACATAGTTGCCGCCGTTGCCGGACATCGCCCATACCGGCTGTTCCTTGCCGTTTGCCTTGAAACGAAAGCACCACCACAGATAACCGTAATCGGCATCGTCGCGTGCCTGCGCATGTACGCTGAGCATCTGATGTACCCACGCCGCCGACACCAGCTGTTGTCCTTTCCAACGGCCCTCGTCCAATGCCAGCTCGCCGAGTTTGGCCAGATCCCGGCTTCGATAACGGGTACCGCCGCCACCCATGCCCACGCCCAGCGGCGAGACATTCCAGTGCGAAGTCGTGATGCCAAGCGGCTTTTCCAGGATCTCCGCGGCAAATGCCGACAGCGGCTTGCGAGTGACGCGTTCGACGATCGCACCGGCGACAAAAGACCCGACCGTGCAGTAGGAGAACGACCTGCCATGCGGGCTGTCCGCCGGCTTGGTCATCCACGGCGCGAAGCCCTTGATCGGCAGATCCAGCGCAAATTGCAGCCAGTCCTCGGTGACATACATGCGCTCCTCGTTACCGGAGGAGAACGGATTGTCGTCGTCGCACTCCCATAGCGAGCTCATGGTGAGCAGGTCTTCCAGGGTCATCGCCTGCTTGCGCGGATCGGGATGCTGCCAGGGCTGCTTGTCCGGGAAGTAACCATAGACTTTGGCCTGGACATCGGGGATCAGCCTGCGATCGATCGCCGCGCCGACCAGCCAGGCCGTGAGGCTCTTGCTGGCCGAACGGATATCGTTGAGCCGGTCCGCGTCGCTGCCGTTGAAATACCCTTCGTAGACCAGCTTGTCGTCGCGGACCACCACCACGCTGGTGATGCCCTTGAAGCTGCCGTCGGCCAGCTTCGATTCCAGCTCGGCGAAGCGGGTGACGTCCCAATGTCCGGCGCGGGCGTCAGTGACGGACCAGCCGTCGTTGCCGGTGGCGGGCGGTTGGTAATCGGCGGCGTGGAGGGGGCTGAAGAGCAAAACCAAAAGCGTGGCGAGCAGACGCTTGGAGGACATGGGCGGATTCCCTGGTGAGGTGCCGCCAGCTCACCAGGACCGCGAATGAAGCGCCTGACACGCGAATGAAGAATTCTGAAGGCCGGGCCGTTCAGGCGCTCAATCGTTCTTCTTCAACCGCTTGCGCCACCGCCACGGGCTTCTTCACAAACCCCGGCTCATTGGTGCGATCGAACAATTCCCGCACCCACTCGATGAAGGCCTGCACGCGCGCCGACAGATGCTTCTTCTGCGGGTAGACGATCCAGACCGGCTTGCCGGTGGACATGGTGTCGGTCATGACCAGCTGCAGCAGGCCGCGGTCCAGGTAGCAGCAGGCCAGCATGTGCGGGGTCTGGGTAATACCTAGGCCGGCGGCCACGGCCTGGATCACCGATTCGCCGTCATTAATAAGCATGTGCGCGTCGATATCCACCTCGACCTGCCCGCTGGGGGTGTCGAACTGCCATTGGCGCGGCCGGCCGTTGGGATAGATGTAGTTGATCGCGCGATGGTTTCTCAGGTCGTCGATGCTGTGCGGCGCGCCGAACTTCTCCAGATAGTCCGGCGAGGCGACGACCACATTGCGCAGGTAGCCGATCTTGCGCGCGATCAGGCTGGAATCCTCCAGCTGGCCGACCCGGATGGCGCAATCGATGCCTTCCTGGATCAGGTCGGCCGGATTGTCGGTCATCGACAGCTCCAGACGGATATCGGGGTAGCGATCCTCGAATTCGCGCAGGCGCGGAATGATCGCGGCGCGACCGACAGCCAGGGACAGCCCCACCCGTAAACGGCCGGTCGGTTTGCGATTGTTGTAGTTGAGCGCCTCGGTGGCCTCGCTGAGATCGGCGAGGATCTCCTTGCAACGTGCATGAAACGCGGCGCCATCGTCGGTCAACCGTAGGGCACGGGTCGAGCGAAAAAGGAGCCGGGCGCCCAGGCGCTCTTCCAGGCGAGAGACAGCCCGGCTGACCCCGGAAGGGGTCATGCCCAGCTGGACGGCGGCGGCGGCGAAGCTCTTGGCCTCAACCACGCGAACGAAGGCGGAGATTGCGGAGAAGTCTTCCATAGCCGGTATTTTTACCCCATTCGTGACTCGCAGTCACTATTGCTTTGCACAAGAAACGGATTTTCTGTACCGCCCGGTGCGCCTATTCTTCCGGCCCTCACGGCAATGTACTCGCCGGTCTAATAATTACCTGGAGCGCACGATGAAGAAGCGTTGGATCCTGGCCAGTGTTGCCGCCGTGGCGGTCATTGGCAGCTACGCCCTATTAAATGGGCACGACAACCCGCATGCGCAAGCCGCCGCCGGCGGTCCCCCGCCGGTCACGGTGGCCCAGGTACTGGTCCGCAATGTCGACGACGCAAGCGAGTTCACCGGCCGACTGCAGGCCATCGATACGATCGACCTGCGCCCGCGCGTCAGCGGCTACGTGGATTCGATCCATTTCACCGAAGGCACGGCGGTCAAGAAAGGCCAGCTGCTGTTCCAGATCGACCCGCGCCCTTACCAGGCTGAAGTCGATCGTCTGGCCGCGAATCTGGCCCAGGCCCGTGCCGAGCAGGTACTGGCCCAGGCCAATGCCGACCGCGGCCAGCGCCTGCTCGACCAGCATGCGGTAGCCAAGGAAGAAGCCGACCGCCTGGCGACCGCCGCGCAAAGCGCCCGTTCGCAGGTGGCCGCCACGACCGCCGCGCTCGCCGCCGCCAAGCTCAACCTGGACTTCACCCAGGTACGCGCGCCGATCGATGGCCGGGTCAGCAATGCCCTGATCACCGCCGGCAACCTGGTCACCAGCAATGACGTGCTGACCCGCGTGGTCAGCACCAACCCGATGTACGCCTATTTCGACGTGGACGAGAACAGCTTCCTGAAGCTCGATCAAATCCGTCGCGAGAAGGGCGTCGCGCCGCAGGTGACGATGGCGTTGGCCAACGAAAGCGGCTTCCCGCATGCCGGTCGCATCGACTTCGTCGACAACGAACTGCGCGCCGGCTCGGGCACGATCCGCCTGCGCGCGGTATTCGACAACAACGATACGCGCTACACGCCGGGCCTGTTCGTCCGCCTGCAGCTGCGTAGCGGCAGTGCGCGCCAGCGTGCGTTGATCGACGACCGCGCGGTGGCGACGGACCTTGGCAACAAGTTCGTCTACGTGCTGGATAAGGACAAGAAGGTCGAATACCGCCGCGTTACCACCGGTCCGCTGCTCGATGGCCTGCGTGTGATCGATGACGGCCTGACCTCGAACGATGTGGTCGTGGTGAACGGCTTGCAGCATGTGCGCCCGGGCGTGGAAGTCGCGCCGACCAAGGTGGCCATGGACAGCCGCAGCCTCGACCCCACCAAACAGTTAGCGAATGTCGGCGCAGCACAGAAGGTTGCTGCGTTGAACAAGGACTGATCCGATGAAAATCGCGCAATTTTTTGTGGACAGGCCGATTCTGGCCGGCGTCCTCTCCATCCTGATCTTGATCTCGGGCAGCATCGCGCTGTTCAAGCTGCCGATCAGCGAATACCCGGAAGTCGTGCCGCCCACCGTGGTAGTGCGTGCCTCCTATCCCGGTGCCAACCCCAAAGTCATCGCCGAAACCGTTGCCACCCCGCTGGAAGAACAGATCAACGGCGTCGAGGGCATGCTCTACACCTCCTCGCAGTCGACCAGCGATGGCGCGATGACGCTGACCGTGACGTTTGCGCTGGGCAGCGATCTGGACAATGCTCAGGTGCAGGTGCAGAACCGCGTGGCTCAGGCGCTCAGCCGCCTGCCGCAGGAAGTGCAGCGTCTTGGCGTGACCACGCAGAAGAGTTCGCCCGACCTGACCATGGTCGTGCATCTGACCTCGCCCAATAACCGTTACGACATGCTCTACCTGTCCAACTATGCGCGTCTGCATATCAAGGACCAGCTGGCTCGTCTGGACGGCGTCGGCGACGTACAGCTGTTCGGCGCGGGCGAGTACAGCATGCGCGTGTGGCTGGACCCGCAGCGCCTTGCGCTGCGCAACCTGACCACTGGCGATGTAGTGCATGCGATCGAAGAGCAGAACGTGGCCGTGGCCGCCGGCGCATTGAATGCGCCCCCGGGTCCGGGCAATGCGGCGTTCCAGTTGAATATCAATACGCAGGGCCGCCTGGTCAACGAGGAAGACTTCCTCAAGATCATCGTGCGTACCGACGCCAACGGCGCGGTCACGCATCTGCGCGACGTCGCCCGCGTGGAACTGGGCGCGGACAACTATGCACTGCGCAGCCTGCTGGACAATCAGCCGGCGGTGGCGATTCCGATCTTTGCCCGTCCCGGTTCAAACGCCATCCAGATCTCCGACGAAGTGCGCGCCATGATGGCGAGCCTGCAGAAGGATTTCCCGCAGGGCGTGCAGTACCACATCGTCTACGACCCGACCGTGTTCGTGCGCGGCTCGATCGAAGCGGTGGTGCATACCTTGTTCGAAGCCATCGCGCTGGTCGTGCTGGTGGTGATCCTGTTCCTGCAGACCTGGCGTGCCTCGATCATCCCGCTGGTGGCCGTGCCGGTGTCCCTGATCGGTACGTTCGCGGTGATGTATGTCGCCGGCTTCTCGTTGAACGCGCTGTCCCTGTTCGGACTGGTGCTGGCGATTGGTATCGTGGTGGACGATGCGATCGTGGTGGTGGAAAACGTCGAGCGTCATATCGAACACGGCATGAAGCCGAAGGAAGCCACGCGGCAGGCGATGAAAGAAGTCACCGGCCCGATCGTCGCTACCGCCCTGGTGCTGTGCGCGGTGTTCGTGCCGACCGCCTTCATCAGCGGCCTGACCGGCCAGTTCTATCGCCAGTTCGCGCTGACGATCGCCATCTCCACCGTGATCTCGGCCTTCAACTCGCTTACTCTCAGCCCGGCGCTCGCCGCCATCCTGCTGCGTGACCGCGATGCACCGAAGGACAAGCTCACCCTGCTGATGGATCGCAGCCTTGGCTGGTTGTTCCGTCCGTTCAACCGCGTGTTCATCAGCGGTGCGAACCGTTACGTCGGCGGCGTCAAGCGCGTGCTGCGTTCGGGTTCGATCGCGCTGATCATCTACGCCGGCCTGGTGGCGCTCGGTGGCATGGGCTTTGCCCATGTGCCGACCGGCTTCGTGCCGCCGCAGGACAAGCAGTACCTGGTGTCGTTCGCGCAGCTGCCCGACGCGGCGTCGCTCGACCGCACCGAAGACGTGATCCGCCGCATGAGCGACATCGCACTGAAGACGCCGGGCGTGGAAAGCGCGGTGGCCTTCCCGGGCCTGTCGATCAACGGTTTCACCAACAGCACCAACTCGGGCATCGTGTTCGTTACCTTGAAGCCCTTCGAGGAACGCCGCGATTCGTCCAAGTCGGCCGGCGCGATTACCGCCGAACTGAACCAGAAGTACGCCGGCATCCAGGATGCGTATATCGCGGTGTTCCCGCCGCCGCCGGTGATGGGCCTGGGCACGATCGGCGGTTTCCGCATGCAGATCGAGGACCGCTCGGACCTGGGCTTCGAAGAGCTGTACAAGCAGACGCAGGGCCTGATCGGCGCAAGCCAGAAGACCCCGACCCTGGCCGGCCTGTTCTCCAGCTACCAGGTGAGCGTGCCGCAGATCGATGCGGATGTGGATCGCGAGAAGGCCAAGACTGAAGGTGTCGACCTGGCCGACGTGTACCAGACGTTGCAGGCGTACATGGGCTCGCTCTATGTCAACGACTTCAACCGTTTCGGTCGCACCTACCAGGTGAACGTTTCGGCCGACCAGAGCTTCCGTCGTGAACCCGAAGACCTGCTGCAGCTCAAGACCCGCAACGCCAAGGGCGAAGCGATTCCGCTCGGTGCGTTCCTGACCGTGCGCCAGAGCGTGGGTCCGGACCGCGTGCAGCACTACAACGGTTATCCGACCGCCGAAATCAACGGCGGCCCGGCGCCGGGCTTCAGCTCGGGCCAGGCGCAGGATGCGATGGAGAAGCTGGCGCGCGACAACCTGCCCAACGGCATGTCGTTCGAATGGACCGAGCTGACCTATCAGCAGATCCTCGCCGGCAATACCGCGGTGCTGGTGTTTCCCTTGTGCGTGCTGCTGGTATTCCTGGTGCTCGCTTCGCTGTACGAAAGCCTGACCTTGCCGCTGGCGGTGATCCTGATTGTGCCGATGGTGCTGTTGTCCGCGATCTCCGGCGTGTGGCTGTCCGGTGGCGACAACAACATCTTTACCCAGATCGGCCTGATCGTGCTGGTGGGCCTGGCGTGCAAGAACGCGATTCTGATCGTCGAGTTTGCCCGCGAAGCACAGATCCTCGAAGGCCTGGATCGCAAGCAGGCCGTGCTTGAAGCCGCCCGTCTGCGACTGCGTCCGATTCTGATGACGTCGATCGCCTTCATCATGGGCGTGGTGCCGCTGGTGACCTCGCACGGTGCCGGTGCCGAAATGCGACATGCGATGGGTGTGGCGGTGTTCGCCGGCATGCTGGGCGTGACCTTCTTCGGCCTGATCTTCACCCCGCTGTTCTACGTGCTGATCCGTGGCTGGACCGAAAAGATGGACGCACGCAAGGCTGCACTGCACGCACAGCGCCCGGCGCTTGAGGAACATTGAGATGAGCATGCATAACGACCAGCGACCGGGCAGCAGGCCCGGTCGCACCCTCGGCGCGATGACCGCGATGTTCGCCGCGATGCTGCTGGCCGGTTGCGTCAGCGTCGGCCCGGACTATCACGCACCGCAGGAAAAGCCGGTGGCGCTGCAAGGCGTCGACGCGCAGCGCCAGAGCGAGCAGAACTTTCAGGCGCGCTGGTGGGAGCAGTTCAACGATCCCACGCTAAATACGCTGATTCAGCGCGCCGCGAAGAACGCGCCCGACCTGAAGATCGCCCTGGCCCGCCTGCGCGAAGCGCGTGCCGAGCTGGGCGTGACCAAGGCCGACCTGTGGCCGACGATCAATACCGATATCGACTACAGCAAGGCCGTGGCGCAGCAGCCGGGCTTCACCACCCAGCGCGTACCGGTGCAGACCTATCAGGCCGGCTTCGATGCCTCGTGGGAGCTGGATCTTTTCGGCGGCGTGCGCCGTTCGGTGGAAGCGGCCAAGGCGCAGGCACAAGGCGCCGATGCGTCCCTGCAGGACGCCCAGGTGACTTTGTTCGCCGAGGTCGCGCGCTACTACTTCGACCTGCGCGGCACGCAGCTGCGCATCGATGTCGCCAAACGCGATATCGACAATCAGCAGCAGTCGCTCAAGCTGATCCGTGCCCGCCTGGATGTCGGCACCGGCTCGGAGCAGGACGTGGCCAGCGCCAACGCGCGATTGGCGCAGGTGGAGGCGCAGCTGCCGGTGCTGGAAACGCAGGCACGCGCCGATGAGTTCCGCCTGGCGGTATTGCTCGGCGAGCGTCCGGGCGAACTGGCGGTCGATCTTTCGCCGGTCGACTTCAAGCCGATCGACGTGTCATTGCCGATCGGCCAGGCCGGCGATGTGCTGATGCGCCGCCCCGACGTCCGCGTCGCCGAGCGCCAGTACGCCGCTGCCAATGCACGTATCGGCGTGGCCAAGGCCGACTGGTTCCCGCATATCACGCTGGGTGGCATGTTCGGTTTCCTGTCCGGCCGCAGCAACGACTTCGGCAGTCCTTCCACGCGTGCGTGGAACTTGGCGCCGAGCATCAGCTGGTCGGGCCTGAACGTGCAGCGCGTCAATTCGAACGTGAAGGCCAGCGAGGCACGTGCCGACGAGGCGCTGGCCAACTACCAGCGCACGGTGTTGCAGGCGGTCGAGGATGTCGACAACTCGCTGACCTCGTACAACCTGCAGCGCGAGCGCGTACAGAAACTGATGGAACAGGCACAGCAAAGCCGCCGTGCGGCCGAGCTGGCCAAGATCCGCTACACCGAAGGCGCCACCGACTTCCTCGAATGGCTGGATGCGGAACGCACCCAGCTGGCCGCGGAAGACGCCCTGGCCGAAGGCGAGGCGGCCATCAACCTGCGTGCCGTGGCGATCTACAAATCGCTGGGCGGCGGTTGGCAGGCCTGCGCCGACGAGAAGTGTTCCGAGGTGGCCGCTGCACCATGAACGCCACCGTGCACCGCCTGCCGCGCAAGGCCGCGCGCGGCAGTGTCGCTACTAATGAACCGCCGCCAAGCCAGCGCGTTGCGCTGGTGAGCGGCGGCAACCGCGGCCTTGGCCTGGAAGTGGTAAGGCAGCTGGCGGCACAGGGCATGACCGTGCTGCTCGGCTCGCGTTCGCTGGCGGCCGGCGAGAAAGCCGCCCGCCAGCTGCGCCATGAAGGTGGCGATGTCGTGGCAGTCAAGCTCGACGTCACTTCCGACAGCGACGTCGCCAACCTGGCCAGGCAGATCGACACCAGCTATCACCGGCTCGATATTCTGGTGAACAATGCGGGCGCGTTCTTCGATATCGACAAACGCGCGTCCAATGCGGACCTGTCGGTGGTGCGCAGTGCGCTCGATACCAATCTGCTTGGCGCCTGGCGCCTGACCGAGGCGGTGCTGCCGCTGATGCAGCGGCATAACTACGGCCGCGTCGTGAATGTCTCCAGCACCTGCGGCGCGATCGAGATGGAAGGCGAGAACTGTCCCGCGTATCGCATTTCCAAGACTGCGCTGAATGGCTATACGCGCATGCTTGCCGCCGAACTCAAAGGCAGCGGCGTGCTGGTCAATGCGGTATGCCCGGGATGGGTGGCGACCGATATGGGCGGCAGTGGCGGCCGGCCGGTGGCCGAAGGCGCCGAAGGCATCGTCTGGGCAGCCTGTCTTCCGTCCGATGCGATAGCCAAGAATGGGCGCTTCTTTCGCGACCGCAGCGAAATTCCCTGGTAGCCCTCCCCAAAAAAAACGGGAGGCTTGCGCCTCCCGTCCCGTGATACTCCTCAGTAACTCAGATCACAGATCGACGCCGATACCCGCGCCGACCGAGTTCTGCTTGCCGCTGAAGGCACCGCCCAGGCTGAAACGCGTGCGGTCGCTGATCTGCTGTGCATAGCCGACCGCCATGGCGCTCTTGCCGTTCTGGTAACCCACACCGACCGCTGCACGGCCACTGCGCGTGGCGCCCGCCGCGTTGATCGCCATCTGCGTATTGGCCGCGCCAATGGCCCCCAGGCGATCGATCTTGCTGTCGACCTGACGGAAACGATCGTTCACCTCACCGCGGAAATCGCTCAGCGACTTGTTGACCGCGTTGAACTGCGTGTCCGCATAGGTCTTGGCCGTCTCGATCGCCTCGTTCACCTGCTTGGTGAGCTGGCCGACGTTGGCCGCGTCGGTCGAAGCCACGCCATCGCCGACGTTGGCGATGGGTTTGCCGCCGGCGTTGTTGCCGACACCGCCGCCACCGATCGAGCCGTCACGGATGCCACCTTCGACGATACTGACGCGACCGTCGAGCGATTCGATCTGCCCTTGCACCTGCTTCTGCAGATCGAACAGCTGACCGCCATTGATGGCCTCCTTACTGCCGAAGCCGACATAGCCGTTGGCCAGGTTGGCAACGACCGTACCCTGGCTGCCGCCAAGCGTGGCCCGAGCCAGCGCGTCGTTGTCATAGGTCAGCACCGACAGCAGCTTGCCATGGGTCGGATCCAGCGCGCCAACCGCACGCAACTGGGCGATCGTCACCGCATCGCTGTCGTTGACGCCATTGGCCACGCCGGTGAGGGTACGAAGACCATCGGCACCGGTGAAGTCCACCACACGGCCACCCAGGGCCGCACCCACGGTGATGTTGCCGCCGGCCACACTTTGCCGGACCAGGCCAACATTGCCCGCATCGATGTCATTGCGAATCGTGCTGATGGCACCTTCGTTGACGGTAACGCGATCGCCCAGACCGTCGACACCGGTATTGAGCGCGGCCAACGCGCCGCCCACCGTGGCATGCGTTCCGCCCTGCACATGGTAGGCAGGGCCGGTCACCGTGCCTGTGGTCGGATCGATCATCGCACCCAGTGCCGTGAGCGCCGGGGTCAGCTGACCCACGTTCACCGCGTCGTTACCCTGCGTTCCGGCGGCCACATTGACAAGCTGGCGATGCGATGTCTCCGAACCCACCGACACTGTGTTGGCACGATCGGCGACCGAATTGGCGCCCAGGGCAACCGACCCGGTGGCTGTGCTTCGCGCACTGAAACCCAGCGCCAAGGCGTTGCTCGCGCCCGCGGCAACCGCGGAGTTTTCACCGATGGCGATCGCGTGAAAGCCGGCGGCATGGGCGGCGTTTATGCCGTTCTCGTTCAAGCTTCCGCCAAGGGCGATACTACCGGTGCCACTGGCCACCGCCCCGTTGCCGACGGCAGTCGAGGCGATACCCGAGGCCTCGGTGTGAGAACCCAGAGCAGTCGCAGCCTTGATCGTACCGGACGCACTGCCCGCACTTGCCTTATGACCCAATGCAACACCGTCAAACGAATTGGTGACCGTCGACTCGCCACCTATCGCCACGCCATTGGTGGACCCGGAAACCGCACCGAACGGAAGGGCGTCCAGGGTGTCGGACGCGAAAGCAGCGAAGGTGGAACGCGTACTCTTGCGGTCGCCGGTATTTGCTACTTCAACGGCACTGACCCGGTTATCCAGCAAACTGAACTTGCCATCCACCTTCTGCTGGAGGTCATGCAGCTGACCGCCATTGATGGCATCGATACTGCCCTTGCCGATATAGCCATTGGCCACACCCGTGAGCCTGCGCGCACCATCGGTGCCGGCAAAGTTGACCAGCGAGCCACCCGTGCCGGACGCCACGGTTACCGTGCGATTGACCTCATCCTGCCTGACCAGGCCGACATTGTCCGAACCCAGATCCTTGAAGATGGCATCGATGTCTTTTCGGTTGTCGGCCAGGCGGTTGCTTACGCGCCTGACCTCTTCATTATTGGCGGTCACGCGCTGGTTGGTGGCAAACAGCTGAGAGCCGTTCACGGCTTCCGTCGAGTTGGCCGACAGATTGCCGCCCGCAACACCGGTCAGCGTACGCGCACCGGCCAGGCCTTCAAAACTGACCGTTTGGCCGACCGTGGCCGCCGCTACGGTGATGGCGTTCGTGTTTGCATCCTGCTTGACCAGAGCGCTGCCCGGGCCGAACTCCTGACGGATAGCGGAGATGTCACGTTCATTGGTGCTGACGCGATCGCTCAAACCGTTGACGCCGGTGTTGAGCGCGGCCAGTGCACCGCCGACGGTGGCGTGCCTTCCACCCTGGATGTCATAGGTGGGGTTGATCACTGCCCCCGTTGCATCGACCGTGGCGCCCACCGCCGCCAGAGCCGACGTCAACTGGCTCACATTCACGGCATCGTTGCCCTGCGTACCGGCGGCTACATTGACGATCTGCCGCTGTGATGCCCGGGAACCCACAGAAACCGTATTGGCTCGATCGGCGACCGAACCGGAGCCCAATGCAACCGAAGAATCGGCTGTACTGCTGGCATTCAAGCCCAGCGATACCGCACCGACACCCGAACTGGTGGCAGAGAAACCCAGTGCGATCGCGTTGTCCCTGGTCGCTCGGGAGCTTTCGCCAATGGCAATCGCATGAAGAGCGCCCGCATAAGCCCCTGCCACTCCCGTCCCATTCGAACTTCCGCCGAGTGCAACACTACCGGCGCCCGTCGCGCGTGCATTGCTGCCGATAGCCGAAGAAGCCAGACCGCTGGCGTTCGCTTTGAAACCAAGAGCCGAGGAATTTGCGCCCGACGCGTCAGTCTGGGGACCTATCGCGGTCGCCTCCGAGCCAGACGCCTTGCTACCGTCTCCTCGGGCAAACGATCCGAACGGGACAATATCCAGTGCCGCAGGAGCATTGCTCGTCTCTTGCTTGGCCAGGCCCACATTGCTTGTACCGATTTCACGGAAGATGGCGCCAATGCTTTCTTCGGTATCGGAGACACGTTCACGCAAACGCCTGACGCCATCTTCGTTTACCCTCACGCGCTCATTGGTAGCGAACAGCTGTCCACCATTCACAACTTCCGTCGAACCGGTCGTCAATCTGCCATTGGCAGCACCGGTCAAAACGCGCGCACCGCCGATGCCCTCGAAGTTGACCGTCCTTCCGGCTTTGGTCGCCGCTACGGTAATGGCATTCTTGCTTATATCCTCCTTGACCAGGCCGACATTACCCGCGCCGATCTCGTTGCGGATGCTGGTGAGGGACGTTTCGCTGGTACTCAGGCGATCGCCCAGGCGGGTTACATTGGTATTGATCGAGCCGACAGTAGTCTCAACCGTATTCACGCGTTGGTTGGTGGCAAACAGCTGAGAACCATTTACCGCATCGCTCGACGTAGCCGATAGATTGCCATTGGCGACACCGGACACGGCGCGTGCACCGGCGGTGCCCGCCAGATCGATCGTCCTGCCGCCGGTGTCGCCCGCTACGGTGATTGAGCCATTGGTGGCCTGCTTGACCAGACCGATCTCGCCCGATCCGAATTCATTGCGAATGGTGCGGATTGCACCCTCATTGACCGTAATGCGGTTGCCCAGGCCATTGACGCCAGTATTGAGCGCGGTCAGGGCGCCAGCGATCGTAGTTTGCGTACCGCCTTGCACGTTGTAGACAGGACCTGCCACCGCTCCTGTTGCCGAATCGATAGTTGCGCCCAGCGCCGTAAGCGCGGGTGTCAGCTGGTTTAGGTTCACGGCATCGTTGCCTTGCGTTCCGGCAGCCACATTGACGACCTGCCGCCGCACAGAAGCCGAGCCGTCCGAACCGGCAAAGCCCACGGAGATGGTGTTGGCGCGATCAGCCCGGGAACTAGCGCCCAATGCGACCGAATTGGAAGCTTCGGCTGCCGCATTGGCACCCAGAGCGATCGAGCCGGCAGACGTGGTGCGAGCCCCAAACCCCAGTGCGATCGTGTTGGGCGCCGCGGTTGCAGCATTCTCACCAATAGCAATCGCGTGAAGACCATCCGCGTTGGCCGCAGTTACACCCGAAAAGGTATTCGTGCTTCCACCAATCGCGATGCTGCCCGTACCGCTGGCGACTGCGTTGTTGCCGATCGCGGTGGAAACAGTGCCCGACGCAGTGGTGTTGGAGCCGAGTGCGGTAGCGCCAAAATGGCCCGAGCTGGCTTTATGGCCCAGCGCAACCCCGCCATCTGCGTCTCTAACAGCCGAATCGGCACCGATTGCGACACCATTGCCTGAGTTCGTAACCGTGCCGAGCGTAAGGTTATCAACGCCATTGGCGGCGAATGCGGCGAAGCTGGAACGAACGCGGTTATCCCCGATCTTTGTTCCTTCTAGAGTACTGACACGGCTACCCAGCGAACTGAACTGACCTTCCACCTTCTGCTGGAGGTCATGTAGCTGACCGCCGTTGACGGCATCGATACTGCCCTTGCCAATATAACCGTTGGCCACACCCGTGAGCCTGCGCGCACCATCGATGCCCGCAACGTTCACCAGCGCGCCGCCTGTGCCGGCCGCCACGGTTACCGTGCGATTGACCTCATCCTGCCTGACCAGACCGACGTTGTCCGAGCCCAGATCCTTGAAGATGGCATCGATGTCTTTCCGGTTATCGGCAAGACGATTGCCCACGCGCCTGACTTCCTCGCTGTTGGTGGCCACGCGCTGGTTGGTAGCGAACAACTGCGAGCCGTTCACGGCTTCTGTCGAGTTGGCCGACAGATTGCCGCCTGCAACGCCGGTCAGCGTTCGCGCGCCAGCGAGGCCTTCAAAACTGACCGTTTTACCGCCCGTAGCCACTGCCAAGGTGATGGCATTCGTATTGGCATCCTGCCTGACCAGGCCGCTACCTGGGCCGAACTCCTGGCGAATGGACCTGATATCGCTTGCGTTCAACTTGACCCAGGCATCCAGGTCGTTGACGCTAGTATTGAGCGAGGTGAGTGCCGATCCCACCGTGTTGTGCGTTCGACCTTGCACGTTATAAGCCGGCCCAGTCACCGCTCCCGCCGAATCAATCTTCGCTCCCAATGCCGTAAGAGCGGGAGTCAGCTGATTTACGTTTACCGCATCGGTGCCCCGCGCACCGGCTGCCACATTGACGACCTGACGCTGCAGGGTCGCCGAACCTACCGATACCGTATTGGCCCGATCTGCTACCGATCTTGCTCCCAGCGCCACGCCATTAGTAGTGTTTGTGACACTCGAGCCTATGCCAACAGCTACCCCATCGTTTGCATTGTTTACCGAACCAAGAATGGCGACCGCGTTGCTGGAGTTGACCAGCCTTTTAGGGTTGACCGTCTCGTATGCGTTAGGCGCGACGAGAAATGAGCCGGTGGATTGCGAATCGACAGTTACGTGATTGCTGCCAAGCACAATGGCGTTGGCTGCATTGATGCTCAACTGCGAGCCAATGCCGATAATGTCATTGTTGTTTGCCTTTATTTCTGTGCCTAACGTAACGACATCCGCGTGGCGGGCGCCTGTATTGCCGTCTCCCAAGTTGGCCCACGCTGCAGGCGTGATGTCCCGTTTTCCGATAAAGGAAGACGCATCCACTTCGCAACGCCCCTCTCTTACTTCCACGTCCGAGCATCGCTTGGCGTTTTTTTGTTCGGCTGCCGATGCCGAACCTATGGACAAACCGGATACTGCGGCTGCCACGACCACCTTTGCCAACGTGCCGCCCTTCTTGCGGCCTCTGGCCAGCTCGGATGCCACGACGGAATGGCCGGTGGCGGCGTTCCAGATAATGCGATAGATGGTGTTCACTCGTTTGTTCTCCATGGATTTCGTGCCCCTGTTCTTCGGGGACATACGGCTCCGCCGTACGACGCATTCAAGCGCTCACGTAGTTCTGTTTTTCAGTTGCCGCGTTTAGATGGCGTGGTTTCTCATGGCGCCTGTAAGGAAAAGCCGACATGAAATCGCGTTGATCGGGAATCGATATATTTAATGATCCCGCTTGTTTCTTTGCTTATGTCGTATTGATCGTTCTGCATCCTTTTATGTACCTCGACGGCACACGTCATCGTTGTGGTCGATGCAATAGAGCAGGATGCGTGCCAAGGGACATGGCGCACGCTTTGCTTACATGCGAATGTGCTAAAAACTCACATGGAACCGGTTTTTCTTGAAATATCGCGAGGCAAAACACCGCATCAGTTCACGATCAATTCAAGCTAACAACACAAGGACTGTGCAAAATTGGAACTACATGGATGCATCTGTCGCATGCTGCGACACTGGAGATGGATATGCCAGAACACACACGCCGCCAGGATGCGCGGACAGCACGTCATCTTTTTTTTGAACTCGGCCAAGTACCCTACGGGCGTATTCCGCAAGCCATCATCGAATCATGGTTGCGCTGCCGCTCGCTGTCGTTGAGCGAGGGCGCCACGCCCACATGTAGGCCGCATGACACGCAGCCTTCGCCTGAGGATGCATATCGCGATCTGCTTCGACTATGCCACCCGGAACTTCAGGGTTTGCACGCCAGTGCCAGGGAAAGCGGCAGCGCCGTGCTATTGGCGGGTCCGCAAGGGCAACGGTTAGTGGCTCTTGGCGATACGGACCTGAGCCAGCAGTCGGCATTGCAACGGTTCGCCTCGCTCAGTTCGTTCGGCGAAGGAGCGGCAGGAACAAATGCCATCGGCACCTCGATCGCCGATATGCGTGCCACCGTGGTGCGCGATGCGGAACATTATCTGACCGTTTTCCAGGATCTAAGCTGCTCGGCGGCACCGATCTTCAATGTGGCTGGCATCGTTGTCGGCGTATTGGCCCTGGCCAATACCGCCGAGCTTCATCACCCCTATGCCATCGGCTTGATCAGGCAGGCGGTCGAGCGGATCGAACATCGGCTGTTCGAGGAAGCGTTTCAGGCGACCGGCTTTCTGCGTATTCACCCCGACGCGAAGGTTATCGGCACGCCGCTCGAGGGTCTGATCGCCTTCGACCATGGCAAGCTGGCCGGGGCCAATAGCCACGCGGCGGATCTGTTGGGCCTGGTGCGCAAGGACGTGGGGCAGCGCCGCTGCGATGCGCTGTTCAGGGCCACGCCGCCGGCCGCCGGAACATGTGCGGTTATCGAGGCGTACGATGGATCGGTCCTGCATGTCGTGTGCGAACGTGCTCGCTCCAGCCATTCCTTCCAATGCTGCATACCGGCGCCCCCTTCAGCCGCCAAGGCCGGCATCCCGGTGTTCGATGAGCAGTTCGAGGCCTTGCTGCACCGTAGCGTGCGCTTGCTCGATGCGGGCATCCCCGTGCTTATCCAGGGCGAAACCGGTACCGGCAAAGAAGTGGTCGCGCGCGAGATTCATCGCCGTTCGCAACGACGCGACAGCATCTTCGTCGCGGTCAATTGCGCGGCGATCCCCGAAAGCCTGATCGAGTCGGAACTGTTCGGCTATGAAAAGGGGGCGTTCACGGGCGCGCAGCAGCGCAAGAAGGGGCGGTTCGAGCTGGCCGAAGGCGGCACGCTGTTCCTCGACGAAATCGGCGACATCAACCTGGCCACGCAGGTGAAGCTCCTGCGCGTCCTGCAGGAGCGCGAATACGAGCGTCTGGGCGGCACCGAGACGCTCAAGACGAACGTGCGGATGGTC
>Ga0207674_10004510_pt1 | contig 16735 bp, 13 predicted proteins | sample KBSCornC72_FD_184303 | JGI IMG/M metagenome (GOLD analysis project Ga0207674, IMG submission 184303) | Corn rhizosphere microbial communities from Kellogg Biological Station, Michigan, USA - KBS Corn C7-2 (SPAdes) (version 2) | ecosystem: Host-associated > Plants > Roots > Rhizosphere > Soil ... | reverse complement strand
TGGCTCAGTTATTTCTACGGCTTCTTCAGGCTGCGCCGATCGAGTGCGCCGCTGCGTGATCGCAATTCCGATCGTGGGTAGGCTTCTCAAAGAGGAGAAGGCGCACCGAAGATACAAAGAGTCCACTTTCGGAGGCAAAGCGGCATCGCTGATCCTGATGTCCGTCTCTGGCACTTGGCAGACATCGATGCCGGCGCTGAGAATGTCTGCTTTGGGGTAAAGCGGACGCCCTGTCATGCGGCCAACATGTCTGCTAATGACCCAAAGCGGAAATCGGCAGGCCCTGCAAGCGATCGGGATGACCCCTTATGATGGTGCCCATCAGCTTTGAGCTTTGAACTTCTTTTCTAGTTTTGCGATTCGGTGGCGCAGCCGAAAGTCTTCGAGTTCCGCGTAAAGAGCGGCAGCAAGGCGGGCAAGACGCGAAAGCATTGCACGTTCGTTCGCATCGAGATCAGTACCTGCTGCGTGAGGCCCATAAAACGAAACAGCAAAGCAGCGTACGGGATCGACCGCAGGTATTGCGAGGACCGGTCTCCTTAAACCCTGCGGGAGATCGATTCCATTCGTCCGTTCAGCGATGGCGAAAGGCTGGCCCGTCACGAGTGGGGCCAGCATCGGCAGCTTAAGACTAAGTTTTCGAGTTGGGCACCCCTTCCAGCCCTCGCCCTCCCCATCACGAACCAGGAAAGATCCTTGGCGCCGAAAGGTAGTGGCAGAACTGAGATTAAGTGCATGGCAGGGCTCATTAGCTAGAAGGCGATCGATGTCTTCAGGTTTCTGTGCTTCACGCATCGCCAGACCCAGGGCGAGTTCGAGCCGATCCAACGGGCGATTCAAGAGACGTTCTATAGCTAACACTGCGCCTTCATGGAGTTGGGAAATCACAAACAGAGCAAGAGCTCCCAGCGCGAGCCAAGCCCAACCGGGTAGCGCAAGATAGTGCTGAATGCTCTCGACCTGATGATGCAAAAGCAACGCCGGAGCACTGAGCAACAGGCCGAGGATCGTCACTCGGCGGAGGGGGATGGCTACATTGACCACTCGCGGGCGTCGGATCGCTTCAAACACAAAGAGGCAGAGGACGCCATTAACCAGGTAGAGAAGACCAATGATGTCTTCGCTAGGCGTGAAGTCTCCCCATTTTGTAATGAATAGCGTTGTCTCTGAGGCGAGTTCGGCGAGAAGGAAAGACGGAAGACCAAGCAAGCAGCCCCACATTACCCAGCGCAGCCGCTGATAGTCCTCGGGCGTCTGAGTTTGCCGCCGCATTATCAGGATCATTAAGGCAGATGCGGCGATCACAAGGCCAGTCAGGATGCCAGCCCGGGTACCCCACTCAGTCCTATATCCGAATGCGCTGCCGTAAGAGGTGAGCAGTAGCAAAGTAAGAAGCAGCGCTATAAGCGGCAGCACGCGTTCCAGCCATCGCCATTTAGGATCCGGCTGATTATTGGGGACGCGCAGAACGAATAGTAGAAATCCAGTAAAGCCGGCCGCCTGGGCGATGCAGCCGGCAATATTTTGCGCCAACAATACGAGCGGAAAATCCTGCAACAGAGCGTAGAACTGAAAGCTCTGCCCCGGGTTGAACCACATGACATACAGGAAGAAACCCCAGCTCATGGGACCGGGACGTGTCCATACCAACCACGCGGCAGCCAAAACGACAAGGATCCCGGCGATCTGATCCAGAAAAATGATGGCACGCGTTAGAAAGTTACTCGGCCGCTGCTTGGCAACTAGGGAGACGTGCGTCGGACGATCTGTTTTGGGGACTAGGTCGAGCGTGATGCTGCGACCCGGCACGGCGAGTTGGACGCCTCCCAAAGCGGTGAGAACCGAACGACAGATCACCGGGTCGTACGGCGAGCATCGCATCTTCGAGAGATCGAGCTGATCACCTTCACGAATGCCCGCATTCCATGCAGGCGAGGCCGCTCGATCGTCGAACGGACCCGTCACATTGTAAATCAGGCCATCATCGTTCGCGTAGAATCCAAATGATCCCAACGGCTGTACCACGCGCCATAGATCTGGAACGATCATCAAAAGTGACCAGACAACGAGCAGGATGAGCAGAGTTCGCTGAGTCGCTATCACGATTTTATCTCTGCAGATCTTCGTCTGGATGGTTAGCCCCCTGATCGGACACGGCCTAAAGTACGAGCATGGTCGCCAATACCAGCATAAGTCCCATTCCGGCGATATCGGTTCCTGTGGTGAGAAAGATGCTCGATGCGGTGCAGGGATCTGCACCGAATCGTTGCAGCGTCAATGGCACCAGCACACCGAATAGACCCGAAGCCATGCAGGCACCGATCATGGCGAGTAGGATGACGAGGCCGAGGAGCACGCTTTGAGGGTTGCCGTTTCCACCGGCGCTCCACCACATTGCCAACCCCGCAATGGTACCCGTCAGCAAACCGTTCATCGCGCCAAGCGTCAGCTCTTTTCCGATCAACTTGCGCACGGGATGACTGTTCAAGTCGCCAAGCGTGATTCCACGAAGCGTGATCGCCAACGCCTGGCATCCCGTGTTTCCGCTTTGGCCCGCAAGGATTGGCAAGAAAGCCGCGAGTGCCACGATCTGCGAGATGGTGCCCTGGAAAAGGCTGACCACGAAGCCCGCCGCGAAAGCCGTCAACAGGTTCACCTGCAGCCAGCCATGGCGCATCTTGAAAGCCGTCCAGATCCCCGTGTAAAGACGCTCCTCCCTATCCACACCGACCATCTGCCCGGACTGCGCGCTGATCTCGATCGCCTGACGCTCGAACAGGCGCCAGCCGCGGACTACGCCGATCACGTGTCGGTCAGCATCCACGACCGGATATACAGGATAGTGCCGATAAATTGCCGCCTTGACGGCATCGGCGACGTCCATGTCCGTCGTCAGCGCAAAGGGTTCGGGCAACATCACGTCCTTCAAGGTCTGATTCGGCTCCGCCAGAAGCAGGTCACGAATGACGATCAGACCGAGGAACTTGTCCTCTGCATCAGTGACATACAGATAGGTGATCTGCTGAGGGGTCTCGTGATTTCGCAGAAAGGAGATCGCTTCCTGCACGGTCGTCGTCTGCGGAAACACGGCCAGCGCCGGGTCCATCATTTGGCCGACGGTGTTCTCTATGACTTCCGCCAGAGACTCTGAGGCCTGCAACTGCAATTCCAAAGGCAGATAGGCTTGGATACGTTCGACCAGCATCTGCGGCAACTCAGCAAAAACCATTCCGATACGTTCGGGCGTTTCCTTGACCAGCATCTGTGCCGCATCCATGGGCACGCGTGCACGAACCGACCGAACCAAGGCTGCAATGTCGTCTTGTTCACTCATCGAATGCTCCCCGAACCTGCCGGCCCTTTCCTGGCCCTTCGAACTTCAGTTAAACCGTCATAATTCTGTGTGAAAGTCTGTCACACTTTAAGGAGGCGGCTGTCATGGACGAGCCAATTAAGATTAGTCCTCAACTGTTAGCCAAGGCAGGAGCTTCCACCGTCAGACTGGCGCCCGGGGACGTGGTTTTCAGAGACGGTGATGCGCCCGACAAGATGTATGTCGTAGTTTCTGGGAAGGTCGAGATTCACCTGCGAGATGCTGTGATCGAAACCGTGCCGCAGGGTGGGACTTTCGGTGAAATGGCACTCATCGATGGCTCGCCGCGAAGTGCCACAGTTATTGCAAAGACTGACTCGGAGGTGGCAGCCATAGACAAAAGGACTTTCATGTTGCTTGTGGACGAGATGCCGTATTTCGCACTCTTTGTAATGCGCAACATGGTTGATCGGCTTCGGCGCATGAATGAGCAATGGCTGTCGATTCGACCGGCGCCCTTTCAAGGCTCTTGACGCCAATTATCAGAAGCCAGCCGGTTGGCTAAATGCTTCTCTATGTCTGCTCTTGGCACTTAGCAGACATCGACGCCGGCGGCGACATCCCTGGTCCAATTTCTAATGTCTCCTAATGACCCAAAGCGTCCTCTCTTGAGTGCCCATTGGGCTATTGCCACAATTCTCTCTTGCGCTCTGCTTCCTCTAGGCAACGCTCCCGCAGCCGGCCGATTACGCCGCCTATCTGGGCCTCGATCCATGAGTTGAAAATTGCTTCCTGCGACATGCCACGAAGCTGCCCTGCTATTTCGGTGTTCAAGTACGAAGCGAGGGGGCGCGGTATGTGGAACTGCTCCACGATCTGAAACATGTATTTGAAGCCCTTGTAAGTCGGGTTGCTTGCGTCATTCTGTAAGAAGGCCTGTGCAAGTTCTTGGCGATCCTGGTTGCTCAAGCCACCGATGATCTTCCTAATAAGGAGGATCGCCACTTGCACGGAGCAGACGCGAGCATCGGTCCCTTCGGCCTGTCCCCGCCGGACTAGACTCGAATCGCCGACTCGCTGCCTTAGTGAGGGCAGCAAGCTGTTAGGAAAACCGCAGAATAGGACCGCGAGGCAATCGTCAACAGTTCTTTTGTATGAGCGATTAGTAGCTCGCTTCGTGAGCAATGCTTGAAACATGTGCCCCATTCCCCGAGGGGAAGAAAGAGATCATCGCCCTAAGCCGAGCCTCCGGTCATTTCGATAGGCCTTCGCAATAGCGATTATGGCGATAGGGACATGTGCAGTGACTACAGCGTACATTGCCTCAAACAGAATGTGGAAGCTCATGGTCCCCCTTTACTCGTACCCCAGGACGAAACTCCCGCGAACTTTGGCTTGGGGAGCTTGCCTGATAAATCCTGATCAACCCTTCTTTGTTCCCGAGGCGGAGCAAGGGCGAAGACATGACGGAGCTGACTTGGGGCAGCAAACTGCCATGGCAGGATATCACACGACGGAAAAAAGGGCTCTCGGCCGCGTCGCACAGCGTCCCAAGTAGCGATGTCCGCTAGCGGCACTTAGCTGACATTTCAGCCGGGCTTAGGAGGCTGCTTTCAGGGGTAAAGGCCGGCGGTTGTTTGCCGGTCAAAATGTCAGCCTTGGTTTGCAATTCATTTTGCAACTTCTCACCGGCTGGTATCCAGGCAATGACGCTTAGCGCAGCGGCTTCGACCGCGCGCCTCTTTCTGGGCCAGAAGCGCGCCTAGCGCGGATGGTGGTCTAATCCGGAGCCGTAGACGAGAAAGCGCTGGGCCTCCGGAACGAGCCACCTAGCGGTGGTTAACAGTCGGTGCGCGCATCCTTTGCAGGAGTGTTTCAGGGCCCAACCCAAAGCAATGGCCCGATTGGCCAAAAAGAGTCGAAACTCGCGCCGGGCTCGCTGACCTGGGCTAGTTTCAGTCTGGATGTCCTCTTCGAGTGGCATAAGAAAGGCTCGCCTCAAATTCTTGCAGAGCCGTTGGCTGAGTCCCTCGCGCCGGAGAAACGCCACTAAGGTGAGTTACCGTTGAACGGTACACTTTAAGATAAAGGCAAGAAGGTCTGCCTAATCTGAAGGGGTGTGGCCGTTCGCATTGACTGTGTCCGACAGGAGAATTGATCCGTTGCGGTTGAGATCGCTCCTCGTAGCTATCGTCGCCCTCGCCAGCCTCATTATGATCGGCGGTGCCTTGTCGGGCTGGCCCCGATCATTTGCGGCGGAGCTGCCGTGGCTCGTTCCGGATTGGCTGCAGGCCCATGTCGGCGAAGGCGAAGGTCAAATCGCCCCAGTAGTCTTGCAGAGGGCGCGCGCGCTTTACCTGAAGAAAGTGAGCGAAGGCGCGGTCAACAATTCCTGCTACTTCGCCATGGACGCCACGCGTCCCGGTGGGTTTGGGCGCCGGTTTTACGTCATCTGCGAAGCCAGTCGGACGTTCCGCGCGCTCCCCTCGGGGCACGGCAGCGGCCTCAACCTAACAAGCATCCCGGATTTCACAAACGGCATTCGCTGCGCGAAGAGCTTCAGCGACGCGAGGGATTCCAAGCTGACGACCGGCGGGCGGTATGTGACGGCAGAGATCAGAACGTCGTTCAAAGGCTATTATCGTACCTCGGAAGGAGAGCTCGTGCCCCTGATACGCTCTTTTGTGCAGTTCGACGGCACGGGCGACACAGCGAACGCCAGGCCGCGCGCCATCGGTGGTCATCCGGGTGTGATCGTGTCGGCAGTTTGTCGGATGAAAGCTCCGGGCAGCCCCTACGCGGACGACGAGGGTTATGTGCCGTTCGGAAAGTTGATCGAGTACGGCGCCGGCCGCAGCAACGGCTGCACTACCTGGTATCCGGCGGATTCCCAATGGATTTTGGCGTTGGTAGAAAACAAGCCGACGACGCTCTTCATCTATCCCGAATCGACCGACATCGTTGCCGTTACGCGTGCCGTGCAGGCGGGCCAGTCATTGGCGCGCGCGGGTTTGTATTGGAATGCGTCCTGCCTGAGGGAAATCGGCTTTCCAAACTTCTGGCCAAAGGAGACGCTGGAGCCCGCCCTCATGAAATACAGAGAGGATCATCCGGCGCCGTCACAGCAGCCATTGCCGCTTTGCAGCGAACAGTACGTACGGCTAGGCGATTAAGCTTATCCGCAGGATTGAGTCCCCTATCCGGAAGGCCCGCGCAGCACATTACCCAGTACCTAACTGCCTTCGCCCGAAGCCCGTCCGCCAAACGGTCTGACCACACATGCCCAGCGTAGTTCGACCTTTCGGCAATTCTGCAGCTAGATTTTGATCCAGAGCGAAGGTGCAAGCTTTGCCAAGGCAAATGATAGTGACCTTGCTTTTAGTTCTAGCGATGCACTGGTGTTCGCTCGAAAGCGCATTGGCTGTCGCGACGCAACCTGGCCGCGTGCGCGATAGGATTGAATCCAGCCCCAGCCAAGATGAAAATCTCATCCAAAATGGCATCTTGGCCAGGACACAACCGGTTGCGCCGAAGAGTTGGACCGAAGTTACTGGGGAAAGCTGAAGCCGAAATTTATCTACCCGATAGAGGGCTTTGGTTGCATGGTAAGGGATAGAAAGAGGTTCGCCGACACCGGCCGATGGGAATGGGCTCAGTTTGACTATGACCCCGCATCCGCCACGTTCACGCCCAACACGTCTCTACAGTCGAACTACGCCAAATGCGGATTCGCGGACCATACGATAGTGAAGGCGAAAGATTATGTTTTCACGGACTACCCGACGCGGTGAACGAGCCCTGAGCTGCGCCGGACCCGTCCTGAGCGAGATGTAGGGGAGCGCGGCAGCAAAACTGGCTTCCGAAAACGATCGAACCAGCTTCCGCATTTTCTAGGCGTCTACTCATAGACAGGCATCAGTAGAACCGTTGGGGAGCGTCTGCTTTACCACCAATAACGGACATGCGGCGAGCCGGCTCAAAGAGTCCGCTATGTGCCAAAAGCGGACATCCCTTACGCGGGCCCGCGAGGATTTTAGCGCGCAAAATATCCTTGTTTGTGTAATCGAGCAGGAGCAGTTTCGCGGCAGGCCACCGAACGGAGCGCTAAAGCTTACAAGGAGGGACCCCGTGCCGGCGTCTTCATCGGAAGTGCAAGAGCTGCTGGCAAAGCTTGTCGCTTTCGATACGACGAGCGCCAAATCGAATTTGGAGCTCATCGCGTTCGTTAAGACCTATCTCGACGGCTATGGCGTCGCTTCGACGCTAATTCCCTCGGCGGACGGTGCGAAGGCTAGCCTGTTCGCGAGCATCAGGCCGGGCAGCGGCGGCATCGGCCTCTCCAGCCACAGCGACTGCGTTCCGGTCGAGGGCCAAACTTGGTCTAACGATCCATTCAAACTCAAGCTCCGAGATGGCAAGCTCTACGGCCGCGGCTCTTGTGACATGAAGGGCTTTCTCGCCTGTGTGCTCGCCTCCATCCCGCTTTTCGCGTCGCGCGAGCTGAAGGAGGCGATCCACATCATCGTCTCCTATGACGAGGAGGTTGGCTGCACCGGTGTCCGTCCGCTGATCGGGCGGTTCGGATCCGATCTGCCGCGCCCCCGCGTCATCATTGTTGGGGAGTTCACCAACATGAGCGTGATCGACGGGCATAAACGCCTCGACGCCTATCGCACCGTCGTGTCCGGCCGCGAGGCTGATTCAGGCCTACCGCAGCTCGGGGTGAATGCTATTTCTTTTGCGGCCGAGCTGATCGAGGAAATCGACCGCATCGCCGCCACGCTTGCATCGCACGAGATCAATAACCGCTTTGAACCGCCCTTTTCGACCCTGCAGGTGGGGACCATCAAAGGCGGAACCGCGCCCAACATCGTGCCGAACACCTGCGAATTTTATTGGCAAGTGCGTAGTCTTCCCGAGGCCGAGCCAGACTTCGTATTGAAGCGGTTTAAAGCATACGCCGAGCAAACGCTGCTCCCGCGCATGCAGCGTGTAGCGCCGACAGCATCGATCGAAATACAAGGTCGCGAAAGCGTGCCTGCATTTCTGGCAAAGCCGGGCTCGGTGGCTGTATCTTTGGCGCTCGCGCTCACCGGCGCCAATGCCGCGAGCACGGTGTCCTATGGAACGGAGGCTGGGCTGTTCGAAGAGGCTGGCTGCCCGACGGTGATCTGCGGCCCTGGCGACATCGAGCAGGCCCATGTGGCGGATGAATTTGTTGAAACCGCCCAGCTTGACGCCTGCATGTCCTTCCTCTCCAAACTTGCTGAGAAGCTTAGTAGCTAGCCATCCGCGCGTAACTAAGCCGTGCTTGGTGGGAATAGTCCGATCGTCCGGAGTGGACCGCCTAATGATCAGACTCTCGATCAGAAGAAAGATCATGGGCATTGCCATAGCGCTAATCGTCCTAATGACGATTACAGCGATTCTTTCAATGGCGTGGGTGATCGAGGTGGGCGCTCGCCTCCAAGAGTTGACCAATAGCTACATACCTGCTTATGGCAGCCTCGCGCGCACGAATATCCGTTCCCTCGAACGGTCGTTGGCACTTCGCCGGAGCGTCATTGAAGAGATCCAGTCACCATCCAGCGACAAAATTGTAGACATTCGCAAAGAATTTGACGCCAAGGGAGCGGAGGTTGAGCGGGAGGCTCAGGCCGCGCGCGCGTTAATCCATGACCTTACCGAAAAAGGGGAGACGTTCGGCAACGCAACCGCCCTCGCTCGACTCGAGACCCGCATTGATTCAGCGATGGCCGATACCCGCCGTGAACTCAACGCCGAGATCGAGCGCCTGTTTGGGGCACTCGATACGGGAGACGCCAAAGCAAGTGCTGACAGTCTTCAACGTGTTGACGCGCTGCGGGATGACCTCAACCGGAAACTAGATTCGATCCGAGCCGACATGCTGGCCATCGTTAAAGCCGAGGCAGCGATGACGGTACACAAGCAGCATCAGGCCATACTCATCGCCGCGATCCTGACCGCGCTAGCGGCCGGCTTAGGGCTTGTGTTTGCTGCGTTGGTGAGCAGTGGCATGGCCCGTCCGGTCCGCCGCCTTCTCGAGGGCGCCCGTGCGGTCGAGGAGGGCCGTCTCGACGAAACCCTAGCCGTCACATCGCAAGACGAGATCGGCCACTTGACCACTGCTTTCAACCGTATGGTCGAGCAGTTGCGTCACAGGGAGAGGATGCGCGAGACCTTCGGCAAGTATGTCGACCCGCGCATCGTAGAGGGACTGATCGACCAGCCGATGCTAGCCGCTGACGGGCAGCGTCGCGTCATGACCGTGCTGTTCTGCGATGTCAAAGGATTTTCCGGCGCCAGTGAGGGAATGACGCCGCAGGGACTCGTGAAAGTCATGAACCAGTACTTTTCAGCCATGTCCGCACCGATCCGCGATCAAGGAGGAGTGATCGACAAATATATCGGCGACGCCATCATGGCCTATTGGGGACCGCCATTCACTGAGGATGAAGATCAGGCGCGGCTCGCCAGCCTGGCGGCACTCGACATGCTAGACGGCGTGGTGCCATTGCGGGCTGAATTTCCCGAGTTACTCGGCGTGCGCAGCTTGCCGATTTCGTTCGACATACGTATCGGCATCGCCACAGGCGAGGCACTTGTCGGCAGTATCGGCTCCGAGCTGATGATGAGCTACACAGTCATGGGCGACACCGTAAATCTGGCGTCTCGCCTGGAGGGAGCCAATAAGCTGTATGGCGGCCGCGTTCTCGTTTCTGCGGCCACCGTTGTGGGCGCCGACGACGCCATCGAGACGCGCGAAATTGACCGAGTCGTAATGCTCGGTCAGACCCACCCACAGGCGATTTTTGAGATCATTGGGCGCAAGGGCGAGCTGACCCCGACGCAGGTCGAGCTCCGGACCCACTACTGTGAAGGACTTGCCGCCTATCGAGCGCGACATTGGGAAGGTGCGCGCCGCGCCTTTGCCGCTGCGCTCGAGTCCGTTCCCAACGACGGACCGTCGGTGACATTCATCAAGCGCATCGATGGCTTAATTGCAAATCCGCCTGGCGATGAATGGGATGGATCATGGCAGCTCGAACAAAAGTAGTTCCACAGCGAGCCCAGCCGTTTCTTCGGGTCCCGTTTATATGTCCGCTTTGGGTCATTTGCAGACATTGAGGTCTGCGCCATCCATGTCTGCTTTGCGCTCAAAAGCAGACATTCCCAACACGGTTTTCATGTCCGCTAAGTGCCAATAGCGGACATGCGGGCGTGGCACTGCAAGTTCGGCCTGATCGCTTTTGAATCTGGGAGAGATCCTGAGCTAACTGAGCTTGAATAGAGTCATGCGAGCCGATCCGCTGCGGCTCGTCACGCTCACGGACAGTAACTTGCCCCGCTGGATGAGAAACACGCGGCCCGTCTCGCGGCTCCCTTCGCTGCCACCCACCACCGTTCCGCTATAGCGGCTGCCGCTGGTATTGGTCACGCTGCCCGTAAGGTCGTATTTGCCGCTCTCCATGGCGCAGGTGGCGGTGTAGCTGAAACTCCTGTCGCTGGCGCGCTTGTACCGCACCCGGCACTCCACACGATCGTTGGCACCTTTGTGGCTGACAATACCCGACCCCTTCCAATAGCCCTCGAGCGAAGGGACAGGTTCTTTGGCGGCAGTAAGCAAGGCGCTTATCGCAACGATTGTCGTCAAGAAAAGCGCGGTCGTCAGCGAAACGTGGCGATGTCCATTCATCTGTGGATTCCTCCTCCCGGTTTCCTGCGTGATGTCGGCACTTTCCCTCAAAGCGGACATTCGTCAGCGCGAGGTGGCACCTCCGCTATGCGCCACCAGCAGACACACTCGGTCACTAACGACCAAAGCGCAGATTGATGCCGACGTGGACAACCTTGTCGGTGTCGTCTGATATCAACAAAAGCCGTCGGCAGGAATGAGAATTGCGGGCCAAGCCGCATGCATGCTGAGTGTCAGCATCGACGTCCGATTAGTGCCAATGGCGGACATTAGCATGAGTTAGGGGTTTTTTATTTATGCCATTTGGGCCGTCTACTGGCTAAGGACCCGATGGCCGTTTCACGAGGAGCTCTCATGCGAAGACACGTGTTTGCTACGACCCTAGGACTTCTGCTCGCATTCGCTCTTTCACCCATCCCTAGGGCGCAGGCTGCTCCTGTAACGGAGGAGGAGGCGCATGCCATCGGCGTCGATGCGTATCTCTATTTTTATCCGCTAATCACGATGGACCTGACGCGGCTTCAGTTCACTAATGTTGAACCTGGTAAGGACCCCCTCAAGGGGCCAATGAACACCTTTGTCAACATCCCCGCCTATCCGAGCGCGGATATGCGCGTCGTGGTGAGGCCGAACTTCGATACTTTGTATTCCAGTGCTTGGCTCGACTTGACCAAGGAGCCTGTGGTCGTCTCCGTCCCCGATACCGGCGGTCGCTATTATCTACTGCCCATGCTTGACATCTGGACTGATGTGTTTGCCTCACCGGGCTGGCGCACCACGGGCACGAGCGCGGGCAACTTCCTCATCACCCCGTCCGACTGGAGCGGCACAACTCCTTCTGAGTTCACGCAGATTAAAGCGCCGACGCCATATGTCTGGATCATCGGTCGAACCAGGACTAATGGACCCGCGGATTATGAAGCCGTCCACAAGATTCAGGCTGGCTACAAGATCACGCCTCTGTCGCGGTGGGGAAAAGAGCCAGAGCCAGTAACGGTGAAGATTGATCCCAACGTCGATATGAGTACCCCACCCAAGAAGCAGGTCGATACAATGCCCGCAGGCAAGTTCTTCGCCTATGCAGCAGAACTGCTCAAGCTCCATTCGCCGCACATTACCGACCAACCGATCATCGTGGAGCTTAGGAAGATTGGTTTTGAGGCGGGCAAGAGCTTCGATCTTGGTAAAGCCGATCCCACGGTGAAGAAGGCGCTTGAGAATGTGCCGGAGGACGCCCAGAAGCTCATGGCTTGGAAGGTCCCGACCCTCGCTCGTGTTGTGAATTATTGGTCGATGAACACGGACACGATGGGCGTCTATGGGAACTATTATCTAAAGCGTGCCATCGTCAGCCAACTCGGCCTTGGCGCGAATCTACCCGAGGATGCGATCTACCCGCTCAACCTGAGCGACAGCGAAGGCCAGCCACTCGACGGCGCAAACAAATACACAATCCATTTCGACAAGGGCGCAACGCCCCCCGTCAATGCTTTCTGGTCGATCACGCTCTATGATCCAGAAGGTTTCCAAGTCGCAAACACGCTCAATCGCTTCGCTGTCTCAAGCTGGATGCCATTCAGCTACAATCCCGACGGCTCGCTCGATCTTTACTTCCAGAACGAACGCCCCGGAAACCACAAGGAAGCAAACTGGCTACCGGCTCCAAAGGGGCCTTTTAACCTGACCATGCGCCTCTACGCACCGCGAGGGGATTCATTGACGGGGAAGTGGAACCCGCCGCCAGTTGTGAAAATCCCGGAGCTGCCCAGCTTGACGGTGCAATGAGCTATTTGCGCAGAGTCCGCTTTGGGTCATTTGCAGACATTGAGGTCTGCGCCATCAAAGTCTGCTTTGCGCTCAAAAGCAGACATTCCCCAACACGGTTTTCAGGTCCGCTAAGTGCCATAAGCGGACAAAAGCCCGTGAGTTTATGAGTTCCGAAAATGGGGCTTAGGATGTCCCATATTACTCTCCAACTCTAGCGGGCTTTGTTATTTGGTATGACCAGAGGCCGCTCATTGAGATTGACCACTAGGATGAGCGGCTGGGTCCATAGGATGGCTTCATTCAGACTTTCGTCTTCTGGCATCATCCCCAAGCGCGCCTGAAGTCGCGCCCTGGAACATCAAGCCGCATCGAAACCGATGACGCCGAAAGCGAAAGGACACGCCATGTGGGCACTGGTGATTTTCACATTCGCAACAAGCAGCGTAGCATCCGCCACCGTGACAACGTTGGAATTCAACACGCAGCAGCTTTGTCTAATGGCCGTTCGAGAACTCAAGAATCTAACGGATCCTGTGGTTACTCAGGGTGTCGCTAGATACAAGGTCCTCGGGACCTGCGTTCAGACCAGTGAAGTGGTGAAGAAATGACACTTCTCGACTACGCTTTGGCTCGTGTGTTGGTGAGGGCTTTCCGAGCGTGCGAAACTTCGATCGGAAGCTCGCCTCTGGCCGAGAGAAGCAGGCGGATGATCACACTCGCTAACTCCAAGTTCGAGTACCACCCCGACCCAGAGGGTCGTGCACTCCGACACTTGATCACTTAAGGCAACTTTTAGCGGCCTTAAGGCAGCCGAACTTAGATCCCAAGCCACCCAGATTCGGTTTCTCTATCTTCGTTATGAGCTGAAATCGCGGGTCAATCGGCTCTCCAGGCGGTCAAGAAGTTTCCTCGGTACTCGGGCAGCGCCCCTTGAGAACTGCGTGGAAGGGGGTAATCAGCCGCGCGCACAAAACTCGCTCAAAATCAATAGTTGTAGTGCACGAAAATTGCACAATAATTCCACAAAAGGGCGATTCGGAAGGTACGGTCGGGGGGCCATATCTGAATGGATGCGCTCAACGAGCTCGGCCGGGGCGTTGACCAAGGGCGCCTGCTTACTCGCTTCTGGCGATCGGCCTCGACATTCTGGACGGGCAAGTGGGCCCCCTTAGCCTGGGGCTTAACTGCGTTCCTGGTATTTCTCGCTATTGCCGAGCTGCTGGTCCAATACCGGCTGAATGTTTGGAATCGCAATTTCTTTGACTCGCTCGAGCGCCGCGATGCCGCCGGGTTATGGACTCAGGCCCAGCTTTTCGTGCCACTTGCTTTGGTAAGCTTATTGCTCGCTGCGACTGCGGTATGGGGACGCATGACGACGCAGCGCAAATGGCGTGAGTCGACCACGCGTCAACTGCTGGGTTACTGGCTTGCCAAGGAACATTTTCGGCGGCTGCACCATCTCGTCAATGGGTCAGGCAATCCCGAGTATCGTCTCACCGAAGATCTTCGCATAGCAACTGACGATCCGATCGATCTAGGGTTTTCCTTCCTGTCATCGCTGATGTCGTCGGTCACCTTTTTAGTCGTGCTGTGGAGCCTCGGCGGCAGCCTGGACGTTCGACTGTTCGGTTATGCTTGGGTGATCCCGGCCTATCTCGTCATCGGGGTCATCGCCTATTCAGCCATCTTTACCAGTCTCATGATCCTCGTGGGGCGAAACCTGACGACCGCGATCGAGAATAAGAATCAGGGTGAGGCAGAGTTCAGATCGGCGGCAGATCGGTTGCGTCGGGATGGTGACCGTGGCTTGCACGCAAACGAGAGGACAGAGCGCAAGGTGTTATGGCTCTCGCTGCGGAAAGTGCTCGTCGTGTGGCGCGAGCTCTTGTGGCAGCTCGTTCGCATAACCCTCGTGTCACACGGCAATTTCGTAGTAGCGCCGGTGATGGGCCTCTTACTTTGCGTGCCCAAGTATGTCGCCGGAACCATGACGCTCGGCGAGATGACGCAGGCCGCTGCTGCATTCGTCATTGTGCAACACGCTTTCAACTGGGTCGTAGACAACTATGGGCGCCTCGCCAATTGGCGCTCTTCGGTCAACCGAGTGGCCAAGCTACTTATCGCTCTCGATACGCTGGACACGATCGACCGCAGCTCGGAAGTGCAAAGACTTATGGATTCGGCGAGCAAGCCTCAGCGCACTCGTATCGTCGCTGCCGTTCGCACCATCAAACTGCCAACACCCATCTATATCGGTCCGAACCGATTCACTCGGCCCGCCTGAGTGGGGGCAGGCTGTCGGCGCTCGCGGCTTAGCCGTGTTGATTTAATCAAATCGGCGAACCAGGTATACGAGGCCTTGGGAATGCGCCTTTGTGTCGGGTAGTCGACATAGACAAGCCCGAAGCGCACACCATAGCCTGAGCCCCATTCGAAATTGTCGAGCAGCGACCAGACAAAATATCCGCGGACGTCGGCACCACGGGCCATCGCCTCTTTGACCGCGTTGATGTAATTTGTGAGGAACTCGACACGCTTCGGATCCTCGACGGTGCCGTTCTCCGCCTGCTGATCCTGTGAGCCATACCCGTTCTCCGTCACATAGATCGGCAGGCTGTAACGATCGCTGACGCCTATCAGGGTGTCGCGGAAGGCCTCGGGGTGAATTGGCCAGTTGATGGGCGTTCGCTCGATCTCTGGCGGATGCGGGCCGAAACCGAAGCCGAGATCGTTGTCCTCGGTCTGTGCATAGATTGGCGAATAGTGATTGAGCCCAAACCAGTCGATGGGACGACAGATGCGGGCGAGATCGCCGGGCTCCATGTAGCGCTCCATCGCGTCGGCAATGAGCGTGGGGTATGCGCCCAGAATCTGCGGATCCGGGTGAGCTTGGTTCCAGTAGGTAGCGAACAATGCCGCGGCGTTCTCATGAGCCGCCGATGAGGGAATAATCGGCTGGTAGTTGTGAATCGCTCCGATCGAAGCGTGGGGTACATGGGCACGAAGCACATCGACGCCCGCGCCATGAGCGAGATTCACGTAATGCACGGCTTTCTGCAAGGGAACCGTGCCAGCGGAGTGTCCGGGAGCAGACTCCCCGAAGCCGTAACCGAAGATCGTGAACACCGAAAACTCGTTGAACGTGGCCCAGCGCTTTACGCGGTCGCCATAGCGGCGCGCTACAAGTGTGGCGTAATCGGCGAACCAACCGGCGCTGTCGCGCACCAGCCAGCCGCCATGGTCGTCGAGCGCTTGCGGTAAGTCCCAGTGATAGAGGCAGATCCAAGGCTCGATGTTTGCTTCGAGCAGCGCATCGATGAGCCGATCATAGAAATCGAGTCCGGTCTTGTTTGGCTTGCCGCGTCCAAGGGGAAGGACTCGCGGCCATGCAATAGAGAAGCGATAGGCGTCTATGCCTAGATCGCGCATAAGCGCCACGTCTTCCTCAAAGCGATTGTAGTGATCGCAGGCAACGTCGCCCGTGTCCTTATTCTGGCAGCGGCCGGCTGCGCCGAACGTATCCCAGATGCTGGGGCCACGGCCGCCTTCTTTCGTTGCGCCTTCGATTTGGAAGCTCGAGGTCGACACACCCCACACGAATTCCGGTGGCCAGGTGCCAACATGTCCCTTGGATTGCATTTTGGCCGTTTCCTCTGACATGTCGCCGTTGCTCGAACGAGGGGTTCAGTCCTCTTCTTTTTAAGGCACGCCCGTCATGAAGCTCGAATAAGGGATGAACGTTGTTGGCAGCACGCTGGATGTCACGAGGCTGTCGCAACGAGCAACAAAGGCGAAGCGTACTATGGAGATGCGACGATTTCTGGCAAGCCCTACCCTGCTGGATGCGAGCTAATCAAGCTTAGAGTGCCAGGGAAACGCAGTCGCGCATCGCTTTAATCCGCAGGGTAACGCAGAAAGCCTGGGTGCGGGGTAGACAC
>Ga0207674_10004505_pt1 | contig 16745 bp, 13 predicted proteins | sample KBSCornC72_FD_184303 | JGI IMG/M metagenome (GOLD analysis project Ga0207674, IMG submission 184303) | Corn rhizosphere microbial communities from Kellogg Biological Station, Michigan, USA - KBS Corn C7-2 (SPAdes) (version 2) | ecosystem: Host-associated > Plants > Roots > Rhizosphere > Soil ... | reverse complement strand
CAGTCTGCGCCGCGCGGTCGACTTCATCCCCGAAGGTCTGGCCGTGTTCGATGCCGACCTGCACCTGGTCTACGCCAACGAGCGCTACCGCGAACTGCTCGACCTGCCGACCCGGATGGTGGCTTATGGAACATCGCTCTATGATGCGGCGCTGTTCGTCGGAAAACGCGGCGATCTGGGTGCCGGCGACCCGGCGCGGCTCGCGGCAGAACGGGTCGAGACGCTCACAAGCGCCTTTGGCTCGGTAACGCAACGCCTTGGAAAACAAGGGCAAACGCTGGAATTTCACGCCGCGAGGCTGCCCGATGGCGGGCTGGTGATCAGCATCGCCGACGTCAGCAAGCGGGTGGATGCGGAGGCCGGTCTGGAGCGCTCCAATGCCACCCTCGAGGGCCGTGTGGAGGAGCGGACGGCAGCCCTGCTGCGGGCCAATTCCGAGCTCGAGCGGGCGCGCCGGAAAGCCGATGCCGCCAACCGCGACAAGACCCGGTTCCTGGCGGCCGCCAGCCACGATCTGCTGCAGCCGCTGAACGCGGCAAGGCTCTATACGGCCACCCTCCTCGAGCGGACGGAGCAGACCGAGACGGGGTCCCTCGCCCACTCGATCGAGGCCTCACTAAATGCTGTGGAAGAAATCATGTCGGCGCTGCTCGACATGTCGCGCATCGACTCCGGAGCGTTGAAGCCGGTCGCGGCGCCATTCCAGATTCGCGATCTGATGCAGAAGGTCGGCGTCGAGTTCACGCCGCTCGCGACCGAGAAGTCGATCCGGCTGAGCCTGGTCGACTCCTCGGCGGTGGCCAATGCCGACCGCGCGCTGGTCGGCCGCATCGTCCAGAACCTGGTGTCCAATGCCATCAAGTACACCCGCCCGGGGGGCCGGGTGCTGGTCGGCGTGCGACGGCGCGGCGGCCGCATCCGGCTGGACGTGGTCGACTCCGGCATCGGCTTCTCGCGCGAGCAGCACCAGCTGCTGTTTGCGGAGTTTTCGCGGCTCGAACAGGGCGCCCGGATGGCGCAGGGGCTCGGGCTGGGCCTGTCCATCGTCGAGAGGCTGGTGGATGTGATGGGGCTGACGCTCGATCTCGAGAGCGTCGAGGGCAAGGGATCGCGCTTCTCGCTCTATCTGCCCAAGGGCAAGATCGAAAAGCCCGACATGGTCGAGGGCGAGCGCGTGGGCGAGACGGCAAGCCTCAGCGGCCTGCGGATCCTGTGCGTGGACAATGAGCGGGCGATCCTGGATGCGATGGAAGGGCTGCTGCGCGGCTGGGGTTGCGACGTGCGTTCGGCGCGATCGCTGCGCGACATCGATCGCGACCAGCTGCTGGTCGGCTGGCTGCCCGATCTGGTGCTGATGGACTACCACCTCGACCAGACCTCCGGGCTCGATGCGGTCGAGTGGCTGCGGCACAATGTCGGCGGTCATCTGCCCGCCGCGCTGGTCACCGCCGACCGGACGGCGGCGGTCCGCGCCCTGGCCGAGGAGCGGGGCATCACGGTGGTGACCAAACCCGTGAAACCCGCGGCGTTGCGGGCCGCAATCAGTGGTCTGGCGACGCAGCGGCCGGTCAAGCCGGCCCGCAAGAGCTAGGTAGGAAGATTGTCTTCCACCCGGTCCTATCGGGGTTGCCGCTAGACCGCGTCGGGCGAGAACAGCTGTTCGAACTGGCCCTGCTCGATGCGCGAGGCGGCGATCACCGCCTGGGTGCGACTGTCGACATCGAGCTTCTGCAGGATGGACGAGACGTGCGCCTTCACCGTCGCCTCCGAGATCGAGAGCTCGTAGGCGATCTGCTTGTTCATCAGCCCGTCGCTCAGCATCATCAGTACGCGGATCTGCTGCGGCGTCAGGGTGGAGAGGCGGCGGATGAACTGCGTCTGGTCGTCGTCGCTGCCAAGGTTAACGCCGGCGGGGACGTAGACCTCTCCCTTGAGCACGGTGTCGATGGCGGCGCGGATGTCGGCGGGGCTGACCGATTTGGGCAGATAGCCGGCGGCGCCGAGCTCGAAGGTGCGGCGGATGACCTTGGGGTCTTCGACCGCCGAGATGATCATCACCGGGATTTCAGGATATTGCGCGCGCAGCAGCAGCAGGCCGGAAAAGCCGTGCGCGCCGGGCATATTGAGGTCGAGGAGGACCAGATCGCAGTCGCGATCGGCCTCGAGCGCGGCGTTGAGCGCCGCGAGATCGCCGGCCTCGTCGACATGCATATCGCCGCCGACGCCCGACAGGGTCTGCCTGAGGGCAGCGCGGAACAGCGGGTGATCGTCGACGATGATGAAGCGGCTCATAGCCTCCCCTTTACGCTGCGGCCGGACCCCGACCAATGCCACTTAGGGCGAAGAGCGGGGGGCGAGTTGCAAAATGCATCAGCATTTAACGCGTTCTTTACCATGTTCTTTAACAGTGCCGAGTGAGCCCGACCGCGTAATTGCCGGCGCGGGCGTTCCTTTTGAGGTGCTTGGGATATTTCCATGGCCCGCGCGTATCAGCAGTCCCAGCCGATCGACGACGATCACGATCACAGCCCCGCCGAGTGGCAGTCGCTCAAGCGGGAGCTCATGGTCCTGCTCGACCAGGTCGACAGTCAGGTGACGCGGTCGCGTGCGCCGGAGCGGCCGCGCGATCGTTACGCCGAGCCGGACGCCGACTCGCGGCACCGCGATGCGCTGCGCTCGGTGCAGCGTGCCATTACCCGCTTCGAAGATCCCATGCCCGCGCCCAGCCTGCCGCCCAATCCGCGCGACAGCCTGCAGGCGGCGATCAATCAAATCCGGGCGAGCCAGGGCGAGCAGCGCTCCCGCATGGCGGCGCCGCCGCCACCGCCGGTGTCGCGCGCCGCCGACACTGCGCCGCTGTTCGACCGGCTGGCGCAATCGGTCAACGGTCTCGGCAGCCGGCTCGAGCGGCTCGAGGGCGAGATCAAGGCGCAGATCAAGAGCGGCGCCAATGTGAAGGATGTCGCCGAGCAGGTGGCGCAACTCGCCAATGTGGTCGAGCTGCTCGCCGGCGCCGTCGGCGAGACCGGCCAGGTCAAGCGGCTCGAGGGACAGATCGCCTCGCTGGGCAAGATCATGTCGCAGGGCCGCGAGATGGACATCCAGACGCTGACGCGGCGGCTGGACGACGTGGCGGCGACGGTCGGCAAGCTGGCCGAGCTCCAGGTCCACTACACCGACCGGGTGCAGAACCCGGTCGAGACCCAGGCCTTCCAGGACGGCATGCGCTCGATCGAAGAGAGCGTGCGCGCCGTCTATGACCGCATCGACTCGCTCGAGCGGCAGCGCTCGCTGGCGCCCGAGGATCTCGATCACCTGAGCGCCGAGATGGCGCGCTTCAGCGAAGCCCTGCGCGACGGCCAGCAGGCGCCGATGCACCTGGTCGAGCTGGTGGATGCCCTCAATACCCGTATCGCCGACGTCGAGAGCGGCGACCGGCTGCTGCATGGGCTGCGCAAGGATCTGTCGGCGCTGCGCGACTCGGTGATCGTGGCGCTGACGCCGCGCTTCGATGCCATCGAAGAGCGGATGGGAACACTCTCCACCCATGACGACATGGCCGAGATCGGCCGCCAGATCGGTGCGCTCAGCGACCGCATCGGCGAGCGCCCGATCGATCCGGGCCTGGGTCAGCTCGAGGCGCAGGTGCGCCTCCTGGTGGCCCGCATGGACCAGACCGGCGAGCAGCTTTCGGGCCTCGCCAAGCTCTATGGGTCGCCAGGCGAGACCCAGGTGATGATGCCGGATTTCGACGCGGTCGCCGACCTCGTCGCCAGCCGGACCGCAGAGGTCATGCAGAGGCAGGCGCCGGGCGCAACCGGAACCGCAGCGATGGATCCGTCGATCCACGACACCATCGCGCGGCTCGAAGACCGCATCGGCACGATGCTGAGCTCGATGCAGCGCGACCCCGAGGTCGATGCCTTCGACGGCATGCAGGCAGGGATCAGCGAAGTCAACGAGCGGCTGAAGCGCCTCGAAGCGTCCCTGATGGACCGCGTCGCGCCGGGCCCGAACGAGACGGTCCGCAAATCCGATATCGCGGCGATCATCGCCGACGCCCAGGAGACGATGCCACCACCGGCACCGCGGCCGCGCGTCGACTCGATGCCGCGCAGTCCCGCCGAAGACGCGCCGCTCAATGCCCCGGCCTTCCCCGAGCCCACCGGCCCGGTGGCGCAGGCGCTCGAGGCCAAGAACGGACCGCGCAAGCGTCATCCCGGACTCGACGAGGACGTGCCGCTTGCCGCGCGCTACGACGCACCGGCGGCGCCGATGCGACCCGCCGGATTCGACCCCGGCACTGTCGAGCCCCCCGCACCGCCGCAGCCGAGCCTCGGCTTCGCCGACGCCCCCGCCGCTGCGCCACGACCAGCGGTGGCTGCGCCGGAGGCACCGCCCACGGCGACGGCGGCAAAGACCAACACCTTCATCGAGGCCGCCCGGCGCGCCGCGCAGCGGCAGAGCGTTAGCAAGCCCGAAGCGCCATCGAATTCGCTGATCGGCCGGGCGCTGGCACGCTTCCAGGGCGGCGACGCCAAGCCGGAGGCAGCGCCGGCCCCGGCGCCGGCCAGGCCGGAAACGAAAGCCGGCAAGAAGGCGCGGTTGCTGGCGGGCGACAAGCCGTCCCGTACCGAGTTCAAGCCCGAGCCGGTCATCCCTGCCCCGACTTCCGACGCCGTAGCGCCGATGCCGACCGCATCGCTCGAACCGGCCATCGGCGTCGGCAGGCTCGAGCCCACTGTAGTGGTCAAGGAGAGCTTCCTCAGCCGGCATCGCCGGCCGATCCTGTTGGGGGCGTTCGTGGTGGCGCTCGGCCTGCTCGTTGCCAACTTCGTGGCACAGCGGCTCAACGAGGCCGACAGCGCCGCGCAGGCGCCGGTCGCACCGGCTGCCAGCGAGGCGCCGGCTCCGGCGACCACCGGCGATATTACCCATGACGTGCAGGGCGCACCGGTGCTGGGGACGCAGGCGCTCCCGCCGCGCGTCATCCCGCTCGCCGACTCCTCGATCAAGACCGGATCGATCGCCCCATCCGCACAAGGCTTCACCAAGGACGCTGCGCCGACCATGCCGGCTGCCTTCGCAGCGGCGACCGAGGTGGCAAATGCGGATCCGTCCGTGTCCACACCGGCACTCGCCCCGCTGACGCCCGAAACGCCCAGCCCGGTGAAGGTCGAGCTGCCGCCGGAAAATGTCGGACCGCAGGACCTCCGCCAGGCCGCCGCCGACGGCGACGCCCGGGCGCAGTTCGAGGTCGCAGCAATCTACACCGAAGGCCGCGCCGTGCCGCAGGACTACAAGGCGGCGGCGACCTGGTACGAGCGCGCCGCAGCGCAGGGTTTCGCACCGGCGCAGTACCGGCTCGGCAGCCTCTACGAGAACGGCAACGGCGTCGCCAAGGATCTCAACACGGCCCGCCTCTGGTACGAGCGCGCGGCCGAGGCGGGCAACCGCATGTCGATGCACAACCTCGCGGCGCTCTATGCCGGCGGGCAACTGGGCAAGCAGCAGTTCGACTCCGCCGCGAAGTGGTTCGAGGAGGCGGCCAATCGCGGCCTGACCGACAGCCAGTTCAACCTGGGCATGCTCTATGCTCGTGGCCTGGGCGTGGCGCAGAGCATGCCGGACTCGTTCAAGTGGTTCTCGCTGGCGGCGCAGAGCGGCGACAAGGACGCCGCGAAAGCGCGGGACGACATCGCCCGTTCGCTCGATGCTGCCACCGTCGCCAAGCTCACCGCCGAGGTCAACGCATTCAAGCCGCAGGCGATCGATCTCAAGGCGAACTTTGCGCCGATCGGCAGCTGGTCCAAGACGTTCGATCCGGGCGAGACGATCACCACGCGCGACATCGTCGCCAGCGTGCAGAAGGCGCTCGGCAAGCTCGGCTACGACGTCGGCACCCCCGACGGCATCGCCGGCAAGAAGACACAGGACGCGATCAAGGCATTCGAGGGCGCAACCGGAATGTCCGAGGTCGGTCAGATCAATCCGCGTCTGCTCGCGGTGCTGGGCAGCCAGCCGGTCTGACGCCGATCGTGTCTCATTATCGTCGCAAGTGGGGACGATGGTGAGACGATGAACTTCCAAGGGGCGCGGAAAACCGCAGCCCCTTGTCTACATTTAGTCCCCTCGTTCGCGGACTGAAAACGGTCACGCGGTCAGAAGGCCCGCCTTGCAGATCTATCTGCCGATCGCCGAACTCTCGATGAACCTCTTCTTCCTGATTGGAATCGGAGGTGCAGTCGGTTTCCTGTCGGGACTGTTCGGCGTAGGCGGCGGCTTCCTGCTGACGCCGCTGCTGATCTTTGCCGGCGTGCCCTCGCCGGTCGCCATTGCTTCCGTTACGGGGCAGGTCGCGGCGTCCTCGACCTCGGGCGCCCTCAGTTACTACCGCCGCAACGCCATCGACCTGCACCTGGCGCTCTACCTGATCCTTTCCAGCACGATCGGTTCGATGATCGGCGTGGGCATCTTCGGCCTGCTGCGCGCGGCGGGACAGCTCGATCTCTTTATTGCCGTCTCCTATCTGCTGCTGCTCGGCTTTCTCGGCTCGCTGATGCTGACCGAAGCGGTGCGTTCGATCCTCAAACGCCGCGGCGGCGTGATGGTGCCCGACAAGATGCCGAGCCAGCACAGCTGGATGCATGGGCTGCCGATGCGCATCCGGTTCAAGAAGTCGCGTCTCTATATATCCGTGCTGCCGGTGCTCGCGATCGGACTCTTCATCGGCATCGTCGGCGCGCTACTCGGCGTCGGCGGCGGGTTCATCCTGGTTCCGGCGCTGGTCTACCTGCTGCGCGTGCCGGCCAACGTCGTCGTCGGCACCTCGCTGCTGCAGGTGGTGGCGATGATGTGCGTGACGACGATCCTCCAGGCGCTGACCAGCCAGAGCGTCGACGTGCTGCTCGCCTTCTGCCTGATGGTGGGCGGTACCGTGGGAGCGCAGTTCGGCGCCTCGGCGGGCAAGTACTTGCGCGGCGACCAGCTGAGGGCGCTGCTGGCGCTTCTGGTCCTGGGCGTCGCCATCCGCTTCGGGCTGACGCTGGTGCTGCAGCCCGCCGACACCTTCTCGATGGCGGTGCTCACCGCGGGAGGCCTCGGTTGAGACGTCTGCTGCTCGCCCTGATGCTGATCGCGACCGCGACGCCGGTCGGGGCCGAGAAGCTGGCCTCGACGGTGTCGAGCGCGACCATCCAGATCACCTCGAGCTTCGACGGCGCGGTGCTGAGCCTGTTCGGCACGATCGAGTCCGACGTGCACGGGCTGGCCGCGCCCGGCCCCTACAATGTGATCGTGATCGTCACCGGCCCTCTGCAGGACCGGGTCACGCGGCTCAAGACCAACAACTGGGGCATCTGGACCAATACCGACCAGGTGACGTTCAAGCAGTTCCCCTCATTCTACGACGTGCTCGCGAGCGGCAAGCTCGCCAACATCGCGACGCCCGAAGTCCTCACCGAAAAGAATGTCCTGCCGATCGCGCAGGCGCTCGCCTCCTCGACCCTGGGCGAGGTCGCCAAAGCCACCGAGTTCGGCACCGAACTCGTGCGGCTGATGACCGAGCAGGGACACTTCGCGGTGAAGGAAGACGCCGTGCGCTTTCTCACCACGACCGCTTATGTGGCGCAGGTGACCCTGCCCTCCGACGTCGCCAACGGCCCGTTCATCGCCCATACCATGGTGCTCAAGGACAAGCAGCTCGTGGCCGAACGAACCGAAGGCTTCTCGGTGCGCAAGAGCGGCTTTGAGAACTTCGTGTTCGTCGCCAGCAAGCAGCAGCCGCTGCTGTACGGGATCGTGTGTGTGATCCTGGCGCTCGGGACCGGGTGGCTGGCGGGCGTGGTGTTCAGGCGGTAGCTAGGCAGCGGCGTTGACTGGAATGTCCCGGAGCCAATCCGCGTCCTGATCCTCCGCCACGGCGAGATCGTAGCTGGTCTGCAAGTTCATCCAGAAGTCTGGCGTAGTCCGAAAGAAGCGACCCAATCTCAAAGCGGTATCAACCGTGACGGGAACCTGTTCGCGTGACAGCCGCTCGATCCGAGCGCGCGAGGTCTTGAGTTTTTTGGCCAGCGCATACGCCGTGAGTCCCAACGGCTCCATGTATTCTTCGCGCAAGATTTTCCCCGGGTGAACCGGCGGGTAGATGCGAAAGGCCATCGTCCTGCTCCTCAATGATAGTCGACGATTTCAACCTCGGCTGCCCCAGCCGCAGTCCAGCGAAAGCAAACACGCCACTGGCGATTGATGCGGATGGAGTGCTGGCCCTTCCGGTTGCCGCTCAAGGCCTCGAGCTCATTGCCGGGAGGTGACTTGAGATCGTCAAGCTTTGTCGCCGCGTTGACCATCGCCAACTTGTTCTTAGCCCGATCAAACGCGTCTGCTGGAAAGCCTTTTGGACAGGTCCGATTTTTCGCGACCTGCTCGACCAGCCTACCCTTCGTCGAAAGGATCATCCGCGCTCCACCGACAAACGTATCTTATCAAGATACGTTCCTGCGCACAAGCGCTAGATGCCGCCGACCAGCCGTCGTGTGCTCACCGGGTAGAGACGGTTGCGGCCGAGCATGGTGACCTCCAGCGACTGGTAGTCGAACAGGCCGTGGAAGGTGGGGCCGAGGATGTTCATGCTGCCGGTGCCGGCGCCGTAGGCGGGGAGCACGAGCAGGCGGCCATCGTGGACAAAGCAGGGGCGGCGCGTGCCGCGGCCATTGGCGACGACGGTGGCGGCGGGATGAAGGTGGCCGGCGATGGTCGCCCGTGAGCCGCCGCGTCTGGGTTCGTGCACCAGGCTGACGCCGCGATGCTCGAAGGCGTCGACACAGGTGCCGCCAAGGCGGTGCGGCGACGGATCGTGATTGCCGCTGAGCCAGGTCCAGTGCGCCCGGCCGAGCAGTGCCATCAGCCGCAGGCGATCGGCATCGAGCAAAGTCTCGGTGCCTTCGTCGCGGTGGAAACTATCGCCCAGCGACACCACGCGCTCGGCCTTGGTCTGGTCGAGGTCCTTCTCGAGGCGCTTAAGGGTCAGCCCGGTGTCGTAGGGCGGCAGCATCTGGCCGCGCCGGGCGAAGGAAGAGAACTTCTCCAGGTGCAGGTCGGCGACCAGCAGCATCGACTCCGCGCGCCAGAACAGGGCGCCCGAGACCAGCGGCTCGAAGATGTGACCGGCGAAATTGAGGAGCACGACCTGGTCCTCACTTGCCCACGCGGCGGCGGGCGCCACGTTGCCCCAGCTCATTGTTTCGCCCGCTCCTCTTGGGCAGGGACGGCACCGCAGTCCGCTTCGGGACCTTGGGCGCCTGGCCCATCGCCTCGCGCATCAATTCGTCGGCGGCATCGGCCATGACGCTTTCGCGGGCCTCGCCGAAAATCGGCGTTTTGCCGATGTCGAGCAGAATCGGTACCGCGAGCGGGGAGATTCGGTCGAGAGGCTTGTGCGTGATGTTGTTGCGGATGCGGCGAAGCATCACGCCCAGCCGCTCGATGTCGAGCAGGCCACGGGACGCGTCGCGGCGCGTCGCCTGGATCAGGACGTGGTCGGGCTCGTGCTCGTAGAGCACATCGTAGATGACGTCGGAGGAGACGGTGACCTGCCGGCCGGTCTTCTCCTTGCCGGGGTGGCGGCGTTCGATGAGGCCGGAAATGATGGCGGCGTTGCGGAAAGTGCGGCGCATCAACTGGCTCTCGTGCAGCCACTCCTCGAGATCGTCGCCGAGCATTTCCTCGGCGAACAGCTCATCGAGGGACAGGCGCTGCGTTCGGATCAGGCCGCCGAAATCGCCGAGGCCCCAGATGGCGAGGGCGTAGTCGGAAGCGACGAAGCCGAGCGGGCGGGCGCGAGCGCGTTCCAGCCGGCGGGTGAGCAGCATGCCCAGGGTCTGGTGCGCGAGCCGGCCCTCGAACGGGTAGCAGACCAGATAGTTGAGCGTGCCGCGCGGGAAGGTCTCGACCAGCATCGAGTCGGCGGGCGGCAGGATCGAGGCTTCGTGCTGCAGCCGCAGCCAGTCGCTCACCTGATCGGGGAGCTTGCGCCAGTTGTCGGGATCGCTGAGGAGGCGCCGCACGCCGTCGGCGAGATAGGTCGAGAGCGGGAATTTGCCGCCCATGTAAGACGGGATCTTGGGGTCGGTGGCGTTGGAACGCGAGACGTAGGCCTCGGTCTCGAACATGCCCTCATAGGCCACGATCTCGGAGCCGAAGACGAAGGTGTCGCCACGCACCAGCTGGTCGATGAAGTATTCCTCGAGCTCGCCAAGCACGCGGCCATAGCGGCCGATCGGGCCGGTCGCCGAGCCGGTCTTGTAGCCCCGGCCCTTGACCAGGCGCACCTTCACCATCGGGTCTTCGATGATGGTGCCGACATTGAGCCGATACTGATGGGCGATGTTTGGGTTGGCGATGCGGAAGCGACCTTCGGGAGTCTTCCGCAGCTTGGCGTAGCGCTCATAGGCGCGCAGCGCATAGCCGCCGGTGGCGACGAAATCGAGGACGCGCTCGAAGGTCTCCCAGCTCAGGTCGCGATAGGGCCAGGCGCGGCGCACCTCGTCGTAGTAGGCGACCGGATCGAGCGGCGCCGCGCAGGCCATGCCGAGGGTGTGCTGGGCGAGCACGTCGAGGCCGCCGATGGTCGGGTCTTCGCTGTCCTGCGCGCCCTTTTCCACCGCCTCGAGCGCCGCTTCGCATTCGAGCACTTCGAAGCGGTTGGAGGGCACGAAGATCGCTTTCGACGGTTCGTCCATGCGGTGGTTGGAGCGGCCGATGCGCTGCAGCATGCGGCTCGCGCCCTTCGGCGCGCCGACCTGCACCACGAGGTCGACGTCGCCCCAGTCGATGCCCAGATCGAGCGTGGACGTACACACCACCGCCTGCAGCTTGCCGGCGACCATGGCGCTCTCGACCTTGCGCCGCTGCTCGACGGCGAGCGAGCCGTGGTGCAGCGCGATGGCGAGCCCGTCGTCGTTGATGGTCCACAGGTTCTGGAACAGCAGCTCGGCCTGCGAGCGCGTGTTGACGAACAGCAGCGTGGTCTTGTGCTGCTTGATGATCTCGTAGAGCTCGGGCACCGCATAGAGCGTCGAATGGCCGGCCCAGGGGACGTGCACGCCGGAGGCGAGGATCGACAGGTTCGGCTTGGCACCGCCGGCGCCGAACAGCAGATCGGTCTGCACCTGAGGCAGCGGCGCGGCGATCCAGTCGCGGATCAGGTCGGGACGCGCGACGGTGGCCGACAGCGCCGTGATGCGCAGCTCCGGCGCGTAGCTCGCGATGCGCGCGATATCGAGGGACAACAGTTCGCCGCGCTTGTTGGTGACCATCGAGTGGAGCTCGTCGAGCACGATGCGCCTGAGGTGCTGGAAATAGCGCGCGCTGTCCTCGTGGCTGAGCAACAGCGCCAGCTGCTCGGGCGTGGTCATCAGCACATTGGGTGGATTGCGCCGCTGCCGCGTGCGGCGTGATGCCGGAGTATCGCCGGTGCGCGTCTCGACCGTCACCGGCAGCTGCATTTCGCCGATGGGCGCGTCGAGGTTGCGGGCGACGTCGACGGCCAGCGCCTTGAGCGGCGATATATAGAGAGTGTGCAGCCCCTGCCGCGGCTCGTGGGTCAGGTCGTTGAGCGTCGGCAGGAAGCCGGCGAGCGTCTTGCCGGCTCCGGTCGGCGCGATCAGCAGCGCCGAGGCATTGCGGTCCCACGCGTCGAGCACGTCGAGCTGGTGCTGGCGCGGCGACCAGCCTTTGGCGGCGAACCAGGCGGCGATGGTGGGATGGAGCGACATGGGCGGCGCACTCTAGGGCGCGGCGCCCGGGTTGCCAAATGGCCCGGCGGGACGCCCCGCTACCACAGACTGCGGGCAATATCCCGCAGCAGCAGCGACTCGTCCCAGCGGTCGGTGAGGTCGCGGCCGTCCGCGCCGGCGATGGCGTAAGGCTGCGGGCCGAGCTCGCACACGAAGGTCAGCTCGGCGTTCTCCCCTGCCCGCCGGCGCCACGACTCAAAGCCATAGCGCCACCAGGTCTTGAATTGCTCGGTCCAGGGCTTGGCCCAGGGGTAGCTCAGCGGGATCTGCACCTGCTCGGAGCTGGCGACGCGGCCGTGATAGGCCTCGCATTTATCGAGAACTGCCTTGATCTGCGCGTCGGACTCGACCGAGACCGGCAGCTCGATCTCGCGGCCAACGACATAGTGCGAGATGTCGGCGGTGAGCCTGAGGTTCGGCATCTGGTCGATGATGTCGAGCGTCACCAGGAGGTCATTGGTGATGCGGCCGCGATGAGTCTCGATATTGAGGGGGAAGTTCACCTGCTCGGCGAGACGCTGCCAGCCCTCGATGGTCTTGATCATGTCGCGCAGCGCACGCGGGCGGGTGTTGGGCTGGATGTTGATGTGGTGCACGCCGTACTCGGTACCCCAGTCGAGCGCCGGCTGCAGCTCGTCCACCGTCGCCGGCAGCAGCAGGCCCTCGACGATGAGCTTGTGCTCGCGGGCGACGGTGGCGGCCGCCCTGGCGGTCTCACGCGTATCCCACATCGAGCCGATGCCGTCGAAGCCGGCGGCGGCGATGCGGGCGACGGTGTCGGCAAGCGGTTGATCGGGGCCCGAACGCAGGTTCTGCATGGACCAGAGCGACTGAAGGATGAGCAGCTTTTGCATGCGCTAGACATACCCACAAGGTCATTCGCGCGAAAGCGGGAACCTCTGTCTGCCTGTGCCGAGAACAACAAAACGGAGGTTCCCGCTTTCGCGGGACTGACCCGGTTGATAAGGGTCGGCATGGAAGAAAATCCGCGACAGCTGTCGCTCACCCCCGACGACGCGCTCGCGCTGCTGCGGCGCGAAGCGGAGGCGCTGCTGGCGCAGCCGGGGCGTCGGGTGCTCGGCATTGCCGGCGGACCCGGCACCGGGAAGTCCACCATCGCGCAGAAGCTTGCCGCCGAGCTCGGCCCGGCCGCGACCTACGTGCCGATGGATGGCTTCCACATGAAGCACGCCAAGCTCGAGGGCCTCGGAACCGTGCAGGACAAGGGCATGCCGCACACGTTCGAGGGGGCGGCGTTCGCCGACTTTCTCGAACGGCTGAAGGCGGCGACCGGCGACATGAAGGGTCCTGGCTACTCGCGCAAGATCGAAGACGTGGTCGAGAACGCATTCACCGTTCCCGCAACCACACGGTTGCTGATTGTCGAAGGCAACTACCTGCTGCTCGCTACGGCGCCGTGGTGGCGCGTGAAGCCGCTGCTCGATCGCGCGGTATTCATCGAGGTGCCGCGCGAGACGGTGCGGGCGCGGCTGATGAAGCGACACGCCGAAGAAGGTCTGTTCACCGAGGAACGCAACCGCGCCCATATCGAGCGCGTCGACCTTGTCAACTACGACACGGTGATGCGCAGCAAACCCCGGGCCGACATCGCCATCGAGCTGGTAACGCCGGCCTGAGATGAACGTCCGTCCCACTTTTCCCTTCACGGTGACAAGCCGCGATGTCTGGCGCATCGCGCTGCCGGCGTCGCTTGCCTTCATCACCGAGCCGCTGGTGGGGTTCACCGACATCACGGTGATCGGACGGCTGGGCGATCCGAACCTGCTCGGCGGACTCGTGCTGGGCGCGCTAGCCTTCGACATCATCTTCTCGCTCGTCTTCTTCCTGCGGCTCGGCACCGCCGGGCTCACAGCGCAGGCGATCGGCGCGCGCGACGACGACGACGGACTGGTGCATCTGGTGCGCGCCGGACTGATCGGAGTCAGCATCGGCGTTGCGATGATCGTCCTCACCTGGCCGCTGCAATGGGTGCTGGCATGGGTGCTGGGGGCTGCTCCGGACGTGCAGCCGGCGTTCGATGCGTATCTCGCGACGCGGCTGTGGTCGGCGCCGTTCGTGCTCATCAACTACGCGCTGCTCGGCTGGTTCTACGGCCGCGCCGCAGCCAAGACCGGCATGCTGCTGCAGATGCTGATCAACGGCATCAATATCGTGGTCTGCATCGTGCTGGTGTTCGGCGCGCATTGGGGCGTTGTCGGCGTGGCGCTCGGCGCTGTCGCCGGTCATGTCGTGTCCGCGGTGATCGGCATCGGGCTGGTCGTCGCACATTTCGGCGGTGTGGAGCGGGCGCGATCCTTCCTCGACTGGCGCCGTGTGCGCGACGTTGCTGCGTTGCGGAAGCTGTTTGCGCTCAGCCGCGACCTGATGATCCGGTCGGCAGCGCTGATGTCGGCGTTCGCCTATTTCACCGCGCAGACAGCCCGTGTCGGCGAGTTGAGCCTTGCGAGCAATGCGGTGCTGATGCAGTTCCTGATGATCAGCGCCTTCTTCCTCGACGGCCAGGGACAAGCGGCGGAGCAGCTCTGCGGCAAGGCGGTGGGCGCCAACTATCGGCCGGCCTTCGACCGGGCGCTGTGGCTAACGCTGGGCTGGGGCCTCTTTGTCTCCTGCATCATGTTTGCGCTGTTCTGGTTCGGCGGCGACTGGCTGATCTCGGTGATGTCCTCGAGCCCCGAGGTGCAGGCAGGCGCGCACGATTTCCTGATCTTTGCAGCGATCACGGCATTCACCGGCATGCCGGCCTTCGTCATGGATGGTGTGATGAGTGGCGCCACCCTCAACACGATCATCCGCAACGGCATGGTTGCGAGCTTTGCGATCTATCTGGCGGCGGCACTGATCCTGCAGCACGCGTTCGGCGTCGCCGGATTGTGGATCGCGATCAATCTGTTCTTCGTGACCCGCGCGACGATCTTTTTGATCGCGACGCGCTGGAAGCTGCCGCGGCTGTTTACCCCTTAGCGGCCCACTCAGCAGTCTTCGTCCCAACCAGCTCGGAGATGTTACGCTTCCCGGCATTGCGCACCGCGGCGGCCAAACCGCGCTTGATGCGATCGAGCAAATCGAGGCCGCCGAACACCAGGGCGGAATAGAGCTGGATGGCGTTGGCGCCGGCTTCGAACTTCATGAGCGCCGTCTCGGGAGAATGGATGCCGCCGACGCCGATAATGGGCAGGCTGGTACGCTGGCGCATCTGTGCGAGGCGGATGGTGGCGAGGTCGAACAGCGGCTTGCCCGAGAGCCCGCCCTTTTCAGTGGCGTTCTCGAGGCCGGCGACGGCATCGCGGGTGACGGTGGTGTTGGAGACGATGAGACCGTCCAGATCGGTGTCGGCCACCACCCTGGCGATGGCATCGAGTCCGGCTTGGTCGAGGTCGGGGGCGATCTTGAGAAAGACCGGCACGCGCACCGGCGACTTCGAACGCACGGTCAGCACGGAATAGAGCAGCCGCTTCAGCGAGTCTTCCTGCTGCAGGTCGCGCAGGCCGGGCGTGTTGGGCGACGAGATGTTGACGGTGAGGTAGTCGGCGATCCGGGCGAAGCGGGCGACGCCCTTGGCGTAATCGGTGGTGAAGTCGGCGCTGTCCTTGTTGGCGCCGATGTTGACGCCGAGGGCGGCCGGGATGCGCACGCCGCTCAGCCGACGATAGACCTCGTCGTGGCCATCATTGTTGAAGCCCATGCGGTTGATGACGCCCTCGGCCGCGCCGACGCGGAACAGCCGCGGTTTGGGGTTGCCGGCTTGAGGTCGCGGCGTGACGGTGCCGATTTCCACCATGCCGAAACCCATCAGCGCGAGTGGTCGGGGCACCTCGCCGTTCTTGTCGAAGCCGGCCGCCATGCCGATCGGGCTCCTGAGTTCGAGGCCGGCGAGCGTGGTCCTGAGCTCGGCCGGGTCGGGATAGTCCTGCTCCGGCGCAAGACCCAGACGCAGCGCATTGATCGTCGCGCCATGGGCGGTCTCGGGATCCATCTTCAGCAGGCTGTCGCGGGTGAGGTTCGCAAGGAGCGGAACCCGAAGCAGCGGCGACAGCGCCGAGAGGATCATTGGATCCAGTCCGGGAGGCCCACCGAACCGTCCGCGGCCACCGAGACGGTCACCTGGCGGCCGATCGCCGCTGTGGATAGCGGACCGTAGTGGTGCGGGAAGAGCTCACCGGCACGCGAGACTTCCCAACGCAGCCCTGCCCCCATATCGACCACGTTCACAGCAAACACCACCAAGTCGGACTGGCCGGCGAAGTGCAGTCGCAGCGTGTCGCGCAGCTGGGTCGCCGTCGAGAAGTGGATGAAGCCGTCCTTGAGGTCGATCGGCATCTGGGGAAACTCCCCCGCGCCCTTGGCGGCTTCGAAGGCCGCGCGGGTGACGATCTTGTAGACGACGTCGGGATTGCGCATCGGGGTGGTCATGGCCGGCAGGCTTAGCCGACCCGCCGGGCGGCGCAAAGGCTTTACAGGGGCAAAGGCGAAGGGTAATAGATAGGACTTCTGTCTCTTCGAAGGGACAATTTTCCTCAAACGGTGCAGAAATGCTGTCGCACAGCGCCATTTGGGACGCGATCGATGCACTTGCCTCGCGCCACGGCTTCACGCCGTCGGGGCTGGCAAAGCTTGCGGGCCTCGACGCGACGGCGTTCAACCGCTCCAAGCGCATCAGCCGCGACGGGCGCGAGCGCTGGCCGTCGACAGAGAGCATCGCCAAGCTCCTCGATGCGACCGGCGAGACGTTCGATGCCTTCCTCGCGGCGGGCGGCGCCTATCTGCAGACGGCAACGGCAGGCGGAACGGTGGGTGCAACGGTGCCGCTGCTCGGTCTCGCGCAGGCCGGCACCGGCGGCTTTTTCGACCCGGCAGGGTTTCCGACCGGCGATGGCTGGGACGAGGTGCATCTGCCTGCTCCGGGCGAACCCGGCATCTATGCGCTCGAGG
>Ga0207674_10004500_pt1 | contig 16752 bp, 12 predicted proteins | sample KBSCornC72_FD_184303 | JGI IMG/M metagenome (GOLD analysis project Ga0207674, IMG submission 184303) | Corn rhizosphere microbial communities from Kellogg Biological Station, Michigan, USA - KBS Corn C7-2 (SPAdes) (version 2) | ecosystem: Host-associated > Plants > Roots > Rhizosphere > Soil ... | reverse complement strand
GCCCTAGGGCGCTTCCCGCCGGGTGGCCTCGGCGGCGAGCTGGGCGCGGGAGGTGAGGCCGAGCTTGGCGAAGACGTGGGCGAGGTGCGTCTGCACCGTCCGGTGCGAGATGTACATCCGGTCGCCGATCTGGGGATTCGACATGCCTTCGGCCACCAGGCTGGCGACGGTGCGCTCGGTCGGGGTGAGGCTGTCCCAGCCGAACTGCGGCCGGCCGCGGCTGCCGCGGCGGCCACGGCGGATGCCGGCCCCGCGCAGCACCGCCTCGGCCCGGGCCAGGTCGCGGGCGGCTCCGAGCCGCTCGTAGATCTCGGTCGCCCGGTCGAGCAGCTGCCGGGCCTGGCCGGGCAGGCCGCGCCGGGCCAGCGCCGCCCCGGCCTCCTCGGCGGTGAGCGCCAGCTCGAGCGGCCGCGCTCCGGCGGCGAAGGCGTCGACCGCGGCGCGCAGCGCACCCGCGTCGTCGTCCAGCAGGCCGCGGCAGCGCAGCGCCGCCGCGGCCAGCGAGCCGATGCCGGGATTCTGCTCGGCGAGCTCGGTGACGCGGGCCGTCACCGCCCGCGCCCGTCCCTGGTCCGCGCGGGCCAGGGCCAGGCGCACCAGGTCGGCGCCGATCATCCGGTACTCCAGGACGAGGCCCAGTTCGGCGCACCGGTCCCAGCAGTCGGCCAGCGTCGCGTACGCCTCGGCGGTCTTGCCGTCGGCCTCCAGGATGAGGGCACGCGCCCACAGCGCCCACTGCGAGCGGAAGCGGGTGGTTGCCCCGGAGTACTCGCCGATGGCCTCCCCGGCCCGCCTGATGTCGTTGCGGTGCAGGCTGATCAGCGCCAGCACGCTGCGGCCGACCAGGAGCCCGAAGCTCTCGCCGGTCCCGGCGGCCAGCTCGATGCTCGCCTCGACCTCGGCCACTGCCTCGTCCCACTGCCCGGTCACGAAGTACTGCATGATGCTGGGCACGTGGTAGCTGCCCTGATGCCAGCCGAGGCCGAGTTCCTCGCCGATCCGGCTGCCGGCCTCGAGCGTGGCCCTGGCGTCGGCCAGGCGGTCCAGCTCGATCAGGACGTAACCGCGGGCGACGTGGACCGGGTAGCGGTGTCCCTCCCGGTGCGGGCTGCGGTCGGCCGCCCGTACCGCGCCGTCGATCAGCTCCGCCGCCCGGCCCAGCTGCCCGTGGTACAGGGACACGATCGCGGACATGGAGCTGGCGATCGTGGTCGTCATGTGGTCCCCGGACGTCCGGGCCGCCGCCCCGGCCTCTTCCGCGGTGGCCTCGCAGCCGTCGAGGTCGCCCAGCCACATCCGCGCGATGCTGGCCCAGCCCAGGGCGCCGGACCGTTCGGTCCCGGTGAGCAGCGGCGAGGAGGTCGCGCGCTCCAGTTCGGCGAGCCCGTCCTGCGGCCGCCCGCTCGCCATCAGCGCGTAGCCAAGGCAGATCCGCGCCGCACCCTCGGCCGCGGGATCGTGGTCGCGCTCGAGCAGCGCCCGGCAGACCTCCTCGGCCCGCGCCACCCGGCCCGCCCACATCAGGCTGCCGGCCTGTTCGGCCAGCAGCCGGTCGCGGCCCGGATCTTCCGGTGCCGTCAGCGCGGCCGCCCGGCCCAGCAGCGCCGCCGCCACGTCCGGGGATTTCGCCGCGGCCTCCCGGGCGGCCCGGGACAGCCAGCCGACGGCCTCGGTGTCGCCGCGGGCGGCCCCGCGGGCCAGGTGCTCGGCCACCTGCAGGGCCGGCGCCCCGGTTCGCGCCAGCCGCTGCCCGGCCTCGCGGTGCAGGCCGTGGCGGATGGTGGCGGGCATGTCCTCGTAGATGGCGTCGCGGATGACGTCGTGCCGGAACCGGAGCCGGTCGCCGTCGTCTTCGAGCACCCGCCCGGCGATTCCCTCCGCCAGCACGCCGAACAGCTCGACCACCGGGCGGTCCATCGTCACCGACAGGTCGGTAACGGTGAAGCTGGCCCCCAGGATCGAGGCGAACCGCAGCGCCTGCAGCATGTCGTCGGACAGGAAGCTGAGGCGGCGCAGGATGGTCAGCCGCAGCGTGGGCGGCAGCGCCGTCTGCGCCACCTCGGCCCGCCCGCCGGCCGTCTCGATCATCCCCTCCTGCGCCAGCGCGGCCAGCATCTCGGTCACGAACAGCGGGTTGCCCGCCGCGCCGGCCAGCCCGGCCAGCAACCCCTGGCCCGGTGCCGAGCCCACCGCGTCCGCGGCCAGATCCGCCACGGCCTGCGCGCCGAGACCGCCCAGGCTTAGGTACCGGCCCGGCGGTCCCGCCAGCGAGGCGGCCAGCCGGTCCAGCTCCGCCGATCGCGGCGACGGCCGGAAGCACGCGATGAGGGCCACCGGGAGGTACTCGGCCCGGCGCCCCAGCGCGGCCAGCGTCAGCAGGCTCGACGCGTCGGCCCACTGCAGGTCGTCCACGCCGATCACCAGCGGCCCGGCCAGCGCGAGCTCCTCCACCAGGTCGGCGAGCGCGTCCACCACCCGGAACCGCAGGCCCGGGTCGCTGGTCACCGTGATCGGGTTGCGTTCCCCGGTACCGCCGGACAACAGCTCCCCGATGGCCGCCCGCCGGGGATCCGTCGCGGACCTGGTGCAGCCGAACACCCCGGTCATAAGGCCGAACGGTCGCATGCCTTCCAGCTCTTCCGCCCGGCCCGCCGCTACCTGCATGCCACGCTGCCGCGCGTCTTCGAGCGCCGCGCCCAGCAGCCGGGTCTTGCCGATGCCGGCCTCGCCCTCGATGAGGACGACGGCGCGCCGACCGGATTCGACCAGGTCCAGCGCTTCTGTAAGCACCGCGATCTCCGCCTCGCGGCCGCGGATCGCGGACACCTGCGCAAGCGTACTCGCCGCCCCCGCGCCGGTCAGGGCAATAGCCGGCAACCGGCATATACCGCCCGCAAGAACCCAGCCGTCGCGCGCCCGCGAACCACCCCCACAGCACCCATCCCACCGGCCCCCCAAGCCCCAAGCCCGATTCCATGAATGTGGCGCTCTACCGAATCTTTGGGGTAGAGCGCCACTTTCACTGAATTCGCGAGGGCTGCGGCCTCCGGCCGCGGGCGGGCCGCGCGGCGCGTCCGGTGGCGCCCGCGTGACCAGCGGGTGCCATGTGGCGCTTGAGCTGCGAGGGGCGGGGGAGCCTAAGCTCGTCAGCCGTCGAGCACCGCGAGCCGTCGCACCGCAGGCACGGGAGTTCCCGCACCGCCGCTTCCAGGGCCGCGGCGAGCTCCGGCTGTTTCTCCCGGAGCAGCCCGCGCACGAAACGCTGGTTTTCCCACGCCCGGTAGTAGGTCATCATGCTGCCCCAGCATGACCGCGGCGCGGGCGAAAGACATCCGCAGACCGGCTGATACGTACCAGCCGGCCTGCGGAGGTTCCGCCTCAGGCGTGGTCCGCGGCCGGGCCGCGCACCTCGCTGGCGCACGAGGCCGAGGCGCGGCCCGCCGGTCCCGGACCGGGCCGCCGCGCGAACGCGGCCAGCCAGAGGGCCGCCGGACGGCCCAGGTAGTAGGCGGGCGAGTTGACCCGCCGGGTACGAGTGCTGGTTGTCATCAGATCCTCCAAGGGTTTACGCGCGCGCGGCGCGCGCCGGCGCCAGCTGGCGCAGGTAGGCGAGGGCGGTGATCGGCGCGGCTCCGGTCCCGCCGTAGTGGGCGGCCATGTCGAAGTCGAACTCCGGCGCCCGGCGGAAGCCGAGCCGGTCGTACAGGGCGATGGCGTCGGTCATGAAGCTGGCCGTGTGGAACGCGAACACCGGCACGCCGGACTCCCGCGCGAGGCGCTCGTTCGCGGCGATCAGGGCGCGCGCGACACCGTGCCCGCGCGCGTCGGGGTGGACGGCGAGTGCGCGCCCGCTGGCCCAGCCGGACGGCCAGCCCAATCCCTGGGCCGATGCGTCCGGGTAGAACGCCCCGAACCCGCGGATCCGGCCGTCCGCCTCGACCACGATCAGGTGCCCGTGGCGGGCGTGCGTGTCCAGGTCGAGCAGGTCGGCCAGGTACGGCGAGAAGACGTCCCGCGCGATCAGGTCGGCGTACTGGAGGTACGCGGCGATGATGACGCGCCGGATCTCCGGGTAGTCGGCGGGCACCGCGTCGCGGACGAGCGGCGCGCTATGCGGCCGGACCGCGGCGGCCGCGGCGACCGCGGGGACCGCGGCCACCGCCACGGCCGTGTCGGATACAGACATGACGCAAGGTCCTTCGTGTCGTGAGTGAGTCGCTCAGAGCACGACACGGCCCGGGCGGATGTTCACGCCGCCGGCCGGGAGTTTGCGAAAGCCCCGGGGTCACGCCTCGAGTTCGGCGGCCCGGGCCGCGGCCTCGCGCCGGGTGGCCACGCCGAGCTTGGCCAAGATGGCCGAGACATGGTGGTCCACGGTGCGGGTCGACACCACCAGCCGCTGCGCGATCTCCGCGTTCGACAGCCCGGCCGCGACCAGCCGGAGGATTTCCAGCTGGCGATCGGTGAGCCCGGCCGGGTTGGTCAGGGTGCCCGGCTGCGGCCGGCGCGGCAGCCGCGCGACACCAAGGCCCCGAAGCCGCCTGCGCACCAGCGCCACCGCCGGCGCCGCGCCGAGGCCGTCGAGGATCGTCAGCGCCTCCAGACAGGGCTCGACCTGGCCGGATTCGGCGAGCGCCAGGGCCCGCTCGTACGGGTCGCCCGCCGCGAGCCACGCGTCCGCCGCCGAACGCCAGTCGCCGCGCAGCGCCGCGGCGTACGGCTCGGGGCAGCCGGCGAAGGGCGCGGCCGGGTAGCCGAGCCGGCCCAGGTACAGCAGCAGCTCGCCGCGCTGGACGGCCATGCCGGGCCGGTCCGTGCGCTCCAGCAGCAAGCCCGGGTAGGGCCCGGCCCGGCCGTGGTCGCCGGTCAGCCACGCCTGCTCGAGGTGCGCCAGGCCGGTCGGAACCAGCCACTCCAATACGTCGGCCGTTGCCGCGTGGCGGGCCGCGCGCGCGAGCCACTCCGGGGTGTCCGCGCTGCCCTGCCGCACCAGCACCCGGGCCAGCACGGGAACCGTCTCGCGGCCGATCATGCCGGGGTCGTCCTGCCCGTCCAGCAGGTCCCGCAGCGCGGCCTCGGCCTGCGCCCACTGGCCGCGCATCAGCGCCAGCCGGGCCCGGCGGGCGGCGAACATGTAGCCGTGAACGCGGAAGTCCCGGTCGCGGCCGAAGCTCTCCGCCTGCTCGAGGTAGCCGAACGCCTCGCGGTACTCGCCGAGCCGCCACAGGCCCTCGATGAGGTTGTAGTAGGCCCGCATGACGTACTCGTGGTTGTCCAGCTCGGCCGCCTGCGCCATGCTAGCCAGCAGGTCCTCGCGCCCGCGCAGGTCGCCCAGCTGCAGCAGCGCGGACCCCCGGTAGTTGCGGCACAGCGCGGCCACGCTGGCGGCCCCGCACCGTTCGGCGATGCCGAGCGCCTCGTCCAGGTACGGCAGCCCGTCCGCCTCCCGGTCGATGACCACGAGCAGGCCCCCGAGGTTCAGGGTGGCCAGCGCGTTCTGGTAGCTGTCGCCGAGCGGGCGGGCCAGCTCGAACGCGCGTTCGGCCGACGCGCGCGCGGCGGCGGTGCGCTCCGTCAGCCATTGCTGCCGGGACAGCGTGACCAGGGCCCGGACGAGCCTGGTGTCGTCACCGTCCTGCTGCCACAGCTCGGCGGCGGTGGCGGCCGCCGCCACCGCGAAGTGCAGCTGGTTGCTGTTGGACAGCGCCCACGAGTATGCCTCGCCGAGAGCCGCCCGCCGGGCGGTCGACAGCCGGTGCCCGCGCGCCAGGACCTGGGCGTAGCAGGCCGCGGCCTGCCGGTGCGCGCCGACGCGGGCGGCGGCCTGCGCCGCCTCCTCGCCGTGCGTGATGACGGCAGTGTCGTCGCCGGCCTCCACCGCGTGGTGCAAGATCCGGAACGGGTCGCTGTCCGGGCCGGTGAGCAGGGCGCACAGCACGTCCGCGTTCAGCTCCAGCCGGACGCTGGCCGGCAGTGACTCCGCGACCGCCCGGCGGGCGAGTTCGTGCCGGAACGCCACGAGGTCACCCCGCACCTCCACCACGCCGGCCCGCTCCGCCTCGGCGACCGGCGTCAGGTCGCCGACCAGGACGCGGAGCAGGCCCACCTCGGCGCCGGACGGTATGACCGCCAGCCGGTCCAGCGCCGTCTGCGCCGCCTGGCTCAGCGTGCGCACCCGGGCCAGCACCGCGTCGACGACGGTCGGCGGCACCACCGAACCCGGGCTGGCCAGCACCTCGCTGACGTAGAACGGATTGCCGCCGGTGAGCTCGAACAGCTCGCCCGGATCCAGGCTCGTCGGGGCGGCCATCGCGCGGACCGCGTCCGCGGTGAGCGACGTCAGCCGCAGCCGGCTGGCCGCCGTGCTGCCGAGCGCGCCGAGCACCCCGCGCAGCGGATGGTCCCGGGCCAGCGCGTCGTCGCGGTAGGTCATCAGCAACACGGCCGGCAGGCCCTGCACCCGGGTACCGAGGTAGCGCAGCACGTCGAGGGTCGCGCCGTCGGCCCAGTGGACGTCCTCGACCACGAGCACGGCCGGTGACGGCGGCGCGGCCAGCTCGTCGCACACGGCCGCGAACACGAGGTCGGGATCAACCTCCGGGGACAGCGCCGCGGCCAGCGGGCCGCCCGCGGCCGACCGGGCCGCGTCCCGCAGCGGGCCCAGTGCCCGCGGCGTGAGCAGGTCCTCGCACGCTCCGGCCAGCACCCGCGCGCGGCCGGCCGCCGCGGACAGGAAGGCCTTGATCAGGCTGGTCTTGCCGACGCCGGCTTCGCCGAGCACGAGTACGGCCGAACCCCGTCCCGTGCCGGCGCGTGCCACGGCCGTGCCGAGCATCTCCAGCTCAGCTTGCCGCTCCAGCAGAGACGGCGTCACGCGCATCATTGTCGCATCGGGCCAGCGGATCGGTAAGGGCCCGTGGACCCCGCTTCCGCCTGCGGCCGGCGGCGCGCGGCAGCGCCACCGCGGCCAGCACGCCGACCGCGGCCAGCCCGGCGGCCAGCCACATCGCGGGCACGAAGCCGGCGGTGAAGTCCGCGCGCGAGGCGTAGCCGCCGTGCCCGGCGAAGACCAGGCCCAGCACCGCCACCCCGAACACCACGGCCAGCTCGCGGAGGGCGGTGGCCGCTCCCGACGCCTGACCCTGCTCCTCCGGCGTGACGGCCGACAGCATCGCGGTGGTCAGCGGCGCGAAGAACACCGCGACCCCCGCGCCGGCCAGGGCCAGCGGCGCGACCAGCAGGCCGTAGGGCACGTCCGGCGTCACCACGGCGGCCAGCCAGCCCAGCGCGACCGACTCCAGGGCCAGACCGCAGATCATCAGCGGCCGGAAGCCGATCCGGTCCGTGATCACTCCGCCGGCCGGCGCGAGCAGTAGCGGCATCACCGCCATCGGCAGCGTGCGCAGGCCCGCCTGCACCGGGGTCGCACCGGTCCCGGCCTGCAGCAGCTGGGTGATCAGGAACAGCGCGCCGAATACCGCGGCGTACATGGCCAGGCAGGCCAGCGCGCCGGCGGTGAACACCCGGCTGCGGAAGAAGCGCATCGGCAGCATCGGGGCCGGCGTCCGCATCTCCCACCACACGAACAACGCCAGCAGCGCCACCCCGCCGCCCAGCGCGAGCGAGGTCTCTGCGCTCGTCCACCCCGCCGCTCCGGCCCGGATCACCGCCCAGACCACGCCGGACAATCCGGCGCTGCCCAGCGCGACGCCGGCCAGGTCCAGCGGGCGCCGCGGGCCGTAGGTCTCGGCGAGCCGCACCCGGGCCAGCGGCATCAGCACCAGGCCGAGCGGCACGTTCAGCCAGAAGATGGCGCGCCAGCCGACGCTGCCGGTCAGGACGCCGCCCGCCAGCGGGCCGAGCGCGGCCCCCAGGCCGCCGATCCCGCCCCAGGCGCCGAGCACGGTGCCGCGCCGCCCGGGCGGCGTCACCGCCGCGAGCATCGTCAGGGTCAGCGGCGTGAAGATCGCGCCGCCCACCCCCTGGACCGCCCGGGCCGCCACCAGCGCGCCGATCGTCGGCGCCAATGCGGCGGCTGCCGATCCCGCGGTGAAGACCGCCACGCCGATCGTGAACATCCGCCGCCGGCCGAACCGGTCACCCAGCGCGCCGCCGGTCAGCAGCAGCACGGCGAAGCTCAGCGTGTAGGCGTTCACCGTCCACTCCAGGCCGGCCGCCTGGGCTCCGAGGTCGGTCCGGATGGCCGGCAGCGCGATCGCCACCACCAGCCGGTCCAGCGTGAACGCGAACAGCGCCAGCGACGTGATCGCGAACGTCCAGTACAACCGGGAATTCATGGCCAGCCTCCAGGTGATCGACAGCACCGGGAGCACGTCGCGGCCGTCCGCCGTGTTCACGTAGGTGCCGGCCGCGCCTTACGGATAGGCAGCCGCGCCGCTATGAATAGGCAGCGCTCACCGATGAGGCGGCCGGGGCCCCGGCGCGACGCTCGGCTCATGAACACCGAAGCATGTGCCGGGCTCTGCACCGAGCAGGGCATGGCGGCCGCGCACGCCGCGTATCACGCTCGCCTGCTCGCCCGCGCCCGCCGCGTCGTCGTCGACCCCGACCTGGCCGAAGATGTCGTCCAGGAAGCCTTCCTGCGGGCCTGGCGGGCCTGCGCGTCGTTCGATCCCGAGGGCGGCCCGCTGGTGAACTGGCTCCTCGTCATCACCGGCAACACCGCCATCGACATGGTCAAGGCGCGGGTCCGGCGACCCCCGCTGACGTCCGTCCCGGCCGACGAGAACGCACCCGCCGGCGGGCTCAGCGACATCGACCGGCTGATCCTGCGCTCCGAGCTGCGAGACGCCCTGGGCAGCATCGGCGCCCACCACCGGGACGCGGTGATCGAGACGGTGCTGCGCGACCGCCCCTACGCCGATGTCGCCGCCGAGCTCGGCGTCGCGCCCGGCACGCTGCGGACCCGGGTCCACTACGGGCTCAGGCGGCTGCGCTGCGCGCTGGAAACCGCGGACGCCGCCGCCTAAAATCGGGACACAAGCATCGGCCACCGGCGGGTAATGGCATCCGGCTTGAAGGAAAAGCAATGTCCCGAACGGACTGGGCTCACGCGCTGGCCCACCACGTACTCGCCCGGCCCGGGGACGCGTGACTCCGCTCATCGACCGGCACCGCGAACGCGGGCTGCTGGACCGGCTCGTGGACGCGGTCCGGGCCGGCGAGAGCAAAGTGCTGGTGCTGCGCGGGGAGCCTGGCGTGGGCAAGACCGTGCTGCTGGACTACCTGACCCGGCGGGCCCAGGGATGCCATCTGCTGCGTGCGGCGGGCGTGCAGTCGGAGATGGAGCTGGCGTTCGCCGGCCTGCATCAGCTCTGCGCGCCGTTGCTGGTCCGGATGGACCAGCTGCCGGTGCCGCAGCGGGACGCGCTGCGGATCGCGTTCGGCCTGTCCGCCGGGCCGCCGCCGGACCGGTTCCTGGTCAGCCTGGCCGTGCTGAGCCTGGTCTCGGAGGTGGCGGGGGAGCGGCCGCTGGTCTGCGTGGTGGACGACCACCAGTGGCTGGACCGGGCCTCGGCGCAGGCGCTGGGGTTCGTGGCGCGGCGGCTGGCGGCCGAGCCGGTCGCCATGGTGTTCGCGGCGCGCGATCCGGGTGAGGAACTAGCCGGGCTGCCGGAGCTCGACGTGGCCGGGCTGCACGAGGCCGACGCGCGGGCGCTGCTGGACTCGGTGCTGACCGGGCCGCTGGACGAGCGGGTGCGGGATCAGATCGTGGCCGAGACGCGCGGAAACCCGCTGGCCCTGATCGAGCTCCCGCGGGGGCTGTCGCCGGGGCAGCTGGCGGGCGGATTCGGCTTGCCGGGCGCGGCGCCGTTGTCAGGCCGGATCGAGGAGAGCTTCGGCCGCCAGCTCGACGCCCTGCCGCCGCCGACCCGGATGCTGCTGGCGCTGGCGGCGGCGGACCCGTCCGGCGACCCCGCGCTGGTGTGGCGGGCGGCCGGGCGGCTGGGGATCGGTTTGCCGGCGGCGACGGCGGCGGAGGAGGCCGGCCTGGCCGACTTCGGCGCCCGGGTGCGCTTCCGGCATCCGCTGCTGCGCTCGGTGGCCTACCAGTCGGCGTCGGCGGCGGACCGGCAGGCCATTCACGTGGCGCTGGCCGAGGTGACCGATCCGGCCGTCGACCCGGACCGCCGCGCCTGGCATCGCGCCCAGGCGGCGGCCGACCCGGACGACGAGGTCGCGGACGAGCTCGAGCACTCAGCGGGCCGGGCGCAGGCCCGCGGCGGCCTGGCCGCCGCGGCGGCGTTCGCCGAACGCTCGGCCCTGCTGACCACCGATCCGGCGCGCCGCGCCGAGCGTACGCTGACCGCGGCCCACCTCAACCTGGAGGCGGGCGCTTTCGGCGCGGCGGCCGAGCTGCTGGCGGCGGCGGGGGATCAGGTTTCCTGGCCGCTCGACGAGCTGCAGAGCGCCCGGCTCGACCTGCTGCGCGGGCAGCTCGTCTTCGCCTCGGGCCTGGGCAGCGAGGCGCCGCCGATGCTGCTCAAGGCGGCCACCCGGCTCGAGCCGCTCAACCTTGCCCTGGCCCGCGAGACCTACCTGAGCGCGTGGATGGCGGCGCTGTTCGCCGGCCGCCTGGCGGGCTCCGGGGACTTGCTGGAGGTCTCCCGCGCCGCCCGGGCCCTGCCGCCCGCGGATCCTCCCGATGCGGCCAGCCTGGTCCTCGACGGCCTGACCCTGCTGGTCACCGACGGGCTGGCCGCGGCGGCGCCGACGTTGCGGCAGGCCGTCGGCGCCTTCTCCGGCACCGGCATCACCGCGGATGAAGCCATCCGGTGGGGCTGGTTCGCTCAGGCGGCCGCCAGCGCCCTGTGGGACGACGACGACTGGCGGGCGATGCTGCTCCGGCAGGTCCAGCTCGCCCGGGACGTGGGCGCGCTCGACCAGCTGCCGATCATGCTGGCCGCGCTGGGCACGGCCGTCGTGTGGTGCGGCGACTTCGCCGGTGCCGCGTCCCTGATCGCCGAGGCCGACGCGGTCTGCGAGGCGACCGGGACCCGGGCCGCCCCGTTCACCGCCATATTGCTCGCGTCCTGGCGGGGCCGGGAGGCCGAAGCCGCCCCGCTGATCGAGGTCACCATCGCCGAGGCCACCGCCGGGGGACAGGGCATCGCGGTGACCTACGCGCGCTGGGCGGCCGCCGTGCTCGGCAACGGCCTCGGCCGCTACCAGGAGGCCCTGACCGCCGCCCGGCAGGCCAGCGAGGACATGCCCGGGCTCTACATGTCCATGTGGGCGCTGCCCGAGCTGATCGAAGCGGCCGTGCGCAGCGGGAACACCCAGCTGGCCGCCGATGCGCTGATCCGGCTGGCCGGCATCACCCAGGCCGGCCAGGCCGGGTTCGGGCTGGGAATCGAGGCGCGCTCGCGCGCTCTGCTGAGCGAGGGCGAGACCGCCGAGCGCCTCTACCGCGAGGCGATCGACCGGCTCGGACGTACTGCGCTGCGGCCCGAACTGGCCCGCGCGCACCTGCTCTACGGCGAGTGGCTGCGCCAGGAGAACCGGCGTGCCGACGCTCGCGAGCAGCTGCGGATCGCCCACGACATGTTCACCGCGATCGGCGCCGAGGCGTTCGCCGAACGCGCCCGGGGCGAGCTGGCGGCGGCCGGCGAGACGGTCCGCCGGCACACGGTCGAGACACGCGCCAGCCTCACCGCGCAGGAAGCGTCCATCGCCAGGCTCGCCGTGGCCGGGCGGACCAACCCGGAGATCGGCGCCCAGCTGTTCCTGTCCGCCCGGACGGTCGAATGGCACCTGCGCAAGGTGTTCGGCAAGCTCGGCATCAGCTCGCGCCGGGACCTGCGCCGGGCCCTGGACGGCCTCGGACCGGAAGGCTAAGTCTCGATCACCCGGCCTTGATCTGGGCGCGCAGCGCCTTCAGCGCGGCCACGTAGATCTCGGAGAAGGTGGGGAACGGCTGGATGACGTCGCGCAGCACGTCGAGCGGGACGCGGGCGCGGATGGCCAGGGTGGCCTGCTGCAGCCACTCACCCGCCTCGGGACCCAGGGCGTGGGCGCCGGTCAGCCGCTCACCGTCGGACAGCAGCGTCATGAAGCCCTTGGACTCGGCGTAGGCGTGGGTGTACGTCTCCGTCTTGGCCACCTCGGACAGCTTGGCGGTCCCGCTGAACGGGGCCTCGGACGCGCCGACGGCGGCGGCCTGCGGGTCGGTGTAGACCACGTCCGGGACGGCCTCGTAGTGCGCCTCGCGCGGCTCGCCCAGGATGTTCGAGGCCACGACCTCGCCCTGGTACTTGCCCACGTGGGTCAGCAGCCGGATCCCGGTGACGTCGCCGATGGCCCACAGCCGCTCCCCGACGCGCAGGTTCGCGTCGACCGGCACCCCGTGCGGCCCGGCGGTGACCCCGACCGTGTCCAGGCCCTCGGGCGGCCGCGGGCGCCGGCCGGTGGCCACGAGCACGCGGTCGCCGCGCAGTTCCCGCCCGTCGGCCAGGGTCAGGACGTAGTCCTCGCCGTCACGGCGGGCGGCGGTCGCGTGCACGCCGAGGATCAGCTCGATGCCGTCCCGGCGCAGTTCCTCGCCGAGCGCGTCGCCGAGCGGCTTGGGCTCACGGGCCAGCACGTGGTCCGCGCCCTCGACCAGGGCGACCTCACCGCCCAGGCGGCGCACGGCCTGGGCCATCTCGGCGCCCACCGGGCCGCCGCCCAGGATCAGCAGGCGGCGCGGGACCGCCTTCATCCCGGTCACCTCGCGGTTGCTCCACACCCCGTCCAGCTCGCGCAGCCCCGGGACCGGCGGTATCACCGGATCCGATCCGGTCGCCAGCACCACGTCGCGGGCCGTGTAGCGCCGGCCGGCCACCTCGACCACGCCCGGGCCGGCCAGCCGGCCGGTGCCGCGGATCAGGTCGATGCCGTTGTCCGCCAGCCACCGCGCCTGCCCGGCGTCGGAGTAGTTCGAGACCATGTAGTCCCGGTAGGCCAGCGCGGCCTTGACGTCCACCTGCGCGGTGGCCGCCGCCTCGATCGCGCCGTGCACGGCCTCGCCCGGGCGCAGCAGGGTCTTGGACGGGATGCAGGCGTAGTAGGAGCACTCGCCCCCGGCCAGTTCCCGCTCGACCACGGCGACCTTGAGGCCGCCGCCGGCCAGCTCCCCGGCACAGTGCTCGCCGGGCGAGCCGCCTCCCAGCACGATCACGTCGTAGTCGTAGTCGCTCATGTGCCCGCGCCCTCCCCGGCCGCCTCGTCCGCCATGTACCGGGCGTACCAGGCCGGCCAGTCCGGGTCGGCCTTTCCGGTCTCCTGCTCGTACCTGCCGTGCGCCGCCTCGGCCCGGCGCAGCGCGTCCGCCAGCCCGTCCACCGAGTCGTACACCGCCAGCGCCGAGGTCGCCCGGCCCGGCAACCGGGTGGTCACCTCCTGCACGAACCAGGAGTTGCCGTCGGGATCGACGAACGACACCCAGGACCCGTAGGTCTGGCGCTCGGGCGCCGGGCCGACCACCCGGCCGGTGGTCCCGGCGTGGTGGAACACCCCGCCGGCGTCGTGGAACACCTCGCTGACATCCACGCCGTGGCCGGCCAGCTCGGCCCGGGCCGCTTCGATGTCCCCGGTCACCAGCTGCAGGCCCTCGGTCGAACCCGGCGCCGCCGAGGTGACCCCGGTGCCGAAGATGACCGCGCAGGCCGACCCCGGCGGGGTCAGCTGCACCACCCGGAAATCCGGGCCGGTCGCGAAGTCGGCGTCCAGCCGCCACCCCAGCCCCTGATAGAACGCCTTGGCCCGGTCCACATCCGACACCGGGATCACCACGACCTCAAGCCTGAAATCCATGGCACTACTCCTTGTCCGTCCGTTACCTCTAGCATCATCCACCATGACCACACCGCTGACCGGAACGGTCGCCCTGATCACCGGCTCGAGCAGCGGGATCGGAGCCGCCACCGCCCGCAGGCTCGCCGCCGAGGGAGCGGCCGTGGCCCTGGTCGCGCGGCGCCGCGACCGGCTCGCCGAGCTCGCCGCGACGATCGCCGGCGCGGGCGGGACCGCGCTCGTCGTCGAGGCCGACGTGACCAGCGAGGAGCAGGCAGCGGCCGCGGTGGAGCGGACGCTGGCCGAACTGGGCCGGCTCGACACCCTGGTCAGCAACGCCGGCGTCATGCTGCTGGGGCCGGCCCTGGACACCCCGGTCGCCGAATGGGACCAGATGGTCGCGGTCAACGTGCAGGGCATGCTCTATGTCGCCCACGCCGCGCTGCCGCACCTGGTGCGCGCCGCCGCGGACTCGCCCCGCGGCGTCGCGGACCTGGTCACGATCAGCTCCACCGCCGGGCGCGTAGCCCGCCCCGGCAGCAGCGTCTACAATCTGGCCAAGTTCGGCGCCAACGCGTTCACCGAGGCGCTCCGCCAGGAGATGATCGGCCACCGGGTCCGGGTGAGCGTGGTCGAGCCGGGCACGGTCGACACCGAGCTGGCCTCGCACCTGCGGCCCGCCATCCGGCAGGCCGCGCAGGGCCAGATCGAGTCGATCGAGCCGCTGCAACCGGAAGACATCGCCGACGCGGTGGCCTACATCGTGACCCGCGACCGCCGGATAGCGGTCAACGAGATGCTCGTCCGCGCCAGCGAGCAAACCTGGTAACCAGGCCGGGCGGGGTCTACTATCCGGCTGGTGAGCTCCCTGGATGTGCTGGCCGGCCGCCTGCCCGACGGCACGATAAGCACCGACCCGCAGACCCTGCGCCAAAGCGCCGCCGATTGCTGGCCGCTGGCGCTGCTCCGCCGGGTCCGCGGCGACGACCTGCCCGAACCCGCCGCGGTCATCTCCCCGGCCACCACCGGGGAAGTCGCCACGGTCCTGGCCTGGGCCAGCCAGACGGGCACCGCGGTCGTCCCGAGGGGGGCGGGCTCCGGCGTCTGCGGCGGGGCCACGGCGGACAACGACGCCGTCGTCCTGGACCTGTCCCGGATGGACCGCATCGGCGAGGTCGACGTCATCTCCCATACGGTCGAGGTCCAGGCCGGGGTGCGCGGCGACCGCCTCGAGCAGGAACTGGCCAAGCTCGGACTGACCACCGGCCATTACCCGCAGTCGATCGCGATCTCCACGGTCGGCGGCTGGATCGCCGCGTCGTCGGCCGGGCAGGCCTCCACCGGGTTCGGCGCGATCGAGGACATACTGCTCGGGCTGACCGCCGTCCTGCCGGGCGGCGAGATCCTGCGCCTGCGCCCGGTGCCGCGCTCGGCCGCGGGCCCGGACCTGAGAAGACTCCTCGTCGGCTCGGAAGGCACGCTGGCCGTCGTCACCGAGGCGACCCTCGCCTGCCGGGCTCGCCCCACGGCCTGGGACTGGCTGGCCTTCGGCTACCCGGACTTCACGACCATGGCTGAGGCCCTCAAGGACGTCAGGCGCGCCGAGACCGGCGCGGCCGTCCTGCGCGGGTACGACGAGACCGACGCCCAGCTGGGCTTCGGCGCCCTGAACCACACGACCGGGTGCGTGGCGCTGGCCGGCTTCCCGGCCGGCCCGCCCGGCCTGGACGCCAGGAAACAGTCCGCCACCGCGATCCTGCGCACCAACGGGACCGAACTCGGCGCCCGCTACGGCGAGCACTGGTGGCAGCACCGCAACGACGCGGTGCAGACCTTCGCGCAGATCATGGGGCCGGAGCGAACGTTCGGCACCGGGGTGATCGTGGACACGATGGAGATCGCCGGGCTCTGGTCCGCGGTCCCGCGCCTCTACGAGAGCATCAGAGCCGCCCTGTCCGCGCACGCCCAGGCGGTGGCCTGCCACCTGTCCCACCTGTACCCGTCCGGCTCGTCGCTGTACTTCACGTTCCTGATCACCGCCGCCGACGACCGCGAGGCGGAAACCGCCTACCGCGCCGCCTGGCAGCAGGCCGCGCACGGCTGCACCGAAGCCGGCGGCACGATCACCCACCATCACGGCGTCGGCCGTCTCAAGGCGCCGTTCCTGGTCCAGGACCTCGGCGAGACCGGAACCGCCGTGCTGAACACGATCAGGGCCGCGCTCGACCCCGCCGGAATCATGAACCCGGGAGGACTGCGGCCATGACCAGCCCGTTCGGCCCGCTCGTGCTCATCGCCAACCCCAACGCCGGCCGCGGCGGCACCGCCAGAGCGCTACCCGCCATCGAAAGCGTGCTCACAGAAAAGAACCTCGCCTACCGCGTCGTCCGCACCACCCATCCCGGCCACGCCACCGAGGCCGCCCGCCAGGCCCTGAACAACGGCGAGCGCTACCTGGTCGCGGTGGGCGGCGACGGCACCGTGCACGAGGTCGTCAACGGGATGGTCAAAGACGGCGGCCCGGTGGCGGCGGACGCCGTGCTCGGGGTGGTGGCCGCCGGATCCGGCAGCGATTTCGTCCGGTCGTTCGGCCCGCCGGACGACGCGGCCCAGGCCGCCGCGCGCCTGGCCGGGGACAAGGTCCGCACCATCGATGTCGGCACGGTGACCTGCGCGGACGGCGAGACCAGGTGCTTCGTCAACATCGCCGAGGTCGGCCTGGGCGCGGCGGTGGTGGCCAAGGCCGCCAACCTGGGCCGCTTCCTCGGCGGCGCCCGGTACGCGGCCGGGTTCTGGCTGACGCTGCCGCGCTTCCGCCCGGCCACGGTCCGGCTCGACGCCAGCGGCCAGTACCACGCCTGGCGCGCGTTCAACGTGGTCGTGGCGAACTGCCGGTTCTACGGCGGCGGCATGCAGATCTCGCCGAACTCCGACCCAGGCGACTGCCTGCTCGACATC
>Ga0207674_10004496_pt1 | contig 16757 bp, 12 predicted proteins | sample KBSCornC72_FD_184303 | JGI IMG/M metagenome (GOLD analysis project Ga0207674, IMG submission 184303) | Corn rhizosphere microbial communities from Kellogg Biological Station, Michigan, USA - KBS Corn C7-2 (SPAdes) (version 2) | ecosystem: Host-associated > Plants > Roots > Rhizosphere > Soil ... | reverse complement strand
GCGGAATTGCGCGCGCTGCTGCCTGACGAACCAGACACCGTTTGGATCGTCGAAGGCGCGGGCGGGTTGCTGGTTCCGATCAACGAATGGCAGACCATGGCGGATTGGATTGCGTATCTTTCGCTGCCGGTAGTGGTGGTGGCGCGCTCGGGGCTGGGCACTATCAACCATACGCTGCTGACGCTGGAAGCTCTGCAAACCCGCTGGCTGCGCGTCGCGGGCGTGTTGATGATCGGCGAACCGAATGCGGAGAATCGCGCTGCTATCGAACAGTACGGGCGCGTGCCGGTGATTGCGGAGATGCCGTTGCTGGCTCCGCTCGATCCGGGATTGCTGGGGGCGTGGAGCACGACGCATCTGGATCCGCAGGGACGGTTGCTGGAGTGGCTTCGATGAGTCTGAATGATCGCGATCGCGCGCATGTGTGGCATCCCTACACACAGATGTTTACGCAGCCTCCGCTGCTACCCATCGTGCGCGGCGAGGGCGTGTATCTATACACGGAAGACGGGCGCAAGATTCTCGACGGGGTTTCTTCGTGGTGGGTGAACATTCACGGACACTCGCATCCGAAGTTGAATGCGGCGCTGGCGGCGCAGGCTCGCGAGATCGAGCATGTGATCTTCGCCGGGTGCACGCATCGGCCTGCTGTCGAGTTGGCGGAGCGGCTGGTGGAGGTGATGCCTGCCGGGCTCAATCGCGTTTTCTACTCGGACAACGGGTCGACCGCGGTAGAGGTCGCGATCAAGATGGCGGTGCAGTATTGGCGGAATTGCGGCGAACCGCAGCGCTCGGGGCTGATCACGCTGCATCATGCCTATCACGGCGACACGGTGGGCGCGATGTCGGCCAGTGAAGATTCGCCGTTCACTCGCGCCTTTACGCCGCTACTGTTTCCGGTGGCGCGTGCGTATTCGCCGTATTGTTACCGGTGCCCGCTGGGCCTGAAGCGCGCGTCGTGCAAGATTGATTGTCTGGGCGATCTGGAGCAGCGCCTTCAGGAACAAGGCGAACGCACTGCGGCGGTTCTCATCGAGCCCATGCTGCAAGGTGCGGGCGGCATGGTGGTGTGGCCGGCTGAGTTTCTAGAGGGCGTGCGCCGGTTATGTGACCGCTACGGCGTGCTGCTGATCGCCGATGAAGTGCTCACCGGGTTCGGGCGGACTGGACGCATGTTTGCGTGTGAACACGCGCAGGTGAAACCTGACATGTTGTGCCTTTCGAAAGCGCTGACCGCGGGCTACCTGCCGATGGGTGTCACTGCCGCTACCGAGGCGATTTACGAGGCATTCCTGAGCACGGATCGCAGTCAGGCTTTCTTTCACGGGCATTCTTATACTGCGAATCCGTTGGCGTGCGCGGTGGCAATTGCCAGCTTGCAATTGTTTCGCGACAGCGATGTGTTGGCGCGCGTGGGGCGTCTCGAAAAGCAACTGCGCGCGGGGTTGGAACCGCTACTTTCTCTCGGCCACGTGGGAGACGTGCGCGTGATCGGCGGCGTCGGCGTGGTGGAACTGGAGGGCGATAGCGGTTATCTGGCCGACGTCGGCCCGCGCCTCGGCGCCGCTTTCCTTGAGCGCGATCTGTTGCTACGTCCGCTGGGCAACATTGTATACTTCATGCCGCCTTACGCCATCACGGACTCCGAAACCGATTGGGCACTCGAACAAATTCGCGAGGTACTGGGAGCCGCGTGATTCCTCTCACTATTTTTCTAAGTGCATTCCTGTTGTTCCAGGTGCAGCCGATGATCGGGCGCTACGTGCTGCCGTGGTTCGGCGGCGGGCCAGCGGTGTGGACCGACTGCATGTTGTTTTTCCAGACCATGCTACTGGCGGGTTACGGCTATGCGCACTGGTTGGGATCGCGCCGAAGCCGGGTGCAGTCTTGGGTGCACTTGGCGCTACTGGCGGCGTCGCTCGCGTTTTTGCCCATTGCCCCGCATGCGGCGATCTGGAAGACCACGGCGGCAGGCGATCCGTCGGGCCGTATCCTGCTGCTGCTGGCTGCGACGATTGGCGGACCGTATTTGCTGCTCTCGTCGACCACGCCGCTGATGCAACGCTGGTTCCATTTGGCGCGCCCTCAGGAAGCGCCGTGGCGGCTGTATGCGCTTTCGAACGTCGGCTCGTTTCTCGCACTGTTCAGTTATCCGCTGGTGCTGGAACCGTATTTCAGGCTCAGCACGCAAACCTGGTTATGGTCCGGGATGTACGTCGCCTTCGTCGGGTTATGCGGATGGACTGCGTGGCAGATGAGGAACGCTCCGGCCGCGGAGCCGCAGGCTCAGCCCGCGGATGCTGTGCCGTCGGCTCTCGACATTACGATGTGGCTGGCGCTCTCCGCTTGCGGGTCTGTGCTGCTGTTAGGCACTACCAGCCAGATCACGCAAGAGATCGCGGTGTTCCCGTTTTTGTGGATCGCGCCGCTGTCGATTTACTTGCTGACATTCATTCTGACTTTTGAAAGCGACCGTTGGTATCGCCGCGGCCTCTTTGCGGTGCTCGCGGGGGTGCTGGCGCCGGTTACTTGCGCGGTGATCACTCTGAGCGTGGCGATCTCGGTGTGGAAGCAGTTCGCAGTGTACTCGGGCGCGCTGTTTGTAACCTGCATGGTGTGCCACGGAGAGCTCGCGCGTTCGCGGCCATCGCCCCGGCACCTAACGGCGTTCTACTTAACTATTGCCGCGGGCGGAGCGTTGGGCGGGGTCTTCGCCGCTCTCATCGCGCCGCGCGTGTTTAGCGAATTCAGTGAATATCCGATCGGTTTAGCGGGCGCGTGTATCCTCGGCTTTCTGTGCTGGATGCGCAGCGGGGCGCTGGCGCAGTGGACTGGACGCAACTTCGCGGTGCGCGTCCCACTGATGGCGCTGATGTTCGGCGGAATCATTTCCGCCTACGCGATGGCCATTAATAAGCAGCCAGGCATCGAAGCGCGCCGCAACTTTTATGGAGTCCTACGTGTGGTGGACCGTCGCGATAAAAACGGACTGCTGCGCGAGTTGAGCCACGGTCGAGTGCAGCACGGCTTCCAATATCTGGATGCGGATAAGCATTCCTGGACCACGTCCTACTATGGACCGCACAGCGGCGTCGCCTTAGGCATCGACGCGCTGCAGCATCCACGCCACGTGGCCGTGGTGGGACTGGGCGCGGGAACGCTGGCCGCGTGGGGACGCGAAGGCGACACTTATCGCTTTTATGAAATCAACCCCAACGTGGAGCCAATTGCACGCAAATGGTTCACGTTTCTGGGGGACTCGAAAGCGCGTACCGATGTGGTGCTGGGCGATGCGCGCGTGCAACTCGAGCGCGAGCTGGCTACGGGGCGCTCGCATGATTTTGATCTAATCGCGGTGGATGCATTCTCGGGAGACGCTATTCCGATGCATCTGCTGACTGCCGAGTGCGCGGAAATTTACCGGCAACGATTGGCTCCCGGCGGCATCATCGCGCTGCACATTTCTAACCGCTCGCTGGATCTGGAGCCGGTAACGCGCGGCCTCGCTCGCTATCTAGGGTGGCAAGCGCGAATGGTAGTGGTCGCTCGGGATTTGCTGGATGAAGATAAGGGCGAGAGCAGTTCGCGGTGGGTGTTGCTGACGGAGAGGCGGGAGACGTTTACTGACTCGAAAATTCGGGATACGATGCTGGGCTGGAGCGCTTCTAAAGAACCGGTGATTACTTGGACGGACGATTTTGCTAGTCTGTGGCCGATTTTGAGATTTTAGCGCGGGGACACTTCACGAAGTGTCCCCGAACTGGGTGTGAAACTAGCGGCGCGCCAACTTCACTTTTGGCGTCGCCAGGTAGCCGGTGACGTGATCCTTGGTGACTTGATTGATCACGATCTCATACGGTTGCATGTTGCCCGCGACGTATAACTGCACCGGCTCGTTGATGGTCTTGTCGCGCTTTTCAACGTGACGGTCATCGGCCAGGACGTCCATGGTGAAGCGGTTGCGTTTCGGATCGGTCTTCTTCAGGGTCAGTACGACATCGCCAACTTTCTTCGCGGCATCTTTTTTATTGATGTCGAATTCGAAGTAGTTGCGTTCGCCCAGCGCGCGCAGCGAATCCAGATCCTTGGCGTTGGTGGCGATCAAACCGCTCATCACGCCCATGTCGCCCATGGCGCGCTTAAGGTCGGCGCTGGTCTTTTCGATGTCGCTCTGCGCGGTTGCTACGTTGGTTTTGACGGCTTCGACGTTGGCCTTCACCCCATCCACATTGGTATTGACCTCGCTGAACTTGGAGGTAGTGGTGTCCTGGATCTGCGAAAGTTGCGTCGCCACTTGCTGTTGCTGCTCGCTCAGCTTGCCGCTTAGCTCTTCGCCCTGCTTCTGCGCCTCGCTGCGTGCGTGGCGAATGGCGATGGTGGCGGAATCGTTCACGCCCTTCACCTGCTGCTTCATTTCCTGAGCTAGGTCCTGAAGGCGTTGCCGTTCCTGTTCCAGCAAGGTGGTGGTGGCCTCGTTCAGTTTGGAGATCTGCGTCTGGGTACCGCTTTCGGTCCGCGCGAGATCGTCGTTCAAATGATTAGCTCGCACCAGCAGATAGCCATCGCCAGCAAGCGCGACGGCCAGTCCAACTGCCAAAACGGTGATTGCCGTCTTATGGCTGTTGGCCGACTCCTTTACGACTACCGTGTTCTTTTCATTGAAATCGTTGGTCTGCATTTTGTGCTCCTTCGGACGTCGAAGGATGCACGCTGCGTACCAAAAACAGCGGAGGACTGAAACGTTTGATATTAAGAGGGTTTTGCAATTTAGGGCGCGCTTTCGCTCCGCGTAAGACTTACGGCTTGTCGGTAATCAATTCGACCTCAAGCGAGCCCAGGCTATCCAATTTGACCTGAATGGGCACGCCCAGAGGCGCTTCGACGATGCCGGCGTAAGACCCAGTGGTGACGATCTGGCCAGCTCTGAGGCCTTGCCCGCGGCTATTTAGAAAGTGCACCAGCCAGGTGAAGGACTTCATGGGATGGCCGCTGGGATGTGCGCGCTCTTTGTCGTAGAGCGTCGCGGCGGGGGTTTGAATGGTCACGTGCAGGCGTTCGAGCGGATGGTCGAGGGCGTTAGGAATCACGGCGCCGATGAGCAGGCCGTGATGGTTGTAGGAATCCGCCAGAATCTCAGAAGGTGTCGCGGAGGCTTTATCGGCATAGCGCGTGGTGATCAGCTCCAGCACCATGCGGGCTTCGCCGATGGCGGCGCGAATCTCGGCGTCGCTGTAGGGCGTGGCGCGCGGCGGCAGATCGTGCGCGATTACGAAGGCAATCTCCGGCTCGATCTGCCCCATGTTGCCGGGCACCGCGCAGGGCAGTGACCGCAAGATCGCCGACGCCGGAATCGCGGCGACGATGGGGCCGGTGAGTGGATTGGGAACACCGCACTTCCATCCGCCCACAGTCTCGCCGAGCAGTTCCAAAACCCGGTCCTGAATCGCTAAGGCTGAATCCGTATCGGCGGGGCGATAGCTCTCCGGGATGGTGGCGCCGGGTGTCTTGGCCTTGCGGGCGGCGAGTAGGTGCCGCGCGGCCTGATCTACTTTTTCTGCGGAAAGCATCGGCGGTTAGTGGTCTCCCTTGGTGTCCGTGTGTGTTTCGAGGTGGCCGCCGAACTGGAAGCGCATTGCGGATAAAACTTTGGCGGCGAAGTCGCCCTCGCCCCGCGAAGTGAAGCGCTGATACAACGCGGCGCTCAATACGGGAGCCGGCGCGGATTCGTCGATGGCTGCCTGAATGGTCCAGCGGCCTTCGCCTGAATCCGACACGCGTCCCGAAAAATTGTCGAGGCCGGGACTGGCGATGAGGGCCGCCGCGGTGAGATCCAGCAGCCAGGAAGCGACGACACTGCCACGCCGCCAGACTTCTGTAATGTCCGCCAGGTTCAGCTCGTACTGATAATGTTCTGGATTGCGCAGCGGCGTGGTCTCGGCGTCGACGGTGCGCTCGTGCAAGCCGGCGTTGGCATGACGCAGGATGTTCAAGCCTTCGGCATAGGCGGCCATCAAGCCATACTCGATGCCGTTGTGGACCATCTTGACGAAGTGGCCGGCGCCTACTGGTCCGCAATGCAGGTAGCCTTCTTCGGCCGTGTTCGGTTTATCGGTGCGTCCGGGAGTGCGATCGATCGAGCCGCGCCCCGGCGCCAGCGTTTTGAAAATCGAATCCAGGCGCGCGACCACTTCCGTTTCGCCGCCAATCATTTGACAGTAGCCGCGCTTGAGGCCCCACACACCTCCGCTGGTGCCGACGTCCACATAGTGGATGCCCTTGGCCGCGAGTTCCTGGCCACGCCGGATGTCGTCGATGTAATAGGAATTGCCGCCGTCGATCAGAGTGTCACCGGGCGCCAGGCGCTTGGCGAGCTGCGCGATCATGCCTTCGACCGCCGCCGCCGGCACCATCATCCAGATGGCGCGTGGCGCGCTGAGCTTCGCGATGAAATCGTCGAGCGATGAAGCGCCTGCGGCTCCTTCCTCCGCTAGTTTTTTCACGTTGGCAGGATTCAGATCAAAGACTACGCATGCCTGGCCGCCCTTCTCGAGGCGGCGGACCATATTGGCGCCCATGCGGCCGAGGCCGATCATTCCGAGTTGCATTAGCTCCATGGTATCGCGCGAGAGTAGGAGGCCCCCAATAGGCATCCCATCCAGGGTGACGGACGAAATTAACCGCGTGTTTATGCCTTTTTCACGTGTCTAGGCGCACACTAAGCGCATGGCTCCCCGAACGGCCTTGTGCTTTGCTAGCCTGGCGGTCCTGCTGTGCTTGCATTTGGGAAGATCCCACGCCCAAACTCACGCTCAAAACATCGCCTGGAATGCGATCTTTAGCACCAGCTCAAAGATGGTGCTGGTTCCGGTTACGGTGACCGATCATTACGGAAAAACCATCGCGGGTCTGGAGGCCAAGGATTTTGTCGTTTCCGACGATCAGCCCCCCCAACAAATCGTGTCCTTCGGCACCCAAGATACGCCCTGCTCCGCCGGGCTGGTGCTGGATATCAGCGGCAGTATGCGGAACACGCTCGATATGGTTAAAGCGAGTGCGCGGGCGTTCGTTAGAGCGGCTAGTAACAACGATGAATTTCTGTTACTGACCGTGTCCACGCAGCCCGCGGTCAATTCCGCCTTCACCTCTGATCTGGCGGAGTTGGAGGAAAACATCGCCACGACCAAGCCGGGAGGATTCACGGCGCTGATCGATACCGTCCATCCGGGATTGAATCAAATGCGGAAAGGACGGAACGCGCAGCGCGCCCTGGTGATTGTTTCGGACGGGATGGACAACCATAGCCAGTACTCGAAGGGCGAGTTGTTGCGGGTGGCGCTCGAAGCCGACGTTCAGGTATACGCGATCATCATCGATAACGGCGCGGGAAGCTCGTCGACGAGCGGGTTTCCGTTTCGTCCCAGCATGATTGCGAAGCCGGGCCAGCAAGCGGCGCAGCGCCAGGGGCCCGATCTTCTGGAAGAACTGGCAGAAAAAACCGGCGGGCTGTACTTCCATGCACGTAACCTCGCTCAGGCACAGGAAGCCATGACCAAAGCCGGTCAGGCATTGCGCAACGAGTACGTGCTTGGGTACCAGCCCGCCGATTCCGGATCCTCCGGAAAGTGGCATCGGATCCGCGTTAAGACCAGCTTGCCGAAGGTGAATATTCACGCACGCAACGGCTACTACGCGCCCTAATCGCGAATTTACTTCTTCTCGGTGATATTGTTGCCGAAGATAAAGCCGATTTCGGCCACAGCCCGAAACTGGTTGTTGTCATTGCCAAAGTTACCGAAGACGCTGCCCGGGACATAGCTTCCCGCGTGCACCCAGGCAAGATCTCCGCGAACGAAGAAGCCGCCCTGCTGGAAGGTAGGCGTCGCCGTGATGGATGTGCCATTGCTGCCGGGACCGTACAGCAGGTTGATAGAATTTTGCGCCACCGACCCCGAACTCGAAATATATTCAAAGCGTAGCGGGAGCGAGAAGCCATGCCCGAAAGTGTGACTCACAAGGATCGCGCCGCCGTTAGTGGACGCACCCTTTACAATTCCGATTTTTGCATTGGTGGGGATGCTGGTGTATTGGTAGTACGGCTGAAGGATCCAAGAGCCTTTCGTGAAGGTGTAGATGACATTGTAAATGTTGCCGTTGTTTTGAACAGGTGTGGCAAACGTCGCAGCCGATGTCTGGCTCAAATTTCCACCGGCGACGAACGACAATGCGTGGGGCCCATTGGCGTAGGCCAACGAACCGCTCAGCCAGGAGTAACGATTGGAATAGAAGCCGTCGTTCCAGCTCAACGAGGCGGTGACTTTGCCCAAGGTCTGATTCACCTGGATGCCACGGCTGATGGCGGGCTCCTGATTCCACAATAGGCCGCGCTCCACGTTCATATTTTCAAAGCTGAAAGTGTACTCGGCGCCGATCAGCGTGGGCAGGGAGCCAATTTGAAAAGAGGTGTTCTTGCCGGCCTGCAGCTTCACAAAACCGATGGGCAGCGGGCCCCAAAGACCGCTGATGGTGTCTTTGGTGGAGACGAAGGGCACACCCAAGTCCGGAATGTTGTAGGCGCCGGCCTGGAGGTAGAACTGAAACCAACCGTCGGACTTTTGAATAAAGACCTGGCCGTTGGACAGATCGGCTTGCTTGGTGTCGTCTCCGGGGATGTGATTGTTCTGTACCAAACCCATGCCGCTAAAAACGCCGTTCACTGAAATTTTGCCGAAAAAACCGGCATCGAAGACGGCAGGGGGAAGATTAGACAGCGGGCCTGTGATCGCAGGAGTGGGAAGCGTTGTTGGCCCTGCTGGAGCCGCTGCGGCAGGCGCAGATTGATCCTGTGCAAATGCCAGGGACGCGATGGCCAACAGACAGCTGCCCGCGAATAGTCTTGTGTTCTTCAAGTGAAACCTCCCAAAAATTTAAGCTGAAATAGGGGCTACAAGCAGCGCGGCTTGCGTCCAACCGAAAAGCGAATAACCCGATTGTAATGGCGGGTTCACGGCTTGGCTAATAGATAATTTGGATGGACCTTATAGGTCCTAATTCGATGGGGATCAGCAGGTTGGATATCAATTATTTGGATTGACTCCATACAGAGTTTTTCATGGTCACGCAGGGGGTTGCGTGCTATGGATTGGTTAGGATAGAGAATGGCCAGCCTGGGTATCAGCCGCAGCATGGAGAAATTACAAACCAGCGAAGTGTGGAGCGGGATTCGCGCCGATTTTTATGCCTCGGGCGATGCCGCCGCGGTGCAGGCCCGGCTGACCGGCGTGATTGACGAAATGTCGATCGAGGCGTTTGAGTCGACGCTGCGGGCGGCTTTTCCAAAGGGCATTGCGATGCTGGCAGTGGGCGGCTATGGCCGGCGCGAATTATTCCCCTTCTCCGACATCGACATCATGATCCTCTTGGATAATGAGTCGCTGACGGCGGCCATTAAGGAACCGCTATCCGAATTCATGCGCTTGTTGTGGGATGCGGGGCTGCGGCTCAGCCATTCGGTGCGCACGGTGAACGATTGCGTGGAAGTGCACGATGGGAATCCGGAGCTGAACGTCAGCTTGCTTGACCGGCGCTTGCTGGCGGGCGACGAACAGGTGCATACGCGCCTCGAAACCCGCCTGCCGCTGTTTCTCACCAAGCAAGGGCACCGCCTGGCGCGGCATTTGTGCCAGTTGACGCGGTCGCGCCACGGCAAGTATCAGGACACGTTGTTTCATCTGGAGCCGGACGTGAAGGAAACGCCTGGAGGATTGCGCGATCTGCATTTTATCCACTGGATTTCGGGGCTGCGTCCAGAACTGCGCCCGGAGACGTCGCTCAAAGAAGCCACCGCGTTTCTTTCGTCGCTGCGCTGCTTCCTGCATTTTGAAGCCGGACGCGACCGCAATGTGCTGAATTTCGAAACTCAGGAAATGATCGTCCAGCAGGCGTTTTCCACAATGAAGACGCCCACGCTGTGGATGCGCGAATACTTCAACCACGCCCGCATGGTGTTCCGCGAAACGCAGCGCACGCTGGACGCCTACGAAAAAACCGACACGTCGCTGTTCAGCAGTTTTCGCGATTTGCGGTCGCGCGTGTCGAACTCGGAATTTACGGTGTCGCGCGAGCGGGTGTTCCTACGCAATCCGGCGCGCTTGCCGAGTGAACCGGAGATGGTGCTGCGCCTGCTCGAATTCGTGGCGCGGCACGGCGTTCCCCTGGCGGCTGAAACCGAACGGCGTCTGGAAGCGGTTCGGGAACCTTTCCGGAGCTGGTGTGAGACTCCGCGTCCGTTGTGGCGTCCGCTAAAAAGCATTCTGGCGCTGCCGCATGCGGCCATGGCGTTGCGTGTTCTGCAAAATACCGGTTTGATGCAGGTGCTCTTCCCTGAGTGGGAAAGTGTGGTGAGCCTGGTGGTGCGCGACTTCTACCATCGCTACACTGTCGACGAACACACGTTGGTCTGTATTGAGCGGCTGGAAGCGTTGCGCGCCACGCAAGATCCTGCGGCGCGCCATTTCGCCGGGCTTCTGTCGGAGATCGACGATCCCGGGGTGCTGTTGTTTGCGCTGCTCTATCACGATGTCGGCAAGGGCGCTTTCACGGGCCATCATTCCGATGTGTCGCTGGAGTGGGCTATGACGGCGATGAAACGCATGCAGGCTCCGCAGGAAGACCAGGACACCGTGGGGTTCTTGGTGTTGCATCATCTGGCGCTCTCCGAAGTGATGACGGGCCGCGATCTGAGCGATCCCACTACGGCGCGCGCGCTGGCGGATCGCGTGGGAACCATCGAGCGGCTGAAGCTGCTGGCGGTTCTTACTTATGGCGACATTTCCGGCGTGAATCCAGGAGCTATGACGCCGTGGCGCCTGGAACAACTGTGGCGGGTCTATCGCGTGGCGCAGCATGAGCTCACACGGGAGTTGGAGACGGACCGCATCCAGGAAGTCCCCGAGAATTTGGCCGCGCGCGCGGATTTCCTAAAGGGCTTCCCGGTGCGTTATCTGCGGACGCATTCGGCCGCGGAGATCCTGAGTCATGTCAAGCTCTACGAATTGAGCCGGCCTACCGGCGTGGCCGTCAACCTGGAACACACTGAGGGCGCGTGGCGCGCGACGATTGTCGCCCGTGACATGCCGTTTCTGTTTGCTTCACTGGCGGGGGCGTTCTCCAGCTTCGGTCTGGATATTCTCAAAGCCGAAGCGTTTTCGAATGCTCGCGGGCTGATTCTGGATACGTTTGTTTTTGGGGATCCGCGGCGAACGCTGGAATTGAATCCGTCGGAGAGTGACCGGCTTCTGGACTTGATTCGCAAAGTCGCTACCGGCAAAACCGACGTTAGGATGCTGTTGAAGAACCGGCCGCAGCCCGACTCGAAGCGCAGCAGCGAACCTCCTAGTGTCGAATTCGACTCGGAAGCCTGCGCTACTGCCACGCTGGTCGAGATCACCGCCGAGGACAGGCCTGGGCTGCTTTACAGTCTGGCCACGGCGTTCTCCTCGGCCGCGTGCAATATCGACGTGGTGCTGATCGACACCAAGGGTAACCGCGCCATCGATGTGTTCTACGTTGCACACCAAGGCGGCAAACTTTCCCCCGAAACCCAGTCAACATTAAAGCAACGCCTCTTGTCTGCCTGTTAGCTAGTGCACCCGCCGGCGCTGATATATACTGGCCGGGTATGAAACGAGCCTTGGCTGGGTGGCTGCTGGGCGCTGGGTTGGCATATGGCCAGGCGGCGGCGGAAGCGAAAGTACCGTTGGCGGAAGAGGTCTTCAAGAACATTCAGGTGCTCAAGGGAATTCCAGTGGACGAATTCATGAGCACCATGGGAATTTTCTCGGCGGCGCTGGGCATGTCCTGCGAGAATTGCCATGCCGCGGATGACCGCGACTGGGCGAACTACGCCGGCGACAATACTCCGAAAAAGCGTACGGCGCGCGGTATGGTCATGATGATGGCCGCCATCAACAAGAACTACTTCGCGGGACGGCAGGTGGTGACTTGTTACTCCTGCCATCGCGGCGGCGATCATCCCAAGACCACTCCTAACCTCGACACTATCTACGGGCATCCACCGGAGGAAGAAGAGGACGACATTGTGGTGCAGGATCCCAAGGCACCCACGGTCGAGCAGATTCTGGATAAGTATATTCAGGCACGCGGCGGGGCGCAGCGCTTGGCCGGCTTGACGAGTTATATCGCCAAAGGAACCAGCGCCGGGTACGGTCCGGAGAGCGAACCGCGCCCGCTCGAAATATACGCCAAGGCTCCGGGGCAGCGCGCGACCATCATCCATACGCGCAGCGGAGATAACACCATTACTTTCGACGGCCGCGTGGCCTGGCACGCGGAACCGCTGCGGCCCGTGACGGTGCTGCCGCTCACCGGCGGCGAACTCGACGGCGCCAAGCTGGACGCGGAGATAGCGTTCCCGGCGCAGATCAAACAGGTGCTCAGTAAATGGCGTGTCGGACGCACCAGCATCGTCAATGACCGGAAGGTGCAAGTGGTGCAGGGCTCGACCGCGAGCGGCGCCATGGCAACGCTGTATTTCGACGACGAGTCAGGCTTGCTGGTCAGGGTGCTGCGCTACGCCAACTCGCCAGTGGGCCGCATTCCGACGCAGATCGACTATTCGGATTATCGCGATGTTGCGGGCATCAAGATGCCGTTCAAATGGACCTTCGGCTGGCTGGACGGCCGCGAAAATGTGGAACTGGCGAGCATTCAGCCCAACGTGCCGATCGACGCAACGAAGTTCGCGAAGCCCGCCCCGCCGGTCGAGCCGGCCAAACGCTAACGCGAGACATGTTCATCGAAAATCCGCTGAATACTTCGGAGTGGACTTTCCCGATCCTCGAAGTGCTTCATGTCTCTAGTTTCGCGATCGCGATCGGGACTGTCGCTCTGGTGGATTTTCGTCTTCTCGGCCTCGGGTTGCGGGAGCAAACCGCGGGGCAACTCAGCAGAGATACCAGCGCGGCTACGCTGATCAGCTTGTCGGTTGCGTTGTTTTCAGGGCTGCTGCTGTATTCGACGGATCCCGACAAGTTCTACCTCAACGTGTCTTTCCTGTTTAAGATCACTTGCCTGCTGCTGGCGATTCTGTTTCATTACACGGTTCATCGCAGAGTGGTTTTGTCAGATTCCTCACTTGCGTTGGGCAGATTGGTGGCGGTGGTGTCTATCGCGCTCTGGGTGGGCGTGGTCTTCGGCGGAATCTTCATCGAGTTCGTCAAACCCGGTTTGGGCTTTGACTAGGCGCCGGCCATGTTGCTCTCGTTGGCGATTTGGCTGCAAAATACCGGGCTCTTCCGGTTCCTTCGCGAATCGGATCATGGCTATGAGATCCTGCTGGCGCTGCATGTATCGTCGATTGCGCTGTTCGCCGCTGCCGTGGTCATGACGGACCTGCGTTTGCTCGGATGGGCTCTGCGCGGCCATACGATGCAAAGCGTCGTGAACCAAATGCGCGTGCCGAAGCGGATCGGATTCCTGTGCGTCGCTACTTTTGGTTTCCTCATGTTCGGTATCAAGGCGGAAGAATATTACTACAACATCTTTTTTCGAACCAAAGTCCTGCTATTTTTGTTGGTCGCCGCGCATGCGCTGATTTTTCGCCCGCGCGTGTACAACCGGACGGCGGCGTCTTCCGGAGTTAAGCTGGCGGCAGGATGTTCACTGGTTTTGTGGCTAGCGATCGTGTGCGCCGGAAGAGGCATCGGCTACATCCACCCTCCCGTCTTCTCTCACCATTTTGCGATGCAAGCCGTGATCAGCCCGCAACGGGATTGAAGTGATCGGTGTTCCCGTATTAATGTGGAAATTATGACTCCGGAGGCGCGGCATAATGCTGCGCGTGAGGCAGGGGCACCCCCTTCAGCCGTCGACTTCCGTCTCCTTTTTGAATCTGCTCCCGGCCTGTACCTGGTCTTAACACCGAACTTTGAAATTATTGCGGTGAGCGAGGCTTATCTCCGGGCAACCATGACCCGGCGCGAGCAAATTCTTGGCAAACATATATTTGAGGTGTTTCCAGATAATCCGGATGATCCCGATGCCAACGGTGTGCGTAAATTGGGCGAATCCCTGGAGACCGTCGTCCAGAGCAGGCGCGCCGACACCATGGCGGTCCAGAAATATGACATCCGGCGGCCGGAATCGCAGGGCAGCGAATTCGAAGAGAGATACTGGAGCCCGGTGAATTCCCCGGTTTTCGGCGCAAGTGGTGAATTGGTTTACATTATTCACCGTGTCGAGGATGTGACGGAGTTCATTCGCACCAAGCAAGCCGGGGACCAGACCACCAAGGATCTGTTAAGCCGGTCCGAACGAATGGAATCCGAGATCTTTTTGAGAGCGCAACAACTGGCGGAATTCAACCGGCAATTGACGGCGGCGAATCGCGAGTTGGCGCTGCTTTACGACCGGATCTCCCTCCTTATGGCCCAAGCGGACGATGAGCTACGTGTCGGTGGAGGACCGGAAGATCCGGAGACTTCTCCTGCCATCAGCCTGGAAGAAATGCTGGAACGTGTCGGCAAGCTGATTAAGGGCCACAAGCGCTTAGAAGAGGAACTTCGTCAATCGCAAAAGATGGAGGCCGTCGGCCAACTGGCGGGCGGGATCGCGCATGACTTCAACAACGTGCTCAATGTGATCATCGGCTATTCGAAACTGTTGCTGGCGAACTTCGCGCCGGGCGACCAGGCCTACGGCAGAATCGAAGAGATCCGCAAGGCGGGCGAGCGGGCCGCCACTCTCACTCAGCAACTACTGGCCTTCAGTCGCAAACAGGTCTTGCAGCCGCACGTTGTCAATCTCGCCGACACACTGCACGATATCGACCACATGCTTCGCCGCATGATCGGCGAACACATCGAGATCGCCGTGACTATCGATCCTCATCTGGCGCAGGTCAAGATCGATCCGATTCAGGTGCAGCAGCTCCTGATGAACTTGGTGGTCAATTCGCGAGACGCCATGCCGCAGGGTGGCAAGCTTACCTTCGAACTGATGAATCAGGAAATGGATGAGTCCGCGGGCCGTCTCCACAATATTCCGGCTGGAAGATATGTGATGCTCAGCGTGAGCGATAACGGCAGCGGCATGACTCCCGAGGTTCGGCGCCACGTATTCGAACCCTTCTTCAGCACTAAGGAAGTCGGCCAGGGAACCGGACTGGGATTGGCCACTGTTTACGGGATTGTCCGCCAGAGCGGCGGCCATATTTGGCTCTACAGCGAGCCGGGAATCGGCACCACCTTCAAAATCTTCTTTCCGCGGGTGGATCAACCCAAAGATCGTGGGTCGAGCGAACGGCCGAAGAAGATCGGCCGTGGAGACGAGACTATTTTGCTGGTCGAAGACGATCGAAGCCTGCGCACCTTGGCGCAGCAGGTTCTGAGTTCGGCGGGTTATCACGTATTGACAGCCGAAGATGGGAATGCCGCTTTACGGGTTGCTGAGGAGTACGGGGGACCGGTTCATTTGCTTCTTACGGACGTAGTGATGCCAAAGATTGGCGGCAAGGAAATCGCCAGCCGCCTTAGCGCGCTACGGCCGCAGATGAGGGTACTGTTCATGTCCGGATACACCGGAAACGCGCGCTCTCAACAAGGAACCTTAGACGAGACGGTGGGGTTTATTCAAAAGCCCTGGACGCCCGAAAGACTCTGTGAAAAGATTCGCGCTGTGCTGAGCGCGCCCCTGCCAATCCGCCGAATTTTGGTGGTCGATGACGAGCCGGGGATGCGCAAATGGCTGGTCGAAATCTTAGCGGGCGCTGGCTATCGGGTATTCACCGCCGGCAATGGACGCGAGGCCAGATCGCGGGTGGAGGAACACTCCATCGATCTAGTGATTACAGATCTGGTGATGCCCGATGAGGAAGGAATCGAACTCATTCGCACGCTGCGCAAGGCGTCCACGAAACTTAAGATCATCGCCATGACGGGCGCGGATGACCCCAATATACTCCGCGCGGCCAAGATTCTCGGCGCCCAGGAGACCTTGTTGAAACCCCTCACGGCCGAAACGGTTCTGCAGTGCGTTGGCGATCTTGCAAGCGCGCGGCCGCCCGTCCAAGAGTGAGTAGCGATGTCTAGCGGATGGGCTGACCCACCAGCATCGCCGGATTCGCTCCCGCGCGCGGCCGGAACTTCTGCGGACGCCCGTTATTCACTTCGGCAATGTAGAAGTTGCCCTGCTGGTCGACACTCATCCCGTGCACGTTCCACATCGCCCCGGGCCATTGCCCGCCGCTCCCCCAGGAATACAGATAATGACCCTCCAAGTCGTACTTCACGATTTTGGATGTCTCGTTATCGGCCACCCACAAATGCTTATCGGCCGACAGGTGGAGCACCTGCGGCGTGGACGGCTTCCCGGTGCTGAACTGGTCCAGGAACTTGCCGTTCTCGTCGAAAATTTCAATACGAGAACTGGAGCGGTCCGTCACATACACGCGGCGCGTGGCCGGGTCGACCTGGACGCCATGCACCGCATCGAAGGTTCCGGGCCGGGTGTCATTCGGGGGATTGCCCTTTTCGCCCCAGGTCATCAAGAACTTTCCAGTCTTATCGAACTTGACCACGCGCGTGTTGGCATAGCCATCCGACACATACAAGGTGCTGTCCGGCAGCCAGGCCAGGAACGTCGGCCGGTTGAAATGCTTGTCGTCGGTTCCGGGAACGCCGGGCACGCCCAACGTCTGCACCAACTGCTTGCCGTCGTGCGAAAACTTATACACCGCATGC
>Ga0207674_10004494_pt1 | contig 16764 bp, 8 predicted proteins | sample KBSCornC72_FD_184303 | JGI IMG/M metagenome (GOLD analysis project Ga0207674, IMG submission 184303) | Corn rhizosphere microbial communities from Kellogg Biological Station, Michigan, USA - KBS Corn C7-2 (SPAdes) (version 2) | ecosystem: Host-associated > Plants > Roots > Rhizosphere > Soil ... | reverse complement strand
GTGGCTGGGTGACGCTGGTTGAGGTCACCCAGCTTTCTTTTGGGCCGGATCTGTGCGGGTTTGCATCTTTGTTAGGCAAGCCTTTTCCAGGAACAGCGATGACGCGGATGTTGCGGAAACCGCCGGGATACGACTCAACAGGTTCGAGTGTTCTCGCAACGAGCCCGGAGTGAGAATAACCGACCTCGGGAGGCCACAACACGGTATCCCGAGGCCTTTCCTAAAAATCTGGCTCGTTGTGCGATCGGCTAAACCCGTTAGGCAGTATCCGGTAGTTTCAGCCACATCCGTTTCATCGTTGTTCCCTTAAAAGGCTTGTTTTTAAGGCGATGCCGGTCCAAGCGATACCGGGTCATGCGCCGCGGATCCGGCCGTTAGGGGCTCTGACGCGACTGGCGGATCCCGAACACCTGAAGCGAATCGCCCGTGTTGGCCACGAGCACCAACCTCCCCGCCCGCGTGTTGGTCAGCGTGAGCCCATCGACATTGAGCGGAGCCAGGAACCCGCTCTCGCTCGGACGGACCGCCGAGAATCCGCCCTTGCCATCGCCTCTCAACCACAAGCCGTTCCCCGCGTCCGCCCTCGGTACATTCGGCTCGGCGTCGTAAATGTTGCCCGCCACGATCAGGTCGAGGTGACCGTCGCCGTCGACATCGGTGGGCACAATCGCCTTGATCGGCGCGATCTGCGCGAGGTTCGGCAAAGGCGACGCGGAAAATTTCCCATTCCCATCGTTGTGGAAATACATGCTCGCGAACGTGTCCACCTGGTAGTGCAGGGCCTTCTGCAGGGCTGTCTGGCCGAACGCGTCGCGGACGGACACCGTCGCGAACGAACCGTACGTGTGATAGCGCGCACCGACGAGTGTGATCTCCGGGCCTAACGACGCGAGTCCGGCGAACGGGTACTCCGTCCCGCCGATCTCCTTCGTGAGAAGGACATCTGTCGTGCGGTGCTGGGCGAAGTCGGCGGCGTACACGCCGAACTTTCCATCCTGCGACGTCGTGTACGTGTAATTCAGTCCGAGATTCCCGGCCACGAGGTCGGGGCGACCATCGTTGTCGAAGTCGCCAGTCGCGAGGCTGAACCACCAGCCCCTGAGGGAGGGAAGGCCGGTGGATCCCGTCACGTTCACGAAACGCGTGCCTTCGTTGCGATAGAACTGGATCGGCATCCACTCGCCCGCGGTCACGAGATCGAGCTTCCCATCGCCATCGAAGTCGACCCACACCGCGTCGGTGATCATGCCGCCCGGTTGCACGAGCTCCGGGAGCACCTCGGCGGTCACGTCCGTGAAGCGCCCGCCATCATTGCGCAGGATGTAGCTTCGCGTGGGAGACGGATAACTCCTCGGCGTTAGGCGCCCGCCGACGAACAGGTCCGGCCGCCCATCGCCGTTGAAATCCCCGGCACGGACGGTGGCCGTGCTCGTGAGCATCGCCGGCAGCGCCGCCGTGTCTCTCACGAACCGGCCACCGCCGCGGTTGATGTAGAGGCGATCCTGCAGCAGCCGCGAGCTCGGGCCGAGCTGATAGCCGCCGCTTGCCACGTACAGGTCAGGCTTGCCATCCCCGTTCGCGTCGAAGAAGAGCGCTCCCCAATCCTCGTAAGACGTGTCCGCGGCCCACGGCTGCGACTGAACGAGCGCGGCGAACCCGCCGTTCTTTCGCTGAACGAAGAGCTGGCCGGCGACCCCCGAGCCGCCGCCTACATAGACGTCCTCGAGCCCGTCGCCGTCGACGTCACCGACGGCGAGTGGCGGACCGTGCCGCGACGCCTGATATGGGATGAGTGGCTGGACGCTATAGTCCATGAACGCGCTCGCGCGATGCTTGTACGCCAGCGCCGCGCTGGCGTCAGCCGGCTCGAACACGTGTCGCTCGGTCGTCGGCGGCGCGAGGCCACCTTCGCGCTTGGCCGTGGCCTCCTGCTGCCTGACGACGATCAGGCGGTCCGCATCGATGTTCGTCAGGACCTGGCGACGCCCGTCGGGCCACGTCACGTCCAGCGTGTCGGCCCGACGCACGCGCCCCAGGCCGAAGTGCAGGCGGTCGTCGACCGACGACATGTACCCACGATACGGCGTCGCGTAGAGATATTGCTTGCGACCTCCTGCCGTGAGCGTGAGCGTCGCCCCGATGCCGGCCGAGCGTTGCCGGGGCGCTTCGCCTTCGAGGCGCACCGCCAGCCAATGATGCGCGTCATCGTTAGGCACGCCGCCAACGTTCTCGTAGACGAACGCCTTGGAGTCGATGTTGTTCACGACGAGATCCAGCCGGCCGTCGTTGTTCAGATCCGCGTACGCCGCGCCGTACGAGAAACTCGGTTGGGTGAGCCCCCATGCCACCGACTTGTCCGTGAACGTCAGGTCGCCGTCGTTCCGAAATACGTAGTTGGACTCCGCGTAGGTCGGCAGCCGCGCGAGAAGGTCCAGCCCGACCCGGCGCGAATCGATGCCCTTTCCTCGCCGGATCGTGAACATCGCGGTCTGGTAATCGAGGTCGTTGACCGTCTTCGGATAACCATTCCCGATGAAGATGTCCTTGTAGCCATCATTGTCGAAGTCGGCGAACAGCGCGCTCCAGCTCCAGTCGGTGTGCGCGACACCGGCGAGCGCACCAACCTCGCTGAAGATGATGTCGCCATCTTTCGTGACCCCGTTGCTCAGCTGGAGCGAGTTGACGGAATAATCATCGCGGATCCCGGCGCTCCGCGACCGCAGGAGGCGCATGGGTGTCATGTAGCCGCTCGTACGTTTCCGCCCGCTGAGCGCATGCGGCATCATGTCCACCTGCATGATGTCCGGCCAGCCATCGTCGTTGAAGTCGGCGATGTCCACCCCCATGCCCGCATAGCTCGCGTGCTTGAGGTACCGCCCCGCCTTGTTCGTGAACGTGCCGTCCCGATTGTTGATGTAGACGACGTCGTTAGGCGTCCCGTCGTTCGACACGTAGATGTCCGGCCAGCCGTCGGCGTTCAGGTCGCCGACCACGACGCCCAGCCCGTATCCCGGATCGCGAAGGATGCCCGCCTCCTTCGACACGTTGGTGAACGATCCGTTGCAGTTGTTGCGATAAAGCTGGTTGTAGCTGCCCGGGGTCGAGTCGCGCGCCATGACCGGGCTCTGGACCACCTCACCCCGCGAGAAATCCGCGGGCGAGTTGTTGAGCAGGAACAGGTCGAGGCACCCGTCGCGGTCGTAGTCCAGAAACACGGCGTGCGTCGTGAAGCTCGTGTCCGCTATGCCGTATCGGGCCGCGGCCTCCGTGAACGTCCGGTTGCCGTTATTGATGAACAGCTCGTTCGCGCGTTGTTCGGGCTTCGACCACGCCGGCCCCGAAACCGAAACGTAGATATCCAGGTAACCGTCATTGTTGATGTCGACCATCGTGACGCCGGTCGCCCATCGAGTGGTCTCTACGCCTGCACGTTTGGTGATGTCCTCGAACCGCATGTCGCCCTTGTTCAGGTACAGGCGGCTCGAGACCATGTTGCCGGCGAAGAACAGGTCGGGCAGACCATCGTTATCGATGTCCCCGACGGCGACGCCTGCGCCGTTGTAGACGTAGACGTCGTTCTGCACGTTCACCGAGTCGTTCGTGGTGATCGTGTTTGCGAAGGTGATGCCGGTCCGGGACGGGCTCAGGAGCCTGAACACCGGCTGCTCGCGTTTCCCGGGGCTGCAGGCGGCCGACCAGACCAGGACGATCGTCGTTACAAACGGACGTGCTCGATACATGGCCTCAAGCTGTCGCTCTATCCGGCGTCAAGCTAGCGCCGTCTATCATTCGCAAGCGGCGTCTGGCACCAAAATCCCAACACTTCACTGGTTCCTGCCGTATTCCGGCCGTAGGTTGTACCACTGATCGAATGAATCCGACCACCCGCCGAACAGATTCAGCCACTCGACCTGTCCGCACGCGAACGCGGGCGGCAGTCGTGGCGTTTGCGCTGCTCGGTCTGGTCCAGCTGTTCGTCTCGGCCGTGGTTCCCTTTGCCGAGGCCCGCGCGCCGTCCCGACTGGGCGCACATATCGAGCAGCCGAGCGAGCGACGCCACTACGTTCACGATGAGGCGTACTGCTCGGCATGCATCGCCCGGCACCTGACCGGCACGGCGCCCCTCCCGGCGCCGCCGCCCAGGGTTGCCGTGGGATTCGTCGCTCCGCCTCCGGCCGCGCGGCTCGCTCCTCCCGATACCGAGCGCCGCGGCCCTCTCGCCGCCCGCGCACCCCCCACGCCCCGCCAGCTCGGCTGATCCGGCGCCCGCAGGTTGCGGGCAGCCCTACGAGCGCCATGGCACCGCCGCACGACGAGCGGGCTGCCGCCGTACTCGTTAGGCCGAGCGACTCGAGACCCCGCGGTACTTCGACCCGATGTGGTGACGACACGTCATCGCGTCGGCTCCCTTCGGTCAACGGGCATCGGCATGGACCATCGGTTTCATTCATCTTCGTCGGGAAGACTCGGGCGTGCGCTGATCGGCGCGACGATCCTCTCGCTCGGTGCGAGCGTAACGGCCAGCGCGCAGCGGCGCGATACGACGACACAGGTTCTTCGAGTCACTCGCGACGAGGCGATCAAGCAGGCGCTCACGCGAAACCCGACGCTCGCGGTCGCTCGCGCGCAGGTGGCGCAGGCACAGGCTCGCGTGACGCAGGCGTACGCGCTTCCGGAGCCGTCGTTTGGCGCGAGCGTCGTCGGGCAGACAGGAGCGTTTAGTTGGCACTCGGGAAACGAAACCGACTACTCGCTCGGTATCACCGTGCCGTTTCCGACGAAGATCGCGCTGCAAGGGAGAGCGGCGAAGGGTGACCTGGGGAGCATCGATGAGTCGTACACGCTGCAAAAACAGCTCATCGTGTTCCAGACGAACCAGGCGTACGACTCGCTGCTCGTGTCGCTGAAGCACCGCCAGGATCTCGAGGAAGCACGCAAGCTGTCGCAGGAATTTCTCGACAAGACACAGGCGCGCTACAACGCCGGCACCGTAGCGAAGCTGGACGTGGTCAAGGCGCAGGTGGCCCTCGCGCAGTCGGAGAACGACCTGATCGCGAACGAGCGTGGCGTTGCCAACGCGCGCGCAGGGCTGAACCGGATGCTCGGCCGGGTGCTCGGCGCGTCGATCGAGGCGGCCGACAGTCTGACGATTCCATCGGCACCGCCGGAGTTCGAGGAGCTCGAGGCGCTCGCGATGCAGCGACGACCGGAGCTCCGCGGGCTCGCGAGCGAGCAAGCCGGTGCGCGCGCGTCGCAGAAGCTGGCGCAGCACTACCTGATTCCCGACGTCGACCTGAGCGTCACGCGAAGTCGGATAAACGGCGAGCCCTACGAGTATGAGACGGGCATCGGGTTCAGCCTGCCGATCTTTTTCTGGCAGCATCAGAGAGGCGAGGTGGCGGAGGCGCGGTATCGCGCGAACGAGCTGGACGCGCAATACCGCGACATGGCGGCGCAGGTCGGTGAAGACCTGCGGAACGCCTACGCGACGGCGTCCACATCGCTGCGGCAGGCGATCTACATCCGGGATCAGCTCGTGCCCTCGGCGCGCGAAGCGTACCGCATCGCGTCCACGAGCTACACGCTGGGCGGATCGTCGGCACTCGAGGTGATCGACGCGCAGCGCACGCTGCTCGACGCACAAACCCAGTATTCCGCGGCGTTGGCCGCGGTGAACGACGCGATGGCCGATCTCGAACGCGCGACCGGCGCGCCTTTCTCTTCAGCTTCCCGCGGAGGCTCCAATGCGCGGTAACACCATGGCGTGGGGCGTGGCCGCGGCGGTCACCGTGCTCACAACGACGTTAGGTGGGTGCACCAGCAAGGGCGCGGAGGCGGATGAAGCGCGGTCGAGCGCGTCGTCCGAATCGGCCGCCGCCGCGGCGCCAGCGGGCGACACCAGCGCCGCTCGTCCGGTGGTCGTTCCAGCCGAACAGCTCGAGCGCCTTCACGTCGAAGCGGTGACGCAGACGAACTTTCGTCCGACGATCCAGGTGACGGGCACGGCGCAGTTCAACGCCGACGTCTCGACCCAGGTGATCCCGCCGATCTCGGGCCCGGTGATGCGGATTCTCGAGGACGTCGGTGCGCAGGTGCACCGCGGTCAGGCGCTGGCGCTGGTGTCGTCGCCGGACTTCGCCACCACGATCGCCGATTTCCGGAAGGCACAGGCAGCGTACGTGCAGGCCAAGCGGGTGGCTGAGCAGGACGAGCAGCTGTGGAAGAACGACGCGATCGCGAAGCGCGATCTCGACCAGGCCGAGACGGATGCCGCGGCGGCCGCGGCGGACCGCGATGCGGCGCTGCAGCAGCTTCGCGCGTTAGGCGTGGATGAGACATCGATCGCCGCGCTGCGTGATGGGAAAGACATCCCCGAGCTTCAGGGCGCGATCCGCGCGCCGATCGACGGGACCGTCGTCGAACGCCTGATCAACCCGGGGCAGCTGCTCCAGGCCGGCTCCACGCCCGCCTTCACCGTCGCGGACCTCTCGTCGATGTGGGTGCAGGCCAACGTGTTCGAGTCCGACCTCGCCTCGGTGCAGAATGGCGATCGCGCGGAGGTGACGACGCCGGCCTCGCCGAACCCGTTCGTCGGCAAGGTCACCTACATCTCCGCCCTGGTGGACCCCGCCACGAAGGCGACGGCCGTTCGCGTGCTGGTGCCGAACACGCGACGACTCCTGAAGAAGGACATGTACGTCCAGGTCGCGATTCACGGGTCGCGCGAGCGGAATGGGTTGCTCATTCCCGTCACGTCCGTGCTCCGCGATGACGACAACCTCCCATTCGTGTACGTGCAGGCCGGGAACGGCACCAACACGTTCGGGCGTCGCCAGATCACGATCGGTTCGCGCGTCGGCGACCGCTACGAGGTGACGGCGGGGCTCAAGGCGGGTGAACGGATCATCTCCGAGGGCGCGCTGTTCGTGCAGTTCGCGCAAACGCAGTGAGCGAGCGATCCAGTCCACCTGTTGGCCGCCCGCCGCGCGACGATGATGGCGACGGCCTGCCGGACCGCGTGCGCTCGGACACGTGGGCGCACGAGGTAACGCACGCCGAGGCGGAGGCCACGCGTTCTCCATCGATCGTCAACCGCATTGTTGCCGCATCGCTCCGCCAGCGGCTGTTGGTAGTGCTCGCCGGCGTGGCGATGATCGGAATCGGGTTGTGGTCGTTCCGCCGCTTGCCGGTGGACGCGTATCCCGATCTCTCGCCGCCAATGGTGGAGATCATCACGCAGTGGCCGGGCCATGCCGCGGAGGAGGTCGAGCGGCTGATCACGGCCCCCGTCGAGCTGCAGATGAATGGCTTGGCCGGGCTCCGGGTGATGCGCTCGATCTCACTCTACGGGCTGTCAGATGTCACGCTCACGTTCGTCGACGGGACCGACAATTACTTCGCGCGCCAGCAGGTGTTCGAGCGCGTGCCCGACGTCGAGCTGCCACCCGGCGTGACCGCTGGCGTCTCGCCACTCTCGTCGCCGTCGGGGTTGGTGTATCGGTACGTGCTGCAGAGCCCCGACCGCTCGGCGCGTGACCTGCACATCCTGCAGGACTGGGTGATCGACCGCGCCTACAAGTCGGCGCCTGGCGTGGCCGACCTCGAGTCGTTAGGCGGCGAGACGATGCAGTACCAGGTGATGATCGACCCCAACAAGCTCGCCGGGGCGGGGCTCAGCGTGAGCGACGTCTCGACCGCGCTGGACGCGAACAACGGCAATGCCGGCGGCGGCTTTTACTCCGAGGGTGGCCAGTTCTACTACGTCCGCGGGCTCGGCCGCGTCGCGACGACCGAGGACATCGGGAACGTCGTGCTCGCGGTGCACAACGGGATCCCGGTTCTCGTGAAGGACATCGGGCAGGTCGTCATCGGTGCCGCACCGCGACTCGGTCGGTTCGGCTACCAGAACCAGAACGACGCGGTCGAAGGCGTGGTCAAGCTGCGCACCGGCGAGCAGGCGCAGACCGTGCTTCAGGGCATTCAGAAAAAGACCGAGGAGCTCAACAACCAGATCCTGCCGAAGGATGTGAAGGTCCTCCCGTTCTACGACCGCAGTGACCTCATCCACCTGACGACGCGGACAGTCGAAGACAATCTGCTCCGCGGGATCGTGCTCGTCATCATCGTCCTGATTTTCTTCCTGTACGACATCAGGTCGGGGCTCATCGTCGCGGTGACGATTCCGCTCTCGCTGCTGTTCGCGTTCATCTGCCTCGATCTGCGCGGTATTCCCGCGAACCTCCTGTCCATCGGCGCGATCGACTTTGGTATCCTCGTCGACGGCGCGGTCGTGATGGTCGAGAACATCTACCGCCGGCTGGCCGACCCCGAAGCCGAAGGGTTTGGTGTCGTGCACACGATCATTGCCGCGGCGGCCGAAGTGGACCGGCCGATCTTCTACGCGGTCGCGGTGATCATCGCGAGCTTCCTGCCGATCTACGTGCTGCGTGGGCCATCGGGCAAGTTGTTCGAGCCGATGGCGGATACGACGATCTTCGCGCTGGTTGGCGCGCTCATCGTGACGCTGACGCTGCTGCCCGTGCTCTGCGCCTGGTTCATGCGTCGCGGCGTGCGCGAGCGGCGCAATCCGGCGTACGAGTGGATCCGCGGCCTGTACGCGCGGACGCTGACGCGGGCGCTCGGCCGTCCGTGGTTGACCATCGGACTGTCGACGGCGGTGTTCGTGGTTTCGCTGCTCTTCATCCCGCACATCGGCGCCGAGTTCATGCCGAAGCTCGACGAGGGCGCACTGTGGGTGAGAGCGACGATGCCGTACACGATCTCGTTCGAGGAATCGTCGCGGATCGTGCCGCAGGTGACGAGCATTCTGCGTTCGTTCCCGGAGGTGACGATCGTGGCATCCGAGCACGGCCGCCCGGATGACGGTACCGATCCCACCGGCTTCTTCAACGCCGAGTTCTACGTCGGGCTCAAGCCGTACAGCGAGTGGCACGGCGCGTATCGGGACAAGGCGCAGCTCATTGATGCCGTAGCCGAGAGGCTCAAGGTGTTTCCGGGCATCACGTTCAACTATACGCAGCCGGCCGAGGACGCGGTCGACGAGGCCGAGACGGGCCTCAAGAGCTCACTCGACGTGAAGGTCTTCGGCAGCGACCTCGCTGTGCTCGAGCAGAAAGGACGCGCCGTGAAGCGCATTCTCGACCAGGTCGCGGGCGTGAAGCACGTGACCGTGGTTCAGGAGCTCGGTCAGCCGAGTCTGACGATCGACATTGACCGGACGAAGATCGCGCGCTACGGGATCAACGTCGCCGACATCAACGGGTTGATCGAGGCGGCGGTGGGTGGCTCGGCGGCAACGCAGGTGGCGCAGGGAGAGCGACTCTTCGACCTCGTCGTTAGGCTGCTCCCGCAATATCGCGAGACGCCGGAGCAGATCGGGAACGTGCTCGTCGCGACGGCGGACGGTCAGCGTGTGCCGCTGCGCGAGCTGGCGGACATCAAGCTGGCGAACGGTGCGTCGTTCATCTACCGCCAGGACAACTCTCGCTTCATTGGAGTCCAGTACTCCGTGGAGGGGCGCGACCTCGCGAGCGCGGTCCAGGAAGCACAGAAGAAGGTCGCCGCCGCTGTGCCGCTGCCGGCGGGGTATCGGATCGTGTGGGGCGGGGAGTACGAGGAGTACACGGCGTCGCGCGCGCAGCTGCAGCTCATCCTGCCAGTCACGCTCGCGCTGATTTTCGTGATCCTGTTCGCGCTCTACAACAACTTCAAGTTCCCGTTCATCACCGTCGCGGGCGTGGTACTTTCGGCGCCGATCGGTGGCTTGCTGGCATTGGAGCTTTCGGGGACGCCGTTCTCGGTGTCGTCGGGCATCGGATTCCTGGCGCTGTTCGGCGTCTCGGTGCAGACGGCGATCGTGTACATCTCCTACGTGAATGAGCTGCGGCGGACGGGGAAGCCTATCGATGAGGCGACGTTGGAGGCGGCGTTGCTGCGGTTGCGGCCGATCATGATGACGGCGCTCGTGGCCGCGTTAGGCCTGCTGCCGGCCGCGTTGTCGACGGGCGTGGGGTCGGACTCGCAGAGGCCGTTCGCGCTCGTGATCGTCGGCGGGTTGTTTTCCCGACTCCTGATCAGTGTCTACCTGATGCCGGCGCTGTATCTCGTGGCCGCGCGGGAAGGAGATAGGCTCGAGGTCTAGTCGACGAGACTGAACGACACGGCAGCCGCTGCGTGCAGCGCCGTCGTGTCGAACGCCGGCAGCGAGACATGCTCCGGTCGCAGCAGCAATCCGATCTCGGTGCACCCGAAGATCACCGCCTCCGCGCCGGCATCCTGGAGCCGCTCCGTCACCGCGACGTATTGCGCGCGTGAGTCGGCATCGATGCGCCCGACACACAGCTCGTCGAAGATGACGCGATGCACGAGCGCACGGTCGGCCTCGTCAGGCACCACGAGTTCGATGGCATAGCGCTCCCGCAATCGCTCGCGCCAGAACGGAAGCTCCATCGTGTAGCGAGTGCCGAGCAGGCCGGCGCGTCGCACCCCGTGGCGCGTGAGCGCCTCACCTGTGGGATCGACGATGTGAATGAGTGGAATGCCAACGGCGCGTTCGATGTCGGCGGCAACCTGATGCATGGTGTTCGTCGCCAGCACGATCGCCTCTGCGCCGATGCGTTCGAGTCCCGCGGCTGCCTCGCCGAGCGTAGCGCCGGCCGCGCGCCAGTTACCTGAGCGCTGCATCTCCGCGACCTCGGCGAAGTCCACGCTGTGCATCATCAGCCGCGCCGAGTGGAGGCCACCGAGACGCTCGGCGATCCCACGGTTGATGAGACGATAGTACTCGGCCGTAGACTCCCAGCTCATGCCGCCAAGGATCCCGAGTGTACGCATGACTGATCGTCCTCATTCCGTCACAATGGCGCAAGGTATGATGGCTACGTTCCGCATCATGGCGGACGGACCAACCCTCGCGAAGAACGCGCCGGACGTTGCCGAGACGATTCAACATCCATCGCGACTGGCGCGATTCGTCGCGGCGCGACTCGATCCCAAAGCGTACCTCGGGCTGCACGTAACCGTGAGCCTCACCATCGCGGCGCTCGCGCTCTGGTTGTTCGGTACCGTGCTCGAGGAAGTGCTCGACAACGCGACCGTCGTGCGGGTCGACGTGGCGGCGCTGGACTGGATGGCGGCCCACACGAGCCCACTTGGCCTGCGCATCTTCACCGGCATCACCCACCTCGGCGACATCCCGGTGATTCCAACCATCGCTGTCGTGGGCGCCTGGGTGCTGTGGCGCCAGCGGCACCGATTGGTGTTCGTCTGTTGGCTGTCGGCGTACGTTGGCGGCGTGCTCGTGAACCGGTTGCTGAAGCTGCTGATTCACCGTTCTCGGCCGATACGAGTGCTGCACGAGAGCACGTTCAGCTTCCCGAGCGGCCACACGATGGCCGCGACGATCGGCTACGGGATGCTCGCGTATGTGGTGGCGACGTATTGGCGTCCGCCGGGGATGAAGCCACGCTTCCTGTATCTCGTCGCGGCCGTCCTCGCGCTCGCCGTCGGTGTGAGTCGCATCTACCTGGGCATGCACTTTCCGACCGACGTGATCGGCGGATTCGCCGCGGGAACTGCGTGGCTCGCCATCTGTGTGACCGGCACGCGGATCGCGCGTGAGACCCCCGCGGCGACACCGGCAGCGCGAGATGAGGAGCGCGTTGACGCACCTAACGCGAAACCCTCTGCGGTCCCAGGAGCCAGTCCACGGCGCGATGCGTCTCGAAGCCGGCCATCGTCAGCCCCTTGAGTGAATGGCCGGCCAGGAGCACCGAGAACCGCTCGATCCGGTCGCCGCCGGCCGCCATCAGTGCTGGATCCGCGCGCGTGAGCTTGTCTTTCGTGCCGCGGATGACGGCGATGCGCTCGTCGCCTGGAACCTCGCCGATCGCGTCCGCCACCGCGAAGCTTCCGGGTTCGGTTGGCTCGGGTCCATTCATGATGTCGCTCACCGAGACGCGGAGATGGCTTCGTGAGCCTGGTGACATCGCCAGGACACCCGCAACATCAGGCTCGCACGTATGCGCCGCGGTCCAGATCGCGACTTCTGCGCCGAGTGAGTGCCCGGCAATGATGAGCGGTGCGGAGTCGGCTCCGAGCTCGTGGCGCGACCGGGCGATGATGGGCTCGATGGCGGCGATGAATGCGCTGTCCCGAATGGGGCCGCGGTCCGGAAGACTACGGAGGAGCGGCCGCATGTCGAAGCCCGCTACGGCGTACTGCGACTGCGCAAGCGAGGCGGCGAGCCGACGATGCGGTTGCCAGAAGCCGATGTCGTTGCCGAAGAAGAAAATCACGGCGCGCGGTGGCCGCGTCGTGTCGGCGGCGCCATAGAGGAAGACCGGCTGTGTGCGGAGCAGCGGGTCGCGTGTGACACGCGTGGGCTGGTCTGCGCCCCCGCATCCGGACACCGCGACCACAGCCACTGCTGCGAGAATCCTTCTCCTGATCTGCCCCAACGCAGCGCACCCGCGTAGCGTACTTGACCTGAGCCTGCCTGATGGCTCGAAGTTAGCGGTCCCAAGCTGTCGCCAGCATGACGGTCGCGCGTCTGCGCAATCACCCGCATCGTCCGCTTACCCGTTGCCTAACAGGATTTTCATGCGAGCGAACTCCCGGTTGACCGCGGCGGTCGCGGCCTGGTGCCTCGTCGCCCTCCTCGCCACGCCGGCCATGGGCCAGGGCGGTGCACCGAGCCCGGCGGCGGATACGGCGAACGACGCCATTCGCACCATGATCGGCCGCCTCGACCTCGAGAAATACAAGGCAACGATCAAAGGGCTCACGCAGTTCGGCGATCGGCGCCAGGGAACCAAACGCAATCGCGATGCGGTGGACTGGATCGAGGCGCAGCTCAAGAGCTATGGTTGCACGAACACCGAGCGCATCACGTACGAGTACCAGCCGCCCGCACCAGCGCAGCCGCTGGACAGCGCGGCGATTGCGGCGCGCCGTGCGGCGGCAGCACGCAGCACCCAAGCGTCGGGTGGCGGACGCCTTCGCGGCAATCGTGGGCCCACGGGAGTGAACACCGATTCGCTCAAGCAGCCCGACCCCAGAATCCGCGCGCTTGACGCAGAGCCGACGACGCCGGGTGAGCGGCAGGAGGTGTACTGCACGAAGGTTGGTACGACGCACCCCGACGAGATGTACATCGTTGGCGGCCACATGGACGGTCACGGCTGGAACGAGGCGGCGAACGACGACGGCTCGGGAACGGCGGTCGTCATGGAGCTCGCGCGCATCTTCTCGAGCCCGGACGTGCAGACCGACCGCTCGATCCGATTCATCCTGTGGAACAACGAGGAGACCGGGTTGAACGGCGCGAGAGCGTACGTCGCGCAGCGTCAGGCGCTGCAGGGGAAGGAATCGCCAGCCGGGTCGAAGAAATACCCGGAGCCGAAGTGGCTTGGCATGATCCAGCACGACATGATGATGTGGGATCACGGGATGCCGCGTGCCGATGGGACGGTGAGTCCCGAGCAGCGTCCCGAGGCCGACGTGAACATCGAGTTCCAATCGAGCTCGAAGATGGCGGATGGCGCGCAGAAGCTTGCGTGGGTGTTCCACCGGGCGAACGAGCTGTATGCGACGGACTATCCGGCGCAGGTCGGGCCGCACATGACGAACACGGACAGTGCGCCGTTCCAGGACCTCGTCCCGGCCATCAGCCTGCGGGAGAACGAGCGTGGCCGCGAGATCGGTGCCGGCTGGGATCCCAACTGGCACCAGCCGACTGACGTCTACACGACGTACAGCGACAAGGATTTCAGGCTCGGTTTGAACGCGGCGCAGACGACACTTGGCGCGATTGCGCATCTGACTGGCGCGACGGTGAAGAAGTAGGGACTGGGGACTAGGGACTCGGCAGTCGCCAGTCGCCAGTCGCCAGCTCCGCTTTGATGTGAGGATCATGTGAGTCACAACGACGACATTTCGCGAAGGGATTTTCTGGCGCGCACTGGCGTGGCAGGGCTGGGGTTGACCGTGCTCGGCCCGGGGATCGCGCGCGCGCTTCCGATCCCGGCCAGCATCTCGGGCGACCGTATGGCGCCGGCGGCCAACGAGCTCACGCCGCTGTTCTCCGGGCTCCGCTGGCGCATGCTCGGCCCCTTCCGCGGCGGCCGCGTGGACGCCGTGTGCGGGGTCGTCGGCCGACCTAACGAGTTCTATTTCGGGCACGTGAACGGCGGCGTGTGGAAGTCGATCGACGCCGGACGTGTGTGGGAGCCGATCTTCGACTCGCAGCCCGTAGCCTCCATCGGCGCGCTCGCCGTTGCGCCGTCGGCGCCCGACACGATCTACGTCGGAAGCGGCGAGTCCACGCTGCGCGATTCGGTCGGATACGGGAACGGCGTCTACAAGTCGACGGATGCCGGCAAGACCTGGACGCATCTCGGCCTCGACGACACCCAGCACATCGGCAAGATCGCCGTCGACCCGCGCAATGCGAACATCGTGTTCGTCGCCGCCATTGGCCATCTCTACGCGCCTAACGCCGATCGCGGCGTCTTCAAGTCCGTCGACGGCGGGAAGTCGTGGCGCAAGGTGCTGTTCAAGAACAATGACGTCGGCGCAGTCGATGTCGTGATCGATCCGACGAATTCCCGTGTCGTGTACGCCTGCCTCTGGAACACACGCCGCCCGCCCTGGTACACGTATGCCCCCACGAATGGCCCCGGCGGCGGGATCTTCAAGAGCACCGACGGCGGCGCCACCTGGAGGCAGCTCACGAACGGTCTGCCGAAGGAGGGCATCGGCCGGAGCGGGATCGTCGTCGCGCCGAGCAAACCGGGTCGTCTGTACGCGGTGGTCGACTGTCTCGTCGCAGACCCGAACGCTCCCCCACCGCCGCCCCCTCCGGCCGGTGCGGGGGGCAGGGCAGGCGCGCAGGCTCCGCAGGGTCAGGGTGGGTTCTTCCGCTCCGATGACGCCGGCGCAAGCTGGACGAAGATGTCCGGCGACCCCGCGCTCTGGGGCCGGGGCTGGTACTTCGAGAAGCTCGTCGTCGACCCGAAGGATGCCGACACCGTGTACGTGCCTAACGTGGCGGTGAGCCGGACCCGTGACGGCGGCAACACGTGGGTTGCGTTACGCGGATCGCCCGGCGGCGACGACTACCACCAGGCATGGATCTCCCCGGACGACCCGAACACCATGATCGTCGCCAGCGACCAGGGTGCGATCATCACGCGGAACGCGCGGACGGACGACCCGCGCGAAGTCACCTGGAGCTCGTGGCTCAACCAGCCGACAGCGCAGATTTACCACCTCTCGGTCGACGGTCGATTTCCGTACTGGGTGACGGGCGCGCAACAGGATTCGGGCGCGGTGGCGGTGCGTTCCCGTGGCAAGTTCGCCGAGATCTCGATGCGCGATTGGGAACCGATCGGCGCTGGTGGCGAGAGCGGAATGACGGCGGCCGACCCGCTCAACCCGGGCGTCATCTTTGGCGGCATCAGTACGCGCTGGAACCTCGAGACGAACACCGCCGTCCGCGGGACGACGGCACCGCAGTCGCCTGAACAGGCGCGCGCGGATTGGACGCAGCCGCTCGTGTTCTCGCCAGCAGATCAACACGCGCTCTACTACGCGAACCAGTTCCTGTTCAAGACAACTGACGCCGCCAAAACATGGACGCGGATCAGTGGCGACCTCACGCGACCCGACGCCGGCGTGCCGTCTACGCTCGACGCGGCCGCGGCCGCACAGGTCGACCGCAACGGGAAGCGCGGCGTCATCTATGCCGTCGCGCCCTCACCACTCCGCGCGCCGCTCCTCTGGATCGGCACCGACGACGGTCTGATCCAGCTCACGCAGGATGACGGCAAGACGTGGCAGAACGTGACGCCTAACGCCATTACGGTCTGGAGCCGCGTCACCATGGTGGAGGCGTCCCACTTCGATCCCAACGCGGCGTACGCGAGCGTCGATCGCCATCAGCTTCAGGACTTCGAGCCGTACATCTACCGCACGCGTGACCTGGGGCAGAGTTGGCAGAAGATCACCAATGGTCTCCCGGCTGGCGTGTACGTCCATTCGATCAAGGAAGACCCGCAGCGGCGCGGCCTCCTCGTCTGCGGGACGGAGCGTGGTGCGTTCCTGTCGTTCGACGATGGCGACAGCTGGCAACCGCTCCAGCTCAACCTTCCGGTCACGTCGGTTCGCGATTTCGCGTTCTACGAGAACGACCTCATCGTCGCAACGCACGGGCGAGGGTTCTGGGTGATCGACGACATCTCGACGCTGCGCCAGGCGACGGAGGCGATCGCGAAATCCGACGTGTATCTCTTCAAGCCGGCCGACGCGATCAACGACCAGCAGGGCGGGGACAACGGGACGCCGCTGCAGAAGGACGAGCCGCAAGCGCCAAACCCGCCTAACGCGGCGTACATCGACTACTACCTGCGCACGCCCTCCACGGATCCGGTGACGGTCGAGGTCCTCGACTCGGCCGGTACCGTGGTGGCGACCTACTCGAGCGACCCGACCCGCCAGCCGCCGCCCCCTGCGCGCGGTGGGTTTGGCGGTGGGCGACCCGGCGGCATTCCCAACACGTCGCCTCTGTGGCGTCAGCCGCCCGAGCCCATGTCCGCCGCGGCCGGCATGCACCGCGTGGCGTGGAACCTCGCACCCGCGGGCGGCTTTGGCGGTGGGGCCCGCGCCGAGACCCCGCCGATCGTCGGCAGCTACACGGTGCGGTTGACCGTCGGGGCTCGCACGCTCACGCAGCCGATCACGATC
>Ga0207674_10004489_pt1 | contig 16769 bp, 11 predicted proteins | sample KBSCornC72_FD_184303 | JGI IMG/M metagenome (GOLD analysis project Ga0207674, IMG submission 184303) | Corn rhizosphere microbial communities from Kellogg Biological Station, Michigan, USA - KBS Corn C7-2 (SPAdes) (version 2) | ecosystem: Host-associated > Plants > Roots > Rhizosphere > Soil ... | reverse complement strand
CACCTGACTCTTTTCCTTCCTCCTTCTGATGACCCACTTGCCGCCTTTTCACTTCTCAGTGAGCGGGAGAGGATCTCTCAAAATTGGGGATGACTCATATCAGGAGCCTTGCCTGCATGCATCCGTTTCTCGGCTTCTTTTGCAAACTGCTGCTCAACCTCTAGCGCAAGCATCGCTCGCTGCCCAGCGGTCAGATGCCGGCGCTGGAGGTTGCGGCTCACCACAAAGTGAACGAGAGAGCCATGCCCATCCCATTCTTGATATCGAGGCGCGATTCCCAGTTGCCGACAGGCACGATAGCGATGGACGCCATCAACGATTTTCCCCTGAAAGGTCCAGATCGGCTCGAGCAGACCTCGTTGCTGAATATCGGCCACAAACCGGGTAAACTCCTCCTCTCCCATGGGGGGAAAGAGCGTCGCGACCTCATGAAACACCAGGGAAGGGTCCAAGGGCAAATGCTGCTGCATAACGGTGGTTCTCCTCGTCATATAAAACTGCGCCGATCGTCTCCCTTCCCGCGAATGAGAAGAGACAGCGCTCAACCATGCCAGACGCGCAATGCTGCGTTCCCGCTTTTCTCAACTGTAGCGTATGGCGAGCCAAAAAGGGAGAACACCTGGCCGACTTTGTGGCTCACGTCCTCCCAGTCACCATCTGCCGCTTCTGAGGGAGTGTGGAGACAGGGGCGAAGGCGGAGAGCAGATAGCCATGCTCACGCAGGGCGATAACTTGCAAGCCGAAGGATCGCATCACCGGGGTGAGGTACCGGAGCGCACGGCGAATGGGCCTCACGTACTGTTCCCATCCCTCTGAGAGGGCCTCTTGAGAGGCCAGATACAGAGCCAAAAACAAGGTGGGATAAGGACAATGCTGGGGATAGGCTTGCAACAACGCCAGAAAAATCCTGCTGGCTGAGGGACTCAAGGGAAAAGATCGCACCAGGGGTGCAGGGTTCTCGCCATCCAGTTCGAGCAAGACGGCCACATGAGCGTGGACATTCAGCACGATCCGCTTGTGCGCTGGCAGCACCTCCGGCAAGACAAACACCTGAGTCGTTTGGGGTGCCATTTCATCAGAAACGACGCCCGTGCTTTTTTCGTGAGGCACGAAAGCCCTCCTTTTTTCTGATCGAGCGCAGGTTGCGGAAGAGCACCGCACATGATCTCGGGATTTGGACCATCCACAAGGGGAAAGAGTGTTACCCCTTTCTGTAGTATGCCTGTTCTCTCTGCCAAAAGACCATAACAAACCTAACATTTTTGGTGTTGCCTGGTCTGGAAAGCCAAAAATGTTAGGTTTGTTATGGTCTTTTGATCTGTGGATCGGGCATACTTGTGAAGAGACATCTGGGGCAGAGGGAAAAGCAGCACAGAGATTGTGAAGAGTATAACCTTTCACTCCTCTCCCTTTCCGCAGAAAGGGATGAGCTGGCAATACTCTGCGCGGTTTCTGTCTGTGACAGCACATGAGTGCTATCTGGAAGTATCTCAACTCGCAGCGATTGCCGGACGCACTTCACGCATCATGCAAAAGAATCTGGCTGATCTGGAAGCGAAGCAGATCTGGAAGCGAAGCAGATGATGATTGAACGAGCTGAATGCAAAGTCTTTGGGGATCTCCTGGGGTGAAGAAAATCCGTGTAGCGGTGGTGAAAGACTTTTCCAACGTGCATACGTGAGCGTATGAGTATCTTGCCCCGGATCGGGTAGAGTGACCCCTTTTATCAGGGTCACTCTACGGTAGTCCGCGCGTAGCCGCGATATTTCCCTGTCGCTGCTGGCACCAGCTTATTGAGAGAGAAGGAAAAAACGGATGGATATCTGTGTGACACCGCCCAGCGAGGTACAAGAGGAATGTGAGACGCGCGCGGAGCCGACCACCAGGACCGAAAAATATAGCTATCCAGAGTTTGCAGGCTGGCAGGGGGAGCGGTATCTGAAAAAGCTGCTCCGGCAAATTTTGCCCATGGCGCTCTATCGCACATGGGAAATTTGCGCGGACCATCAAGCCCCTGGCAACGACTGCTATGTGGGTATCACTTATCTGGCCGAGGTCGCCGGACGCGCGATGCGTACCATGGAGAAAAATCTCGCGGCACTCTATGCCAGACGGTTATTGGTTGAGCGCATTGAACGCAAAGTTGTCCACACTGCTGGAGGCCGCCTCCAGTGCAAGGTGGTCGTTATCAAAGATTTTACCGGTTTATATTCCCTGGCCCATGACTATCACGAATGGCTGGAGGACGTGAGGTACTTGCCCCCACAACGTGGAATTGGTATATTGCTCGCTCCGGAACTCCACATACTCGCTCGGCTTCGTCGCTTTGAGAATTATCGCCGAGTCCTCTTTCATCACCGTCCTGGCCGCGTGCCGCAACTTCGTGAAGAAGATTGCTGGTTTACTGACTATCGACCTCATGTCTCCGTGGAGCACGACGTGCAAGATCAAACAAGACAGATAGGAAGAGGAAAAGAGTACACCCTCCCGGCAAAAGATTCGGCAAAAGATCTGTCAAAAGAAGTGTCAGAGGATTCGCCAAAACGAATCAGCGAATCCCTCCAGATTACTCTCCCAGAAGAAGATTCGCACGATTCGGCTCTTTCTCCTTCAAAAGAAGCTTTGCTGCAGGGAGCAGACCGCGAGCCTGAAGAGTCTCCGCCCTTTCAGGAAGATCAGCTCTTGCTCGCAGTTCATCCATCAATCGCATCGGGACAAACTTCCTCTCCTGAGAGAGAAACAAAAACGCTTCCTCCGCAGCCAGTGGCACCAGCCGCCCCATCGGCACCTCTTCAGGCTCATCCCCCTCTGGTTGAGCAGGAGAACAAAGGTCATCGGCCATCTTCTGGTCAGCTTCTAGCGCAGGATTTCGTTCACGACCTGGCCGCGCCTTTTGGCGATAAAAATCCACAGGGGACCAGAACCCGTATCGCAGCATTGCTTAAAAACGCGAATCTGGAGCAGCCAGCCGAGGTGCTGCCTTGTCTGATCCGTGCATACGTCGTCGCACGTGACACGGGAACGATCCGATCAGTGCATTGTGACCCGAAAACGGGCCAGGCCAACCGGATGCCGCTGTTCTGCGCGATGGTCCAGCGGCTCAGCCAGAACCCCCAGGGAGGAGATCGCTGGCAACGGATGGAAGCAGATATCGCGACAGATGCATTTTTGACCCGCTGGTGGCACGCACATCGGATACTCATTGGCACTATTCCTGCTGAAACAGGCGATGGCTCAGGAGAACCTGATCATCAGCCAGATCTCAAAGAACCTGATGCACAGCTTGGGGACGCACCAAGCACGGGAAGGGTGAGAGCGCGACGGACTCGTCGTCCTGATCGGAGCAGTAAAACAAAGCAAGAACAAGTCGCACGTACGTCCCTGGCCCACCAGGTGCTGATACGTCTCTTGCGTATGGCTATTCCCATTCAAGAGCCGGTCATTTTATGGGAGCACCTTCTGTGTGGCTGTCCGCTCTATCATACCTGCGAGGGGCGGGAGGGGCGCGCGCTCTGTTCTCCTGATCCCACCTGGCCAGAAGAAGCACTTGCCATGATTCGGAGTATTGTCGACACCAGTGCCAAACTACACGACGCATCGGAAGGAGATAAAAATGCGTATGCATACGCTATACCGACAAAATAACGATCCAGGCAAGAGAAGGAGCAGATTGTTGTGGGCGAAGAGAGATCTCTCCCCACTCGCTTCCCCGAAAAGGATCATCCTACCGGAAAAGAGGAAGAAATCAATAGATCTGACCATACTGTCGACCATATGACTTGACAACATAGCTTCGTAGGACTAGAATGGGGGTAATTCATGCAGAAGGTCTATGAGGCGGCTTGCATGATTCTTTGTGAGCTTGCACAACTTGTACAGGAGGAAACACACCATGCAACATCATACGCGGAAGAGAACCGCATCAGTATCCACACCCAGTTCGACGAATCATCCGGTTATCCCACGGAAAAAACGGCCCCCGGAAGAGAACATTATGCGAACCATGTTCAAACCCGCTTCCGCCATGTATTCCTTCCAACGCCCTCCGTTGCCGACAGATAAACCTATTGCGCTCTACGGACGGCAGAGTACCCTGGGGCAAATTGAGCTGAACACCACTTCCTACGATTATCAAATTGAAAAACAAAAAGAACACATCATAGAAATGGGGTGGTCAGCTGATTTGATTGTGGAATACTTCCAGGACTTTGCCGTCAGTGCAACGTTTGGCTTCGGCGTACGCGTCGGCTTGACACAGCTTTTGACCGACATCGAAAACGATAAAGTGAAAACCGTCTACGTCTTTTTGGAAGATCGGCTTTTTCGCGATGAAAATCAGGTCAATGTTTCTCGATTTATTGATGCATGCCAGAGGCATCATATTGTGGTGGTTACCAGTCGGTATATCTACTATATGGTAGACGAACGCGATTGCGATCTCTTCCGGATCGAGTGCGAACGTGCCTGGAAATCGTTCAAAAGTCAACTCTACGATCGGATGATGCCTATGCGCGTTTTTTCCTCACATCGTGGGTATTACGATGCCCGATGTATTATCCCTGGGTACTATGTCGAGAAAGAGAAACATTCACCCATGTTCAAAAAATATGTGGTCTACGAACCACACGCTGAGAAAGTTCGCTACCTCTACCACCGCTTCATTGAGTTAGGTGGAAGCGTCACAGCACTCTTGCACGAGTTGGAGGCCGATCCAGGACCGCACTTCTTCGGATGCCCAAGCGACCACTTTCACAAAAAATCCAATCTAATCAAGGTCACTGGCGGCTATCGTATTGGATCACGCGTGACCCTGCAAGGCATCCTGAGCAATAAAACCTACCTGGGCACGTGGTGTACTGGCGACCGAGAGTACCCAAAGAACCATGCAGCCATCATCGATCAGGGTACCTGGAACACCGTGCAATTCCTCCTCCGAAAAGCCCAAGAAAGCCGCTCTGCCCATACCACCGCAAATAAAGCATTTCCTTCCCTCATTCGCGGACTGCTTCGCCATCCTCGGACGGAGGCAGAAGAGGAGAAGCGTACTCGAAGAAAGAGATCGCAACGACATTATTTCGGGTCGTTCTCTCGTTTACTCTGCCGTAGTGGTTGAAGACGCGTTTCTGGCAGCATTTCGTCGTCACCTGCTTGCAACGGATGAAGTGGCGCACTACCAAAACATGGCGGCTGAGGTGTTCCAGCGAGAACAAGATCGTCATACCCATATTGAAGCTGAGATCGCCTCTCTCCAGGCCCTGCACGATGAACTGTATAATGACCTGTACGGGCCTCATCGCAACAAAGTGGCTGAGCATCTCAAAGAGCATATGCATACTCAGATGGGTCAACTCCATCAAAAGATACAAGAACTCGAAGGCTTGCTTGCACACACGCCAGAACCTCTCCCTTACCCTGAGCTTTCGGCGCTCCTGGACAAAGTACGTCACTCACACACCCTTGCCGTCTCGGAGAAGATGCTCGCTCTTGTGACACTTTTTACCAAAGGGATTGACCTGGAACCGCTCTCCCCTCATTTTTTTGTGTCTCTTTTGAGTGTGTTCTTTGGCAAAAGGATGAAGCGATCATCTGGCGCGCAAAGGCCCCTCATTCGGCCATCCTCTATACTGAGCAAGAACGGGATGCATTCCTGCGCCTGTACGAGCAAAACGCGCCTAAAGAAGCCTACATGGCCCTCTTTCCCTCTAGAAGCCCTTCCTCCATTGGGACCATGGTACGTCGCGCTCGTGGAGGTGGTGTCTATCCTTTCAAGCTCTCGTATAATGTGTCTGATTCTTTGTCCTTGCTGGATCAACACCTTGTCCAGCAGTATGCGATTCCTACAGAGGCGTTGCGTCGGAAAGAACCTGTCGTCTTCTGGCTGCCCCCTGCACAGAAATCCCTTGAGGAAGACAATACGCTCAACGATACATCAGTTTGTGCGAATTCATCGTCATAACATAGGCTGTGGCATCGTCGACGATCAGGCCTTTTTCATGCGTCAGGGCAAAGGCTGGATCGCTGAATTGCGTCTTCACGCCAGCAGCCTGGAGCTTATCCAGCGTCTCCCGTGGCGAAACGCTGCCGCCGCCGTACGGATGCTATTCCAGCATAACACGCACGGTAATCCCGTTGTTGGCATCTTCCTCTAGTACATTTATTACACTTTTATTTGTCAAAAGATATATTTCCATGTCGATCGATTTTTTCGCGTTGCGAATGGCATCAACAATTGGGCCAGGACCGGCATCCGGCTCAACAATCAGGCCCAGGCCGTTGGCTCCCGTCCCAGGCGTGCAGTTGCTCTGACACTGATTTCCACTGGTTGGTAGGTTGATGTTGATATCACACGCGGTCAGCAAACAACAAAGGATGAGAATATACAAAGATTTCAACATGTTTAGAACAATTCGACGTGAGATGGCGTATTGAGACATACGATTCCCTTCAACTTTCTGCGTAAGAACTTCAAACGAGCAAAGACGATAAATTTATATTGAATGTATATACAGTATATAAATTGAACCAAATAAGGCGGCGTCAGTGCAACTCTACATGCACGCGAAAATTATGGTGGTCTTGACCTGCCCAAGCAATATCGAACGTTTGCTTGCCAATTAATGGTACAATAGGTCTAAATATCAAGGAGAGACAGGATATGATTACTGAAGTAGCGATTTTCACTGCGTTGCCTGGCAAAGAGGACGAACTGGGCGAGGCCATCTTGCGTGGCATGGAGGTGATTCGTCAGCATCCAGAGTGTGTTGAGGCTCGCCTGGAGCGTGGTATTGAGCAACCCGATCAATATATGCTGGTCAATATCTGGACCTCGCTTGAAGCACATACACAGGATTTTCGGGGTGGCCCGCTCTTCCCGCAATGGCGTAGTCATATCACCGGGCTTTTTGTTGGCCAGCCGAGTGTTTTCCATTATCGCGCTGTGGAAAAAGAATAATATTCCGAGAGAATTTATTTCGATACAGGGAGAATAAGCTACGATGGCTGAGGAGCAAGAACGAGAACAAGAGCAGGACATCGCAGAGGAGAATCTGCGGCCAGAAGAACAGACGCCAGAGAATTTGCTGGAACATGCTGGAGAGAGCGCGGAAGAGAAGCTGCTTACTCATGTAGCCGAATTGCGCCACGCGATTGAAGAGGCTAATTATCAATATCATGTGCTGGATAATCCTACGCTGACCGATGCCGAGTACGATCAGTTAATGATCGAGTTACAACGCATTGAAGCCGATCACCCGGAAATGGTGACGCCTGACTCCCCGACTCAGCGTGTAGGCGCGGGGCCAGTACAGGATGTGCCGCAGCATCGTCACCCGGTTCCTATGCTCAGCCTGGCTAATGCGCGCAGCGAGGAAGAGATGCTCAACTGGCAGAAGCGCGCCCAGAATATTCTGCCCAATGCCACCTTTGATTATGTCTGTGAACTTAAAATTGATGGCCTGGCTATGGCTCTGACCTATGAGAAGGGCAAGCTGGCTCTCGGAGCCTCGCGCGGCGATGGCACGATTGGCGAGGATTGGACGCCCAACGTGCGCACGATTCGCACAATCCCTCAGAGGTTGCGTGGTGAACGCATTCCCGATCGCGTGGAGATTCGCGGCGAAATTTATATGTCGATCGAGAGTTTTGAGGCGCTCAACGCTGGGATTAGCGATGGTAAGCTTTTCGCCAACCCACGTAATGCCGCCGCCGGATCGTTGCGCCAGAAAGATCCGCGCATCACCGCCAGTCGCAAGCTGGATTTCTTCGGTTATCAGATCGGTTATTGTGAGGGGCTGGAGATCAATAGTCAGGCTGAGGCGTTGGAACTGATTCGTGAATGGGGCTTTGTAGTCAATCCCAACATTCGTCCTGCGCATAGTCTGGATGAGGTCATGGCCTACTGCAAAACGTGGGAGAGCGAGCGCTTCAAACTGCCTTATGAGATTGATGGCGTGGTCATTAAGATCAACGAACTGGTCCACCAACAGGAATTGGGAACAGTCGCGCACGATCCCCGCTGGGCCATCGCTTTTAAATATCCACCGATCCAGGTCGCCACGCGCTTGATTGACATTCGCGTCAACATTGGGCGCACGGGTACAGTCAATCCCTGGGCTTTGCTGGAGCCGATCAATATTCGTGGCGTCACCGTCGAACGCGCAGCTTTACATAACGAGGGCGATATTCAGCGCAAAGATCTGCGTATCGGCGACCTTGTACTGGTGCAGCGCGCGGGCGAGGTCATTCCCCAGGTGGTCAAGCCGGTTATTGAGCGGCGCACCGGTAACGAGGAGGTCTATCATCTGCCCGATACCTGCCCGATTTGCGACACAGCCATCCAGCGCATAGAGGGCGTGGCCATGGCCTATTGCCCCAATGCCTCGTGTCCGGCGCGTATCCTGGAGAGCTTGAGGCACTTTGTGGCGAAAGGTTCGATGGATATTGATAGCATCGGGGATCAAACCTGCGTGCAACTGGTGGATGCCGGGCTGGTGAAGACTTTCCCTGATTTCTACGCGCTGACTCGTGACCAATTGCTGGCTCTGGAGGGGATCAAGGAGAAGAGCGCGGATAATATGCTCAAGGCCATCGAGGCGAGCAAACATCGCCCGCTTTCACGCCTGCTCGTCGCGCTGAATATTCGCTACGTGGGCGAGAAAACCGCCGAACTGGTCGTGCGACACTTCGGACATATCGACAAACTGATGGCGGCAGCGGCTGAAGAGATTATCAATATTCCCGGCATTGGCCCCATTAGCGGCCAGAGCATCTATACCTGGTTCCAGCATGCTGATAATCGTGAGCTGGTCGAGCAACTGAAAGAGGCCGGGTTAAACATGGAGGAAGAGCAGCAGCTCAACGATGGTCCACTGGCTGGTCAGACCTTCTTGCTCACCGGACGCCTGGGCAATATGACTCGCCCGGCAGCAGAAGAGGCCATCAAGAAGCTCGGCGGAACGATCGCCACTGGCGTCAGCAAAAATTTGCACCATCTGATCGTCGGCGAAGATGCTGGTTCTAAACTGGCCAAAGCGCAGAAGGCTGGCGTGCCGATCCACGACGAGCAATGGCTGGCGGCTTTGCTGGCAGAGCATCAGGAAAAAGTCTCTTAAATGTAGATCGATCACGAGGCAATGCATAAGGGATCGGCATTGAGAAAGATTTAACGGTGAATAAAGCCGCTCCTTGCGCGCAGGGAGCGGCTTTATTCACAAGTCAGCTTTGAATTTTAGACGTACTTCATCTCGGTAAAGCGGGCGCGGAGGGCGTTCACCTGTGCTTTGACCTCTTTGCCGTGGATGGCGTCGTGCATCAACTGGGCCAGTTCGCCCATCGCTTGCTCATCCATGCCGAAGCGCGTCATTTCAGGGACGCCCACGCGCAAACCGGAGGGATGGCGTGGATCGGCGTCGCCGGGCAGCATGTTATAGTTAACGATGATATCATTGGCCTCCAGGCGTTTCGCGACTTCGACGCCGCCGCCAGCTTCGGCCACGTTCACCGCGATCTGATGGCTCTGTGTATAGCCAAATTCGCGCGCCTCAACTGGCGTACCCAGTCCGTCCAGCGCGCGTCCGAGTGCTTGAGCGTTGCGTACGATCTGAGCCGCGTACTCGCGCCCAAATTGCTGCATCTCGCGTGTCGCTACAACCAGAGCGGGCAACGAATAGAGATGGTGGTTGCTGGACGAGCCGGGGAAGACGCCGCGATCGGCGGCTGGCCAGTAGCGCTTCTCACCCTCGGCGTCGAGATTGCCCAGAATCACGCCGCGCTGTGGACCAGGAAAGGTTTTGTGCGTGCTACCGGTCAGCCAGGTTGCTCCCTCGTGTAAAGGGTCCTGGAACTGGCCGCCCGCGATCAGGCCCAGTACGTGCGCGCCATCGTAGAGCAGCGGGATCTTCTTCGTTTTGCAGAAAGCCGCGACCTCTTCAACCGGCTCAGGGAAAAGGAAGAGGCTTTTGCCCATAATCACCATCTGTGGCTCGATGCGATCGATCAGCTCGATGGTTCGCTCTGTGTTTACGTGATAGTGGTCGGAAGTAAGCGGCAGATAGTGCAGGTTGATGGATTTATCGCCGCCCACTTTGAGTGATTGGCCGCGTCCCTGGATGCGCCGCCCAAAGACACCAACCGGACCGTGGCTGATATGGCCGCCCGCGTCAGTTGAATTGGCCACGACCGTATCGCCGCCGCGTAGCCAACCCAGCGCGATCGCTGTATTGGCCGCGTTTCCGCTGATCGGGCGCACATCGGCCTGCTTGGCTCCAAAAAGCTGCTTGATCTCTTTTTCAGCTAATAACTCGACCTGGTCGATATGGCGCGTTCCCTGATAATAGCGATTGACCTGCTCGCCCTGGTTGGGATGCCCCTCGGCATAGCGCCCCATCATGTCAGAGACCTGCACCCGGCGTACGGCCTCGCTCGGTGTATTTTCACTGGCGATCAGATTGATCGTTTGTGTCTGCCGCCAGGTTCGAGCATCGGATAAAATGCTCTCGATATCGGAAATATCAACAGTCATAACTGCCTGCTCCTTCGATTATGCATAGCCTGAAAATGCTGTGTTATCCACAGCCCTTACCAACTGCTCCGCCACGCTCCTTTGCGGATAGAACACACTACGCGGGTACTTCCCTGGCGGATCGGACTGGAAAAATATCCGTCTTAGTATAGCACACCGCGCGCGTTGACCAGCTACTAGTCCGAATAGCCCGGACCGACAGTGAAATAGCCGGTATCGGTTGGGCAGGTAGTCGTACTGCTGCTGCAATAGTTTCCATGCAAGATGGTTCCATTCGACTGTTGGGTCTTACCATGCAGATAGAGCGGCGTCTGACCAGCAGCTTGCTGGACCGTGAAGCCGAAGTTGCCTTGCATATCGACGGTGCCTTTCAAAGTGTAGGTCTGGCTCTTATTGAACGTTGCCCATCCACTCACGCTGCCCTGCCCCGGTGTTTGCACGATTTTCAAGGTAAGGGCCTGGCCCTGCCCGGTGGCTTCATTCTGGATAGAACCATTGTAGGTGTCAGCAATATCGATCCCAGGCGGTGTTGTTGGTGTTGGGCTTGGCGTAGCCGTTGCAACGACTGTGGGTGTTTTCTGCACTTGCGCATTCCCTTGCAGATGTCCCATGGCAAAATAGGTTGTGCCAGCAATCAGCGCCAGAACGATCAGCACCGATACAACTGCGATCAAGCCAGTTCGGCGCTTTGGTGTCGTTGCTGGCAGCGGGCGCGGTGCTTCCGTCACGCGCACTTCTGACGCGCTACTGGCGATCGTTGGCAGGTCATGCTCATCCGCCAAACTTGCTGCTGCTACCTTCGGTCCTTCTGGCCTGTTGCTGATAAATGTTGGCAAATCGTGCTCATCGGTCGAACTTGCCGCTGCCAGATCGATTGCCGGAGTATGTGCTTGCTCGGCATGCAGTTCTTCTTTGACAATCTGTGGAGTTTCTGGCGAGATATGCGGCGTTTCGGACGACTGAATGGCAATATTTACAAAGACAGCCTTTTCTTGACCATCAGCTTGATCCAGGTGTGGCACGCGAATAATCTGGCCATCGTGCGTGCCCGCTTCAATCGTCACGATCATCTCCTGGTCGTCTGCCAGCGTCAACATGCGGCTCAGCCCCGCGTCAGCTTCGGCCTGGCTAATCGTGAGCGTGGCATACTGAGATGCATCATCATCGGCTCCGTCGAGATCGGGATTTGGCTGGTTCGCGGCCAGCGTAAAGGCGTCGGCAAATTCAGCGATCGAGGGGAAACGCTCTTCCGGCTTTTTCGCCAGCGCGCGCAAAAGAACCGGGTCCAGAGACGCGGACAGGCGCGGATTAAATTGTCTGGGTGTTGGCGGTGTGACCGTCAGGTGCTGGTACAACAACTGTTCCATGCTACCGATAAATGGCGGACGACCCGCCAGCAATTCGTAGGCCATGATCGCCAGGGCATATTGATCGCTGGCCAGGACGGGTTTGCTGGCCCACTGTTCAGGGGCCATCGCCGTCGGAGTGCCGCGAATCGTCTGGCTGGAACTGGAGACCGTCGCAAAATTGCGCGCAATACCAAAGTCGGCCAGGAGCAGCGTTGGACGCTCGGTGTCTTTGCGATTATTGCGTATGAGAAAATTCGAGGGTTTGACGTCCAGGTGAATGACCTGGTGATCGTGGGCATATTGCAGCGCCTCCGCTGCCTGTTCAATCAGGTACGCCACGGTCTTTGGCGGGAAAATCCGACCGGGATGGCGGTGTAGCCAGTTCTCAAGCGAGCCATCAGGGCAATACGTCATGACCATATAGGTCACATTGTCCGTCTCGCGCTTCTCTTCACCAAAGTCATAGAGCGGCAAAATATTGGGGTGTTCAAGCGCGGCGATGGCTTTGGCCTCGCGTTCAAACAAGCGCGCGGAATTGGCGGTCACCTGGCTATCGGCAGCCGCTGGTCCCTCGGCCCGCACCACTTTGATCGCGACCTGGCGATTCACGCGCGTATCCTGCATGAGATAGACTTCGCCCATGCCTCCACTACCCAAAACACGTAAATATTGATAACGCCCATCCTGAAGTTCTTCGATTGCCATGCTCTATTCCATGCCTTTCCTTTGCTCTACGCCATTTCGAGAATGGGTGTTCCGATCACTTCTCGAAATGGCGTATCTATAATACGGCATCTGTATTTACAGATGCAATAGGTATAGCCTGTGTCAGGCTCGTATATCCTTGCGTTTCAAGAAAATCCAGATCACGATAGCCAGGGCTATAATGACGACTGCCAGAACGGCCCAACTGAGGATCATCCGATGCAAGGCATCGCTCTGGCTGTACACTGAGAAGAGCGTATCGTGATAGGTGGGATCACTCCCGAAGAGCCGGTCGCCACCAACCTTATCGGCGTGCAGACCGATTGACGTGCCAAGCGCGGCCATTGCCCAACGTGTCGGGAAGATTACCGCTACGATCTGTGTAAACCAGTCCTTGAGCGGAATAATCGCGCCCGAAAAGATGACCTGGGGAAGGAGGATAATTGGCACGAAGCTAATCGCACGATCGTTGTTCGGCGCGATTGCTGAGATAGCCAGGCCCGTCATCATGCCCGCGAGCGAGGTCAGGCAGAGCGTGATATACGTTTCCAGGAATGGTGGTAGGAAAATGCCCTGACGGAGCGGTTCGCCTAGCTCGATCACGACAACGAAGACCAGGCTCTGCAGAAGACAGAGCATGCCCAGTACGACGATCTTCGAGAACATATACGGGAGAATCCCCAGGTTCACGGCGCGTTCACGTCGATAGATGGGAGCCTCTTTGACAATTTCGCGTACGCCATTGATGCAGCCAAACAGCACACAGGCGAAGGCCATAATAAAGAGAACCTTCTGCGCGTCGATGCCAGGTCCATACACCAGGAAATTTTGTAACGCCTGCTGTGCTCCTCCAAGACTATGCGCGTACGCCTGGCCCTGAGGATTATGCACGAGGAAATTCAACACTTGCTGACAATCGATCGTCTTCGTCGGTTGCGGCTGTGGGACGACCAGTGGGCCAGAAGCGGTGAGCGTTTGTGGGCTGCACTGGACGAGCTGGTTGGCATTAAAGATGCCGGTTCCGATTTCAAAACGCGCCATCAGGACGAGCATAATCGCAATCACCGGAGCTTGCAAGAGCAGAATGAGCAGGTTGCCCACATCATTTCTCAAGAGTTCCAGGTAGCGTCTTGAAAGCAAGAGAAATTGCGACCAGCCATGCCCGCTTCTGGCTTTACGCCGATGCGGCTCTGGCTGTGCCTGTTGCTCACTCCTGGTCTGTTTCTGCCCCTCGGTCAATGGACGCGCTACATACTGTTGAAAATCCTTCGAGGCAAGAAAACGAGTTTCGGCCTGCGCTGGAATATCTGGCTGCTCGGCTGTTGGTTCCAGCGTGCTATAGATCTCAGCGAAATCTGTACGCTCAAAGTAGGCTTTCGCGGCATTGGGCGGACCAAAATAGGCCAGACGACCTCCCTGAGCCAGGAAGCAGACATAATCACATGCGTTGATGTTGGTGGTCGCGTGTGTGACCAGAATAACCGTGTGCCCCTTATCGGCCAGGCGGCGCAAGAGGAGGATCATTTTGCGATCCAGACCGGGATCGAGGCCCGAAGTCGGCTCATCCAGGAAGAAGACGCTGGGATTGGCCAGTAATTCGAGTGCGATTGAGACGCGTTTACGTTGACCACCGGAGAGCTTACTCACCAACAGATTGCGCCGGTCGGTCATCTCAACGTCTTCGAGAACCTCGTCAATACGCCACTGGATCTGTTCGCGGGTAAAGTCACCGGGCAGGCGCAAACGAGCGGCGTAGTAGAGCGCGTGCTCGACCGTCAAATCGCGGTGGACGATATCATCCTGTGGCACGTAGCCAAGCTGGGTGTTAAATGCTGAGAGGTTGCTATAGTAGTCCTCGCCGTTATAGAGAACTTTGCCCTCCTGCGCGGGCCGCAAGCCATTTAAGGCATCGAGCAGCGTGGATTTCCCCGCGCCTGAGCCGCCCACCAGCGCGACAAATTTGCGCGGCGGAATGGTCAGCGAGATATCGTTGAGCAGAATGACCTGATTATTGCCGGATTTTTTTAAATTCAGCGCGTCGATGCGGATATGATTGCTCTCGTCGTATTGCCTCAGCTCCACACCAGTGTAGATGAGCCGATAGGGGCCAATGCGGATTTCGTCGCCAGTATGCAGCATCTGGTTGGTGGTTGGCTGGCCATTGACGTACACATGATTTGTGCTGTTGAGATCAGTGATGCGATAACCACCGTCCGCTTTCTCCAGCAGCGCGTGATGGGCTGAGACCTGCGGATGATTTAGCACGAGCGTATTGCCTGCGATGCGTCCAATACTCAGTTTTTGCTCTGTCAGCGGGATTGGCGGCAGTGCTGGCAATGTTTCCTCGGTTATGCCTGAGCCATCGTCGTAGGTGAGCGTGATGAGCGTGCCGTGTTCGTCGCCGATACGCAAGATATCGCCGCGCATCAAAGGTTTACGAAAAACCTGATCGCCGGGGATGCGCTGGCCCTGGTACCACAGGCCGTTCAAGGTACGTTCGCGTGAAGGATGCGGATGGACGAAAAGAAACGTCTCGCCCTCGCGCACGATCTGCGCGTGCCAGGCTGAAATTGTTGGCTCCGCAATCATAATGTCGTTCTGAGAATCGCGCCCAAGATTGAGGACTGGTTTATTCAGTGGGTGCGTTTTTACCTCGCTGTGAATGTTGCTGCTCACCGTCAGGGATGGCGTGCCTCTGTGTGCGGCGGGTGTCTCAATGGCTACGATGGTCTTGGAGGCATCAGATTGGTCCGACCAGTCTGTGTCTGCGGATAGTGGAGACAGCGCTGGACTGTCGAGTAGCTGGGTCGGTGCTGTGGTTGAGTTATCTATCAGCTGGGTTGAAAAAGTGGCGTTGTTCGGTACCGTCTTTGGCACGAGAAAAACGAAACGAATCTCGCTGCCCAGATCCACCACATCATCTGACTGAAGAACCGCCTGCGCTACCCGCAGGTGGTTGACCGCGACATAATTGGTCTGCGAGAGGTTTTCCACCATCCAGCGCCCGGCTTGCCAGTGGAGAGAGGCGTGATGTCTGGAAATGTGCTGATCGAGCAGCACCACATCATTCTGTCCGCCGCGACCAAGCGTCATCATCGGCGCTTTGAGCGAAATGGTTTGCCCCGCGAGTGGGCCGCTGAGAAATTTGATGGTCGCATCCTCTGTTACAGGTTGATTTACTTCCATATATCAATCCTTTGCAAAAAATCGTGAAAATAGAGAGACAAAAATGGCGAATACATTCGCCTGCAATTGCACATACACTATAGTATAAAGAGTTGTGCGGAAAAAGAACAGTAGGAAAAAGACCGAAAGATCCCCTTTCTAGAAAAACGTTGGGATAGACTATTTTTCGCTCGCTGGAATGAATAAACTGGGCCTATAGATCAATTAGAAGTGGATATTGGTTATCATGTTGCATACGCATATATATTTCAGTATAATGAGGCGCAATTTAGATAAGATTGGAGAAAGAAGCAGCCTACCACTGTTTCTGGCTAAAAAATGATAAAAAATGCGAATATTGTCGAGTGTGGAGAGAGAGAGCAGGATTCTGCGGAAATTGATAATAATGATCCCCCTTTATCTGATACTGAGAAACGTTTGCTGCGCTGGCGTTTGCAACGTGAAGCTCGTAAGCTTCTGCCTCATGAGCGAGTTGCTTTCTGTATGCGTCGTATGCAGAGTAGTACGGTAGAAGTCATGTACTCTCCTGAGCAACAATCAGCGCACTATGGAGGTTTGATGGCGTGTGGTTCAGTCTGGTTATGTCCTGTTTGTGCTGCTCGCGTCTCTGAACGTCGCCGTCAAGAATTGGAGGGAGCGATAAAGCGTTGTAATGCAATCGGCGGTTCGGTATATCTTGTTACGTATACTATTGAGCATGATAAACACGATGATCTAGAAGAATTATTACAGGCTTTTTTGGCAGCTAGAAGAAGATCGAAGCAGGGATCTGCGGCGCAAAAGCTGCGGAAGCAATTTGCTATCCTGGGAACTGTGAGCGCTCAGGAAGTCACCTGGTCAAAAGTCAATGGGTGGCATCCTCATTGTCACGAACTGGTCTTTTTTGCTTCCGATATTGATGTTGATGAGTATGCTAAAGTTGCATCCGATCAATGGCGCAAATCTGCTGAAAAGATGGGCTTACATATGAATGAGCATGGCTTTCGCATCGTGAGAACATATGGTGCTAT
>Ga0207674_10004485_pt1 | contig 16783 bp, 15 predicted proteins | sample KBSCornC72_FD_184303 | JGI IMG/M metagenome (GOLD analysis project Ga0207674, IMG submission 184303) | Corn rhizosphere microbial communities from Kellogg Biological Station, Michigan, USA - KBS Corn C7-2 (SPAdes) (version 2) | ecosystem: Host-associated > Plants > Roots > Rhizosphere > Soil ... | reverse complement strand
CGCCGCCGGTGCGATCGTCACCGCGAAGACCAACGTGCCCGACATGGGGGCCGGCGCGAACACCCGCAATCCGGTCTGGGGCGCGACCGGCAACCCGTTCGATCCGTCGCTAAACGCCGGAGGGTCGTCGGGCGGCTCGGCGGCGGCGCTGGCGGTCGACATGCTGCCGCTGGCCACCGGCTCCGACACCGGCGGCTCGCTGCGCATCCCGGCGGCGCTGTGCGGTGTCGTGGGCCTGCGCCCCTCGCCCGGCCTGGTCGCCAACGATGCGCGGCCGCTCGGCTGGTCGGTGATCTCGGTGCTCGGGCCGATGGCGCGCAATGTCGACGACACCGCGTTGCTGCTGGCCGCCAGCACCGGCTTCGATGCCCGCGATCCGCTGTCATACGCGGACGACGCGGCTCGCTGTGCGCCGCTGCCGCGCGCCGATCTGTCGACACTGCGGGTCGGATTCACCGAAGACTTCGGCGTGTGCATCGTCGACCCCGAGATCCGCCGTGTCTTTCGGGAGCGGGTCGCGGCGATCCGGCCGTGGGTCGCGAGTTGCGAGCCGGTCGAGCTGCCGACGGGCGAGGCCGACCGCGTCTTCGACACGCTGCGCGCCGAGAGCTTCGTCGCCGCCTTCGCCGACACCTACCGCGACGCCCCCGAGACGCTGGGGCCGAACGTGCGCGCCAATGTCGAGATGGCCGCCGCGATCACGCTCGCCGACCGCGCCGGGGCGCACCTCGAGCAGACCCGCATCGCGAAGGCTTTCGGCGCGGCACTCGAGCGCTTCGACCTGCTGATCGCGCCGACCACGCCGCTGTCGCCGTTCCCTTGGACCGAGCTGTACGCGCAGCGCATCGACGGCCAGGCCATGCGCAACTACTACCACTGGCTCGCGCTGACCTACGTAGTCACGCTGGCGACCAACCCGGCGCTGTCGCTGCCGTGCGGGCGCGACGCGCACGGCATGCCGTTCGGGCTGCAGTTGATCGGCCGCCTGCGCGGCGAGGCCGCGCTGCTCGCATCGGCCGCGGCGCTGGAGCAGGCCTTCGAGGCCTCGCCGGAATTGCGCCGACCGCGACCCGACCTGGAACGGCTGCGCGCGCCGCGGCCCGAACTCAAGAGCATCGTGACGCATCCGCCGCTGACGGGCGCGGGCGGCGTCGTTGCCGGCGGCGTCAACGCCGTCTGACGGGGCCTGGTGAACCCTGGCGGCGCCGCGCGACGGGGCCGATCTGCGCCCGTCGGCCCGTCCAGGCGAACGGGTATTACTTCGTCGGGATCAGCGTCGCGCGGTCGACCGGCACGGCGGTCAGGCTGTTCTTCGGCGAGCCCTCGATCAGGCGGTCGGAGTAGGTCAGGTAGACCAGCGTGTTGCGCTTCTTGTCGACCATGCGCACGACGCGCAGCTTCTTGAACAGCAGCGACAGCCGCTCGTTGAAGATCTCCTCCTGCTCGGGCAACGGTTTGCCGAAGCCGATCGGGCCGACCTGGCGGCACGCGATCGAGGCGTCCGAGCGGTCTTCGGCGAGGCCGATCGCGCCCTTGATGCCGCCGGTCTTGGCGCGCGAGACATAGCAGGTCACGCCGGCGACCTTCGGATCGTCGTAGGCGTCGATGACGATCTTGTGATCGGGGCCGATCAGCTTGAACACGGTGTCGACCTCGCCGATCGATTCGGCGTGCGCGCCGGCGGCCGCGGCCGACAGTGCGAACGCGATCGCCGCACGACCTGGCCCGTTCATGGATTGCCTCATGGATACTCCTCGCTGCGTATGCTGCGCAGCGTACCCGCAAATCGATTCACGCCCTGGAGCCTTGCCACCATGACGCGTCGGACCCTGAACCTCGATGATCAGCTGCTCGACTACCTGCAGGCGCATTCGCTGCGCGAGCATCCGGCCCAGCGGGCGCTGCGTGCCGCGACCGACGGCCATCCGGCCGCCGGCATGCAGATCGCGCCGGAGCAGGGCCAGTTCATGGCGATGCTGGTGCGCCTGATCGGCGCGCGGCGCACGATCGAGATCGGCGTGTTCACCGGCTACAGCGCGCTGTGCGTCGCGCTCGCGTTGCCCGACGACGGCATGGTGCTCGCCTGCGACATCGACGAGGCCACGACCCGCATCGGCCTGCCGCACTGGGAGGCCGCCGGCGTCGCGCACAAGATCGACCTGCGCCTGGCGCCGGCGCTCGAGACGCTGGATGCGCAGCTCGCGCAGGGTCAGGCCGGGCGCTATGACTTCGCGTTCATCGACGCCGACAAGACCGCCTACGACGCCTACTACGAGCGCTGCCTGCAGCTCGTGCGCGCCGGCGGGCTGATCGCGATCGACAACGTGCTGTGGAACGGCGCCGTCGCGCAGCCGGCGCAGACCGACGACACCGCGGCCCTGCAGGCGCTCAACGACAAGCTGCTGCGCGATGCGCGCATCGACCTGTCGCTGGTGCCGATCGGCGACGGCCTGACCTTGGCGCGCAAGCGCTGATCAGGTCTAGTGCCGCTTGTACTGCAGGCTGCCGAACAGCGCCTCGCGCGACTTGTCGTCGATCAGCGGCTTGCGCTGCGACGCCAGCACCGCGACGCCGCGCTGCACCGCGGGGCGCGCGGCGATCTCGTCGAACCAGCCCTTCAGGTGCGGGTAGTCGTTCCAGTCGATGCCCTGGTTCTTCCAGGAGCGCAGCCACGGGAAGATCGCGATGTCGGCGATCGAGTACTCGGGCCCGGCCATGTACTTGCTGCGCGCCAGCCGCGTGTCCATCACGCCGTACAGGCGCCGGGCTTCATTGGTGTAGCGGTCGATCGCGTACGGGATCTTCTCGGGCGCGTAGATCCTGAAGTGATGCGCCTGCCCGAGCATCGGCCCGACGCCGCCCATCTGGAACATCAGCCACTCGAGCATCTCGTAGCGGCCACGCGTGCTCGCCGGCATGAACCTGCCGGTCTTGCCGGCCAGGTACATCAGGATCGCCCCCGATTCGAACAACGACATCGGCTTGCCGTCGGGTCCGTCGGGATCGACGATCGCCGGGATCTTGTTGTTCGGGCTGATCGCGAGGAACTCGTGCCTGAACTGATCGCCGGCGCCGATGTCGATCGCGGTCACGTGGTAAGGCAGACCACACTCCTCGAGCATGATGTGAACTTTGTGCCCGTTGGGCGTGGCCCACGAATACACTTCGATCATGTTGCCGCCCATGTGGAGCTCCCATCCTCATCGCATTTCACGCTGGCCTTCGGCCGTCACTCTAGTTGATTGGGCATCGCCATGCTCGAGTCGCTGAAACGCCTGTTCTCGCCGCGCGCCGAAGGCCACGACCTGAGCGACGTGTCCGACTGGGCGCAGCGCCGCGGCCTGGGCTTCAAGCGCGCACGCGGCGAGGCCGGCTTCGTGATCGACGGGCGCCTCGAAGGCAAGCCCTGGCGCATCGAATGGGGCCTGCCGCAGCGCCACTACATCGACGGCCACGAGCTGCGCCTGCGCATGGAGCTCGATCTGCCGTCCGACATGCAGATGCTGGTGATGTCGCGCACGTTGATGGACGCGCTGGAGCGCCAGACTTTCGAAGAGTTCACCGACAACGTGCAGACGCAGATCGGCACCAAGACGCCCGAAGAGATGCGCTGGCTGGTGATGTTCCCGAAGGTCGGCATGAGCACGCTGAAGGCACTGCGCGCGCATTTCGGTGCGGTCGCGAGTGTGCCCGCGGCCGGGGTCGCCTGGCTCGAGGGGCCGCTGGCGAATGCGCTCGAGCATGCCGCCAATGGCTTTCTGCGCGACGACCCGCCGTTCGTGCTGATGACCTTGCGCGGCCGCGCTTATCTGCGCATGCAGCTGCGCACGCCCGACCCGAACGACATCGCGGCCGCGCTGGCGGTGTTCGAGACCGCGGTGACGCAGACGTCGCGCGCCGCCGACAGCGGCGCCGGCGAGAAGGCGGTCGACTGGCCCACGACCGGCGGCACCGCGTGGCAGACGCTCCAGCCCGACGACGCCGACGACCCGCTCAAGCCGGTGTGAACCATGGATCGCTCAGCGCCGCGCGGCGCCGAGCGACCTTCGCTTCGGCGACTCAGGCGTACTTGCCGAGCTCGAGCTTCGCGATCGCGTTGCGGTGCACTTCGTCGGGGCCGTCGGCGAAGCGCAGGGTGCGCGCGCCGGCATAGAAGCCGGCAAGCGGGAAGTCCTCGCAGACGCCACCGCCGCCGTGTGCCTGCATCGCCCAGTCGATCACCTGCAGCGCCATCGTCGGCGCCACGACCTTGATCATCGCGATCTCCGCCTTCGCGGTCTTGTTGCCGGCCACATCCATGATCCACGCGGCCTTCAAGGTCAGCAGCCGTGCCATGTCGATCTTGCAGCGCGCTTCGGCGATGCGCTCGCGCGTGACGCCCTGTTCGGCGACGGTGCGGCCGAAGGCGACGCGCGACGAGGCGCGCTTGCACATCAGCTCGAGCGAACGCTCGGCCAGGCCGATCAGTCGCATGCAGTGATGGATGCGCCCGGGCCCGAGGCGGCCCTGCGCAATCTCGAATCCGCGGCCCTCGCCGAGCAGGATGTTGCTGGCCGGCACGCGCACGTCGTCGAAGCTGATCTCCATGTGGCCGTGCGGCGCGTCGTCGTAGCCGAATACCGACAGCGGCCGCAGCACCTTGATGCCGGGCGTGTTGGCCGGCACCAGGATCATCGACTGCTGCGCATGGCGCGGCGCCTCCGGGTCGGTCTTGCCCATGAAGATGTAGATCTGGCAACGCGGGTCGCCGGCGCCGCTGATCCACCACTTGCGTCCGTTGATGACGTAGTCGTCGCCCTGGCGTTCGATGCGTGACGCGATGTTGGTCGCGTCGCTCGACGCGACCGCCGGCTCGGTCATCGCGAATGCGCTGCGGATCTTGCCGTCGAGCAGCGGCTCGAGCCACTGTGCCTTGTGCTCGGGTTGGCCGTAGCGCTCGATCGTCTCCATGTTGCCGGTGTCGGGCGCCGAGCAGTTGAAGACCTCGGAGCACCAGGGCACGCGGCCCATGATCTCGGCCAGCGGCGCGTAGTCGCTGTTGCTCAGGCCGAAGTCGCGGCCGTTGTGGGCCGAGCCCTCGCCCCCCGCGGTGGGCGGCAGGAACAGGTTCCACAGCCCGATCGCGCGCGCCTTCGGCTTGAGCGCCTCGATCGTGGCGAGCGGCGTCCAGCGCTTGCCGGCCGCGGTGTTCGCGGCGATCTCGGCCTCGTATTTCGATTCGGCCGGGTAGATGTGGTCGTCCATGAACTTCAGCAGCTTGGCCTGAAGCTCGAGGGTGCGGGGCGAGTAGGCGAAATCCATGATGGTCTCCTGTGAATCGTCGGCGGCGTTTCAGGCCAGCTGCGCGAGCCTCCAGCCCATCTCGGCAAGCGGCCGCGCACCGGCGCCAGCTTGACGCGCTTGGGCGCTCGACGCTGTCCCCATCTCGACACGTTTTGCAATTCCCTGCAGGATTCCGGCGAGGCGGAACATGTTGTAGGCGAGGTAGAAGTTCCAGTCGGCCATCACCGCGTCGGCGTCGCGGCCCTTGCCGACCCGGCCGGTGCGCTCGCAGTAGCGGCGCACATAGCTCTTCTCGTCGGGGATGCCGAGCGCATCGAGGTCGAGCCCGCCGACGCCGCGGAACTGGCCCGGCTCGATGTGCCACGACATGCAGTGGTAGCTGAAGTCGGCGAGCGGGTGGCCGATCGTCGACAGCTCCCAGTCGAGCACTGCGATCGCGCGCGGTGTGCTCGCATCGAACATCAGGTTGTCGAGCCGGTAGTCGCCATGCACGACCGATACCTGGGTGTCGTCGCGCGCGCTTGCCGGGATGTGCGCCGGCAGCCACTCGATCAGCCGGTCCATCGCGTCGATGGGCTGTGTGATCGATGCGAGGTACTGCTTGGACCAGCGGCCGATCTGGCGCTCGAAATAGTTGCCGGGCTTGCCGTAGCCGGCCAGCCCGGCGGCGTTGACATCGATGCTGTGCAGCGCCGCGATCACGCGGTTCATCTCGTCGTAGTAGGCGGCGCGATCGGGCTTGGCGATGTCGGGCAGCGACTGGTCCCAGAACACGCGCCCGGCCATGTACTCCATCACGTAGAACGCGCGGCCGATCACCGTCTCGTCTTCGCACAGCAGGTGCATGCGCGGCACCGGCACGTCGCTGCCGTGCAGCGCGCGCATCACGGTGAACTCGCGTTCGATCGCATGCGCCGAGGCCAGCAGTTTCGCCGCCGGGCCGGGCTTGGAGCGCATCACGTAGGCGCGCTTCGGCGTGACCAGCTTGTAGGTCGGGTTCGACTGCCCGCCCTTGAACTGCTCGATGCTCAGCGGCCCTTCGAAGCCCTCGAGGCGGGGCTCGAGCCAGGCCTGCAGTGCGGCCGCATCGAAGGCATGCGATTCGGAAACGGGTTGGGTACCGGTCTGGGCTTCCATGGCGTTGATCTCGTTCTGGGTGTCTGAATGCGGCAGGCGATGCGCCGCTACTTGCTGGATATCGCCAGCAGCTTCTCTTTCGAAAGCACTACCAGCCGCGCCGGCTCGATGCGCACCGCGCCGTCGCGCTCGAAGCCCTTGAGTTCCTGGTTCACGCGCTGGCGCGACGCGCCGAGCAGTTGCGCCAGGTCTTCCTGCGCGAGCTGCAGCCCGATGCGGATCTCTTCACCCTGCGCGATGCCGTAGCTGCGCGCCAGCAGCAGGATCTGCTTGGCCAGGCGCGATGCCAGCGGCCGCGTGTTCAGGTCCTCGACCGCGTCGAACATCAGTCGCAGCCGCCGGCAGTTCAGGCGCAGCAGCGCTTCGTAGAGCTCGGTGTGCTGCGCGAGCAGCTCCTTGAAGTCGGGCTTGCGCACCACCAGCAGGGTGGTCTCGCCATGGGCGTTCGAGTCGTGGGTGCGGGGCAGGCCGTCGAACAGCGAAATGTCGCCGAACCAGGTGCCGGGCTCGACATAGGTCAGCGTGACCTGCTTGCCCGACAGCGACACCGAGCTGACGCGCACCGCGCCCTTGGCCACGCCGCACCATTCGTCGGCGGGTGCGCCGCGCGCCGACATCATCGCGCCGTCGTGCAGCCGGCGCACGGTCGAGCGCGACAGGATCGCGTTGCGCAGCGGTGCCGAGAGTCTGGAAAACCAAGAGCCGTTGTCGATGTTGGAGCGTTCGGCGATTGTAAGAACCGGGGTATTCATGTCGAGTCGCTGATGTGACAGCATCGTGCCGCTGCGCAGTCCTATTGTGTATGACTCACGGAGACACCCCCATGAACGCGCCCACGCTCGACATTCCCAGCCGCCAGCACCAGGTCAGCCCCGAAGAGTGGCAGGTCCGCGTTGACCTCGCCGCGGCCTACCGCCTGGTCGCGCTGTTCCGCTGGGACGACCTCGTCTTCACCCACATCAGCGCGCGGGTGCCGGGCCGGCACGACGAGTTCCTGATCAATCCGTACGGGCTGATGTTCGACGAGATCACCGCATCGAGCCTGATCAAGATCGACGCGCAGGGACGCAAGCTCGACGACTCGCCGTACGACGTCAACCCGGCCGGCTTCACGATCCACAGCGCGATCCATGCGGCGCGCCATGACGCGCAGTGCGTGCTGCACGTGCATTCGCTGAACGGCATCGCGGTGTCCGCGCAGAAGGGCGGCGTGCTGCCGATCTCGCAGCAGTCGATCTTCGTGCTGTCGGGCCTGAGCTATCACGACTACGAAGGCGTGGCGCTGCGCGACGACGAGAAGCCGCGGCTGGTGGCCGACCTCGGCCCGGCCAACAATTTCCTGATGCTGCGCAACCATGGCTTGCTGACGCTGGGCGCCACGATCGCCGATGCCTTCCTCGGCATGTACCTGTTCGAGAGCGTCTGCACGATCCAGGTCCGCGCGATGGCGGGCGGCGGCGCGCTGATCCCGGTCGATCCGCGCATCGTCGAGGGTGCCCAGCAGCAGGCGAAGGCGGTCACGCGCGGCATGGGCGCGGGGGCACTGACCTGGCCGGGGCTGCTGCGCCGGCTCGACCGCGTCGACGCCGGATACCGCAGCTGACCTGGGCAGGCGCGCCGCGCCGCACGGCGTCACACGTTCTCAACGGAACTTCGGCGGGCGCTTCTCGAAGAACGCGGCCAGGCCTTCAGCGCCGTTCGCGTGGAACAGGTTCTCGACGAAATGATCCCGCTCGGCCGCGAGCTGTTGCGGCAGCGCGCGCGCGCCGGCCTGCTGGATCAGCTCCTTGGCGCTGGTCAGCGCGTTCGGCGCCATCGCCGCGAGCCGGCCGGCCAAACGCAGCGCCTCGGCCAGCGCCTGGCCGCTGTCGACTACCGCGGCGACCAGCCCCCAGTCCTGCAACTGTTGCGCCGTGACCGGCTCGCCCAGCCACACCAGCTGCTGGACCCTTGCGCGCGGCAGCGCCTGCATCAGGCTCCAGGTCGCGCCGCCGTCGGGCGACAGCCCGATGCGACCGTACGACAGCACGAAGCGCGCGTCGGCGGCTGCGACGATCAGGTCGCAGGCGAGGGCGAGCGAGAAGCCGGCCCCGGCGGCGGCGCCTTCGACCGCGGCGATCACCGGTTTCGGAAAGACCCGCAGCGCCTCGACCCACTGGTGCAGGTGATCGAGCATCTGCACCTGCGCCGGCGGCCCGGCGCGGCGTCGTTCCATCAGGCCCTGCAGGTTGCCGCCGGCGCAGAAGTGCGCGCCATCGCCACGCAGCAGCACGCAGCGCACATCCGGATCGGACTCGGCCATGTTGAGCGCCTCGATGCCCGCGGCGATGACCTGATGCGACAAGGTGTTGCGCGTGGCCGGGTCGCTGATCGTCAGCACCAGCGCGGCATCGATGCGTTCGGTCAGCAGTTCGGATGGCATCGGTCGTCGCCCAGCGGAGGATGAAGGGGTCGTGGCGCAGACACCAGCGCGGGCGCGGCGCCACCATGTGGGCCGGAATTGTGTCACGCACGGTTGCAGCACCGCACCGGCGGCCCAGGTGAATAGATGTTTCTTCATGCTAGAGTGCGCCGGCATCAACACTGGCCAACGCCCCAACGCCCCGACACGCATGCGCGCAGCTTCGTCCCCCATCGCGATCGGCACTGCGCTCCTGTTCGCCGCCTCGACGGCGCATGCCATCGGCTTCGGGCAGATCAGTAACGCGACGCAACTGGGGCAGCCGCTGAATTTCTCGGCCGCGGTCCACCTCGACGGCGATGACGCGCTGCCGCGCGAATGCGTCTTCGCCGAAGTTCTTTCGGGCGACAACAAGCTCCAACCGGCGCAGATCCGCGTCAGCCTCGAAGGCCCGCCGGACGCGGCGGATCGCAGCGTGCGCGTGACCACGAGCGCGCTGATCGACGAGCCGGTCGTGACCGTCAGCGTGACGCTGGGCTGCACCGCCAAGGTCACGCGCCGCTTCGTCGCGTTCATCGATCCGCCGCTTGTCAACCTCGCCCAGGCGGCCACGCCGCAGACGGCCGACACGCCGGTGCAGCGCACCGAGTCGCCGATGGCCTCGATCGTCGCCCAGGCGCAGCGCGACAGCGCGGCACCGGCCCCGCGTGCCGCGGAGCGTGCGCCGGTGCCGCCGCGCCCGCGCGCCCGTGCGCCGGTCGCGCCACGCGCGCCGGTCCGCCCGGCTAGCGATATCAAGGTGGCCGAAGCGCCTGCGGCCAAGCCGGCGAGCCCGCGCGCGTCGACTGCCGTCTCACGTCAAAGCGCGGCGCCGCGTCCGGTACCGACCGGCCCGCGGTTGCAGCTCGAGGCGCCGCCCGCGGTCGTCAAGCGCAGTGCGTCGTCGCCGGTCACGACGGCGGTCACGGCGCCGGCCGCCGTCGCGGTCGCGGCCGCGGCCTCCGAGGCGGCATCGGCCAGCGCACCGGCCGATGCGGTCGCGCGCGAGCGCGAACGCTTCCAGGCCCTCGAGGACGGCCTGACCCGGCTGCGCAACGAATCGCAGGCGACCCGCCAGACCTTGGCGAGTTTGCAGGCGCGCCTGAAGGAAGCCGAATCGGAGCGTTACGCGAACCCGCTGGTCTATGGCCTGGCCTGGTTGTCGGCCTTGCTCGCGCTCGCGGTGGCCGCCCTGTGGTGGCGCCAGTCGCGCGGCCGTCATGCAACGCAGTGGTGGGCCGCGCCGGTCGCCGAATCGGTCCCGGCGCCCAGCCCCACCCGCGTTGGCCCGGCGCCGGTGTCGGCCGCGATGCCCCTGTCGCTCGACTCGACCCGCTCCGGCGCGTTCGACGTCTCGACCGTGACCGAAGACGACGACCTGGCGGCGCAGCGCACCGCGGCCGCTGCAGTGCCCGCATCGGGCTTCGTGCCGACGATGCCGACGCCGGTGGAGCCTGAGCCGGTGCGCGAACTGTCGGTCGAGGAACTCATCGACCTGGAGCAGCAGGCCGAGTTCTTCATCGTGCTCGGCCAGGACGACGCCGCCATCGACCTGCTGATGAGCCACGTACGCAGCGACGGCGGCAACAGTCCCTTGCCCTACCTGAAGCTGCTCGAGATCTACCGGCGCCGCGGCGAGCACGACGCCTACGAGCGCATCCGCGAACGCTTCAACCGGCGCTTCAACGCCTATGCCCCGGATTGGGAATCCGACCTGCAGCACGGCCGCTCGCTCGCGGAGTACCCCGACACGATGCTTCGGCTGGAGGCCCTGTGGTCGACGCCGTCGCGGGTGATGGAAACGGTCGACGCCTCGTTGTTCCGCCGCAACCGCTCGGACGAGACTTTCGACCTGCCGGCCTACCGCGAGCTGCTGTTCCTGTATTCGATCGCGCGCGACCTGGCCGAGCATGGCGGCGCGGCGCCGACCGGCAGCGTCGATGTGCTGCTGCCGCTGGACGATGCCGATGCCGAGGAGCCGATCGCGCGCCTCGTCGCGACGACCGGGCCGGGTCCGCTGGATCACACCGCCGGGATGACGATGCCGCTCGACCTCGATGTCTCGCTGAGCCCGGCGCATGAACTGCCGCGCCGCGACGAGCGGGCGCAGCCGGCGCCGCGTCGCGGTGCCGATCAGCCCGCCGAGGGCGGCCTGAGCTTCGTCGAGTTCGGCCTCGGCGAGGCCGTCAAGCCGCCGAAGCCCGGCCCGTCCGGCTCTCGCTGAAGCCGGCGTGGCGACTCACAGCGCCGCGAGCCGCTGCAGCGCCAGTTCGAGTGTCTCGTCCTTCTTCGCGAAGCAGAAGCGCACGATGCGCTGCTCGAAGCCGCCCTGGTAGAACGCCGACAGCGGGATCGCCGCGACGCCAACCTCGGTCGTGAGCCAGCGGCAGAAGTCGGCCTCGTTCAGGTCGCTGACAGCGGAATAGTCGACGCATTGGAAGTAGCTGCCGGTGGTCGTCATGGGCAGCAACCGGGTCTGCGCAAGGCCGGCGCGGAACAGGTCGCGCTTGCGCTGGTAGAACGCGGGCAGGCCGAGGTGATTGGCGGCATCGGCCATGAACGCGGCCAGCCCGTGCTGCATCGGCGTGTTGACGGTGAACACGTTGAACTGATGCACCTTGCGGAACTCGGCCATCAGCGGCGCCGGCGCCGCGACGTAGCCGACCTTCCAGCCGGTCACGTGGTAGGTCTTGCCGAAGCTCGACACCACGAAGCTGCGCTGAGCGAGTTCGGGCAGGCGCGCGACGCTCTGGTGCTGCGCGCCATCGAACACCATGTGCTCGTAGACCTCGTCGGCGATGACGACGATGTCGGTGCCGCGCAGCAGCTCCGCCAGGCGCTGCATCTGCGCCGCCGACCAGACCGTGGCGCTCGGGTTGTGCGGCGTGTTGACGATGATCGCGCGGGTGCGCGGCGTGATCGCGGCCCGGATGCGGTCGAAGTCGGGCTCGAAGCTGCGCGGCGTCAGCGGCACGTGCACCGCGACGCCGCCGGCGAGTTCGATGTTCGGCTCGTAGCTGTCGTAGCACGGGTCGAGCACGATGACCTCGTCGCCCGGGTGCACGACGGCCAGGATGATCGTGAGAATCGCCTGGGTCGCGCCGGCGGTGATCGTGATCTCGTCGCCGGGATCGTAGGCGTGGCCGTACATCGCGGCGATCTTGGCCGCGACCGCCTCGCGCAGAACCGGCACGCCGGCCATCGGCGGGTACTGGTTTAGGCCGCGGCGCATCGCGTCGTCGACCGCATCGAGCAGGCGCGGGTCGCAGTCGAAATCCGGGAAGCCCTGGCCGAGGTTGACCGCGCCGTGCTGCTGCGCGAGCGCCGACATCACGGTGAAGATCGTCGTGCCGACATGCGGCAGGCGCGAGGCGAGGGCGGGGGTGGGAAAACGGCTCATGCGAAGGAGTGGCGGCAGGATGGGATAAAGGCTCAGAGCTGGTAGTCGTCGCCGTCGCCGGCCATCGCGCCGTCGATGAGCTTGCGGCTCAGCCGGTCGGAGAGCATCTCGGCGAACGCGTAGACGAAATTGCGCAGGTAGGCGCCGCGCTTGAACGCGATGCGCGTGACGTTGCTGCCGAACAGGTGCCCGACCGGGCGCGACACCAGGTCGCCGCCCGGCGGATCGTCGCGCACCGCGAGCTCCGAGACGATGCCTACGCCCAGTCCGATGCGCACATAGGTCTTGATCACGTCGGCGTCGATCGCCTCGAGCACGATGTTGGGCTTGAGCTGGCGCGTCGCGAACGCCTGGTCGACCCGCGTGCGCCCGCTGAACGACGGGTGGTACGACACCAGCGGCAGCATCGCGAGGTCTTCGAGGGAAATGCGCTCGGCCTGCGCGAGCGGGTGGCCGACCGGCATCACGACCGCATGGCGCCATTCGTAGCATGGCAGGCTGACGAGGTCGTCGCGGTTCGACAGCGACTCGGTCGCGAGCCCGAGGTCGGCCGCCTCTTCGCTGACCATGCGCGCGACCTGTTCCGGCGAACCCTGGTGCAGGCTGATGTTGACCTTCGGAAAGCGCTTGCGCAGCTGCGCCACCGGCTCGGGCAGGAAGTAGCGCGCCTGGCTGTGGGTGGTCGCGATCGACAGCGTGCCGGCATCCTGCATCGAGAACTCTTCGCCGATGCGCTTCAGGTTGCCGACCTCGCGCATGATCACCTCGATGCTCTTGAGCACCTGCTGGCCGGGCTCGGTGATGCGGCGCAGCCGCTTGCCGTGGCGCGCAAAGATGTCGACGCCGAGCTCGGCCTCGAGCTCAAGGATCGCCTTCGAGATGCCCGGTTGCGACGTGAACAGCGCCTTCGCGGTCTCGGTCAGGTTCAGGTCGCGGCGCGCGGCTTCCTGCACGAAACGGAATTGATGGAGGTTCATGGCAGCGGGTCGTCGCTCAGTTGGGTGACGGCCGAATCGGCCATCGCGTCGACGACGCTGTCGCGTTCGCCGATCGCGCGCTGCAGATGCCAGCGGATCAAGGGATGCCGCGCCCTGAGCTGCGCCAGCAGGGCCGGCAGGTCGTTGCGCACATGGCCGCCGGCACCGAGGAACAGCGGCACCACGTCGACGCGCGCGCAACCGGCGCTCGCGAGCGCGTCGCCGGCCTCGATCAGGCTCGGCGCCATCAGCTCGAGGTAGGCGAGCTGCACGCGCCACAGCGGCTCGCGCTGGCGCGCGCGCGCCGCGATCGCCTCGAACGGCGCGGCCCAGCGCGGATCGCGCGCGCCATGCGCGAACAGCAGCAGGCCGCGCTGCGGTGCAGCGCTCATCGGTAGCGCACCAGCCAGCTGAACGCCGTCAGCGACAGCATCAGGTAGAGCGCGCTCGGCGCGGCCGCGACCATCCACGGCGTCCAGTCGCGCAGCAACCCGAGGTGGCCGGCGACGTTGTTCAGCAGCACGAAGCTGATGCCCAGCATGATGCCGCCGAACACCTTCAGGCTGACGCCGCCGCCGCGTGCGTGCATGTACGCGAACGGCAGCGCGAGGCCGACCATCACCAGGCAGGCGAACGGGTAGAGCGCGCGCTTCCAGAACTGGATCTGGTGGCTTTGCGCGGCCTGCTCGTTGTCGGCCAGGTGCACGATGTAGCGCGCCAGGTCGATCGTCGACATCGTGCTGACTGGCGACACCGCCGCCGCGACCACCTTCGCCGACAGGCTGCTGTGCCACATCAGCGTCGCGAACTTCGCTTCGGGCGCCTGAGCCGCGCTGGCGTCGCCTTCGGCGCCGCCGAGCCAGCGCGTCACGGTCACGTCCTGCAGCGCCCAGGTCTGGTTCGGCTCGACCTGCGCACTGCCCGCGGCGATGCGGCGCAGCAGCCGGTTGTCGGCATCGAACTCGAAGATCCGGATGTCGTGCAGCTGGGCCGCCGGGCCGGCCGAGCCGACATTGATCGAGTAGTTGCGTTCGCCGTCGGGCGTGCGCACGTGATCCTTCAGCCAGGCGCCCGAGCGGCCGAGCTTCATGCCGCCCTTGTAGACGGCCAGCAGCTGGCTCGCCTGGCGCTCGCTGAGCGGCGCGAGATAGTCGCCGACGACGAAGGTCAGCACGCCGAACGCGAGACCGAGCGTGGCCAGCAGCGACAGCGCACGCCCGGGCCCGAGCCCGCCGGTGCGCAGGATCGTGTACTCCGACGATTGCGCCATGCGCGACAAGGTGTAGATCGTGCCGATCAGCACCGCGATCGGCGAGATCTCGTAGAAGTGGCCGGGCACCAGCAGCAGCGAGTACAGCGTCGCATGCACGACGGTGTAGCCGGCCTGGCCGACATCGGCGAGCTGGTCGATGAAGTCGATGAAGAACGACAGTGACAAGAAGGCCGCAGCGACGAAGGCCACGGCCGTGATGATGTCGACATAGAACAGGCGCCGGACCGTCTTCACGCGCTGGCCTTCATGCGCAGCCGGACCAGCCCGTTGCCGTGCTCGCGCCACCACAGCAGGCCCACGGCGATCAGGAACGCGCCGCCATGCGCGCCGATGAGGGCCGCGCCCATGCTCGTCTTGCCGCTCGCGACCCAGGCCTGCGACAGGTTGATGATGTTGTAGTAGACGACGAAGCTCATCAGCGCGAACAGCAGGTTCCAGTTGCTCGCGCGGCGCGGGTTCGACGCCGACAGCCCGATGCCCAGCAAGGTGAGGTTGGCGCCGCCGAGCAGCAGGCCCAGGCGCCAGACCAGCTCGCCCTGGTGGCGCGGCGTCGGCTCGAGCAGCAGGTCGATGCTGCGGCGCGCCTTCGGCGGCAGGTTGTCGATCTCCGACAGCACCCGTTCGCCGACCTGCGCGCTGTAGCCCTCGAAGCGCGCCAGCGTCTTCTCGCCGCTCTTGAGGTTCTCTTCGTTCTGCTGGCCGCGCGTCAGCATCAGCACGCGATCGTCGCCCTGCATCTCGATGCGGCCGCTGCGCGCCGAGGTGACCGATTCGGTCTCGGGCATGGAGCTGAGAATGAACACGTTGCGGCCGGTGCGGCTGTCGGCCGCGTCGCGCTCGATGAAGAACACGCGCCGGCCGTCGCTCGAGGTCTGGAACTGGCCCGGCGCGACGCGCGACAGATCGGAGCGGCGCTCGAAGCGTTCCTTCAGCTCGACGCTGCGCTGGTTCTGCCATGGCCACACGAACAGCGCGAGCAGCCCGATCACCAGCAGCACCGGCCAGCTCAGGCGCAGCACCGGCGCGACGAAGCGCGTCAGGCCGACACCGCTGGCGAACCAGATCGCCATCTCGCTTTCGCGGTACATGCGCGTCAAGGTCGCGACCACCGCGATGAACAGCGACAGCGCCAGCATCGTCGGCAGATGGCCGAGCGCGACATAACCCAGCAGCAGCACCACGTCTTGCGGCGACACCCGGCCGATCGCGGCCTGGCCGAGCGTGCGGATCAGCATCATCGTCAGCACGATCGTCAGGATCACCACCAGCGTGGCACCGAAGTTGCGCGCCAGCTCTCTGCGCAAAGTGGAATCGAATAACATCGTCGGCCTATCCCAGTGCCCGGTCCTTCAAATGGACCGCCGATTATGGACTTTCGTCATCAGATTTCCTCCGCCGACGCGCTGTCTGGATTGAGCTGCGATGCGCTCGTGCTGATCGTCACGGGCGAGTCGGTCGACCCGACGCTGGATGCGCCGCTCGCCTCGGCGCTCAGCGATGCGCTGGCGCAGGGCGACCTGACGCTGAAGGCCGGCAAGAGCCTTTACCTGCATCGGCCGGCTGGCGTGCGCGCCGCGCGCGTGGTGTTCGCGGTGGCGGGCGCGGCCAGCGCAAAGGCGTTCAAGGCGGCGGTCGCGGGCGCGATCAACCTGGTGAAGAACAGCGGCGCGAAGCATGTCGCGATCGGCCTGGCCGGCACCGGCGTGCTCGGCGACGCGCAGGCCGAGGCGATCGTCACGGCGGTGCGCGACAGCACCTACCTGTACCGCCACACCAAGCCGAGCGCGCCGGCGGCGTCGAAGATCGACAAGGTCACGGTGCTGTGCAGCAAGGTCGACGCGAAAGCCGTGCAGCAGGGCTTGGCGCGTGGCCATGCGATCGCCGCGGGCGTGAACCTGGCGCGCGAGTGCGCGAACCGGCCGGCGAATCACTGCACACCGAGCTACCTGGCCGATCAGGCCAGGAAGCTCGGCAAGGAGTACGCGCTGAAGGTCGAAGTGCTGGACCGCAAGGCCTGCGAGAAGCTCGGCATGGGCTCGTTTCTCGCGGTCGCACAGGGCTCGAACGAGCCGCTGCGCTTCATCGTCGCGCGCTACGACGGCGCGGCCAAGTCGCAGGCGCCGGTGGTGCTGGTCGGCAAGGGCATCACCTTCGACACCGGCGGCATCTCGCTGAAGCCGGGGGCCGAGATGGACGAGATGAAGTTCGACATGGGCGGCGCCGCCAGCGTGCTCGGCACGCTGCGCGCGGTCGCCGAACTGAAGCCGAAGCTC
>Ga0207674_10004484_pt1 | contig 16786 bp, 1 predicted proteins | sample KBSCornC72_FD_184303 | JGI IMG/M metagenome (GOLD analysis project Ga0207674, IMG submission 184303) | Corn rhizosphere microbial communities from Kellogg Biological Station, Michigan, USA - KBS Corn C7-2 (SPAdes) (version 2) | ecosystem: Host-associated > Plants > Roots > Rhizosphere > Soil ... | reverse complement strand
CAAAGCCGTCGGCGTTGCCGTCGAGCAGTGCGCCGTCGCTCGTGGCGCTGACGCCGCCGCCCGACAGTACCGCGCGGTACCGCCCGGTCGCGAGCTGGCCGTTCGCCAGGCCGGGGAAGGTAAACGTGGCGATGTTCGAATTCGGGTCGTACGACAGCGACATCGCCCCCGGCGACACGACCTGCCCGGTGGTCAGGTTGGTCAGGGTGAGGTCGGCCGTCGAGAGGGACGCCTGGACGTCCTTGCTGAACTGGATCAGCAACTGGTTGGCCGACAGCTCGACGAATTGGCCCGTCCCCGTCACCGGCGCGCTGCCGTTGACGGCGCCCGGCGTGCCGCCGACGGTCGTAGACGCCCGCCAATTGGCAACGTCGTTGCCGTAGGCGTGCTCGTTGAAGCGTTCGAGCGCCGGGCCGTTACCGTCCGGCGAGGCGGGCCAGGGCGTGCCGGTGCCGTAGTCCACGTCGTCCACCAGGACGTACGGGATCGAATAATCCGGCTGGGGCAGGCCGGGCTTGGACAGCTCGACGTGTTCGCCGCCGTTGGAGAGCGCGCCGCCGTACCCGCCGACGACCTGGACGCCGGCGGGGATGCCGTACTTCGTGCGGAAGTCGGCCACGCTGATCGTCGAGGGGATGACGATCATGATCTCACCCGGGGCCAGCGACAGCCCGGTCGGGAAGGCGAAATCGACGCCGTTGGTGAAGTGCCACGTGTTTGCCGGGTTGGCCGGGTCGTAGAGCGGGACGGCGGAGGTCGAGACGTTCTTGATCTCGATGTACTCGTCGCCGCTACCTTGCGGGTGGTACATCAGCTCGTTGATGACGACGGGGCCGGCGGCGGCGGGCGCGTTGGCGGCGCCCTGGGTCGGCTTGGCGAGCGCGACGAAATCGGTGCGGCCGGTGGAGGTCTGGTAGCGGCCCATCGTCACGCCGGGGTCGGACGCGCCGAAGTGGGCCGCGTCGCGGTACGCGCCGAGGATGCCCGCCGTCGCGGAGGACGACAGGTAAACGTCGTCGCCGGTGGACGAGAGCGAGAACGCGCTGGCCCCGAGCAGGACGTTGCCGAAGTCCTGCTGCTCGGTGAAGACCACGTACCCGCCGGCGGGGATGATCGTGTTGGCGGGGATGCGGAACTTGAGCAGGTTTGAACCCGAGTCGCTGAGGTACCAGCCGCTGACGTCGATTGCCGCGCCCGTCGTGTTCCGCAGCTCGATCCAGTCGTTCGGCCCGGTCGGCGAGTTGGCGAGCACCTCGTTGGTCACGATGGCGTGCTGGGCGGGGGCGGCGGTCTCGGCGAGGCCGGGCGTGCCCAGCGCCGCCGTGGACGCGTGCCAGTTCGTCGGGCTGTTCCACGTGACGGTGTCCGCGTTCACGTCGTTGATGGTCAGCGAATCGCCCTTGCCGTCGGTCGAGGGGTACCACGTGTTCGAATAGTTGAACTCCTGCACGACGAAGTTCTCGGGCGTCTCGACGCGGATCGTCTCCCCGCCGTTGTCGAGCGAACCGACGTACTGCCCGGCGATCGAAATGCCGTTGCCGTAGCGGGCGGTGAAGGCGTCGAGGTTTTTCACCACGACGGTCTTCTGCCCCGGGGCGAGCGTGACGTTGCCGAACGTGAAATCGACGCCGGCGGTGAGTTTGTACCCGAGGAGGTTGAGCGGCGAGGAGCCGGTGTTCTGGAACTCGATGTACTCGTACTCGTCGCCGACGACGTCGGCGCTGCCGGGCGGGTTGTACATCAGTTCCGACACGCGCAGCGGCGGGGTCGGGGGGGCGGTGATCGTTTCCGTCGCGTCCAGCGTCATGCCGAAGGTGATGTCGCTGCTGTTGGTGCCGGTCTGGTGGACTTCGACGGCGATCGTGTTCACGCCTGCCACCAGCATGCCCGGGGGGATGAGGAACTCGCCCTCGACCGACGCGTCGGAGACGTTGCGGTTGGCGAAGGTGCTGTAGGTGACCGTGCCGGCGTTCATGCCCAGGCGGAGCGAGCCGCCGGTCAGGTTGGTGATCTCGTGGCCGTTGATGTAAAAGACCGCGCCGTCGTCGATCAGCGCGTTGAGGCGCAGCGCGGTGACGGCCGAGGGGTCGGCCAGTGTGAACGTGCGGCGGAAGTAGTAGGTCCGCTGCTGCATGTTGTACGGGTGGGTGGCGTCGGCCAGCTCGGTGCCCTTGGCCCAGGGGAGGTTGGCGTCCTCGTGGTAGATGACGCCCGGGCCGGATTGCCAGGTCGAGTCGTTGAACCCCGGCTGCGCCCACGACTGGTCGTTGAACTGCGCCGTCTGGTTGTAGTGCCAGACGTCGTTCACCTTGCTCAGGTTCACCGTGACCGACTGCGCGACGTTTGCGGGGTTGGACACGCCCGGCGTCGGCTGGTTGAAGAAGACGTAGTTCGTCGAACCGTCGGGCGACAGGCCTTCGGAGACGCCATTGCTCTGGGCGGCGTAGAAGACGTAATCGACGATCTTCAGGTTGGCATCGAGCAGCGCGATCTCGCCGCGGTCGGCGTTGAGCTGGAAGTTCACGTGGTTCGCGCCGGCGCCGGTGTCGCCGTCGGCGTCCAGCTTCAGGAAACCCTTGCCGGCGACGAAGCTCAGCGGCGTGAAGACGTTCTGATCGGGCCACCCCGTCGCCTGGTCCGTGATCGACATCCCGCCGATCGATACGGGCAAGGGGTCGGGGTTGTAGAGTTCGATGAAGTCGTTGGAGAACGGCGGGATGCCCGCGGTCTGCCACTCGTTGATCTTCAGCGTCGCCGGGTCGCCGACGTTTGCCTGGACGTTGGCCGAGCCGAAGGTCGGCGTCGTCAGCGCCCATTTCGTGCCGTCGGCGACGCGGCCGATCGAGTAGTCGGTGAGCTGCGTGCCGAAGACGACCGAGTCCGCCAGGGCGCCGCCGGCCGACAGATTGTTGTAAAGGTAAACACCCTCGCCGTCGGCGCTCAGCGAGAAGCCGAGGTGAATGCCCGGCGCGGCGGACGGGTTGTCGGCGAAGAGCGTGAGGTACTGCCCCTGCGCCAGCGTCGTGCCGGCGGGAATGACGAACTTCCGCGGGCTCGCGGGGTCGTCGCTGATCGAGTAGTCCGACAGGTCGATCGTCCCCTTGCCGTCGTTGTACAGCTCGATGGCGTCGGGGTGGGTCGATCCGTTGGCGAAGGCATTGACGTTGTCGGCGATGATCTCGTTCAGGCGCACGTGGCCGGCGAGCGCCGTGTTCACGGTGAACACCTTCGACGTCGTGGTGGTCGTCTGGAAGACGCCGGCGTCGTTGAGCACCTGGATCGAGACGGTGTGCGGCCCGTTAGCAAGGTTGGTGAGATTGATCGGCGGGATGACGGCGTTGGCGGTCATCGGGTTGGTGACGTTGACGGTTGCGCTGTAGGCGCCGCCGTCCAGTTTCCAGCGGTAGCCGAAGATCGCCGGGCCGCCGACGGTCAGCGTAAGGTTGTTGAACGGCGTGGGGGCGGTGGGCTCGCCGGAGATGGTGCCGCCGGCCGGGATCTCGGCGCCCATGTCGACGCCGTTGGGGCCCGTGCCGATCGCGGGGCTGGTGGGCTTGAGGCTCAGGTCCGGGGCGGCGGGGCCGGTGACGAAGAGCGGCGCCAGGTGCGAGGCGATGCTGGCGTCGAGGGCGGCGCCGGTGCCGAGCAGGCCGATCTCGAACGACGCGCCGAGGTTGTTCAGGCCGATGCCGTTCGGGTTGACGAGCTGGGCGCCGCCGGCGAGGTTGCCCGCGCCGGGGTACGCCACCGAGCCCGGGGTGATCGAGTGCCGGACGGTGAACGTCCCGGTGGGCGCGTTCTCGACGAGGATCGCCCGGCCGCCGGCGTCCACCGGCGAGTTGTAGAAGACGTCGCCGTCCGCGTAACCGCCCAGGCCGGGCGTCGCGGCGAACCCCGGCTCGCTGAAATTGAACGGCGCCGTGATCACGTTGACGAAGGTGTCGTTCACCGACGTGATGAAGTTCCCCTCCTTCATCAGGAAGGCGTGGTCGACGTTGTAGAAGAAGTTGCGCGTCGAGACGACCTCCGACGTGTGCCCGCTGTCGCCGCCGCCGGAGATGGCGCTGTTGGTGTCGGCCGTCGAGGAGTGGCCGAGGTTCATGAAGAGGTTGCCCTCGATGTGGGCGTCGGTGCCGTCGAGGTCGAGGAAGTCGTCGCCGTCGCCGAAGGTGGTGCCGGTGCCGACGAAGACGTTGTCGAGGAACTGGACGATGGCGCCCGGGCGGTTGCCGCCGGTGAAGTCGATGATGTCGTTCTTGCTCGACGGGCTGTTGTTGGTCGTGGTGCCGATCAGGTTCCCCTGGATCAATGCGCGGACCATGGTGCCCGAGTTGTCGTAGTGGATCAGCTCCTGGTTGCGCAGGCTGCCGACGACCGAGTTGGTGAGCGAGAAGTTGGCGTTGCCGGTGACGTCGATGATCCGCTGGCCGGCGCCGTTGCTGGCCCACGTGTCGTGATCCAAATCGACGACCGAGTTGGCGAGCTGCGTGTCGGGCCCGCCGACACCGGCGTACTCGACGTCGGCGTACGCCAGCTTGTTGGCCTGCGACGTGTTGGAGAAGTAAATCCCCGCCCACGTCGAGTTGGTGCCGCTGGTCGTCGCCTCCTTGCTGAAGCGGATGCGCTGCGTCTCGGCGCCGACGGCGTTCAAGAGGCCGTTGACCGTCAGCCGCGTCCCCGCCGCGAAGTAAACCGTCGTGCCGGGCTGGATCGTCAGGCTCGCGCCGGCGTTCACGGTCACGTTGGCGGTGACGTGGTACGGCCCGTTCGCCGGGGACCAGGTCGTCGCCGTGGTGATCGCGCCACTGACGTTCGTCCCCGCCGGCAGCGAGTACCAGATGTCGACAAACGTCCGCCCGACCTCCTTGTTGCTCGCGTCCATTTCCTTGACGATGACGCGGTTGAGCCCCCCCTGCAGGCCGAGCTGGTTCGCCGCGTTGGTGATCGACCACGCGCCGGTGTAGGGCGTATAGGTCGCCGCCTTCCCGTTCACCAGGATCGACTTCGTGAGGATCGCGTTGGCCTTACCGCCCAGCGTCATGGCGCTGAGCTGCGCCGCGTTGGTGACCTGCGGGTAGCCGTTGACGGCCGCCGGCGTGCTCGTGACCGTCAGGTTCAGCGGGATCTGCGCCAGCGCCGCCGCCGCCCGCGCGATCGCGTCGTTCACCACCCCGTCCACCGTCGCCGAGCTCACGTAACCGTCCAGCGCGTGGTGGATCGTCCGCGTCAGCTCGGCGGGCGTCCAGACCGTGTCGATCATCTCCTTCAGCGCCTTGAAGTACCGCGGCGCGAAGTCGGCCGACTGCAACAGCCGCTTGATCGTCGCCACGTTGGTCGCGACGAAGATCGAGCGGTTCTGCGACACCTGCGTGTCCCCGAAGTTCAGCACCGTGTCCAGGTCGTGCGCGATCAGTTGAAAATGCGGGTCGTTAATCCCCCGGTAGAGCGCGTAGTCGTCGCCGTACCCGGTGCCGATCGACGTCTCGCCGTTCCCGACCAGCACGTTGAACGCGAAGTAGCGCATCCACTCGTCCACGTCGATGTTGGCGTTGACCGCGGCGGCGAAGTTCGCGTCCGGCGTGAACGACGGGTCCAGCGCCTTGGTCAGGTTGATCAGATCCGTGTAGTCGTTGACCTCCTTGTTCGTCTCCTTCGGGTACTTGGTCATGTACGCCGACGCCGCCTCGCCCAGGTATTGCAGCCCCGCGTTGTGCCCCCCGTCGATGCCGCGGTAATAGTTCCCCTGGTCGTCGGTCGGAAAATGATCCGACACCAGGTTCTTGTCCTCGTCCTCGACGTACGAGTACGAGCCGAACATCCCCAGGTTCGTGCCGTTGGTGGCGAAGTTCACGTTGTTGACGCGCACCTGCACCGGCGTCACGAGTTGCCCCGGCACGCCGGCGCGCGCCGCCAGCATGTTGCCGACCACCTCGTCCACGGAATAGATCCCGTTGAGGTTGATCTTCACCTCCTTGTGCCACGGGTTGAAGTTGTAGAAGTTGACGCGGTAATTCGCCACCGCCGCGCTCTGCAGCGACCGGCTCCCCCCGCCGCGGTTGCGCACGCCGATCTGGTAGCGGATCTCGCTCCCCGTCCCGTCGACGCTGACCCAGGTGCCGTTCATCGCCGCGTTGCTGTTGTCGTCCGACGTCCCGCGCAGGGTGGCCAGCTCGTTGGCCTCCGCGGCCGTCATGATGATCTTGAACAGCGGCTGCTTGCCCGAGTACGGCGTGTCGTCCACCTGGTAGAGTGCGTTCGCCTGTTGCACGCCGGTCACGTCCGTCGGCCCGGGGCTGGTGCGCGAATTGTTCGACGCGTCCGTCGCCTTCACGTAGAACTCGACGATCGTGTTGTTCGGCCGCGCCGGCAGTTTGGCGCCGTACACCCCGTCCCCCGCCGAGCCGTCCCCGTGCAGCCCGTCGTCGAACATCTGCAAACTGCTGAACCCCCCCGCCCCGTCGTCCCGGAAGAACACCTGCGCCGTAATGCCGCCGACCAGTTCGTCGGTGATCTTCGCGGTCACCGTCACCTGGTCGCTCGACTTGGGGATCAGCGGGAACTGCCCGACGTTCTCCACCAGCGGCGCCACGTTCGCCGCCGCGATCGAGTTGGGCGCGCCCGGCGTGCCGTCGGTCGGGACGCTCGGTCCCCAGTTCTGCCCGGCGTTGTTCGACAAATTGGGGTTGATCAGCTCCAGAGACTTCCCCCCGCCGTCCGACGGGTTGAACCAGTCCCACCCGAAGTGGTTGAAGTCCGCGCGGCGAACGTAAACCTGCCCGGTCGCCGTCGCCGCCGTCGCGCTCGGCAGCGTCACCGTGAACGAGTTGGCGTTCGGCACGCTGACGATCGTGAACAGCCCGTCGTACGGCGCCTGGTTCGCGCCGAAGACGGCGACCTTGTTCCCCACCGCGTACCCGTGCGCCGGCACGTTGAACGTCGCCGTGGTCCCGCTGCTGGTCGCGCTGGTCACCGCCTTGTACGCTTCCCCGCCGCGCCGCCGAACCGCCCAGTCCCCGTCGCTGGCGTAATCGACCTGGTCGATCTGGTTCCCCGCCGCGTCCGACAACTTCAGGCTGTCCGCGTTATTCGACAAATGCCCGGTCCACGGCCCCACGACGTTGCCGACCGTCGGGTACTTCTGCGCGAACCGCGCCAGGTCCGCCGCCACCACAAGGTACTGTCCCGCCCCCAGCGTGCGCGCGCCGAACGTGTAATCCGCCCCTTTGCTCAGCTTCCACCCGGTGAGATCGACCGGCGTCGTCCCCTTGTTGTACAGCTCGACGTACTCGTCGGCCGTCTCCAGCGACGCCGAGTTGTACATGATCTCGTTGATCACGACGTCGTTGGCCGAGAGCATCACCCGGCTTTCGAGCCGGTCCAGCGTTCCCTCGGGGCGCGCGGCGGCGGCGCCGCCGTCGGCGATCATCGCCCGCACCGACGCCCCCGCCGCCGCACGCAGACGTCGGCGGACTACGCCGGCCCGGTTGACCCCGTCCACGCCGCGCAACGAACTGACAACGCGTTTCATTAACTGTCTCCGCCACCTCGGCTGCCGTGTGTGCGCGTGTAAGCGACGCGCCCGGGAACCGATTGATTATGAAAAAACCCTGGTGCTGATCTTCTTCTTGCCGAACGTGTTCGCGAACACCGCGACGCCCGGCGGGCTCGCCACCGTTACCGGCGTCGTCGTCGTCGTCGTCGTCGTCGTCGTCGTCGTAGTCGTAGTCGTTGCCGCCGCCATAACCCGCACGGCCGGCCTGGACGCCGCGACGGGCGCCGCCGTCACTGGCTGGGGCTGGGATTGCGCCTTGGTTGCCTCCGGCTTCGTCGCCGGCTTTGGTTTCACCGGCGGCTCCGGCTTCGTCGCCGGACCCGGTTTTGTACGCTTTCCCGCGTTAACGTTTGATGAATCCGACGCCTTCGAAGGTGTGGGCGTGGTAGTCGTCGGCACGCCGAACCCCATGTTTGCCGCCATCACCGCGGCGCTGATCGGGCTCGCCGCCACCATTGCCCCCGCCGGCGATCCAGCCGCCGGCGCCGCCAGCGACGAATTGTAATGCTGAGCCAGGATCACCAAATCCTGGAAATCCACCGTCCCGTCCAGGTTAAAATCCCCCTGCGAGTAGGTCTTTCCACTCGTATTGTAATTCTGTGCCAGCCGCACCAGGTCGTTGAAATCTACGGTCCGGTCCCGGTTCGCGTCGCCGCCCAGCAGGTAGAAATCCGTCGAGAACGCGTCCCCCGCCACGCCGTCGCCGTTCCCGTCCAGCGTCCGCCCCTGCGCGTCGGTCACGCCCGCCGCCGCCATCGTCGCGCGATAGTTCCCGTCGGCGGCGTTGGCGGCAAGCTGCCACGTCGCCGTCTGCGTCGCCGAGTCGTACGCGAACGTGATCGCCGACGCAGCCACCGCCTGGCCCGTCGTCAGGTTCGTGAACACCAGGTCCCCCACCGCGAGCGACGCCCCCACGTCCTTGTTGAACTTCAGCGTCACCGTCGGCCCCGGCGCCGACACCACGAACCCGCTCGACAAAAGCAACGGCGGTGTACCGTTCGCAATCCCCGGCGTGCCGTCCGCCAGGTCCGCCGTCCAGTTCGCCGCGTCGTTCCCGTACTTCGTGGCGCTGATCCGCGCCACCGACGGGCCCGTCCCGTCCGGCAGCGTCGGCCACGGCGCCGTATTGTCGTAATTGATCCGATCCACCGTGATGAGCGGCGTCACGCCGTTCACCGGCGCGCCCGGCTTCGAGAGCGTGATTTTTTCCCCGCCGTTGTTCAGCGCCCCCGTGAACGGCCCGAAGATCTGCACGTTTGCCGGGATGTTGTACGTGCTGCGGAACACCGCTGGGTCGATCGGCACGATCAGCACGTACCCGTCCGCGGGAATCGACGTGCCCGCCGGGAACGTGAAGTTGATCCCGTCGCTAAACGTCCACCCCGCCAGTGACACCGCCGCGTCCGTCACGTTGCGCAGCTCGATGTATTCGCGATCCAGCCCGAACGGGTTGTACATCACCTCGTTGATCACGACGGGGCCGACCAACGGATACGAGTTCTCCGCCCCGCGCGTCGCCGCGCTCATCGCCGTGAAGTCGCTGCCGCCCGTGCTCTTGACGTACTTGCCGAACGACACGTCCGGATCGGACGCGCCGTAGTCCACCGCGTCACGATACCCGCCGACCCCGCCCGCCCCGTCCGAGCTCGTCAGGTAAACCGCGCCGCCCAGCGACGAGAGCGCGAACGCCCCGCCGAACCCGCCCGTCTGCGCAATCGAGACGAACCCGTGCGCCGGCACGATGGTCCCCGCCGCGATCGTGTACTTCTGCCGGTTCGTCGAATCGTCGCTCAAATACCAGCCGCCGATATCGATCGCCGCGTCCGTCGTGTTCTTGAACTCGATCCAGTTCCCGCCGACGGTCGCCGTTGGCATCAGCTCGTTGATCACGATCGAGTTATTCAGCAGCCCCGCGTCCGGCCCGCCCGGGTTGCCGTTGACCGGCTGCCCCGACCGCCAGCCGTCCTTGGTCGAGAGCACGCCGTCCGCCGCGTCCGGGTCGTTGGCGACCAGCGCGAACCCGTCGCCGTCCGTCTGCGCGTACCACCCGTCCTTGTACGTGAAGCTCTCGATCGTCTGCCCGATGCCGGTCGTCAGCGTGATCCGCTCGCCGCCGTCCGCCAGTTCGCCGCTGTACGTCCCGGCGATCGCGATCGCCGCGCCGTACCTCTCCTGGAACGCAAGGGGATTCCGCACCAGCACGACCCGCCCGCCCGCCGGGATCACCGCGCTGCCGTCGGGGAACGTGAAGTCGATGCCGTCGGAGATCGTGATCCCGCTCGGGTCCAGAGGCGTCGCGCCCGTGTTCTGCAGCTCGATGAACTCGTATTCGTCCTTCGCGTACGTCCCCGACTGCGCGTCCTTCGGGTTGTACAGGATCTCCGTCACCCGCAGCCTGGGCGCCGGCGAGGCGAAGAACGACGCCACCGTCGACGCGCTCCACGTCGAGCTCGACGGCACGAACACGCGCATGAAGATCCGCTCGCTGGCGTTGATGACGATCCCCGTGCCGTTCCCCGGGTACACCAGCGCCCCGGGCGCGATCGCCCCGCCAGGCAGGCGCGGGTCGCTTCCGTCCGTCGTGTAGTACAGGATCGCCCCCGCCGGCAGCGACGCCAAATTCGAGACGTTCAGCCGGAACCCCGCCGTCACGTTCCCGCCGAACTGGTTCCATTCCGCCGCGTCGAACGACGGGTAAAGCGTCAACGCGTTCCCGTCCGCCGTGCGGTATTGCTTCAGCAGTTCGTTTCCGCGGACGCTGAAATACCCCGTATTCGCACCGGCGTACGTCGCATCGAACGACGTCAGCCGGTTGAATTCATTGGCCCACTGCCCGTCGCGCGAGTAACGGATCGTCGTGTCGCCCTCGTAATCCGCGCGGTACGTCCCCCAGCGCTCCTCCTCCGTCGCCAGCGCCGCGTACACCTTCTGCGTCTCGCTCACGTACAGCGATTGGGCGTTCTGCGGCGTCAGCGGTCCGCCGTTGAACATCACCTGGTGCACCCGATCCGCAAACTGCATCCGGAACTCCGCGTTGCGCTTCAGAGCCTGGAACAGCCGCGTCGGTCGCTGGTCGTTGTTCAGCGTCGTGACGTTCTGCGTCTCCCCTTCCAGGATGCGCTCGGAGTCGAACGCGATGAATCGAAAGCCCCCGTACTGATTCGTCGCCACGCCGCTGGCGTCGCGCGACCGCCGCACCGCGTACCAGTTGTGGTCGTCCCAGTCCTGGTTCCCGCCGTACTGGTTCAGCATCATGAAATCGATGAACGACCCGACGTCCAGGTACTGCTGCAACTGCTGGTAGACGGAGTCGGTCGATTGCCCGGCGTTGGCCAGGCTGATCATCTGGTTCGCCAGCGAGAACATCGTCGAGAACGCCGCGCTGTTCCCGGCGAGGTTCACCGCGTTGTTGTCGTAGACGTCGTACTCCTCCTTCGAACCGCCCAGCGTGTCGGCGGCCCACGCGTCGTTCGGCCGCTCGGTCAGGCTGTACATCCCCCAGTACACGCCGTTCAGGTAGAGCTGCACGTACCGCCCGCGCTTGCTCGGGTCCCCCATCGCCGCCTCGACGTCGCTCGCCCACTGGTCGTTGACGTACTGCGCCCGGTTCCGCTGGTTCGGGTCGAAGTGCGTCCACGTGTTGTTGTACTGCGCCTTGAGGATCAGCGCGTCGAACGTCTGCACCCCGTCGTCCCCGAACACCGGGTAGTCGAGCTGCGGCGCGCCGTACTTCGTCTTGAACACCAGCCGCAGCGAGTGCTTGGGCGTCTGCGACGGGTTGCGGCTGCCGCCCCCCTGGATCTGGATCCCCCCGTCGATCTGGAACCCCTGCGTCCCGTCCGGGAAGATCATCGCCGCCGACATCGCACGCTCCCACGTGCTGTTGGCGTCGTCCCCCTGCGTCGGATTGCTGTAAATGCCTTTGATCCCGTTGGTCCCCGTCGGCCCGTTGCCGAACAGGTCGTCCGGGTTCATCACGATCGAGATCGCCGGCAGCGACTCCAGGTCGTTGATCAGCTCCTGCGTCGAATACTTCGGCACGCCACCCGACAGCACCGTCGTCATCCCGTACTTCGCCTGCCCGCTCTGCGGGTACGAGCCGATCGTGCCGTTCTGGTCGATCCACTTCGACGGGAACCCCGCGACGTTCGACGCGTCCCCCTGCGTGATGATCTGCGCCGCGAACAGGAACGTCTTCGTGTCGACGTTGCTGTTCAAGAGTCCCACGCCCGTCGAGACCGCCCGCAGCGTCGTCGTCTTTGAAATGTGGATCGGACCCGTGTACTTAATCGCCGACGACGACACCGTCCCGTTGGCGTTCAGTGGGCTGCGGCCGTCCAGCGTGTAATAAATCGTCGTGTTCGACTGCTTGGTCGTAATCTGCAAGTCGAACGGGTCGGCGTAGTACCCGTCGTCCACGCTGAAGTTCGTGTCACCCGCCAGACCGATCGACCCCGCGACGTTTGCCGCGCCGGGAGTCGGCGTCATGTACTGCAAACCCGGTGGCGACGTGTACTGCAAGTCCAGTTGCGGCGCCATCAGCAGGTCGTTGTTCCCCGCGCTGCTGTTGAGCGCTTGTACCGACAGCACGTTCTGCCCCTGCACCAGCAGGTTCGTAAAAGCCGAAACGTCCACGTCCTCGAACGCCAGCGCCAACGCGTTCGAGCGGTCCGACGCGGCCGTGGCATTGTACGCCAGTGGCGTCCCCGCCGTCCCCCCGGCGTTCTTGCGCGCGATCTCCACACCGTTCAGGTACGCCACGTATCCGTCGTCATACTTCATCCGCAGCGTCATGCCGGACAGATTCGTGAGATCTTCGGGGTTCACGTTGAACGGCACCCGCACGTACGCCGAGGCGTTCGCGTTCTGCATCTGCGGAACGTTGGTCGCGATCAACCCCGTATACTGCGGCACGCTCTGCCCGCTCACCTTGAACTGCCCCGTCCCGCCCGGCGGGGTCACGTTGTTCCCCAGCAGCGCGAAGTTCGCCGCCGAAAACGCCGTCCGCGAACCCGACGCCACCGCCATCTCCACGTAGTCGGCGCCCGTCGAGTCGAAGTAGTCCAGCGTCATCGTCGTCGTCAGCGGACTGCCCGTGACGGTGACCGTGCCCAGCGTGTCCCCCGTGCTCCGCGTCGGCCAGTAAACGAGAGTTGACGACGACGTCCCCGTCGCGTTCGTCGCGTTCTCACCCGTCCGGGCCGTAAACGTCACCCCCGGAATTGTGAGCAGAAACCCCGCGTTGCTGTTCACCTCGAACGTCCACGTCCCCACCGGGATCGTGATGCTCGCCGTCATCCGCATCGCGTACTGCTCGCGCCCCGCCTGCGTCGAGGTGCCCGGCCCCAGGCCGTTGGGCAGCGTATTGTTCACCGAATAATTTCCGCCGTCCCCGTAGTCGATCACGCTGTCATTCGCCTGCCCGTCGAACGCCACCGTGTACCCCGAAATGTTCCCGTTCAGCACCGTCCGCGCCTGCCCGACGTTGCTGAACGACCCCGCGCTCGTGTCCACCATGTGCGTCAGGAACGAGTTCACCGTCCCCGGCACCTCGTATCCCACCCCCGTGTTCCCCGCGATCCACGTCGAGTCGTCGAACCCGCTCTGCGTCCACGTCGTCCCCAGCGACCCGGACGTTGGGATCAACGTCTTCGACGAGGCGCCGGCGTTGAGCACCGTGCTCGTCGAGACCGACTGCGGTCCCGAACCGTAAGAGATATCACCCTTCTGCTTCGGAAACGGGTCGAACGAATTAACGACCGAATTGTCCGGCCGCGTCATCGCCAGGTACTCGCCGTCCGCGTCCAATGAAAAGTTTGCGTGTAACTTCCCCCCCGGGCCGATCGGATTGAGGCTGCCGTCCGCGAAGACGACCAGGTACCCCCCCGCCGCGATCGTCGTCCCCGCCGGAAACGTCCACTTCGACGCCACCGACTTGCTGTCGGTCAGGTGCCACCCCGTCAGATCGACCGCCGACGATCCCGGATTTTTGATTTCGATCCAGTCCGTGCGAACGTTGTTGTCGTCCAGGAATGTCGTAGTGTTGTTGTTCGCGAGAAACTCGTTGATAAACGGATCGTTCGCCGCCAGAAGTTGGCGGGGTTCGAGAGTTTCCAAGAGTGCGTGTTTACGGCGCGAAAGTTGACGGCGCGTCGAAAAACGCCTCGGATTGCTCGAATACATTGAATTTACCGGTACCCTCTCGTCAAAGCTGTTGTTAGTACGCCCATACTGGACAACAGTGAACCGGGATGAATGATCCTGGTGAAACTGACTCAAGGTTTGAGATTACCCCTCAATTTTGGGAGATTCAATTAAAATTGATGGGTTCTTAACGCAATCGTGAATTATGAAGACGGGATGAGAATAACCTGCCCTAAATTCCATCGGGGATAGGGTTTATACCGTCCGTGGTTCTCCGGGGTGTTACGTTCGCCGGGCGTGCGACGTCTTATGTGTCATACTGCAAAAGGGGGTACGATTGAGGAGCTGTATATGTTTGTTGGGCGTCGGAGTCGGAAGCGGATTGTGGTGGCGGCGTGCGCGGTGGAAGTTTTGGAAGCGCGGCGGCTTTTGACGTCTACGCTGGACGGCTCGGGGTTGCTCACGGTCGATGGGACGGCGGGGAACGACAACATCACCCTGTCGGTTTCGGGCGGGACGTTGACGGTTACGTTAAACGCTGGAACGGACGGAACTTATCCCGCATCGTCCGTCGTGGGAATCCAGGCCAGTGGGCTGAACGGGGATGATTCGATCTCGTTGGTGGGGGTGGCGATTCCGGCGACGGTGAGTGGTGGGGATGGGAATGATACGCTGGTCGGCGGGAGCGCCCCCGATTTCCTGGCGGGGAATGACGGGAACGACACGTTTTTTTCCAACGACGGCAGTCCGGACACGCTGGACGGTGGGGACGGTTTTGACACGGTGGCGGCGTTTGACGCCAGTGACGGGTTTAACGAGATCGAGGCGGGGATCCCGGTGCCGGTGGCGACGGTGCTGCTGGGCGGGAATCCGATCACGAACGGGTCGACGACGCCGATCGATTTCGGGAACGTGACGCAGGGGCAGACCGGGCCGACGCGGACGTTCACGGTGCGGAATGACGGCACGGACGCGCTGACGCTGGGGGCGGTGGGTCTGCCGGCTGGGTTCACGCTGATCGATCCGCTGGTCGGGCCGCTCAATCCGGGGGACAGTGAATCGTTCACGATCCAGGTGGACACGACGGTGGCGGGGGTGAAGAGCGGGACGGTGTCGTTTGCGAACAGCGATCCGAACCAGAACCCGTTTACGTTCGCGATCACGGCTACGGTCGATGTTGCGCCGCCGCAGTTGCCGGAGGTGTCGGTCAGCCTGGGCGGAAATGATCTGCCGGACGGGCAGGTGACGCCGGTGGATTTCGGGAGCGTGCTGCAAGGTGGCACGGCGCCGACGCTGGTGTTCCAGGTGACCAACGACGGCACGGGTGTGCTGAACCTGAGCAACCTGACGTTGCCGGCGGGTTACACGCTGGTGGAGGGGCTGTCGAGCAGTTTGAATCCCGGCGACAGCGACACGTTCACGGTGCAGTTGGACACGTCGGTTCTGGGGACCAAGGCGGGGCAGATTTCGTTTTCGAACAACGACACGGACGAGGATCCGTTCAACTTCGCGATCACGGGCATGGTGCAGCCGGTGACGCCACCGGTGACGCCGGTGATGAGCATGACGCTGGCGCGTCCGTCGGGTCCGATCGATCCGGGGAACTCGAGCGTGGAGTTCGGCAACCGCGAGATCGACGCCAAGGGGCCGACGCGGACGTTCCGCGTGTTTAACACCGGGACGGCGACGCTGACGACCGGCGGCATTCAGCTTCCGGCGGGGTTCAGCATCGTCGAGTCGTTCATCGATTCGATCGCGCCGGGGAGCGGCGCGTCGTTCACGATTCAATTTGATACCTCTGGCGCGCCGGGGACGCGCACCGGCCTGGTGACGATCCCGACCAACGACCCGAGCCATCCGAGCTTCACGTTCCGGATCACGGGGGCGCTGGTGGCGGTGGGGACGGGGCCGATCCCGGAGATCACGGTGAACGCGTCGCAGAACGGTCAGTTCCGCGGGGTGGTGACGGGGTCGTCGTCGTTCAACTTCGGGAGCGCGGCGCAGGGGTCGAAGATGAGCAAGGCGGCGCGGACGTTCCGCGTGTCGAACGACGGCAATGCGAACCTGACCTTCGGGAAGATGAGCATCCCGGCGGGATTCGCGGTGCTGGACGGCTTGCCGGCGCTGCTCAAGCCGGGGCAGACGGCCAACCTGGTGGTGGCGCTGGATACGACGTCGGCGGTGGGGAGCAAGACGGGTGTGCTTTCGTTCAAGACCAACGACTCGAACGAGAACCCGTTCAGCTTTTCGCTAACCGGAACGGTGACGACGGCTGGCGTTGGTAACGGCGGGTCGCCTGAGATTACGGTGACACAGAAGGACGGGACGGCGATCGCGGACGGGACGACGTCGGCGATCAGCTTCGGGACGGTGCAACTGGGGGCGGCGGGCGTGACGCGGACGTTCCGCGTGCGCAACGACGGCGGCGGGACGTTGACGCTGGGCGCGGTCTCCGTGCCGAGCGGGTTCACGGTGGTTTCGCAGCCGGCGGGGACGGTGGCGGCGGGCGGGGCGACGTCGTTCACGGTGCGGCTGGACGGTACGTCGGCGGGGAACAAGTCGGGGCAGATTTCGTTCGGCAGCAACGACTCGAACGAGAGCCCGTTCAACTTCGCGATCGCGGGCGTGGTGGCGACGCCGCAGACGGGGGCGGCGGTGAACGCGGCGGTGTCGGGCGGGGTGCTGACGGTGAACGGGACGGCGTCGATCGACACGATCTCGTTGGGGCAGTCGTCGAAGGGGATCACGGTGATCGGCAACGGCAGGACGATCGCGGGGTCGCCGTTCCGGGGCGTGTCGCGCGTGGTGGTGAACGGCGGGGACGGGTCGGACCGGATCGACGCGTCGGACCTGTCGATCCCGGTGAACCTGAGCGGCGGGAACGGCGACGACACGCTGATCGGCGGGAGCGGCGCGGACGTGCTCAATGGCGGGGCGGGGAATGACAACCTGGACGGAGGGGATGGGAACGATTCGCTGCTGGGGGGCATCGGCGGCGACCTGCTGACGGGGGGGCCGGGGCTGGATTCTCTAAAGGGAGAGGACGGCGACGACACGCTGAACGCGGCGGACGGGCTGGCGGATCTGCTG
>Ga0207674_10004483_pt1 | contig 16786 bp, 13 predicted proteins | sample KBSCornC72_FD_184303 | JGI IMG/M metagenome (GOLD analysis project Ga0207674, IMG submission 184303) | Corn rhizosphere microbial communities from Kellogg Biological Station, Michigan, USA - KBS Corn C7-2 (SPAdes) (version 2) | ecosystem: Host-associated > Plants > Roots > Rhizosphere > Soil ... | reverse complement strand
GCCGTTCCGAGGCCAGTCACGTTGGGCGCTGCGGCGATCCCGAGCAGCCTCGAGAGGCCGCAGGCATAGATGTTCGGCTTGATGGTGAAGCCGAGCACGAGATCCGGCCGCTCGCCGGCGAGGATCCTGGCGAGCCTGCCGATATCGGCGGCCTCGCGGAAGGGATTGGTTCCGGACCGGCTCATCCGCCAGGTGCGGTGCGGCAGGGGCCGATCGTCGATCGTCACCCCGAGCGGTTCGGGGGAGACCGTCGTGACCTCATGACCCTGATCCAGAAGCGCCCGGATCAGCCCGGCCCTGAAATGCTGAATGTTCCAGCTGTCGTTTGCAATGACGAGGACGCGGGCCATTGGAACCTCGATCGTCTCGCGAACATTCGGGCCGCAGTCAATCGCAGCGGCCCGGCGACGGCGCTGCACCACGCGGCGAAAATGGCCGCCTGACGTTGTAGGGGGTTATGGACGGCTCGCGAGGAATTCTCTTTAGGGTCTTCCCTCCAGGAGAGTCGCGCTGAAGCAGGAACTGGGGCAGCTTCGAACCGATGCCGCGCCGACGAGGGGCCGGGCCCTCGCCGACCGGTCCCGCGCGATCCTCGCCCACCGGCGCGCCCAACTGGCCAGCACCGTCATCCTCGGCGCCGTCGTCCCCTGGCTGATCCGCCGGCTGTTCCTTCCCGGCGACCCTTTCGGGCCACAGGCCGTCAACACCTTCATCGCGAACGCGGCCGCAGTCATCCTCGCTTTCTGGGTGCGCCTGTCGATCGAATTCTATCCCGGCATCCGCCGCGCCTATGTGATCCTGCCATCGGCCCTCACCGGCCACGGAATGGCGCTCCTGTGGTTCGTCCTCACCCGTTTGCCCTATGACCGCGTCGCCCTGGTCCTCGGGTTCCTGGTCCATGTGATCTGGCTATACCTGATCTTCGTCACCGCCGAGCGTGGCGCGCGGCGGAAAATCGCGATCGTCCCCGTCGGCCAGATCCAGTCTCTGATCAGGATCATGCGGGTCGACTGGCTGATCCTCTCGAGGCCGCGCCTGCACGACACGCGCGGATGCGAGGCCATCGTCGCCGACTTCAACGCCGACCTGCCCGAGGAGTGGCAGGCATTCCTCGCCGAGGCGGCGCTCGGCGGGCGGATCGTCTATCAGGTCAAGCAATTGTCGGAATCGCTCACCGGCCGGGTCGAGCTCGAGCATCTCTCGGAAAACAGCTTCGGCTCGCTGGTCCCGGCACGCGGCTATTTCTACCTCAAGGCGATCGCCGACTTCCTGTTCGCGCTGCTCGTCCTCCCGATTGCCTTGCCGATCATGGCAATCGTCGCGATGGCCATCCGCGCCGAAAGCAAGGGCCCGGCGCTCTTTCGCCAGACGCGCATCGGCCACGCGGGCAAGCATATCATCGTCTACAAGTTCCGGACGATGCGCGAGGCCGAGGTTGCGGACCCGCGGCGGTCGGCGATGACCTCGACCGACGACGAACGGATCACCGGCATCGGACGGACGCTGCGCAAGTTCAGGCTCGACGAGCTGCCCCAGATCATCAACATCCTCAAAGGCGAGATGAGCTGGATCGGCCCGCGGCCGGAGGCGGAGGTCCTGTCGCGCTGGTACGAGGGCGAGATCCCCTTCTACCGCTATCGGCATGTCGTGAAGCCGGGGATTTCCGGATGGGCGCAGGTCAACCAGGGCCATGTCGCCGAGGTGGAGCAGGTCCACCGCAAGCTCCAGTACGACTTCTACTACATCAAATATTTCTCGCCCTGGCTCGACCTGCTGATCCTCGTTCGAACAATCAGGACGATGATCACCGGTTACGGAGCGCGCTGATCAGCTGACATGTTCCAACCGTCATTCCCCGGAGGTTGTGACCCGGCATCCGAAGAACACTCCAACAATGCTACTCAGTCAGAGAGTCCATGACCGTCGTCAGATCCATCATCAATGCGAATCTTTGGCTTTCGGGGGCAATCGACCGCCTCCTCCCAACCGCCGTGCGAAGCGATGGCAACAAAACATTCATCGCTGAATATCTTCCGCGAGCCGTGGAACCAGGGTTCACCGTATATGATCTTGGAGGCGGATCGCGTCCGTTCGTCGACCTCGCCACCAAACGAAAGCTGAAATTGACCGTAGTGGGTGTCGACATCAGTGCTGAAGAGCTGGCGGCGGCCCCTCGCGGGATCTACGATCGGGAGATCGCTGCGGACCTGTGCACGTTCACGGGCAACGCTTCCGCGGACAGTGTTGTGTGCCAAGCCCTGTTGGAGCACGTGCCCGATGGGGCGGGGGCAATGCGGGCGATCGCCACGACCCTGAAGCCGGGCGCTCGCGCATTCATCTTCGCACCGTCGCGCAACGCCGTGTTCGCCCGATTGAATCTATTGTTGCCCCAGGCTCTCAAGGAACGCCTGCTCTACGCCCTTTTTCCGCACAAGGCCGAGGGACACGACGGCTTTCGCGCTTATTACGACCGCTGCACGCCACACGATCTCGAAGCTCTCGCCAGGATGAACGGATTGGTCGTCGAAGAACGACGATTGTTCTGGATCAGCTCTTATTTCTCGATCTTTGCGCCCGCATATCTTGCGTGGCGGGTGATACAGGGAGTCCTCTATCTGTTGCTGAGGGCGAATGCGGCTGAGACCTATATCTACGTTCTGAAGAAGCCGAGCGGTTGAATTGGCGCGGCTGGTAGATCGCGAAAAAAACCGAAGCCGGCGCGGGCGTGCGTTGTTCATCCTGACTTCCGACAGAATGGGCGGCACCGAACGCGTCACCCGGACGCTGGCACTGGAGGCGGCCCGCTCCGGTGACTTCGAAGGGGTGGACATATTCGTCCTTGCATGGAGCCGGACGGGTACATTGGATGAACTGGAGCGCCAGGCAGGCGTCCGCCTCCACTATGCCCTTGCTCCAAACACCAGCCGCGGCATGCTCTCGATGGTCCGCTTTCTCGCCACTCGCGGTTACGCGTTTGTGTTCAGCTCAGCGACTCACGTGAATGCTGTTTGCAGTGCGATGCGGAAATTGGGACTCCTGCGGACCGGCTGGCTCGTCGGCAGGGAGTCGACGCAAGCATTCGATCGTGACTTCGGCCGCATGGGCCCGCTTTCGCGCATGCTTTACCGGCTTTACGGCGGCCAGGACGTGCTTGTCTGCCAAACCGAACGGATGGGCCTAGCTCTAAGCCGCAGAACGCGAGGGCGGTTCGATTCCAAGCTGAAAGTCGTCCCGAACCCCATTGACCGCGAGCGAATCGAGAGCGGGCTCCGTCTGCGCTCCCCCGAGGAGATGGCGGAAATCCCCATGGACCGCACCCGGATCGTCTGGTGCGGCAGGCTGTCGGCCGTCAAATCGCCGCTTCGCGCGATCGAGGTCTTGCGACTGCTGCACAGCTCCGGCGTCAACGACGCACATCTCATCGTCATTGGCGACGGCCCTTTGCGGGACGACATGCTGAACCATGCCGTCAATTCAGGAATCGACCGGTTCGTTACCTTCCTTGGACACCGCGATAATCCGGCAGCGGCGATGGCGGGCGCAAGGCTCGGCCTTGTCACCTCCGATGTTGAGGGCTTCCCGAATGTCATCCTGGAGATGTTGGCCGCTGGCGTACGCGCCATCGTGACCACGGATTGTGCCGGCGAACTGAACACACTGCCCTGCACCTTCGTGTCTCGGAGTACGGATGCCGCGACCATCGCTAAAACTGCACTCCAAGCACTGGCATCTCAGGAGAACTGCAATGTCGGGCAATTTCTCGGGCAACGGTCGCCAGGCAGTGCGCTTCGGTCGATGATGGATCCAAATCATCGAGCGGCCATCCGCGCGGGAACGTAGCACGTGCCTCGACTTCCGGATCTCTTCGCCGCCAGCTGGACCGTGTTGACAAGGAGCGACTTGGCGAGGAGCTCCGTAATCGTTCTCCTCATCCGAGCTCTCAACGTTTTCTGCGCGATCGGGATCTCGATCGTACTCATTCGATCTCTGGGAGCTCGCGCCTACGGCTTTTACGCCGTCTACATGTCGACCTTCACTCTCGTCGCCCTGCCACTCACGTCGGGAATGCCCTATTTCATCGTCAAGGAAGTCGCTCCTCGATTCGCCGAGCGGAACGGCAATGAGATCAAAGGTGTCATGCGGTTCTTCCTACAGGGAACTGCAATCTACATGGGCCTCGTGGCGCTCGTGCTCATCGCCGCATGGTACCTTCAGATCGGGCGCGAGTATCGACCGTTCGGAATATTGCTGTGGTTTCATGTGAGCGTCCAGATTCTGAACGCGGGGCGCTCGGCGCTGCTTCGTGCCATCGGGCGCGTGGTGAAGGGTCAACTCGCGGACAGGTTGATCCAGCCCGCCGTCACGTTCGTCCTGACGATTGCAGGATGGATGGCCCTGGGAAGTCATTTTGATGTCTTCGATGCGCTCGTGGCGCTTTTGCTATCGGCAGTTCTGTCGCTGGCACTGGGTGCTTACTGGATCCGGGAGGAACTCGGAGAAATCCTGTCCGAGGCAGTCCCTAGCAAACGGCACCGAGAGTGGCTCAGTACGCTCGCGAGCTTGTCCGGGATTGGATTGCTCAATACCAGCTTCACGAATGGCGTCATCCTCATCGTCGGGTCCGTAGGATCGTTGGAAGCCGCGGCCCTCTATCGCCTCGCGTCGGCGGTAGCGGTCGTCCTGAATTACCTGCAGGAAGCAATGATCCAGGTTGTCGCTCCAAGGATCGCCGAACTCTGGCATGCCGGGGACAAAAAGGCGCTTGCAAGGCTGCTGATGGTGGGCGCGGTTACGAACTCTGGCGCCATCGGTATTGGCACGATCATACTCGCACTCGTCGGAGGAGAGATCCTCGCGCTCGCGTATGGTGCGGAGTATCGCCAGGCTTATTGGGCGCTCTTGGTTCTCAGTTGTGGCAACCTGGCCTATGCGCTCGGCGGCTACAGAGACCTGCTGTTGAACATGTCAGGCCATGCCAAAGAGGCATTTAAGATTTCGGCGGTCCTCGTTCCCGTGGGACTCCTGGCCGCAGCGGCAGGTGTTTTCGTCCTTGCGCAAACCGGCGGCGCGCTTGCAGTCTTATTGTTCCAAATCGCTGCGTCCCTGTGGCTAGCTTCAGCCACGAGAAAGCTCACCGGGATCGACCCTTCCATATTGGGCCTCATTCGCAATCCGATCAAACAATATGACGCGACACGTCCTGCAGCATGATGCTTTGAGGCACCCCAGGCGGCGCATCGGCCAGGACCATCTGCGCTGCGCACCGAAACCTCGTCGGAAATCCACCATCGCGAGGATGCATGGCAGTGTTGGAGGGCGAACTTTTGCTCGCGTGCGCAGGCGGTTACGCCTGTGTGCGGGCGAGAAGCGGGTTGAGATGATTCCTTCACTGCGCCATTGGCACCATAAATGAAGCGGACGATCCTGAAGATTGCCAAACCGCTTGTAGAGCAGTTTCCGCCTCTCGCCCGGCAGTATCGCAAACTCCGCGACAGCCGACACCTGAAACGCGAACCCGTTCTTACCCCCCAAGGGTTTCGGTTGGTCGGCAATCGGTCAATGGAAGAAGGCCAGTTCGAGCGCGAAGAAACCCGTCTGGTTTCAGCCTTGCTGAAGGATATTGATACAGTCGTCGATGTTGGAGCGAACATCGGATATTATGTCTGTCTCGCGCGGTCACAGTCCAAAGAGGTGATCGCGTTTGAACCGATTGACACTAACCTTCAGATTCTTCTTCGAAACATTGAGGCCAACGAATGGCTCGATGGAATTGAGGTATTTCCGCTCGCTGTCAGCGATCGCACCGGCTTTATACGGATATTTGGGGGTGGGACGGGGGCATCGCTGATCGACGGCTGGGCCGGGGTCTCGAAAAACTATTCGAAATACGTTCCGACGACGACGCTGGATATTGTGCTCCGTGATCGCCTCGTCGGAAAAAGGCCATTGTTCATCGTCGATGTGGAAGGTGCCGAGACAACTGTTCTCGCAGGTGCTTGCGCTCAAATGTCGCTTACGCCCAGGCCCTTCTGGCTAGTGGAGATCATATTCTCTCAGCACGGAGGAATCGGGAGAAATCCGCATTTTCTGAATGCGTTCGAGCCCTTTTGGAGGCTTGGTTACGCGTGTTGGGCAGCCAACGATTCTCGTCAGCGGATTTCAAAATCGATGATCATAGAGATGGTGCGAAGTGGCGTGGATACTTTGCACTGCACGAACTTCCTGTTTGCTGACCCGAAGCGGGCTGCAGAGATCGAAGCGGGCTGAAAATTGGCCCGCAGGCAGTGACCAGTCGGACGTTCGAAGGGTCTGCCACAGGACATTTTGCCAGAGACCCAGCCGATGAATTCTATCGCCACGATCTTGAGGAAATGGGCCGCGGTAGCGCTGGACCTCAGCGACCGCGTGCTCGGATACGAGCCCCGTTTGCTGCCGGCGGATGATGCGATCGCCCACTTCGACGTCCTCATCAGATGGGGAGATGGAGAGAGCAGTCTGGTGATCGGCAAGTCGACCTCGTTCCAGCAAGCGTCTCCCGCATTGGCTGAGGAATTGCGTCAATTGCTGCGCTTGCGAGATCCACGGGTAATCCTGTGTCTGCCTGGACCGCTCGTTAAGAGGTCGCCATTTCGTAGCTCTGACGACCGTTTTCGACGGATTTGGCTGCTGTCGGCGGTCGTGATGCGATTGTGGGCGCGACGCGGTCCATACGGCGACTCACTGATGTTCAGACGAGAGTTCGGAGCGGCGGGCCTAGACGCGTTGTCAAACCTGCCATTGCGAGGCGAGCGCATTGTGTTGGTCTCGTCCGAGTCCCGCCACTTGGACTCGCTGCGCCGCATGTGGCCACATGCAGATGCCCGGCATATCCTCGTTCCAGCGTCGAATGCATATGCTCGCCGCGACGAGATCAAGCAATCGATCCTGGCGCTCGGCAAGCCCGACGTATTGCTGCTCTCTGCGGGGCCAACCGGTAAGTGCCTGGCGCGGGAGCTGATGACGCGCTGGCACGAGGGAGTGAAGATCATAGATACAGGATACTTGTTCGACCATCTCCAGGATCGGAGGGAGTCTCAATGACGGCGATTCTATTTCTTGTCTTCGGGGCCGCGATATTCGTAGTCATTTCTACTCGATTTACCCTGATCTCCCTCTTTATCGTGTCATCGTGCGTCTATTCTCTTCCGGCCTTCTGGCTCAGTGACATACCAGCTGTCGTTCTGATATCCTGGTTCATGGTATTTGGAGTGTCCCTGGTTGCTCAATTGGCACTGTCCGCAAACATGAGTCGAAGCCATGGTCATCCTCTCTACATCAATCATAACTCCATAATTTTCGATGATCGGTCTGCTTCGGTAACAAACCTTGTCCTTAATTGCTCTACATTGATACTTTTCTCTTTCTTGGTATATCTGCACGGAGGTGTCGGTATTTTCTTCAAAGGTAAATACAGCGGTGTAGCGAGTACAGCTCTCCTATACTATTCTTGGAACAGCCTCTTACTAATAACCGCGATTCACAATCTGATTTCCCGGAAATTTTCGAGCCCTTGGTCGGTGATTGGAATCGGTCAGATTCTATTGCTGTTCGTGGGGGGAGACCGAACCATCCCCGTGATGTTCTTTGCGGCGGTCGTATATAACTACTTTCGGGGAGCAACCCCGTTGGCCATGCCGAAGAGAGCAAGGGTATTAATGGTACTCCTCCCGGTCCTCCTTCCCTTGATTGTAATTTCCAAGTCGATCTACACCGTTTTGCCCAAGCAGGGATTCTCCATCAGAACCGCAGAGCTTATCGGGCAAAATTTCTCCGACTGGGCCGTAAAAGACTTCGAGCCGTCTCACACGATGACCATGTTCAAGTCCATCGCCTTGAATGGACTGCCTTATGGATGGTCTGATCTTTTTCGTGGACTCCCAGCAATACTCCCCTTTTCGTCGTACATTAATATCGACCCGCACATCTTTTCTGAGATGGTGAAGCGGCGGTTCTACTCGTCCTGGGGACCTGATGCTGGCGTCGGAGCGAACTTCTGGGCACAGGGCTACGTCCTGCTCGGACTGGCGGGCGTGCTTATGTTCGCGATCCTGGTTATTCTGTCGCTCCGCTACTTTGAGCGGGCGATCGGGCGCACTTCCTCGAGCGCTGCCCGCGCCACGTTCTTGGCTTGCGGCGTGATCGTCGCCTTTTATGTCCATCGGAACTCGCTCGAACAAATCCTGGCGTTCCTCGGGCGCTATGCCGCGATCGGGCTGCTCGCCGGTCTGATCGGCGCCATTGCATCGAATTCGATCAGATCGCGTGATCGCAACATTCGACTGAAGGTTAGCCCATCCCAGCACCGGCAGCTCGGAACGACGCCGATCGAGCATGCAGTCCGAAGGCGCACCGGGCCCAATGGTTGAGCCGCTGCTCTCGATCTGCGTTCCGATTTACAATCAGGCGCAGGCGTTTTGCGTTCAAGTCCGGAGCATCGCGCCCGTGCCGTCGCGAGTGAAGGCCGGTACGGAAATCGTCATCGTCGATGACTGCTCCACAGACGATCTCGCACCTGCGTTAGACCAGCTTCGCGGCGCGGGCTGGGATCTGAAGCTGATTCGCAATGCCCAAAATCTCGGCAGGGCTCCTTCACTTGCCAAGGCAATTCGCGCCGCGCGTGGCCGCTACGTCCTCATCATGGATGGCGACGACCCATTTATCGAAAACGGATTGAAGGCGATTTACGACGCGCTGATCGAGTTCGAAGCGAGTGGTCACGAAGACGAATGCCTCGGAATGGTTTTCGGAACTCTGATCGATGACGGAACTGCCGTGCGTCGAAATGCGCTCCAGGATGGATTGCAGTGCACTTTGCTTGCCCTTCGCGCAGATCACGGGATCAAGGGCGACGTGAAGGAGGTGATCAAGCGGGAGGCAGTCCTCGATGCCCTGTGCGATCTGTTCGACAGGTACCGACGCGTCCCGACATCATTGCTGTGGATGCGCCTTTCAGACCGCGGCTCTGTCAGATGCTCCTCGAAAATAGTTGTTCGCAAGTCCTACCAACCTGGTGGGCTCACTCGGAATCTCGAGGTGCATCGCAGCGCAAATCTGCCTCCGCTCCTGGCGTTGTATCAAGGCATTGCCGACTCCAAATCGTACAAATCGCTCTGGTATCGGCTACGAGCTGCAATCAACTACCACAGGTTCCTAGCGCGATCGGGTGGCGGCGCCATGCATCTGCGCAGCGACTTCTTCTGGGTTGCTGCAGTGGCAGGGATTTCTACCGGACTAATTGAACGCAGACGCTCCCGTGGACGACCGTCTCACGGCGAATAACATCCACTCTCGCCGCCACACTTCGAAGGCATCTTCAAGCGCCTTCGAGCACTCCACCCAAGGGGATTTCCCCTTCCGCTCCGGACCGCAGTCGATCGCAATTTTGTGGATGCGGTCAAACACGGGTCGAGCACCCTCAAGAACTTCAGGCTCGTAACCTTCGGCCTCGATCTTGAGAAAGTCGATGCACTCTTCGCCGGTCCGTTCCAGCCATGATGCAACGGTGATCGCAGGAACAGATATACGCTCCGGAGACGGGTTGACGACAGAAGAATCCGCACCAGCCGTCGAGACATTCAGCGTTGCGCGGCCTTTTCTGTTGCCGACCACCGCCTCTATGAGCATCGCTTCAGGCACATTCTCACGTAAGCATCGCGCCGCATTTGGATCTGGTTCGGCCGCATAAACTTTTGCGCCCATGCGAACAGCGGCTAAGCTGAACTCGCCGACATTTGCACCGACTTCAAAGAGAACGTCTCCTGCCTCTATCTGGACGGTATTGTCCTGATACTTTGCGAGCATGCAATCGAAAACATGATCCAATCCTTCAGGAAACATGTAGCGGCAATATCGCAGCTTATGGGGGAACGCGAATTCGGTGCCATCCTCCCACCGAACCTTGTAGCCTGAACCCCACTTTCTGACCGCGCGCCCGGTCGCCGTCGTCCGCGGATCGAGCGCGGGCCGGACCCGATCCTGCAACGAAAAATAGAGCGCGTCCGGAATAACGCGGGCAAGCACCTTCTCGGCAATTTTCAAAGGGCGGCGAAAGCTCATCTTCCTGATTACTCGATTCCGGTCCGCCCCCGTCGCTCGGGTCGAACGCCGCAATACCGGCTGATGCAGGGAGCCACGCTTGTCAAATCTTAGAAACGGGCACCTGCCACAGCCTATCTGGTCTTCACCCGACGGGCCGCCCATCCATTCAGTACGAGACGCCTCGCAAATGCGCCACGTGCGCGAACGTCAGGTCCCATGGTGACCGAATATTTCCTGCCCGTCCCGCCATCGCCCAGTCGAAAAGCGACCGCGCCTGCTCCCGATGTCGCCACTGCCGCGACCCTATCCAGCCGGATCACCGCTTGATGCTGGTCGAGCGCGGTAAATTCGAAGAAGATCGCCCCTGGTGTCGAACTGCCGCTGACCGTCACGTCCTCAAGCCTGAGCGACGCCGGGCCATTGCTCCGAATACCACGAGTCCCTCGATGAGCCATCGCCACTCGGACATTCCGCAATGTCGCGCTCGTGCCGAAAAGATCGCCTCGGATGTCGATGCATCCCATGTCGGGATTAGGATTGAGGGCCCCATCGAAGACGATGTCCTCGAGCACAGCGTTCCGGACGAGCTCGATAGGTATGAAGCTGGGGCACTGGCTAAGGGCGATGTGACGCAGCGTTATGTTTTCCGAAGGGTATGAGCTCTCGTCGCTCCGCCGCTGATCGTTGCCTAACCTGAGTGGAATGGTGGTTGAGGCCGGATAACAGATTCTCTGTCCTCGAACGTGCTCAATGGTCACATTCCTGGATGGTGAGTAATGAGTCACCGCGGCGTTGCTGACGTAATCACGGTAGGTCGGAGGGGTCGTGATTTTGTAATTGACGAGCGCGATGTTGCCGACGTCCTTCGCGTCGATCCCGGAGATCAGCACGTCCTCAACGCTGTTGAGGTCAATGCACTGGTTGTTGGGCCCGCCATTTGCGAATGTGAGGTTGCGCGCAATCATTCGCCTGACTCGCCGGTCGCAATCAATAGCCTCCGAAAAGTTGTCGAAGGCGAGCCGGTCCAGCTCGACATCGTCCACATAGGAAAGATTCATCCCTTGGGTGATGTTGACGCCTTGGATGTTCCGCATCTTCACGCGTCGGCAATTCTGCAGCGTAATTGTGGCGCCGGCCCTCGGTCCTGTCGATGTGAGCAGGAGATCGCTGATTTCCACATCGTCGACCCCGACGAGATGAAACGCTCGCTTGTTGATGGAGCGGTCGCCCGATGGATCAAAATCGAGAATCCCGTTAGCGAACCGCAATCCCGAGACTGTACCGGGAGCCAGGTTTTTCGCGGTCCCGAAGGCGTAATTGACGCACTTCGTTTGGCCATGTCCGCGAATCCGCAGTCGCGCTCCTCCGAAGTCGATCCTGAGACCCGAACGGTTGATGTCCACGGCCTGGTAGACCCGCGTTTCAGGACTATTTCCGTAAGTCGCGCGCGGGACGGGTTTGCACACCAAAAGAGAAGTGCCCGCGCGCCGCGGGGCGACAGTCAATCCTCTGGCCGCCGCGAAGTCGATCGCCGATTGCCAGGCGTCCGTGTCATCAGAGCGGCCGTCAAAGCGCGCGCCAAACTCACGCGGGTCAACGCTCGCTCCGGAACCAGGGACAAGGGCGGAGGCGGGGAAGCTGGACCCGACCAAACCCGTCAGCGCGGATGCGACGAACTCGCGGCGCCGGATCAGCATAGAATGGCTCGATCGACCATGCGCGGTGTTCCAATCAGGCTCCCCGATAAACGTTCATCGCTCCGCATCTCAAATCATGGCGCTGCTTTCCTGGCAGTCAGAAGACGACGTGCCGTCCACGCCTCAATTCTCCCTCTTCCTTTGGCGGAGCGGCGCGAGTGTCCGCGAGCAGCCCGAGGCACATCCCGAAGCACGCCGCCATCGCCGCGGTCCGAAGCGGGAAGTCAACAAAGCTGTGAACGAGCACTGCGGCCGAGGCGATCGCCGCCGCACGCGCGAAAGGGCCCATTTCCGCCCTGCGCCAGGCGCGCCAAACGGCCGACGCCCACCATGCGACGAACAATAGAATGAGGGCGGCTCCGGCAACGCCGAGTTCGAGCGCGAGCTCGAGATAGTCATTATGCGCGTGGACCACGTAAATGGTCGTGACCTGCTCCGGGTTTTCATACAATGCATAGACCCGGGCGAAGGAGCCCAGGCCCGACCCGAAAGGCATGAAGTCACGCGTCGCCCGGGTCGTCACGGCGAGCAGGTCGGTGCGGGAATCCACGGCGGTGGATGCGTGCTCGCCAATGCTCCCGGCCCCGACCGGCGCCCTTTCGATCGCGACCATTGAAGCCAAAAGGAGGAGGGAAGCCCCCACTACGATCCACGAGCGAAGGCGGCTGCCTTGTGGAAGGACAATCAGCGCGCTCGCGGCGACCACGGGCAATGCAAGGCCGTAACCTGCCAGCGATCCGTTCAGTGCGAGCCCGATGAGGATCACCACGGCCATTCCGCCTGCGATCGCGATTACTGCGGAATAGCGCTGCACGCTGGCGCGCTTTTCGGCCGCAACAAGCGCCGCCAGGAACGGGATCGTCGCGAGGAGCAGCGTTGCCATATGGTCGCGATTTGCGAAGAAACCGACGGCCCTGCCGAAATTCGTTTCCTCGTATAGATACCAAGGGGACGGCCCGCCATGGGAGGTCGCCACTTGCAGTGCACCCAAGATGATCCCGGCCAGCGTGCCTGCGACGAGCGCAACGGCAACCCATCGCGGGCGGTAGGCCTTCAGCCGCACCATCGCGCAAAAGAGGGCGAGCGGCGGGATTATCCCGAGCAGCGAATTCAGGGTCAGTGCGGGCGTGAGCGACAGCGGTTCCGGCGGTATCCGCAGCCCCAATACCCTGAAGCCGTTTGCAACTTCTCCACGGGCTCCCAATTGGGGCCATATGGAAGGCGGAAGCGGCACCAGCTGGATTGCGACGATCGCAACGGCGGCGATTGCCCCAATGAGCAGCTGCTTGGCCCGGGGCGCAAGCGGTTCATCGGGGGAGTAGAGCGCGGCCCAGGCAATGATCGCAACCCCCGCAAGCTGCAGAAGCATGTTCTGCCAGATTCCCTGCGCGCTGCCCCCGAGAACTAGGCATGCAAACAGGTAGACAGGCGCAACGAAGGCGCGAGCGCGACTAGGCATCGGTTCCGAGACGTGCGAGTGCAAAACCGGCAACCGTCACATCCGATTGCTGCGCGACGTCGCCCGAGGCTCCCGAGGGCTTGCTCGTCCGGGCAGCTCGCCGGCGATTGGTTTCAGCCGCGGCTCGCCACGCTCGCGAAAATCTCCGCGCCTGGTCGCGCATCGACCAACTTGGCGCTCCGCCATGCACCGGTTCAGGCGTCCGACTCCTGCGGCGCATCGGCCGAAGGTGCTCCTTCCTCGGATTGCGCGATCATCAGGATCTCGGTCCCTTTCAACTTGCCCTTGCCGTATCCGTATCCGTAGTGTCCGTAGCCGTAAGCCGCACCCGCTTCGGTCGCCTTCGTCAGCATTGCCCCAAGCAGGTTCGTGCCCGTCGCTTCGAGCCGGTTCAGGGCCTCGATGGCGGCTCGCGTCCTGGTCTTTCCCGCCTCAATCACGAACAGTACGTTGCCAGCCGCGGCGCCGAGTAGCGGGGCATCGGCGAGCCCGAGCGTTGGTGGACCGTCAATCACCACGAGCTCGAACTTCTCGCTTGCCTCCGCGATGATCCTGCGGAGGCGTCCTGAAGTGAAGAGATCAGCCGGATTTGGCGGCTGCGGGCCGCTCGGCAACAGCCACAAATTCGTGTGTTGAGTCTCGAGGAGATGAGCATCGATACTGCTGTCGGTGGTCAGTAGCTTGCTGAGCCCGACCTTCTCGCTCGCGGCTTTGAACGCAGGCTTGCGTAAGTCGCCGTCGATCAGGAGGACCGACCTGCCGCGCCTCGCGGTGTTTTGGGCGAGCGCCAGGGCAGACGATGACTTCCCCTCGCCGGAACGGGTGCTGGTCAGGAGGAGCACCTTGGGCATCCCGGCTTCGGTGCTGAAGCGAAGCGCAGCGACGATCGCAGAATAGGCTTCGGAAATGATCGACGTGGGACTTTTGAGATCCTCGACGAAAGCGTCCTTTGCGCTCGTGCGCGGCACTGCGCCGAGACAAGCAAGCGCCAGCTTCTTACGAACATCTTCCCGGCTCTTGATCGTGTCGTTGATGAACTCGAGACCGACCGCCCCTGCGACACCAGCCACGAGACCGAAGGCAGTGCCGAGGAGCAAGTTCAAGAGGAGATTGGGCTTGAAGGGAGCGTCAGGAGGCTCCGCGCGGTCGACAACCGAAACGGGCGAAATGCCAATGCCGCCGGCGACGCCGATCTGCTTGTAGCGCTGGAGCAGCGCGTCATAGAGCGCCCGGTTCGTATCCACCTCCCGCTGGAGGATGGTGTACTGAATGCTCCGGCCGCGCAGGTTCAGCACCGCGCCCTTGAGCTGCGCAACGCGTGCCTTCAGCGCGTTCTCGGCGGAAAGCGCTGCGCGGTAATCGGCCAGAAGCTGATTCGTATGGGCCGACGAGACCTGCCCTCGCTGCTTTGCAATCTGCCGCTGGAGCTCATCGATCTGGGAGCGCAGGCTGACCATCTCAGGATGGTCGGGCTTCATGAACGTCCGCTTCTGCTGATAGTCGGCCTGAAGCTGCGCGAGCTGCTGCTGCAGCGGCAAGGTACTCGTCGCAACCTCGGTCGTCGGCCCGGTCGCGAGCGCCTGTCTGTAGGCGCCTTCCGCCGCCACCCGACGCGCGGTCGCATCGGCCAGCGCCTCGTTCAGCTTGACCAAAGATTCGCCCTGAAGCGAGTTGGTGTCGCCGCCGGCTTGCTGGCCGGTGGGCGGCGCCGTGTTGATAATGCCCTGCGCCTGCGCATAGGCGACGAGCGCCCGCTCGGACCGCTCGAGATCGCCGCGGGTCTTGTTGATTTGGCGTTCGAGGAAATTCCGCGCGTAAGCCGAGGATTCGTATCGGCGCTGGATTGCCGTGTTGATGAAGCTGTCGGCGACCGCGTTCGCGACCTTTGCAGCTAGCTGTGGCGAGGTCGAATCGAAACTGTAGTTGATCAGCTCGCCTTGGTCGGGCGGAGTGACGTTGAGGTTCTTGGAGATGACATCGGCCGCCTGCTTCAAGCGCTGGGATGCATCCAGGTTCTGCTCGACCATGTCGGGGTTGTTCGCGAGATTGAGCTCCTGGGCGGCCCTCTCCGCAATACTCTGACTCTTCAGCAGGCCCACTTGAGTAGCCACGAAATCAAACGTGCTCGCGCCCGAAGCTTCCTGCTGATTTCCGTCCTTCTCATCGGTGACCTGGAATGACGGGGGATTCGCTTCGAGCGTTACCCATGCGCGGTACATGGGCCGGGTGAGTAAGGTCATGACGATCGCTCCGGCCACACCCAGGGCGACCGCAGCAATGATGAGCAATCGCCAATGATGGACGATCCGCATGATGGTAGCGAGATCGAGGATGTTGGTCGCCGAATAATTCCGCTGACCGGGGCCGAGCTGATCCGTGCCGCCGGGATAAGGACCGATCGGCCAAAAACCGTCGTTCGGTACGGGTAGCCTCGAGTTCACGGCCAGTTGCCTCCCGCTGTTGTTGCCCGGCTCCAATCAGAACGGCCGAAAGATCGCCAGGAGCGGAACGCTCCGGAAGAATTGTTTCTCCGCCGCCTTGATCGATGACCCGTCGACAACGACGATGTCGCCTGGATAGATGGGTGGATCGTTCGCCTTGCCGCGCCGAATTGCGGCAAGGTCGAACGCGGCGGCCTGGCGCTGACCGCCGATCATGCGGAAGACCGCGACCCGGCGCACATTCGCGTCTTCCGTCGTTCCCCTTGCAAGCGCCACCGCCTGAATGAGAGTCATCGGGCCGGCGACCTGATATTGTCCCGCCTGATTCACCGCACCATCGACGGTGACGACATGCGCAGTCGATTCCTCGATTGCGACGCTGATGTCCGGATGCTCGAAATATTTGTCTCCGTAGAGTTTGGTCAATTGATCATCGAGCTGCTCGGTCGTCAGGTTCGCCGCCTCCACTTCCCCGATGAGCGGCAGCGAGATGCGTCCGGAGAGATCCACGGAATAATCGCCGGTGATGGAATTGCCGGCCGGCTGACCGCCGGCGCCTGCATCCTCGCCGAAGAGCTTGATCGACAGCTTGTCGAGCGGCGCAATCTTATAGTCTTGTGGAAGCGTCTGGAACGTCTGCTGGTCCGGGGCCGCGAACGGACGATCATACGGAATACTTCCGCCTCGCGTATCAGCGCACCCGCTTATGCAGCAGCCGACCACCACCAACGGAGTCACGCATAGGCAACGGAAGACGCGGATACGAAGATTCATACCTTCTCGTGCTCTGCCGCTTCTGCGACTTTGGCGGATCCATAAACTCTCGAAAACGAAAGTCCAACGCCGGTAGGGCCGAGCGGTCTTCGGGCTCCAATGAACAGCGTTCATCTGATGAAGAGGCATTCATAAGCTCATGTGGGCAGCGCGAGAGCAGCGTCCCAATTGTTGAGCCGCCGTCCGACAGCCACTGTCAAAAGGCGCCGCCGCGCGCTGGAAAGACGAGCTAGCCCTCATCGATTCCGCCGAGGAGACCCGCAAACGAACCGCTGTCGGGGAGCGGAAACGCCAGGCGAAGATTGCGCCCGAGATGCTCGTGCGCATCGCGCTGCGGA
>Ga0207674_10004482_pt1 | contig 16796 bp, 12 predicted proteins | sample KBSCornC72_FD_184303 | JGI IMG/M metagenome (GOLD analysis project Ga0207674, IMG submission 184303) | Corn rhizosphere microbial communities from Kellogg Biological Station, Michigan, USA - KBS Corn C7-2 (SPAdes) (version 2) | ecosystem: Host-associated > Plants > Roots > Rhizosphere > Soil ... | reverse complement strand
AACGTGTTAGCCACGGCGGCTCTTCCGCTTGGGCCGGATCTCTGCCTCTATGCCTTCAGCTCCGGCGAGGCTGAGCGCTGCGCGCGCCTCATCCTCAGTTGGGAACGGCTTCAAATAGGCGCCGAACCTCGTCTCGCCGACGCCAGGCGTCCCATGGTGCAGCTCGCCGATGCAGGCCCACAAGCGACCGCGCGTTGGATGCCGCGCCACGAGGAATCGCGACGGTGGCATGTCATGCGCTCTGCAGGCGAGCAGCTGCGCGCGCTTCGATCCAGGCGTCGACTTCGCTTTCGAGATGACCGACCGCGCGGCCCCTGCCGCTAGGGTTGATCAGGAATCGCTTTGGAAACAGTCCCGCGGCCTCGAGGTCGCGCAGTTCGCGATCACAGAGACCGACCTTTGCGGCGGTCTGGTTCGGTCTGAGTATGCAAGCCATTTGGAGCACTCCGGTAGTTGCCAGAGCGCATGTTCGGTCGGTTCCACTGGGGGGCGTTAGGTTTGGGGGCCGCTTATGGTCTCATGAGGGAGACCCATAAGGGCCGTTTATGACTTCGAGCGATTCCAGCTTGCCCAATCTAAGATCGCCTCGATAAGCATCTCACGGCTTCGAGAATCATCAGGACCAATTCCGAAATACTCGGCTCCGCCGTGCTCCTCTATGAGTTTCTCGGCAGCACTGCGTCCCTGATCAACAACTTCGCCGGCGATCCTTCGAGCGCCGCACTCTTCCAGCCACTTGTTTATCGTCTTGCGGCCAACGCCGTAGTGTTCTTCGCACGCCAGCCGCCCGACACGCACGAACGTCTCTTCGAAATCGGCAGGTATTTCGCTATGCGCCTGCGCGAACCTGCCTATGCGATCGCGGCTGTCGTTGCGGATTCTTGTCATCGAGCAGCCGCCAGCTGAACGACGTTGTTCCCCTCGCCTTTCAGGATGCGCTCAACAAGGCTCGCGACCGCCGCGAGCGCTTCGCCCTTTTCCTCGAGATACGCGTGGCGGTCGTAAACACCTTCGACGCCAGCAATCACGTGCCCAAGCGTGCGCTCGGCAATGTCCGACCGGACTCCTGCGCGCGCCATCAGGCTGCGCGCGGTGCGGCGCAGGTCGTGAATGACCCACGGCGCGATCGGCGCCTTCGCGTGCAAGTCCTCCTTGCCGTCCGAAAAGCTGTTGAACGCCTTCTTGCCGCGGCCGGCGAAAACGAAGGGATTGTCCTTAACCTCGGGCTGCGCGGCGATGGTGTCGAGCGCGAGCTTCGGCAGCTTGAGCTCGCCAGGATTCACCTTCTCCCGCGGCTCGGCGGGGATCTTCCAAACTCCGTCGACGATATCGGCGCGGCGCATCGTCGCGACCTTCGCGCGGCGCTGGCCGGTCAGGAGCGCGACCTTCACGAACGCGCCAAACGTCCCGACGTCGGGACATGCCGCCCAGACCGTGCGGATTTCATCGTCGGACAGGATGCGAGTGCGTGATCGGGCTGCATTGCTCCCCGAGCGCTTCATCTCGGGGATGATCGGCGACACGTAGTGCTCGTCGTACTGGCGATACCAGTTGAACATCTTCGCAAGCGTCGCGAGCACGCGATCAGCCTGAACAGCCCCGTTGTTGTCGACCAGCTCATCCATCAGCTCAGTGACGGCGCCGCGGCGGATGCTCAGGAAGGGCTGAGCGCCCCAACGCGGATAAACGTACGTCGCGAGCTGCCGTTCGATCTCGCGCTTCGAGCGCAGCGGCGTCCCATCCTGCTTCTTGCCGCCAGTGTCGACCCACCGCTTCACGAACCGTTCTGCAACAGCCCTGAACGTCTCGGGAGCCTCAGGAGCGGCCTTCGGCGGTTCGATGGGAGCTTGCCCCGCCTTGACCCTCGCAACGGCCTCAGCCGCCGTTTCACGGGCCTTCGCGACTGTCATAGTGTCGGGAGCGCCGATCTGCTTCCACACCTGCCGGCCTGCAGGGTCGCGCGCGACGATCGAAAACGAGCGCTTCCCCTTCGGCGAGATGATCAGCGCCAGGCCCGTCGTCGCTTCGTCAAAAATTATCTGCCGCCGATCGCTCGGCTTTGCCGTCGCAACAGTCTTTTCGAAGCCCTTCAGCAGTGACGTCGGCTTTGGCATGGCTCGCTTCCCTGTCTAACATCTGTCTAACTGAAAGGCGTTCCAGCCAAGTTAGCTAGTTTCCGCTCAGTTCCACTAGAATGACAGATTTGCGATGGTTTGCAAGCCTTCCCCTCCTGATTATTCCGCTCTGTTCCACCCGTTCCAGCTGACTCTTAATCAGCGGGTCCTAGGTTCGAGCCCTAGTGCGTCCACCATTTTCTTTTCACACGCGCCGTGAGGCACGGGGGCGGCTTGGAAACAGTGCAACGGCCAGCGCGGTCAAAAGGCCTTGGTCAGGCGAACTTCGCCGCGCACGCGCTTTTCGTCGTACAGGGACAGCGTAGAGAAATTTCGCGTGACCGTCAGGCTCAGTGACGGCGCGAAGCCGCCCAGGTTCCAGTCGCGCTTGTAGATGCTGACGGACGCTTGCAGCAGCCACTCCCGGCGAGTCTTGCCAAAGGGGGCTAGCGGTGCGTCGCCCATCTGGCGGGCGAGATCGACAGTGATTTGAGGACGCAAGCCCCAACCGACCTCCTTCAGGACACCAATGCCCAGGCCTTCTCGCCAGAAGGCCTGACCCGGATCGCTCGCCGAGTTCCGCTCCACGCTCGCATAGGCAAAGCCGAGGGTTGTCGGACCGACAGGCCGATTGGCCAAGACACGAGTCTCTGCGTCCCATCCGTCAATATCGCGGCGGTGAGCATAATCGTTGTGGCGCACCAGTAGCGAACCGCCGACCGTCAGCTTGTCGCCAACCAGCTTTTCGTAATCGAGATGACCGCCGAAGCTCGATACAAGGGACCGCCGGCCGTACCAGCGCTTCAGTCCCGTAACACTGGTTCGCAGCCTGCCTCCCGCAACTCGAAACTCCGGTCCTACCTCCGCGCCGGCATAGACGTCGTCGAACCGGTGATCGCGATAATGCAGCCATCTCCCGTAGCCGCCAATGTAGAGCGGCACCTTGCCGAACCGGTTCAGCCGAAGCGAGGCATCGCCGCCCGCGAATATTCCCGTGCCGGAGCGCGCGCGTGCTGTCGGATCGAGCTGGAAAGGCAACCCATAGATGTCGACGCTCTGCTTATCGGTCGCGGAGTTGATATTGGTATCGGGGGCAAATCCGACATCGAAGTTGAATCGCCACGACCGCCGCGCGCGAATCGCCTCGCGGAAGCGGCTGATATTGCTCAACACCAAGGCAGGTGGATGCTCGCCGGCCGCGAACCGGAAATGATAATCGGCCTGCTCGTCCTTCTGCTCCATGAACAATGTGCGGGCCAGCTCAAGTCGGACTCGTAACAGGGTTGGATCGCGATCGAGGATCCGCCGGAACCTGTTTTCGGCGTGCCGGTAATCCTTTGCCGCAAAGCCGATCATGCCATCCAGGAAGTCGCGCTCGGTGCCGCCTGCGTCAGCATCGGCCAGCTGGTCGACGATCTGGCGCGCTTCGGCCAGCCGGCCTTCCGCTATCAATCGCCTGACTTCAGACAGAGCGACAGCGACCGATCCGCTCAAGCTCCCGGCCTGGAAAGCTGTCTGCCCCCGGAGCGGCGCCGCGACGCAGCCAACCAGCAAGATAAGCGGTAGTGCGACATGAAACAGTTGTCGCATGCCATGCCTCGCTCACTGATGCTGCTGGCCGATGAAGGCATCGTGCAACACCTGGACGCCCGCCGTTCCGCTTAGCGAAAAGGCGCCGCCGACTTGCTCGGCGCGAGGACCGAAGAAAGCCCCGTTCATGGCCCCTGTTACCGGTTGGGCAGCGGGGGTTTGCTGGGTATTGATCGCGTAGCTGTCGTTCCAGTTCACGGTCCCGGTTAGCGGAATGTCAAAGGCGCCATTGTTGCTGAATGGCGCACTCCCGGCGACGTGAATGCCGGGAGCGGGGTAATCCATAAGGTCGCCGTTCGGTTCGAATCGATAATCCTGATCGATCCGGCTCGAGACCGTCCGTTGGCCGAAGTCGGCAGTGAGTGAGAACGGAATGCCGGCTGTGAGGGTGCTGCTCGATTTCAGCGCGAAACTATGCGCATCGTAAGTCGCCGTGCCTGAGGCCGGAATCCCCGAGCCCGGCGTGCGATCGCCAGCGACGAACACCAATTCGCCGTAGCCGCCGTCTGCCGTGCCACCATCAGGATGAACGAAATACCAGTTCCACTCACCCATGCTGACATAGGAGTAGCCAAGGTCGTAGCCGAGCCCCGTCCTGACGCTCTTATCGACGTTGAACGGGAGGGTGCCGTAGTCGCCGCCGCGGGGTGAACTGGATGAAGCGCTTTCCGGGCCGTCGAATTCCGCCGATGTGTAGCCGCCCGGCAGAAAACCGGTCGGCGCACTCATCTTGTAACCGGTGCCCAGGTTTCGTGACGGCGTGAACACCGACAGCGAAAAGGTCCCCGGAGCGACGGTCCCGTTTCCTGGTGTTCCGCTGAGCGACCCGATCAGGTCGTACGTGCCCACGCGAGTCAGGGGCGTGTTGTAGGTCGTGGCGGGAGAGGTAGGCGTCGGGGTCGGTACCGGCGCCGCAGGTGGCGGCGGGGTGCTGGCGACCCCGCTCGTTCCGCCCCCGCCGCATGCGGATAGCATTAGAGAAATGGGCAGGGTCAATGCGCTGGCACTGACCAAACGTTCATACGACATGACCATCCTCCTTTTCGTGGAGAGCATTCAGGGGCGCCGCTGCTGCCCTACGAAGGCGTCCTGCATGAGCTGGACGCCTCCGGAGTTCTGAAGGAAGAAACTGCCGCCGACCTGTTCGGCTTGAGGTCCGAAAAACGCGCCGTTCATCATCCCGGTCACCGCCTGGGAAGGTGGCGTGGTCGGCAGGTTAATCAGGTACCCGCTGCCGATATTCGCGGTTCCGCTCAACGGAATGTTGATCGCGCCATCATTGCTGAAACCGGCGGTGCCGGCGACATGAATGCCAACCGCTTCCGGATCGTCCATGCTGTCGCCCGAGGCATTGTAGCGATAATCCTGATCGATCCGGGCGGCCATGGTCCGCGCGCCGAAATCCGCCGTGAGAGCGAACGGCGCCTTGACCCACCCCAGGAGCGTTCGCGCATCGTATGTCGCAGTACCGGAAACCGGGATGGCGCCGGCCGGCGTCCGATCCCCATTGACGAACAGCAGTTTGTCGGAGTCGCCGGCCAGCTTGCCGTCCAGATCGACGACCTGCCACGACCATTCGCCCATCGCGGCATAGGAATAGCCGACGTCGTAGATAAAGCTGGACTGCAGTTTCTGATTGGGATTCAGCGCGAGCTGAGCACCGCCACCGGAAGCGCGCGAATAGTCATAGGAAAAGAGTTGCTTTCCGTCGGTGGAAAAGCCGCCCAGCCGCTGACCGAAATACTGGGGGGTATCACCGTACGGATTGCCGTAGAGATACGCGACGCTATCATTGATTTCCCATGAGCGCTGAGCAGCGGAGCCGGCGATTGACATGATACCGGCAGGAAAATTCCCACCAGTCGTGTTGAGCGCATATCGATGGTCGAGCTGTTGCTGGGACGTGGTGACGGTGAACTCACCGGCTCCAGCCATACGTGTGGTAGGCTGACCCCCACTTCCCGGAAAAACTGTGACGAGGCCGATTACATCGGTCGTCCCCAAACGGTTCGCGGGAGAGTCTAGCCAGCTGGTCCGAACGTCGACCGGATTAGTCGCAGCATAATTGAATGCCACTGTACCGGCGGGCAGCGCTGGCGACGGTGTCGGCGTCAGCGTCGGCGTGACAGGCGGTGGCGGGATGCTGGCGACGAAATCGTCACCACCGCCGCCGCATGCTGACAGCGCCATGCACATCGGCAGGACTATTGTCCTCGTGAACAACGAACGCCCGTCCGGGTCCCAAAGCTGGTGCGACATGCCCGTCTTCCTTTCGCAGCAAGGACAATCTTCGCGCGAGCTTAGCTAAGCCGTTGAGATTCATGGCCCGATCTCTTCCCGATCCGGCCCGATCTCTTGCCGACCTCATCGCAATTCTGGCGATTTCGAAACGATCGCCTCCGGATGTTCTGCGCTGCGGCGCCGCATGATATGATCAGGCTGCCGCGAAGTGCCGAGGGGGCGCATGAACGAGTCGACGCCGGACGCCATGTGGATGCACAGCATCGATCTGGCGCGGGAACCGGACTTCGATCTGGGATCGCTCCGCGTTCGTCCCGCAAGATGCGAGGTCGAATGGGACGGCAGCTCCCAGACGCTGCAGCGACGCGTGATGCAGGTCCTTGTCGCGCTTGCTCAAGCGCGCGGCTCGGTCATCTCGCAAGACGATCTCGTGAGCCGCTGCTGGCGTGGGCTGTCCGTCAGCGAGGACGCCATTTACCGTTGCATCGGCAAGCTTCGGAAACTCGCCGCCGATTACAACGACCCTCCCTTCGCAATCGAGGCGATTCTAGGCGTTGGCTATCGCCTCACGTCATCCGATCCAGCCCGCGATGATCGTGCCGCGGAGTCTACGACTTCACTCAAGAGCGGTGTTCGGTTCAGCGGTTTAATAGCCGCGGTTGTGCTTCTCATCCTGGTTGCCGGAGGTGCGGCCTTCTGGGCGTCTCGTGACCGAGGACACCAAGCACTTCGCGTTGCCGTCCAGCCGTTCGAAGCACTCACCGATTCGGCGGACGCTCGCGCGCTCGCGCGGAGAATCTCCAACGAGGTCGTCAATCAGCTTGGCGACAGCCAGATTCAAGCGGTCCTGGAGGCCGAGCAGACTGGCAAGAATGAATCGAGACCGACAAGCCCCTCGGCAGGGTTGGTTGTGACTGCAATTGTACGTGACGAGGAACGTCACACCAACATCGATGTCCGGATCGAAGACGGCGTAACCCATGAAGCGTTATGGGCAACGCAGTTCACACGAGGCGGTCGCGAGACGTCCGACCTGCCGCTCGAGGTCGCTGCACGTGTTGCCGATGAGATTAACACGATTATTTTCGCGCGTGGCGCGAATCCGCCGTTAACCGACAATTCCGCGCTGTCGGCCTTGCTCCAGGTAGCCGACATGATCCGTCAAGGCGGCACTGACACCTGGCCACAGGAGCTCGAACGTGCGCAGGCCATCGTGACACGTCATCCTGAATTTGCCCTTGGTCATGACGTGTTGGCCTATGCCTATGCAGAGGCCGCGCGCAACGTCGATGTTCCCGCTCGCGCCCAAGCGATGAATGATGCGGCGCGGCGGGAGGCAAATCTTACTCTCAAGCTCGATCCCGAAGATGCGGGTGCGTACTCGATCTTGTCCGAGCTTGAGCCGGCCTACAATTACCGCGACCAAGAGGGGAGGCTGCTGCGCGGCATGACGCTCGCAAGGCACCCCAAGGCGGCGCTTGCCGGATTGTATTCCGCTGATGGCAGGTTGTTGGACAATGTCGGACGTCTGCGCGAATCCCTATCCTTAAGATTGACCGCGCATGCGATCGATGAATGGGGCGCACCCAAGACGGCACAGCTCGCGCGCAGTTATGCCAACATTGGAAACCTGCCTGCAGCGAGGAATTGGACAGAACGGGGATTCCGGCTCTGGCCGAACCATGCGGGCGTCCGAAGAGTGCGGCAGTATGTCGCCGGCTTTTACGAACAGCCTGCGGCCGCCCTCAAAATTTTCGATTCCCTCGATGCGCAGGCATCGCCAGATGAGAGCAATGCCATTTGGCGAAGCTATATCGAAGCTAGGGCGACGCATTCCGCGAAAGTGACTGGCGAGGTCATTCGTCGGATCCGCCTGGCTGCCGATCACGGCATAATTCCCCGCGAAACCGAAATAATGATGGTGGCGGGACTTGGAGAACCCAAACAGGCTATGGATCAGGCGAATTCGGCGCTCGGACACCAGCGCTTGGATTCTTGGTTCCTGTTCACGCCAATCACGCGAAATCTACGGCAGGATCCGGGCTTCCTTCCGTTAGCATCCCGGATGGGCCTGATCAGCTATTGGCGCGAGACCGGTAAATGGCCCGACTTCTGCACCGACCCAGCCCGACGAACCGAGTGCACCCCGCAATTGTTAGCGGCGTTGAAGTCGTGATGCTCCTCAGCGCGTGAAATTGATCGTCACGTTGGCGAAGATGAATCGGCCCAGCGCATCATACCATTCCGGATAGGTATTGCCGTTGACCGGCCCGCCGCCCGCCGCGGTGTTCCGGGCAAGCAGCGGCGGTTCGCGGTCGAAGACATTGTTCACGCCAAGACGGAGCTCGACCGCCTTCCTGATCCTGAACAACATCGCCAGGTCGATATAGTCCTGTCCTGAAAGCCTCGTGCTAGCCGGACTGACGTTATCGGTCTCGTTAAAGCTCGGATCGAGCGCGGCAAGTGTCACTGCGCTGATATGTCGCCAATGAAACGACACTGAAGGCCCATGGGGCGGGTTCCACGTCATCCGCGCGACATGCTTCCACCGCGGCTGAATATCGCAAGGAGTGCCGAACAGACCCGCGCAATCATAGGGCGCTGACAGGCCGCTCTTATCTGTGATCCGGTGAAGAACATAGCTGCCGCGGAATTCTATGCTTGCTGAGCCTATGCGGCGGACCCGCGTAGAATAGTCGGCGCCGATGTCTATGCCGCGCACGTGCAGTCCACCGATGTTGGCCTGCCGGTCATCAATGTGACCGTTGCCGAGCCACAGCGACCCATTCGGATCGCGATGAATGCGGCCGCAGAAATCGGGATCGCCGGCGGCAATGCAGTCATCGATGATCGTCTGGGCACCGATTTGAGCAATGGCGCCGGCAAGCTTGATATCCCACCAGTCCAGCGTGGCATCGAAATCCTTCAAAAATTGCGGCTCGAGCACGATGCCGACAGTTCGAGTGGTCGAGATTTCGGGTTGCAGGCGAGTGTTCCCGCCAATGATGGAGTGATAGGCCAAGAGCGATGCCGGCGCCGCGAGGATCCGGCCATATTGGCCCGGCGCGACGCCTGTTAGCGTGCACTGCGTTTCGGACGCGTCGGGAGCAGCGCCTGCGCACGGATCTCGATCGAACGAACTTGCCTGGGCGGGCGTGAAAAGCTCCTGGACGTTCGGCACGCGGTTCGCACGTTGCTGACTGGCACGGAGCCGCACCCCCGTGAAAGCCGTCAGATCGAGCGCGAGCTTGTAGGCGCCGGTCGAGAATTGGCTTGCGCCGTTCCGATACCAGGACTTGCGGAACCCGCCCTCGAACGCCAGGCGGCGCACCAGCCTGTCGTTGACCAGCGGGACTCTGGCCTCCGCGAAGAGTTCGCTCGCGCGGACCGAGCCCCGGACTGGAGATACCTGCGGTGTGAAACCCGCGATATCGCCGCTTTGCGCGGATGGGTCCGGCTGAAAGTCGACGGAATCTATCCGATGCTCGGCGCCGAGGTTGATTGCAGGTCCCTCGTCGGACCAGGGACTGCGAATTCCCCAACGCTCGAGCTCTATCGTGGCATTTGCGTTCGCGATGCGCTGCTCGAACGAGCCGCGCGCGGACAATGGGACGGTGAGATAGGCGACCGATTGGCGCGACACCTGGCCGCGCGCGAATATGTCCCATGGGACGCAGTTCGAATCTGCGCCCGTCGCCGAGGCCCCCAGCTGGCGCGCAATCAGTACCGAGCGGCATACGGGTTGGCCGCTCGACGGATCGGTGACAATGTCGAGGGCCTTACCAAGCCGTGAGATCGACAGGATGTTGCGGAGTCGCTCGTCGAGCTGGACATGTCCGAACACGTAGCTTGCGTCGTAGATAGCGCCGGGCCCCAGATCGCCCTTGAGGCCGGCGACTAGCCGAACGCTCCTGTGCCGCAGGTGGTCCTGTATTGCACCGCTTTCGATGCTGCGGCGGGAGACCAGGAGCCACCCGCGTGAATAGGTCCCACCGGTCACCGGATCGGGAAAGGGCGTCGGCGTGCCGAGGATCTGAATGACATTTCCGGCACTGTCGATAACCGGCAGTTCGCCAACGAAATTCCCACTCCGGCAGATCAGCGAACGCTGCTGAGTCGACAGCAGAGGGTTATCGCAATTGATCGTGTCCGTGTTTGTGACGTCGCCCGACGGACTGGTCTGCGCCACCGATCGGTCCCGCATCGCCATGACTTCAATGTAGGCCTGCACGGCATTTGATAAGCGGAAATCAGCAAAGCCGCCGGCAGTGAAACGCTTGTCCGGCCGCTGATAGAAGTTCCAGGGCGCGATATTGAATCGCCCCAGACCAGGAACGAACGTCCGGGCGCCAGTGACCTGATAGACATTCCCCAGATTATCGAAGAAGTTTCCGGGATAGGCGAGCAGGGCGCCGCCGCACTCGAGTGTGCTCGTCGGCCTCCCGCGAACAAGTACCGCAGTAATGGAGCAAGCACTGTAATCTCGCTGGTCCTGCGTCAGTCCGGCAATGCGACGGTAGCCCGCATAGAGCTCGATGTGACCGCGGCCATCGGAGAAGGCGTGCCCGAATGCCGCCGACACATGATCGCGGCGGCCGTCCAAGACGCTGCCGCGCGGGTACGGCATCTGTCGTTGATCGAGCAGCCCCTGTACAAAACGGCTCCGATTATCGTGCTGGTATGCGCCCAGCTGGCCGTCGATCTTCAAGCCCTGAAGCCTCGTGTCGAGGATGAAGTTGACGACACCGGCAACCGCGTCGGAGCCGTAAACGGCAGCCGCCCCCCCGGTCAGCACTTCGACACGCTGGACGAGCGAGGTCGGAACGCTGTTGAGGTCGGCAACGGGAAAGCGCGGGTCGCCAGGCATAAGCCGCCGACCGTTGACCAGCACGAGCGTCCTGACGGAACCAAGTCCACGCAAATCCGCGGTTGCGAGACCCGTTGCGCCCGCCGAAACGAACTCGCCTTCCGATGGATTGACTTGCGGAAATCCGTTTAGGACTTCCTCGACGTTCGCGGCGCCCTGCAGCTTGAATTCGTCGCCCTTGATGATCGTAACCGGACTGACGGCAGTCAGGTCGGTTCGCGGTATGCGTGAACCTGTGACCACGATTTGCGGAGAGGGCTCGTTCGCCTCTACAGATTGAGCGATCGGACTCGCGGGCCCTCGGCGGCTTTTTTCATCGGTCGCAGCTCCATGCTGCACCTGCTCCGCGGACGCGAACGATCGGGAGCCGGTCGCTAGCACGACGACGCAAAGACTGACTTGCCAGCGAACGGCTTTTCCCAATCGCTGCCCCCAAACGCCAGGCCGATTCTTCCGGCGACCCGGTCGACTTAAGTCCGGAACATTACACTAAATCGCACAAATCGCAGACATGCTTGGACCAACATATGCATTGGGGCATGCAGCACCGACAGCTTCGAAAATCCCTGGCTGTTTCTCAATCCGCGCTCTTAATCAGCGGGGCCTAGGTTCGAGCCCTAGTGTCGACGACCTTTTCAACGGCAATTCAAACGGCGCTCTTCGACCCAACGCTCGGCTTTTTCGAGTGCGATTGCGTCATCGACGTCGATCCAGCGAAGCTCGCCGCAGTCGACGGTTAGGGCTTTTCCGTCAGCCGCGAGGATGCGCATCGCTTCCGTCACCGACGGGGATTGCACCTTGCGCAGTGCCGCGAAGAAGGCTGGGGCGATGGCGAACACCCCAGTGTCGAAACAGTCGAACGGGACCAAGCCCTTGCCGATCGCCACGATCCGACCCGTTGCCGTTTGCACGCGGGTGACATCCTCGATGTCGATCCACTCACTGTCGACGCGCCGGTCGACGCAGAGCCGCGCGCCCGCGCCAGCTCCAGCCTCGATGATGAGCCGATAGAGGTTCGGCTCCACGAGATGGTCGCACATCGCAAGGAGTGCTTCTTCCCCCTCGACGAGCGGCTCCGCGGCGAGCACCGATGTGCCGTTCGGGCTGCGATAATCCTCGTTGACGACGGTCTCCACGGCGAGCGGCCAGGAACGCGAGGCGATGTGGCCGGCGATCTCGTCAGCCCCATAACCGACGACGACGACCGCTCGCTTCAGCCCCGCTTGGGCAAACCCGAGGAGCGCATGCGCGAGCAGAGGCTGGCCTGCGACGTTGCACAGCGGCTTGAGGGGCGCAGCAGATCGCAGGCGGCTCCCCTCGCCCGCCGCAAGCAGGATTGCCGTCGAGATCATCTCACTAGCCGAGGATGAACTCTTCCACGGCGTGCTGCGCGAGGTCGTCCGTCATCTGTTCGGGAGGATGCTTGCAGAAATAGGCTGCGGGCGCGTTGATCGGCCCCGCCTGTCCACGATCAAGCGCAAGCTTGGCGCAGCGAATCATGTCGATGGCGACGCCGGCGCTGTTGGGGGAATCCTCGACCGACAGCCGCAATTCCAGGTTCATCGGCACTCCGCCGAACATCGACCCTTCCATGCGGAGGAAGCACAGCTTGTTGTCGTTCTGCCACGCGACATAGTCGGACGGACCGACGTGGATGTTCTCGTCGTCGAGCCGCCGTTCGGCGACGGCCTGCACCGCTTCGGTCTTGCTCTCCTTCTTCGACGCGAGGCGAGAACGGTTGAGCATGTTGAGGAAGTCGGTGTTGCCTCCGGTATTGAGCTGATAGGTCCGCTCGAGGCGGACGCCACGCTTGGCGAACAGGTCGGTCAACACCCGATGAACGATCGTCGCGCCGAGCTGCGCCTTGATATCGTCCCCGATGATCGGGACGCCGCGGTCGCGGAACCGCTGGGCCCACATGGGATCGCTGGCGATGAAGACGGGGATGCAGTTGACGAAGGCCACACCGGCCTCGAGCGCGCATTCGGCGTAAAATTCGGTGGCCTTCTGGCTGCCGACGGGAAGATAGTTCATCAGCACGTCGACGCGGGATTCCTTGAGCTGACGAACGACGTCGGCCTGCTCCGGCTCCGGTTCGTCGGCGATCACAAAGGTGCGGTCTTCCGGATAGTCGCTCATGTGATCCGCGACGCCGTCGAGCTTGCGCCCCATGCGGACGACCGCGCCGTTTTTGGGGATGTCGTCGCAGAACACCTCGGTGCAGTTCGGTTGGGCGAAGATTGCCTCAGCAACATCCTTGCCGACCTTGCGCCGGTCGACGTCCCACGCGGCCACCACATGGATGTCGCTGGGCCGGTACCCGCCCACTTCCCAATGCATGAGCCCGACCGTGTCGTTCGCGCCGTGGCGGTAATAAGAGAGGCCCTGGACCAGAGAGCTGGCGCAGTTCCCGACCCCGACGATGGCGATGTTGATGTTCGGCATTAATTCGTCACGTCCTTTGAATGGGTCGATGGTAAGTGCGCAAGCGATGCCGGCCCCAGACCCAGGCGACGGATCAGCCCCGCTTCCACACTGCGGTGCCAGCAAAGGGCGACCACGAGTATTGCGCTCATAGGCAGTATCTCGAACCACCAAAAGAGGCTTGGATTTCGCAAGATGCAGGCCACGAAAATCGCGTAGACCCGCATATTGGCGCTGAGCAGACTCATCAGGCGCAGCGGCTTTGCCGCGCGCTCGCCATATTCTGTGCCGAGCTGCACGGGATTGCCGTGCCCGCTGAGCACTCCGTCAAACGGCTGGGCGAAGGTGTCGGCCAGTGCCGAAACCTGATCGTAAACGCGGACCAGCACGTTGCGGCTTGACGAACGCGCTACCGTCGCGAGACCGACGCATCGCCGGTGGAAACGAGCGCGCTCGCTCTCGTAAATATTCGATTGCAGCGCGTGAATCACGCCCGCGGAAATGGCGAGAACCCATGCTTCCACGGTCCCGATCGATGCTGCCAACGCGACATAGATCAGGACGAAGACACCGTGATCGCACAGGCCGTCGAGAAAGCGTCCGAAGGGACTCGCGGTCCCGGTTGCGCGGGCAATCATCCCATCCAACCCGTCGGCGACGAGCCATGCCATCGACAGAAGCAGGCCGACGGCCGCGAAGGGCCACAGACGCCAGTATACAAACGCCAGTGCGGCAAGAGCTCCCAGGCACAGCGCTCCGACGGACACCGCATTAGCGGTAATCCGGCGCGAGACGAACCACGGGAGCAGCGCACGCGCTGCCGGATGGATGATCCAGAGGTTGGTCGGATCCTCGATCCGGCGATCCCGCGACCGGTCCGGAGGGAGAAATGGCATCCGAACCCGCCTAGTGCCTTGAGCACGCATCAATCAAGTCATTATCATGCAGCAAACTTGCTGCCGCTGTTGGGAGCTCCATGGTGCAGATGAGGCGCAACGCCTGCGCGGTCCACAGAAATTAAAGGAATTTGAATCCGTGCTGCATTTTCATCGCGCGTAAACCGAATCATTTGATAATATTGGCTTAGCCGCAGCCGGGGGGCTGCGTTTGGATCAACGCCGGGCGGGGGGAGAGTAGCTAGCGGAGTAAACAGTGAACATTCAGGCCCCGCGGGACTTTATCGATCGCCGCCAGCTCGTCAGCGCGCTTCGCGCGCTGCGCCGTGGTGATTTTTCTGTGCGCCTCCCCGAAGAGGTTGATGGCGTCGACGGTGAGATAGCCAGCCTGTTCAACGAAGTCGTCGGAATGAACGAGGCGCTGACGAACGAATTCGAGCGCCTTTCGAAGGTCGTCGGCAAGGAAGGCAAGATCACGCAGCGCGCCCGGGTACGCGGCGCAACAGGCGGCTGGGACAGCAAGATCAGGGCGGTCAACGAGCTGATCGAAGATCTGGTCCAACCGACCGCCGAGGTTGCACGCGTGATCGGCGCCGTCGCCAAAGGCGATCTCTCCCAATCCATGTCGGTCGAAATCGACGGCCGGCCCCTGCGCGGCGAGTTCTTGCGCATCGGCAGGGTCGTCAACACGATGGTCGAGCAGCTTGCGAGCTTCGCGTCGGAAGTGACGCGCGTGGCGCGCGAGGTCGGCACCGAAGGAAAGCTCGGCGGGCAGGCCAAGGTGAAAGGCGTCGCCGGCACCTGGAAGGACCTCACCGACAACGTCAACGCGATGGCGACCAACCTCACCGGCCAGGTCCGCAACATCGCCGAAGTGACCACCGCCGTCGCCCGCGGCGACTTGTCCAAGAAGATCACCGTCGAGGTGAAGGGCGAAATCCTCGAACTCAAGAACACCATCAACACGATGGTCGACCAGCTCAATGGCTTCGCGTCAGAAGTGACGCGCGTGGCGCGCGAGGTCGGCACCGAGGGCAAGCTCGGTGGCCAGGCGCGCGTGGAAGGCGTCGCCGGCACGTGGAAGGACTTGACCGACAACGTCAACCTCATGGCCGATAATCTGACGGGTCAGGTCCGCAACATCGCTGAAGTGACCACCGCCGTGGCGCGCGGCGATCTCTCCAAGAAGATCACCGTCGACGTCAAAGGCGAGATCCTCGAGCTCAAGAACACGATCAACGTCATGGTCGACCAGCTCAACGGCTTCGCCAGCGAGGTGACGCGCGTCGCGCGCGAAGTGGGCACCGAAGGAAAGCTCGGCGGTCAGGCGCAGGTGCCGGGGGTTGCCGGCACCTGGGCCGACCTTACCGACAACGTCAACCAGCTCGCCAACAACCTCACGGGCCAGGTCCGCAACATCGCCGAGGTCACTACCGCCATCGCGCGCGGCGACCTGTCGAAGAAGATCACCGTCGATGTGAAGGGCGAGATCCTGGAGCTCAAGAACACCATCAATACGATGGTGGACCAGCTCAACGGCTTTGCCTCGGAAGTGACCCGCGTTGCGCGCGAAGTCGGAACGGAAGGCAAGCTCGGCGGGCAGGCCGAAGTGCCGGGCGTCGCCGGGACGTGGGCCGACCTCACCAGCAACGTCAACCAGCTCGCGAACAATTTGACCGGGCAGGTGCGCAACATCGCCGAGGTCACGACGGCGATCGCGCGAGGCGATTTGTCGAAGAAGATCACCGTCGACGTGAAGGGCGAGATTCTCGAGCTGAAGAACACTATCAACACGATGGTCGACCAGCTGAACTCGTTCGCGTCGGAAGTGACGCGCGTCGCGCGCGAAGTCGGTTCGGAAGGGAAGCTCGGCGGCCAGGCGCAGGTTGAAGGCGTCGCCGGCACCTGGGCCGACCTGACCGACAGCGTGAACCTGATGGCCGGCAATTTGACGGGTCAGGTGCGCAATATCGCCGAAGTGACCACCGCGGTCGCGAAGGGCGACCTCTCCAAGAAGATCACCGTGGACGTGAAGGGCGAGATCCTCGCGCTCAAGGACACGATCAACACCATGGTCGATCAGCTGAACGCCTTCGCCTCCGAGGTGACTCGCGTGGCGCGCGAGGTCGGCACCGAAGGGAAGCTCGGCGGGCAGGCGCAGGTGCCCGGCGTCGGCGGCACGTGGAAGGACCTGACCGACAACGTCAACGCCATGGCGGCGAACCTCACCGGCCAGGTGCGCAACATCGCCGAAGTGACGACGGCGGTCGCCTTGGGCGATTTGTCGAAGAAGATCACCGTCGATGTGAAGGGCGAAATCCTCGAGCTCAAGAACACCATCAACACGATGGTGGACCAGCTCAACTCGTTCGCCTCGGAAGTGACGCGCGTGGCGCGCGAGGTGGGCTCGGAAGGCAAACTTGGCGGCCAGGCACATGTGGACGGCGTGGCCGGCACGTGGAAGGGCCTCACCGACAACGTCAACGCGATGGCCGGCAACTTGACCGTGCAGCTGCGCGACGTGTCGAAGGTTGCGACCGCGATCGCGACGGGCGACCTGACGCAGAAGATCACCGTCGATGTGCAGGGCGAAATCCTGCAGATCAAGGACGTGATCAACACGATGGTGGACCAGCTCAACTCGTTCGCCTCGGAAGTGACGCG
>Ga0207674_10004481_pt1 | contig 16798 bp, 6 predicted proteins | sample KBSCornC72_FD_184303 | JGI IMG/M metagenome (GOLD analysis project Ga0207674, IMG submission 184303) | Corn rhizosphere microbial communities from Kellogg Biological Station, Michigan, USA - KBS Corn C7-2 (SPAdes) (version 2) | ecosystem: Host-associated > Plants > Roots > Rhizosphere > Soil ... | reverse complement strand
ACGACGGAAGGGAGACTCTGCGATGGCGGCGATCCGGCCGAAGTCGGCGAGCAAAATTCGCGAAGCGATGTCGCTTAGCGTGCTGCAAACTTCCCGATAGCTTTCCGGTTGATCAAGGTAGCCAAGCGCACGGGCCGCGAGCACGAGGTTCGTGAAGCTGCTGGTCATGACCAGGCTACGATCATTCGTGCTGTCGTCTAATGTAAGAACCGTGACGCGATCGGACGCGGAAGTCGCTAATTTGCCTTGCGCATTACACGTAAGGACGAGATGCCGTACCTCGGGATCGGACTCCAGGAACAAGGAAAGTGCAGCGAAACTTTCGGGACTGTCACCAGATCGGGCGATGGAAATCATCAATGCGGGCCGCATCGGCGGAACGGCGCGTGGTCCGTGCTCGACCAGCGTTCCGCCCCCAATCACAGTAGTCGAAATTCCCAACTGGTTTTGCAATGCCAGGCGCACGCATTCGCCGGCATACTCCGAGCTACCCGAACCAGTGAGGACGATATTCTGAATTCCGTCCAGGGAATCTTTGAGTCGATGAGAATCGGCGACTACCAGGTCTGCCGTATTGCGCCAACTTATAGGTTGCTGGCAAATCTCGCGCAGGGTGTGGAAGTAGCCCTGCTTTTGCTGACTGGCTGGAGGCTGACTCAACAATTTTTGAGCAAGAGGCTGAGCGGATTGAAGGGTACTAAGCCAATCGGTTAGTTCGACTCGAGTATCCGACATGCGGGCCCCTCTATGGCGCGGTTAGTATAGCAAAATAACAAATAAACGAAATATAAAAGTAACAAAAGTGGACTTCATTTCGCAAGGCGATAAAGTCCAATATTTTCAGATAATTACATGTAAATCCAATATCTTGACAATCAGCTTGCCGCTTTATTCGCGGTAACTAACTGTCTTTTACTTTTCTTTACTTTCAGCAAAACCGGCTCTTTTGGACTCACCTTCCTCTCAAATCCTGAGCAGTCGAAGTCGCAGATTTTGCAAATCGTTGCGGTCAATCCGCAAAACCCCCTTGCCGTTACTTCGGAGCCTTTGAATACCTGCTGAGACACCTGGAAGGACGGAATCGGGTGGTGAAGACACATTCAGTCCGTTCAGGTTGATCTCATACAGAGCTTCGGGATGAAGTCCGGTGATGATGAGAGCATTGGTCCCGAAGTTCGGTAATGACGCTTCCCCGTCGCTGATTGGCTTAGCGGTACCGTTGAAAAGAACAATTGGGCCGTGCTCGAAGGCAGCGCCCTTCAAGTTCGATCCGTTCAGAAGTTCGACCCGACTGCGACCGGTCTTCCCTGTGTCCCCTATTTCCAGAACATGCAAGAAGTGATCTTCCTCGGAAGGCACTGTGGGCGAAACTTCAATTCTCCAGGCGCCCGGTACGACGTTCTTCCGATTCGAGCTGAGAATTCGATCGAAGTCTTCTCCCCAAAATAGCTTCCACATGCGTCGGAGCTTCGGATCCTCCGGTAAAGGAGATCCATCAGCGGCCTCGAGAGGCCAATTCTCCCCGGTACCCCATGCACCTGCAGAATCATCTCCCGGAGTGTAGAACTCGTTGCCGTTACCACCCCTTCGGGTGAGGACTCGTTTTTCCGGAAGGAGGGTGTGCACCAGCACTTCACCTGAGCCTTCGGAGAATCGGACTGACTTCGCCTGGGAAAATTCTTGAACGCCCGCCGACTCGCCGGATTCCCCGTCTACGATTGGCCGATTCACTCCGTGGAGCAACCACGCCTTGCGGAATGCCGGGTTGTTGCTCACCACCCGATCGAAGACGAACAGCAGATTGCTTCCGGGAACGTAAACGAGTTCGCGAGTGAAGCTGCGGAGCTTTTCGCGAGAGTAGGCGTTCGTCGCATCTCCCAAAGCGTAGTGATACTGGCCGGGGACGTGGTCGACGATTCGCATCGTTCCCAGATCCCAAAGGTCGCGAGTGCGATCGAAGTCATCATTGCTACGGATGGTGTTCCAGTAACGCGAAGAGTTCATACGCTGGCCACCGTCATTCGTTGCCGGGACGACATTGTCAGACCAGAAGAACTTTTCGGCTGGATCGTAGATCAGGACGGAATTGTGCGCGATCGTGCGACGGTAGTAGTTCAGATAATGCGGGCTCTCGGTGTCCGTGTAATCTGCGCCGCTATCGATGGCGAGATACCCGCGGTGGTAAATGGTGAATTGATTCTGATCAAGGTGCTGATGCTTAGCCAGATATGGTCCGCAGTCGAATTCTATCCAGGTGGATTCGGGGGTCCAGCCATTCCTCATGACGAGGTGGCCGACACCGGGGAAGAAACGCTGCCTGGAAAGCTCACTCTCCGTAGTCAGGGAAGGATCTCGCGGCGTGACCTCGGGATCGTCCCAAAGGAATTCCAGCACTGGCAGAACCCATTGCTTGCTAAAGAAGCCGCTTTTGCGGAGAAGCCATGCGCTGTAAGGATCTTTAAATCGATTGATGGAATATCCGAGCAGCGCGGTGTCTCGCGCGTCGAGAACAGGATATTCATTGTCGCCCTCGCGCGAAGGGGTACCGTCCGGAAGGAGCTTGTACAGATAGGTGTTGCCGATATTGCGGAAAACTGAAAAGTGGTAGGCAGGATCAATGCTCGTCGTGGTGCGCTGGAGTTCGGCAAGCATTACAAGCGAAGCCCACGTGATCCGCATGTAATCCATCGACTCGTGATAACTGCCTTCCGGGCTGACGAACTCAGAAATGTCCAGAACATTGGCGAGACACGCTCGCACCTTATCGCGCCAGGCTCGACAACGGTCGTCGCAGTCGGGATGTCCCTCCACGGCAGCCGAAGCAAACGCTGCCAGCGCGAGGTAGCGCAGCGAATAATTGTGGTAGGAATACTGGTTTGGATCCTTGAAATCCGCCGTCGAAAGCATGGCCGCGGCGCCATCTCGCAACTCACCGGCGATCCGATCTTTTAGTGCGCGATCGAAACCGCGGTAGTTGTAGAGCCAGTCGAATGCCAGGGCCCAACGAGCATGATCGAGCCAGTTCCTGGAAGCCTTGCCTTCCTTGGCGACATGCTTCTTGCGCATCTCAGCCAAGGCTCGCTCGGCGAATTCTGATTTCCCGGTGAGTTGCCAGGACAAGGCCCACCCTTCCATGTCCTCTGAAGGTCGGCGCCCTGCCGCATAACGGGACTTCAGGATCGGGAGACCGGTAAAGGGATCGGACTCGGCGATGAGCATGCGCGGATGGCGAACAGATTCCTGCGCGATCAAGGGGAACCGGCTTGCGATCACGGATGCTGCCATGGCGGCGATGAAATCGCGTCGTCTCATCGGATTCCCTTGGACTCCTGCGTTGTGTTTTCCGCATTTACAAGACGCGTGAAGTGATAGGCCAACATGCGATCCGGGAGAAGCAGAGCTCGACGGAATCTAAAATCTGCTTCCTCGGTTCTTCCTAAATCCAGTGCGAGCAAGCCCGCGTTGTACATCCACCAACTCGGATATTGGCTGGTTCCGCTTCGAGCTGCGGCCTGCTCGAACGCAGTCGTCAATCGCTGCTGCCACTGTTCACGGTCAGCTCCAGAAAGCTTCTGCGCAGCTAGCCAGCCCCAGCGGACCTGGTCGGGAGCAGAACTGACGAGGGCAGCTTTCAACTTCGAATTCGACAGCTCTGGTTTTCCGCAAGTTGCGTATGCAGAGGCGAGCAAGTAGTTCGTTCGCGACGATTGCAGAATTGGCTCGAGTCCATCGCGGGTGAAGGAAAGGCCCGGCACTTCTGACCCGAGGTTCTGTGCGAGCGCTAGAGCGTCGTTGCACTTCCCTGCTGTCGAGAGCGCCAGGACCTGCTGCAGTTTGACCTCAATCCATACTTGGCGGACATTCGTACCGCCTTCCTCGCGGGGGAAGAAGCGATTGCGGAACAGGGCGTTGGCACGATCGAAATCACCGGCTTCGGCCAGGTTGAGAATCAGCTCGAAAATTAATGGAGGCGGAGCAGCATCGAGATGCGGGAATTTGGCGAGTGCATCGGCACGCTCACGCGCGGGGCGATGCAGCAGACTAAGGGCCTGATCCATTCCCATGTACACAGCAACGTTGTCAGGATCGCTTCGGATGCCGTCCTGAAATGCAGCAAGCGCTTGCTCGGGATCGTTCTTGATGTGAAGGAGAGCAAGCCCCATGCTGGCACTGAGAACGGGAAGATTGGGCCCGTACTTCCGAGCCTCGGACCACTCGCGTAAGGCGGGGTCCGTCAGCCCGCGAGAGAAATAGAAGGTTCCGAGCAGGTAGTGTGCGGTCGCGTCCGATGGATGGGACTGCAGAGCTGAACGGAGAACGGCGAGTTCCGTTGAAGTGTCCGGGAAGATATATGCAGTCGACATTTTTCCGGCAGCAGCATAATCGTCAGAAGCCGACTTGCCGAGTTTGCTCAGGCAATATGCGCGGAAGTAAGCGACCATCGGGTGCTTTTGGGGGGCAACGGAGCCGGGCTCACTTTGGTTGGCAACCGGCTCTGGGTATTCTCGCGTGAGCACAGCCAACGCTCTTTGATAAAGACCCAGTTGAACGTACTGGGCGGCGACGTTCAGAATGCGGTTTGTATCATTCGCAAGCTGCCCGCGATTCGGGCTTCCGAGTTCTTCGTGAAGAAGATAGCTGAGCGGGAAGCGTGCCAAAGCCTTTTGTGCCGCGGTTCTCGCCTGATCCTTTTCGCCAAGTGCCGACTGAATGGCAACGAGTTCCTCCGTCGATCGAACATCGTTGGGCGCAGTGCGCACGGCATGCTCGAAGTGTCGAAGGGATCCCTGCAAATCGCCGGCGCGAGCCAGCAGTTCCCCTAATTGGAGAGCTGCGGCCGATTCGGATGAAGGGAGGCGCTCGGCCGCCTCGAAGAGGAGCCGTGCGTGCGTGTCGTCACCGAGGCCTTCGTAGGCGAGACCGAGGTAGTAAGAAAGCTCGGCATCGGTCGTATCTCTACCTTGTAGAGGTTCGAGGAGTTCCTTCGCTTCCTCGAAACGTAGAAGTCCAACAGCGAGCCGACCTGCGGCCTTCTGTGCAACGAAGCCGTTAGGAAATTTCGTGAGCGCCTGCTTGTAAACTTCCAGCGCACTCAAGAGTCTTCCGTTCAACTCTTCATCTTTTCCGAATTCAATCCAATCATCGTAGCCGCGATCTTTTGCATCGGGTATTCGATGCGAAGGCTGTGCCCCGACGTGTATCTCCGAAGCCGGTGTCCAGTCGTACTCGCCCTCCGTCTGGCGGAGAAGTCTCACACCGCGGCGATCTTTAATCTCTATCGTGTACTTCGCTTCAGCCTGCGCATTCGGGACTTCGTGAGTCCATGTGTGCTCGGGGGTGAGATCAACGTTTTCGTGAACCAGTGCTTTCGTTCCCTCAACAATGGAGACGGAGGCTTGTGGAATCTTCTGGTTTGCATTGAATCCAACAGTGAGCGAGTTCCCCTTGCGAACAAGACTCGCGACGCCGGCCAGATTTGCTCGAGAGATTCCGCCGATCTCGCGCACTGGCATCCAGTATTCAGAAAAGCGAATTACCTGGCGCGGCTCAAGGAATGCGTACGTCTCCTGGTTTCGGAAGAGTCCGGCCTGCACCTCGAGATAACCGCTGTTGTTATCGGAAAGTGCTTTGCGCCAGTCCAGTCCGTCGGCGTCGACTCCCCACGACCAGATCTTCTTTGCGGGAAGGCTTTCATAAGGTGCGTAGTGAACAGTTCCGGTATTCGTGTGAGGATTCCAGACACCCATGAAGTCCTCGCGACTTCCATGGGCGAACATCGATACGGGACCCTTCTTGTGATTCCCCAGGATGCTGTAGTCGACGCCGTCGTCGTCCACCGGCCAGGTGTGAACTTCGGTGAAACCGTGGGTGGCGGCGAATCGCATGGGGTACTCGATGCGAGAATCGTCCCAAGCCTCAACGCCAGCATTGTTCCACCAGTAGAAGCGATGCCTGACATCGCTGCGGTTCGTGAGTGTGACGCGCTGCTCAAGTACGGTCGATTGAGGACGAAGGATCAACTCGACCATCCATTCCATGCCGTAGACGCGATCGACGTTCCCGACCGTTACTGAAGCGCTGCCGTCTTCATGCTGAGCCGACGAGAAGCTGACCGGCGACATTGTCATCCAGTTGTGAGAGACGGGAAAGTTGAACTCGATGCCGAATGCGGCCCAGGCTCCCCGGTACGCGATCGCAGCTTTCTTAATCGATGGATTCGCGTAGAACATGGGCTTGCCCGAGATTTTGTCGGTACACGTGTAAAGGTGTCCGCCAATATCGGGCAATACGGAACACTTCAGGTATTCATTCTCGAGGTACAGCGCCCGCCAGGCGTGGTCGACGCGGCGACTCGATAGGTTGTTCCGAAGTGTATAGGGATAATTGAAGCGATTCGTGGTGAACTGGTCGAACGGAGGATTGGGATCCGGCAGTCCCTCTTCGTAAGTCGGCAGGGTCAGCGTTCCTTCCCAAACGCGCACCTGCGCCACCAAGGAAAGAGCAGGGCAAATCAGAACAAGGAGAGCGATTAGCTTAAGAGTTCGCATTTGGATTGTTCAGCCGCTTTAAACCCCTGTATTCGCTTCCCTTTCTTATTGTCCCGGTGCGAGCTCAGGTGTGGCGATGTCGACAACTTTCTGCTCTCCATCTACGGAACCGTGCCAAACGCTACCACCGAAAGTCGTAATGTAAATCTTGCCGCGGTCCTGAGGATCCGGCACAACACGCTGTCCCCATTTGAAATTGAAGCCGGGGATTCGCGTCCAATGAGCGCCGCGATCAGTGGACCTCCATGCGGAGGACTCGAAGCCGGCCGCGTAGAGGACATTCGGGTCTACAGTATCTACAGTGACGTCATAGACGTGTCGGTCCTTGTCGAGAACTTGCTTCCAGTTTTTGCCGCCATCTTCCGAGAGGAATATTCCTCCACCCTCGCCATGAATTCCGCTAGCCCGCGCCCATGCGGCAAGATACAACCGATCCGGCGATTTCGGATCAACCGTCAGTCCATTCGGACCGTTGACTCCCTGGGGCAAACTCACCGGCTGCCAATGCTCTGCTCCATCGGTTGAGCGATAGAGTGCCCCATCACCCGAGTTACCGATGCTACCGTCCTCAGAGCGCCGAGCGATGACTACATAAAGCGTGCCATCGGAAGCGCGAGCAAGTCTCCAGGCAAATGGCTCCGATTGAGTGATTCCCTGATTCTTCAAGGTCCAGGATTTTCCACCATCGGTACTTTTATAAACTCCGCGGCCGAACGCAGCGACATAGAGAACGCGAGCATTTACGGGACTGGTTGGGTCGAGAATGATGTGGGTCGGCGCAGTTTCGGGCATCCCCTGGTTGGACTTGGCCCAATTGCGGCCGCCGTCGGTGCTCAGACAAACACCGCCTTTGTAGTTCAGCACCGAATTATGACGCCACATCTTCGGCCGTGGGAGGTCGTGTGTCCCGCCGTTGACGCTCCAGACGCGACCACGCACTTTCGGATCGAAGACGATCCAGTAAGTGGTGTTTAACCACTTCTCCGGAACTCCCATCGTGGAACTCGTCCACGAGACTCCACCATCTTCACTTCGGAACAGACCGATGTCGGTGTAGGTGATGAATTGGCGCTTGAGATCGAAGGGATCGAAATGGATTCCGTAGTTCGTCGTGACATCGAGACCAGTGCTCGTCCAACCCTCATTGTTTACTTTGCGCGAGTAAAGAGCAGCCCAGGTTTCGCCACCGTCGGTGGTGCGCATGGTCCTGCCTAGATCCGTGCCATAAGAAAGGTTAGGGTCCTGATCGGCGACAGTCATGTTGAGAGGATTTTCACCCCAGCCGGGTCCAAAGCGCTCGGTGATCCAAGCGTCATGGATGTTGGGCGATCCCTTTTCCGATTCCTTCCAGCTTAACTTCCAATCACGGCCGGAGTTCGTTGTTTTGGCGACGCCGATCCATGACTTCCCATCTAGCTTTAGGTGCTCGTACGAGACGTATGCCGTTTCAGGATGCTGAAGACTGGTGGCGACTGCGCGGACTTTGGATCCTTCGCCGGGAAGTTTCGATTCCTGCCAATTCGAACCACCATCGGTCGAAACGAAGGCGCCCTTTTCAGACGTTATATAGATCGTCGTTTTTCTATCCGAGCCGAATCCAAGAGAGCTGTCGGTAGCAACAGCCGGCAAGGGCAGATCGCGCACGCCGGAGCCGTCAGCTACCGAGATGGCCTTCGCGCTACCTATATATAAGGTACGAGAAGCCGCCGGAGAGCTCGGATCGACCCAGATCCGGCGCGGACGGCTGTGCAGGTCGGCCTTCTTTTGCCATGTCTTCCCCTTGTCCCGGGAGACGAATAGTGCCGCGGTTTCCTTGTCGTTGCCGGCTGAAGCGTATAGGACGTTCGAGTCGGCCGGGTCGATAGCCATGGCCGAGATCAAGCCGAGAGGATCGGGCTCGGCCATGATGATTTCATCCGCGTGATCGGAACTCATCTTGACGTCCTTCACGGTCGACGGATTCGGATATACAAGTTCCCAGTGCTCTCCTGTGTCGCTACTTCGCCAGAGACCAGTCGCGTGAGCATACATGGTCTTCGGATCTTTCGGATCAAAGACAAAGAAGTCGACTACTCCGCGCAGGTTGAACATGCGCCAACTCTTCCCGGCGTCGTGGGTAATGTAGGCGCCCGTCATGTCGCAGGCAATCAGAACCGTGTTCGTATCGTGGGGGCTGATGGTGGGGTGGAACATCGCCCCGCCGCCACCGGGCCCGACGACACGAAAATCACCTGGACGCTGCGCAACAGCGAAGGTCAAGCACACTGCGGCAAAGACGAGAAGAAGAAGAGGACGTTTCATTGGCTCCTGCCTGATTTGGCCTGCCGAACGTTCCGAGATATTTTTACGCCCTTTGCGCCAGAACCGGAGAGCGGTCGTCTGTCAAATTGTGAATGACAGGACGACCGCTTTCTCACAGCGAACGGGGCTTATTAGAAGGTAATTCTGAGCCTCAGCCTAACCGTGCGACGGCTGTCGACTCCTTCTTGCGTAAAGGTGTTGATCAAACGTCCGAAGTCTGGATTCGGAGTTACGTCATGAACCACTGGTTTGAAGGTTGCTGGATCGACGGCGACGTTGAAGTCGCCAAGGAATGCGAACGGTCCGCCGCCACCACCGTAATCACTATCCGGCGAGAACAACCGATGGTTGAAGACGTTGTTGATGTCGGCTCCGAATGTAGCCGTGACTCGTTCGCCGAAGTGGAAGTCTTTGTGGACACCGAGGTTCACACCCCACGTGCCCGGGCCAGTCAGACTGTTGCGCTTCGCCACCTTCGGGTTGTCGAACACATCGGCACCGATTGGCGGCAGATCGAATGCGGCCGGATCCCAAATCTGATCTCCCACATGGTGGTTCACGTTGCCGATCACCGTGGGTCGGAACGAGGGTTCGGAGTTGAAATCGCCGGTTGCGTCAATCGAAGTGACTCCGATGTTGCCAGGCGTGAGCGGGAAGCAGTTGTCACAGAGCCAGAAGGGAGTAAAACCTGTTCCCGTCTTCGCGAACATGTTGAACGTCGTCTGCCAGCCACCGAGGATCGCATCGGGCAGGGCCGAGAACGAGGAGCCAAACTGACGACCACGACCAACGGGCAGATCGTACACGCCGTAGGCGATGAAACGATTCTTCGGAACAAATCCTTCCTGACCGTAATCATGGTTCGGTTCAAATGGGTTGTAAGCGATTCCACCCAAGCTCGAGTTGCCCGTATCCAAGCCGCTCGATTTCTGGTCCACGTACGTGTAGGAGATGTTGAACATCAACCCCTTGGAGTAGCGACGCTCCAACTGAGTCTGGAACGAATTGGAACGTCCATGTCCGAAGTTTCCGTAGCTGAGGAGGAAGTCTCCCAAGCCCGGGAAAGGCTGACGAGCCTGGTCTGCCGCCGACAGATCGCAGTCGCCTTCATCGATCGGATCGCAAGGTGTGAGTCCATCTCCGGCAGCGGTCGTGCCGAATGGGATATCACTTGGTGGAAGTGCGTTCAGATCAGTTCCTGCGATGAGTCCGCTGAGCGTGCTACCCAGGTAAGAAATGCGCAGCGAGGTGTCACGCGCAATTTCTCTCTCGTATGTAGCGTTGTACTGCTGGATTCGCGGCTGCTGCAGGCCGATCGGTACAGCGTTGATTGCTGGCAGTCCTGCAAAGCCAGTGGCCACTACTCCGCCGTTGAGGGGTGTGGGCCAAGGCTGAAGCGGAGTCGGAGCCGGATTACCGTCGGCATCGATGTTTCTTTTGGTAATCCCTTGGTTGAATGGGTTGGTTGCGATTGGATCTCGAATGCCCTGTGCTGCCGAGGTCGGATAGGTTATGCCATAGCCACCGCGGAGGACGGATTTGTCCGTCAGGCGGAATGCAATACCAACCCTGGGCGCGAAATTGTTTTTGTCCATCCGAACCAATCCGCGACCCACATCCAGTCCCGACTGAGCCGCAGTGACGACGCCGAGAGCGATTATTCTCGTGTCGAGGTACTGCAGTGTCTTATCCGAAGGGATGATGAATCGGCCCTTCAGGCCAGTCGTGGAGTTAACAAAGTTAGGATCGAAGTTCGCCATGAGATCGTTGTTCTCGACGAATGGCGTCACGAGTTCATAACGAAGTCCAAGGTTCAACGTGAGCCGCGACGTGACTTTCCAGTCATCCTGAACAAAGAAGCCCTGCTCCCAGTTGTAAACATTCATTGGGGGGCGAGGAGCATTGATGTACGTGACGCTGGTTGGAGGCAATCCAATCAGGAAGTTTGCGAATGGATTGGTGCCGCTGCCGGTGTAGGTCATGGAGCCACGAGGATTGCCGCGGTTTACCGCAAAACCATCGATGGCAGCGTTGCGAACGAAGTCAGCGCCCATCTTAACGCTGTGCTTACCAAGCACCCACGTAAAGGTGTCTCCGAAGGTCACCAGATCCTGATCCAAGGGACGATCGGTGTTGCGGCCGCCGTTCGCGAACGTGGCGAAGCGATTGCTAAAGCTGATTGCCGGATGCCCAAATGTATCGAGTTCCGTCGATCCCACGACGTTTCCGTAGGCGTCGACCTGCGACTGGTCTAAGCCGATGCTGGAGAGAAATCCACCAAGTGTGGTGTTGCTATGGGTGCGCAACTTCTGGTGATTGAATCCGCCGCGCGCTTCGTTGATGACGTTCGAGCTGAACGTGCGGGTGTAAGAAACCGAGACCGTGTCGTTTCGACGATCAGTCTGTCTCAGGCCCAGACCGGTATAAGGCGCCTGCACCAGCGCGTTGGCAACCGTCTGACCAGACGCGTTGTAGACCACATAAACGTGATCCTTGTCGCCGAAGTCATGGTCGACGCGGAGCGTCCCGAGATCCTGGATGGATTGGCCCGAAAGCAAAGTCTGATATCCAGGAACTTGACCAGTTGCGGGATCGATTGGCGCGGTAGCCCCGATCTTTGGGAAGTATGTGTTGATCAGTGATTGGACATTGGAGTTCAGCAGTCGTGACGGTATCGTGATGAACTGTTCTCCAAGCCCGCCAACCGTGTTATTTGCGATTTCCTGCGGCGTCAGGACCACACCGGAAGGAACGGACGGCTTTGCGTCATCGTCAACCTGGGAAAAATCTCCGCCCCACAGACTTGGATGCGGAAGAGTGTTCGACTGCACATTGACTGGCGAGACGCTCCAGTTTCGCTCGTAAGCTGCGAAGAACCAGGTTTTTCCCAGTTTCGGAATGGGTCCACCGACCGATCCGCCGATGTCGGTGATGTTGAAATATGGATTGGGGTAGCTGCTTTGAAAGGGCGTCGGAGCGAAATCGGCCTTCCCAAGTTTATCCTGCAGCGTCCAGGCGGCAAGGGCGGAGTTCTTATTGTTGTAGAACGCTGACCCGTGATAATCGGAGCCTCCGCGCTTGGTGGTCACGCGAATGTTCGCGATGCCCGCATATTCAGCGCTGAAGTTGTTCGAGAGCACGTTGATATCGCCGACCGCCTCCAATGACGGCTGGCTGTTCGTTGGCTCGCCGAAGATTCCACCATTGGAACGCTGTCCATCGAGCGAGAAACTCGCACCGTAACTCTGCGCTCCGAGGAACTTGAACTGGCCATCGGTCGCGCCCTGCGTGATGTTTGGGTTGAGGTAGAGGAACGAGTAAACGTTCCGGCTATCACGCGGGAGATCGATAATCGCGCGGCTCGGAATGGTGTCACTGATGGTCTGATCGTCAGTGTTGATTAGCGGAGCGTCCGCCGAAACCGATACGGTTTCGGTGGCTGACGCTACTTTGAGTTGAGCATCCGCCGTGACGACGTCGCTGCCCCGCACTTCGACACCATTGACGTTGACCGTTCCCATGCCCACTTGTGAAATGGTCACGAGGTACCGGCCACCACTCAAACCGAAGACGCGATACACGCCTTGATTGTTGGTCTTCGTCTCGCGCGAAGTCTTGGTCGAGAGATCGAGGATCACTACTTTTGCGTTGGGGACCACGGCGCCACTTCCGTCGGTGACGGAGCCGGTGATCGTGCCCAGGTCTGTTCCTTGAGCGAAGAGGAATTGGGCGATTCCCAAAATTGACAGCAGAACGAGAAGTCTTACGAACCAGGTTGCCGCCTTCATAGCCATGCCCCCAAATTGCAGGATTTCAGGTGTTGGAGTTATTACCATAATCGAACTTTAAAAAGCAAAGAAAAAAGAAACAATCGAAACTAATGCAAACTGAAACGCAAGGGCAGAAGCTTTCGTTTTTAAACTCACGAAACCAGTGGATCATCATCAAATCTGCGAAATACAGGCATAATTTTGAATTTCGCAGCTCTCGAGCTTCGTCACATTGGATGGAAGGAATAAACAAAAAATAAAAGGGCCAAATTGCAGTTCCTTTTGTAGACTCGCTCAGCATTCTCGCATTGGGAGTTCTCATGCTGCTGAGGAAAACGCGCATCAGGTTGCTCGCGATGGCGCTTATTGTAAGTGGCTCGGCAATATTCTGCCAAACCGGCTCATTCAATCCGGCTCCTGGACCGTCGAGGTTGGAAGCGCTGGTTCAGGCAAATATCATTGCCGTTCATTCGTACCAGATATTGCTCGCTCGTAAACAGCCGAACATGGACGCTGCCTGCTGGGCAGCGAAAGATTTCACCGATGCCGAACTGGAGAGCCTTGTCGCCCATCAGACTTCCCTGCTCAGTTCGTCGGCAGAGGCAAAAAGGTGGGCATTGGGATCGCCGTCTCGGTTTGATCCCAACAAGGATTTGAGACCTCTTCTCGCGGCAAAGCTCTCACTGTCGGCAAGTCTGCCGGTGAATGTGTTCGCCGACTATCTTCGCCAGAGCACACATGGGTTTCGCAGCCAGGAAATCCTCGCTGTTGCGAACCTGTACCAGACTGTACTCGAAGTTGAACGTGATGGAGACCGACTGCAGGAGTTGTCCAGTTTCTACATCGCCCTGGGGCTTCCCGTGTACGTCGGACAATTTGGACTTCCCGGTACTGACGCGGATCTTCTGGCGGCGGGACACACGCTCGAAGGTCATTCGTGTGCTTCGCCCTATGGCCTTAACGCCGAAGAATGGCAGATTGCCGGCAGAAAGATTTGGAATTGGGGAGAGAAGAATCTCCATATACGTGACGCCCAGGTGGTCGCCGATGAACTATTAGCTGAACCCGACGTGCAGGCGTTAGAACCGAAAATGAAAGAATTGCCTGCCCAGCGAATCGCGGTGATTGGGCATTCGTTCACCATGGATCTCCATTGGGCTTCGCCTTCAGCATTCGTGCCCATCGTGACTGCGATGTTCGCGAAGGAAAACCCACAGGTGCAATTCCGTCAGTTCCAAAGCGGAGGGCTGACGTCATCGAGGGCTCTGAAGAATTTCTACCGGGACGCGCTAGCCTGGCACCCGAATACTGTCCTTCTGGTCGTGATCAACCGAACCGATCAGGATTTGGCTGACTTGAGGACGATGGGAGAGGGCTTCAAAGCTGCTGGAGTGCGAGTAGTCGCTTTCGATGATGTACACGACCCTGATTCCGGCGATCCAGAACGCAGAAAGAAGGAGATTGATATTGAGCGGCAGGCCGGTATGGAAGTTGCGAGTGTCAGTCCGATTCTCGCGACGTCACCGGATCGCGCTCGCTTCGTTTGCCTTGATCATATCCACATGACGGAGCCCTATCACCGACTGATGGCCAAACAATGGCTCAAGGTGATACTTGGCGTTCCACTAACTTCGGATGCGAAGCAACAGAAGGCAATCACCGGTTCGCCGAAATGACTTCGGAGTTTCTGGCGCTCTTCGCCAGTTTGAGGCAAAGCTCCACAGAGGGATAAACATCTTCAATTGTGGGATGGAGCGGTTGGTTTCGGGAAAGAGCACGGACAAGAGCACCGGCCTCATCGTAGAAGCCATTCACGACGTCTTCGGTAAGGCCTTCGTCGGTTTCATGAAGTACGAGCTGATTCTCCCGATAGCAGCGCAACTCGCGCTGTGGCCCGAATGGCGAGGTCACGATGGCGCGAAAGTTCTCCCCCATTAATTCGTAGGTCTCTTCGAGCAAACCCGCGGTGGGAAGTACGTCGATCCGTCCGAAGACGCCACCCTTGAACTCGATGTCAACCCCGTACCACTGGACGGACGATCCCTTCATCTTCCGGATATTCGCTTCCTTCACCTCACCGGCGATGTATCGCAGTGCATCAACCGCATGAACCGCCGTGGTCCACAAGAATTCCGGCTCAGTTCGTGCGTGCCGCGTCATGGTGGAGCGCACATAACACAGCTGACCTACTTCCCGACTCCACTCAATTGCACGATTGAGGAATGGCATGAAGCGACGGTTGACGGAAACCATGTTCGGGGTCTTCGTCGAAGTTGCTGCATCACGAAGGGTTGCGACGTCCGTAAGCGACGTCCCAAGGGGCTTCTCGACGACACAAGGGATTCCGGACTCCAGGAGTACCAGCCCCAGCTGAGAGATTCTCTCGACCGGAACTACGGCGATGCACGCGTCTAAGTTTTCCCTCGACAACATTTCATCGAGATTGGAGTAGGTTTTCAGGAAACCATACTTACGCTGAAACAACTCCGCCCTCTCAGGCCGAACGTCACAGACCGCGGTCAACTCTAGTTCGCCTGGATGTGTACCTCTGTATCGCGAAAGCGGAACGGCGTGTCCAAGTTCTGAGTGTTCACCACAACCGATCAACCCAATGCGGACCATACGGGATCCCTTTAGTCTCGGCGCCCTGCAGCTGTAAGGCTTTCTTCGAGCACTCTCTCTCGCTCTTCGGTTCGGCCACGCACAAAGTGCAAAGATCCGCCTACGAGAAGCGTGAGCGCTGAAAATAACAAGACCGTCATGCGCTGCTCCGCGGGAGCGCCGAATATGAGGAGCAAGCTCAGAAGTCCGATGAAAAGGATTGTGCCACTTAGGAAACGAAAGACAGGCGCCGTGAAGTCAGGAACGTCCTTCAACTCGGTGGTGACATCAACCGGAGTATTCAGATTCTTGAACAAGCGCGCCCGACCCGGAGTATCGCCTTTATCGAACAGCATGCTGAGGAAGAATACTCCGAAAGATGCTGGAATGATGTAGACAACCTGCTGAATCAACGTCCAGTGGTAGACGAAGGCGCCCAACACGCCCAACACCAGACCGACCATAAAGGACGCCAATCCGGACCAGGGTGGAGTTCGTCGGATGGCCAATCCAAGAAGGGCCGGCGGACCATATGCTAAGGAGATCAGCGTGTTGAAGGTCAACATGACCTGAAAAACGCTGAGTCCGCTCTTGGCCACAACAACAGCGATGATGGTGGTCGACGCTCCTACCAGAAACGTCATAAACCAACCGACCACGAGAAGCTCTCGATCAGTTGCATTCTTGCGGAACAATGCCTGGTAAAGGTCCTTGGTCAGAATCGCGGCCTTGAGGTTGAATTGCGCGGAAAGGTTAGCCATGGTTGCGCTGAACATGGCAGCCAGCATCACACCGATCAAGCCATGGGGAAGCAAGGTCAGACTGGCGACGGCATAGGCACCCTCGCTGGGGTTCGCCAGGGTTGGCCAGAGCTGATGCAGGTCCGGATAGAGCACCCGCATTGCCATTGGGGGAATGAACCAAAGGAAGGCACCGACGAAGAACAGGCCACAGCACAGTAGGGCGACCTTTCGTGCAGACGCTTCCGAGTCGACGCTGAAATATCGCTGTGCCATCGCGCTGGTGTTGTAGCCAAACGAAACCATGATCGTCCACGAGATGATGTACAGCCAGCCAAACTCTCCAGTCACACGGAGCGTCTTCATCTCGGGTGGAAGCGCATGCACGAGACCGCTGATTCCACCGACACGGGCCAGTGAGGTGACTACGAGCACGAGGCAAAACGGCATCAAGATGGAGGCCTGGAGGAAATCTGTAACTACAACGGCCCACAGTCCGCCTATTACGCAGTAAAAGATGATGATCGCACCGGCTCCCAGAATCACCGCGGTGACCGGGAATCCGCACGCCGATGAGACGAAGAGGCTGAGTCCGTAGAGTGTGCTGGCACTCGTGAACATCTGGAACAGGATCGTGGTCCAGGAAAAAGTCTGGTGCGTCGCCAGGTTGAAACGGCCAGAGAGATACTCCATCACCGTGGTGATCCGGCTGCGACGCCAGCGCTGCGCAAAGATAAAGAACCCGAGCAGGAAGCTGATTGAGTTCCCGATGTAGAGCCAGGTCGCCGCGATTCCTGCTCGGTAGGCAACTCCAGCGGCCCCGGTGAAAGTCCACGCG